>Ga0210003_1003254_pt1 | contig 13312 bp, 7 predicted proteins | sample LantaG_FD_182804 | JGI IMG/M metagenome (GOLD analysis project Ga0210003, IMG submission 182804) | Deep subsurface microbial communities from Baltic Sea to uncover new lineages of life (NeLLi) - Landsort_02402 metaG (SPAdes) (version 2) | ecosystem: Environmental > Aquatic > Marine > Oceanic >... | reverse complement strand
AAGGGGGGCGAGGACGGAAGAGGAGAAGAATAGGAGAGCCGAGGGAAAGCCGCCAGCGTCGCCCCCCCCTCGCTCCGAGTGCTCGCTCTCGAAAGCGGCGAACCATGGCATGTAAATCACGGGGTGCGCTTTCTCCTTCGGCGAGGTCGAGGTTTTGAGAAATACGGAGAAAACCAAAAACGACGAAACTTTTCGTCTTCAAATTGAGCTGAGGGCAGCATTCTAAACAGGACGGCGCGAGGCCTCTCTTCATCTCTCTTTTGCGGAGGAGGAGGAGGAGGAGGAGGAGGAGGAGGAGGAGGTGCAGGAGGAGGAGATAAGGGGTCGGCGCAGCGAGCGAGAGGGAAAGGGAGGGAGCGTGGTCGTCGCCGCAGCCGCTTCTGCGCCTGCTTTCTCACTCTTCCCTCTTTTTTTCCAGGGGAAAAAGGTTCTTTTTCCATACCTCTTGTTTTTATCTGTTTTTTCTCCGATAGAAGATGGCTTCGTGCGAAGGTGAGAGAACGTCTTCTAGAGGGATCGCTGACGGTGGTTTGCACCCAAGAAACGGAGAGGGAGCGCGAGGCACGAGCGATCGATCAGTGCCGAAGTGCTCGACCGGGACGCCCACGTCAGCTGACGTGGGCGGTGGAAGAAGGAAAACACCCATCTGCCTTTTCCTTCCCCGCACGGCGTCCGCCGATTCCGGCGCTTCAACGCTCTCGTTACCGCCCCGGTGCGCTCTCGCGTACCGTTCCCTCCATTTCGCACCAAATTGGAGCACTGGAACCGCGCGGAAGGCCGCGGGAAGGAACGGGCTCGGGACTGGGGCGCCGAAAGCGTCTTGCGTGATCAGCATCACGCAAGCCAAAAGTCGCGCCCACGCCCCGCCCCGCCTCCTTCCGGCAGCGACTTGTCCCTTCTGATTTCGATCTCTGCCCAATGGATACGGTCGATACTCTCGACCCCGCGCAAGTGGGAAGAGAAGGCGACACGGGAGCGAGGGGAGAGAGGCAACGCCCTCCCTCTCGTTGTCCTGGCATCGGATGCCGCGCCCTTTTTCCTCGCCCGCTTTCGCTCTCCTTGCTTCAGCAGCGAAGAAAAATCTCTCACCCTCGACCCCGTCCCCTCGCTTTCGCAACAACAAATCAAAACAAATAAAGAACAAGACGCCTCGCGCCTCCACGCGCGCCTGCCGCGCCCGCCGCTCGCCGCCGTCGAGGCCGCCGTGCTCGCCGCTGCCGCCGCGGCGAACGCCGCCTCGAGGACCGCCTCGCCGTGGATAGAGCCGACGCCCGCGGGCGCCAGCGGCCTCGTGCCCGTGGGGTCGCCGGCGCCGGCGGCGCTCGCGGCGAGGGCGCTGAGCCTGCAGGGCGGAGGAGAGGAAGGAATCGGAGGGCCTCCCCGGCCGCTCAGGGGGAAGGGCGCAGCCGGAAGCGCCGCTTCGAACGACGACAGCAGCGGGGCGGCGGCTTCGGCGGCGGCGGCGGCTCCGGCGGCTTCGGCGGCAGGCGCACTCCCTCCGCGCGCCGCGCCCTCCTCCGCGGTCCTCCCCGCGCACTCCCCGCTGCCCGTGCTCCCGCGGGGCATGCTGCTGCCGCAGGATCTGTTCAGGAGGGAAGGGGAGGCGGCGCTCGGCTCAGCTGCCGCTGTCGCTGCTGCTGCTTCTGCGCCGAGGGCGGGGGCGCATGAGGAGGAAGCCGGCGGCGGCGGCAAAGGAGGGAACGATGCCTCCGCTCCCTCCTCGGACGACGACGAGGAGCAGCAGCTCGAGGACGAGCTCGCCGGCCGCGGAGGCAGTCGCAAAGTGAGGAAGACGACGAAAGCCTTCTGCAGCTCTGTGGCTGCCGCCGCGACCTTTGACGCCGCCGTCGCCGCCGGGAAGGCGAAGAAGCCAAGCCGCAGCGGCCGGCGGAAGCCGAAGCAGAAGCAGAGCGAAACCGGCGCCGACAACGACGCCGGCGACGACGCCGCCGACGCCGACGCCGACGCCAGCCGCCACGCCGTCCCCGCCATCCGGACGGGAGGCCCCGCGCCCACCTCCTCCTTCGGCGTCGATGAATGGCCTCTGACTCCCGTTGGAGGGAACAGAGGCAGCGGAAGCGGAGGCGGCGCCTCGCAGCAGCAACCTCGACAGCAGCAGCAGCAGCGGCCGCCGCCGCCACCGCCGCTGCCACCGCAGCCCCCGACGCGCCTGCGGCCCTTCTCGCTCGTGCCCGCCGTTCCCTCGTCCCCTGCCGCCGCCGCCACCGCTGACGAAGAGGCCGGCGAAGCAGCAGCTGGGGCAGCAGCTGCAGCTGCAGCAATAGCAGCAGCGCAGCGGAGTCCTGCCCAGAGGCGCAAGACGAAAAAGCTTTTTGCGCACCCGGCCGACCGCGCCGCCGCCGCCGCGGCGCAGCCTCCCCCTCCTTCGACGGGGGGCTCCCTCAGGGACCTCAACGCGCGCCTGCTCCGGGCAGCCGCGGGTGCCGCCGCCCCCTCTCCCTTTGGCAGCGACTTCGCGGAGAAGGCGATGCCGGGGACGCCTGCGCGAGCAGCGGCGGGAACGGCGGCGGCGGCGGCGGCGGCGGCGGCGGCGGCGGCGAACGACATGCCCCTGACCCCGGCCCGCCCCGTCGCGCTCCTCGCCCCCTCCTCGGCGACCACGACGGCGACGCTGCTGCTGAGCCCGACGGCGAGCATCCGGATCTCGAAGATGGCGCCCTCGGCGAGGGGGGCCGCTGGCGGCGCTGCTGCGGCGCCGGCTCGCGTCGGAGGAAAGAAGCCGGCGCCTTGACCTTCTCTTGCTTTCCCTCCGCTTTTTTTCTTCTCCTGCCTCTCTCTTTTTCTCTCGCCCCTCCCAGTTTTGCCTTGAATTAAGAAAAAAGTCCCGACCCTCTTCGCGCTGGCCCACGCCTCGTCCCCCACCCCATCGATTTCGACGATACAGATGGAGAGAAAAACAAAGCAACGCTTTGTAAGTACATGACAAGAAAAGAAATGCAAAAAACACGCAACATCGAAAACACCGTGCGAAAGAAGGGAAAAGGCAGCTTCAAAGCCGCTGCCTCAGCCCGAAGCACCCGGTCCCGACGCCCACGGGCCTCCCCAGCGCGATCCTCGCCGCCGGGCTCCTCAGCGCGTCCGCCTCCCCGGAGAGCGTGGCCGCCGCCAGGAAGCTCGCCGCCGTCTCGAAGGACACCCGCAGCAGCGGCGACGCGGACGAGTCGATCCCGAGCCGGTTGCACGGCGAGTACCCCCCCCGCCGAGTCATGAAGTCCGCGATGAGGCCCAGGTGCCGCGCGTCGACGCCGATGCCGTAGGCGCCGAAGAGCGCCGAGGCCTGCGCGACCAGCGTGGCGCGGGCGGCCTCGACCCCGAGCGCGCGCAGCGAAGCTCCGACGTCGTTGGTCGTCGTCGCCGCGGCGACGGCGTCGGCGGCCGCGGCGATCTCGACCGCCGCCGCCGAGGAGGCGTTCCTCTCCGCTCCCCCGCCGCTCGCGCTCCCCAGCGCAGCGATCGCGGCCTCGAACGCGCCGAACAGGTTGACGCCCTCGCACCGGACGAGGCGGGAGCCGTTCCTGGCGACGACGAGCGCCGCGCGCTCTACCCCGGGAACCGCGGAGACGTCCGAGGCCGGCGAGGCCGCGGCGCGCTCGGCGAGCTGCAGCAACAGCAGGCGCGGCGCCGACGGCAGGACGCGGAGCTCTAGCGACAGGGCTCGCGCGGCCTCGTCCGCGGAGGGCTCCCCGGCGTCGACCCCGGCGGCGGCAGCGGCTGCCTTCGAGGCGGCTCGGGAGGCTGCTGTGGCGGCGGCGGCAATGGAGGGAGTGGAGGAGGACGGGCGGCGGCGAGCAGCAGCAGCGGCGGCAGCGGCATCCTCGCCGCCGTCGCCATCGTCGTCGCTCCCGGCGGGCGAGGGCGAGATCGAGGGGCGCCTCCCCGCCGCGAGCTCCTCGGCCTCCTCCTCGTCCGGCACCCCGTACCCGGCGTCGCGCTCCCTGCTGACTTTCGAGGACGAGCCTCCTCCTCCGGAGGGAAGTCCGCCGCCGCCGCGGGCCGCGGTCTTGGCGTCGACAAAGTCGGCGTCGGCCTCGGCGTCCTCGTCCTCGCCGTCCTTGGACTGCTTCGGCGGCTTCTTCTTTTTCGAATTGGGCGCCGAGGAGCGCTCGGCGACATCGTCCCCGTCTCCTCCAGCGGAAGCAGCGGAAGCAGAAGCAGGAACGGAAGCAGCAGCGGGAGCGCCGCCCTCCTCCTCGCCCGCCGCCGAAGCCGCCACGACCGCCGCCGCCGCCGCGCCGGTCGCGGCCCGGCGCAGCTCCGCGGCGACCGCGCCTACCAGGGCCGGGACGAACTTCTCCCTGAACGTCGTCTCGAGCGTCTCGAACGAGGGGACTCCCGCCGAGGCCGGGAGGAGCGTCAGCGTCACGCGGTAGCACCTCGAGCGCCTGCGCGCCCCGGAGCCAAAGCCCGAGGCGGCGCTCTCGACGGCCGGGGCCTCGGTGACCTCGATGCCCGACAGCGCCTCGGCGAGCCGCACGCGCCGCAGGCGCCTCACCAGCCTCTCCGCGGCCTCGTCGCCGACGGGGGAGCCGGCTGCTCCGGAGGCGGCGGGGCCCGGGAGCGGCAGGTCCATCGACGGCGTCGCGGCGTGCGGGCTCGCCGTCATGAACAGCTCTCGCAGCCGCGGCACGCCCATCGTCACGTTGGCGTCGCCGCGCCCCGCCATGTGGAACGTGTTGAGCGTCATCTGCGTCGAGGGCTCGCCGATCGACTGCGCCGCGAGGACGCCCACGGCCTCGCCCGGGGATAGGGCGGCCTGGAAGAAGCGGACGCGGGCGAGGTCGGCAAAGGTCAGCGGGGGAGAAGAGGTCTTCCTCTTCGGCTCGCCCTTCGGCTCGCTCGCCCCCCAGCCGTCGCCGGCGGCGGCGGCCAGCGCCCTCGTCGCGGCCTCGGCGGCAACGGCGCCGGCGCCGCCGACGACGCTGTCCCTGACCCCGCTGGGAGCGACGGCCTCGGTCAGAAAGGCCTCCAGCGCCGCCTCGAAGGCCGGAGACGTCGCCTCGGGCCCCTCGCCGCTGGCCCCCGCCCTCGCCGCCGGCGAGGCCTCGGCCGAGGCCTCGAACGCCTCGCGCGCCCGCAGCCCGAGCGCCAGCGCGGGCGCGTTGGCGGCGGCCAGCCTAAAGTCGCGCAGCAGGCTCGCGCCGGCCACGTCCCTCCCGTCGCCGTCGCCGTAGGCGAACTGCACCACGCTCGAGTCGGCGCCGTCGCGGACGGTGCCGTCGTACGCCCCGGAGAGCGGCTCGAGGCACTTGACGAGGCAGCGCTGCAGGTAGCCCGACCGCGCGGTCTTGACGGTCGTGTCGACGAGGCCCTCGCGCCCGGCCATGCAGTGGAAGTAGTACTCCTGCGGCCGCAGCCCCGACAGGAACCTGTCCGCGACGTAGCCCCCCGCGCGCGCCGAGGGGTCGAACGGCGCGAAGCACGGCAGCGTCCTCCCGGCGGCGGACCGCGGCACGCGCCTGCCCTCGAGCTCCTGCTGGCCGAGCAGGCAGCTGATCTGCGAGAAGTTGACGCCCGAGCCCTTGGCGCCCGTCGTCGTCATCATCGAGAGGCAGTTGCGCGGGAACGGGAGGGCGAGGCCCCGAGGCAGGCACGCGCGGATGACGTCGGAGGCGAGGCCGTTGAGGGGCGCGGTGACGCAGGCGTCGAGGGCGGCGTCGGCGTCGCCGCCCGAGGCGCGGGCGAGCGCCGCCAGCGCGGCGCGGAGCGAGGCGTCGCGGTCGGGCGGGCCCGCCCCTCCGCCCCCCTCCTCCCCCTCCGCCTCCGCGTGCCCCCTCGACGCCGCAAAGTCCACCGCGGCCCTCCTCGCCCGCCCATCCGCGGCCCCCAGCAGCTCCTCGCGCTCGCGCTCGGCCGCGGCCGTCAGCAGCAGGTCCCCGACGCCGCAGGAGAAGCCGCGCCGCTCGAGGAAGCAGCCGCCGGCGCGTGAGAGCGCCGCGAGCAGGTCGTCGGCCGCAAGCGCGCCGTAGACCTCGTGGACGGCGTGGACTAGCCCCCCGCGGCCGTAGCAGGCCTTGTCGAGCGTGCCCGTGAGCAGCCTGCCGCGCAGGACGAGCACGGAGCCCTCCCCCAGGTCGACGGCGGCGCTGGGGTTGAGCCTGAACGGCGGGCGGGCGCGCCCCCGGCCGCCGCCGCCGACGCCGCCGGCAGCGGGCGGCGGCGGCGGCGCGGCGCCAAAGGCCAACCCTCCCGGCCAGGCGTCGGCCGGGACCTTGGCCGCGTAGCACACCGTCAGGGGGGGCCTCCCGGCGGCGACAAAGGCCAGGATGGCGTCGATGATCTGCTTCCCGGTCCAGAGAGGGGCCGCCAGGTCCCCGACGGAGCGCGGGGCCGGAGCTCCCGGCGCCGCCGGCGGCAGGCTCCCCGGCGGCAGCGCCTTGAGGATCGCCGGCGGCGGCAGCCGCACGAACGGCATCCTCGCCCCGTCGTCCCCGGGCAGCCTCGGCGCCACGGCGTTCCACAGCAGCTGCGCCGCCTCGTCCCGCCCCAGCAGCTCCCCACGGCAGCAGAGCCTCGTCCCCGCGACGACGGCGTCCTGGATCAGCCCGCGCACGGGCTTGCCATCGGTCGGGACCACGAACTGCCGCTCGGCGCCCACGAGCTCGCGCGCCTCGGCCCTGCCCAGCAGGTCCTGCGGCGCGTGCAGGTTGATCTCGTCGCCGTCGAAGTCGGCGTTGAAGGCGGCGCAGTTGGCGTAGTGGAGCCTGATCGTCCGCTCGCCGCTGAGCACGCGGCAGCGGTGCGCGACGAGCCCCGGCCTGTGGAGCGTCGGCTGGCGGTTGGTCAGGACAACGTCGCCGTCGCGCAGGTGGCGGTAGACGATCTTGGAGCGCGCCGCCGGGTCGAAGGAAGAGGAGGTGGCGGCAGCAGCGGGGGAGGGAGAGGTGGCGCCGGCGGCGGCGGAAACCTTGCCACCGCCGCCGGGCGCCATCTTCGCCGCAGCACTCACTCCTTTCCCGACGACGACGGCGCTCGACTTCCTCGCCAGCAGCGACCTCGCCAGCGCGTCCCGCTTCGCGGCCGTCAGCCCTATCAACGACACGACGCGCCCCTGCTCGTCCTCGACCGCCAGGGCGCCGGGGTGCTCCCTCGCGCCGCTGCGCACGGCCTTGCGCAGCTCCTTCGCGTTGGCCTCGGTCACGCGCTCGGGCACGGAGAGCCGGACGGCAAAGTAGGGCGGGATGCCGACCTCGCGGGGGAGCAGGCGCGGGTCCGGGGAGATGACGGAGCGTGCGGCGTAGTTGACGCGCTTGCCCATCATGTGCTTGCGGAACAGGCCCTGTTTTGATGGGGTTTTTTATTTTTTTTTGGGGGGGGGGGATTCGAAGCCAAAAAAAAGCGAGTGAGTTTCTTTTCTCGTTTTTTTTTGGGTTTTTTCCCCCTTCGCTTCCTCAAAAAAAAACTCACCTCCTTCTTCTCTAGCGCCTGCCTCACGCCCGCGGCCCCGGCGTTGGCGCTCCTTGCGTCCGGGGCGGACGAGTCGATCAGTGAGTTGAGCGCCGACTGCAGCGAGAGCCAGGCGCGGAGGCCGGCAGCGAGGTCTGGGGCCGAAGGGATGGCGTCGGCGCTCCCTTCGGTCCTCTTCGGCGCGGCTGCGGCGGCGACGTCCGCGGAGCTCGACACCACAGCCGCGAGCGCGATGTTGTGCGGGTGCTCGAAAGTGGCGTCGCCCAGCTTCGACGGAGGCCTGAGCCTGTTGGGCGGGACGGCGACCGTCGAGACGAAGAAGGAGCGGTAAGCCTCGCGCCAGCCCCCGGGCGCCGCCGGCGCCGGCGCCGACGCCGACGCAGCGGCCGAGGAGGGCGCGCGTTTCCGTCCCCCCGCTCCTCCGCTGGCGAAGAAGACGCCCCCGGGCGCGTTCTTGGCGTAGAGCTCCCGAAGAAGCGCCTCGTTGGCGAGCCAGAGCCGGCGCGCAACCTCCCGGGCCTCAGCCGGCGTCATCAGTCGGAGGCCCGCCGCGGCGGCGCCGGTCAAGTTTTGCCGTTCGGAGAGGAGCGAGGGAGCCGCGGCGGCGCTCGTGCTCGCGCTCGCGGTCGCGGCCGTCAGGGCCTGCTCCAGCGCCACCGCCTCGTGGGAGACGGCTCCTTCTTCTCCCTCCTTCCCGGGGGCGGGCACAGCGGGGAGCACCGAGACGCCCGCGGCCGCGTTCTGCGCCTCGCGGTGCGGCTGCAGCCTGGCGACGAACAGCTTCGAGACGCCGTCGCGCTTGATCGACGGGTTGTGGCAGCCGCAGTTGGCGCAGACGGAGGCCGGCTGCCGGCGGAAGAGCTCGACCTCCAGCTCGCGGGCGGCCTCGATGCAGAGGGAGGTCGGCGGCGCGGAGGAGGAGGCACGGGAAGGAGGCGAGGGGGCGGGAGGGGGCGTGCCAGGGGCGCTTCGCTCCTTCGCCTTGGCCTCGGCCTTTTCCGGTCCCTTCTTCTTCCCCCGCGCGGCGTCGCCGCCTCCCTCCGTCTCGCTGCCGCTGGCCTCGGAGTCGCCGCTGCCCAGGGAGATCCCCGCCTCGCCGTCCTCGTCGCCGCCCGTCGTGTTCCTGCCGTTGGCCCTCTCCCGGGGCGGCCCCGCGAGCGACGCCGCCTCGACGGCCCGCCCCTCCCTCAAAAGCGCCAGCCGCCGCGCGAACGTGTCGGCCTCCGCGGCTTTCATGCGGAACCGGAAGCAGTGGAGGCAGGTGGACTTGAGGAGCTTGTAAAGAGTCCTGCGGTTCGCATAGAGAGAGAGAAAGAGAAAGAGAGGAGAGAAAAGTGAGCGGAGAGAGCGAGCGTAGAAGAAGAGACTCGGCGTGGAGGGAAAAACAAGGCAGAAGAAGAAGAAGAAGAAGAAGAAGTAAGCCGTCCCTCACCCGAAGACCAAGGGGTTGTACACCGGAACGGCGAGCTCGATGTGGCCAAAGTGGCCCGCGCAGGCCGCGCCGGGGAGGCCGCACGTGACGCAGCTGGGGTTTTGGGTTTTGAGTTTTGAGGTTGAGGAAGAGGGTGAGAGAGGTGATATCGAAGGGAAGAACGAGGAAGAAAGAGAGCCGCCGCCGCCGACGACGCTTCAGCGCTCGTCGACGGCCGGCAGCAGCAAAAAAGAAAGAGCGACATGCGGCGCCCTCGCTCACGCCCTCTCTGAGCTTTGCATCCGTGAAATAAATGGACTGGAGCCTTTTTTTGCGATCAAGGCGCATCTCAACGCAGGCAGAGGCAGCAGCATCAGTAGGCCAAGCCCCGCGGCTGCAAAATGCCGAAAACAATGAAAAGCCATCCGTACTAGAAAAGCCATCGATCGACGACTGCCTCAAATGCTCCTCCTCCCTCCCTCTTTCTCCCTCTCTCTTCCTCTCCACTCTCGCGCAACCACCACAAAACATACCGCTCGTGCATCTCCAGCGGGCCCATGGAAGGGTCATAGAGCCCCCTCGGGACCGGGGCTCCCAGGTTGTCCCTGGCGATGGGGCTGGTGAGCCTGCAGACTGACAGTCGCCGCACTTCCTCGTCGCCGAAGAAAGCGAATGAGACGGCGGCGATGTTGGTCGAGGTGACCTCTGGGGAAGGGGCCGCCATATCGTTCGATGGACAGCAGCGTGCTGATGCTAGTAGAACGACGGGGGGAGAAGCTACTCCAGATGCAGCGCGCGCGTCCACTCGCTTGGCTAGGAGCTAGCCAGCGGACGGCGGAGGGAAAGAAAGAGGTGCAGAGTGGAAGCACCAAGGGAGGTCGGTGGCGGCCAGCGTCCAAACAAATTCGATTTCTCTGAGACTCACACACTTCCTTCGGCTCTGACTTCCATCGACGCCTCAAAACGTTTTCCTAGCGTCGCGCGAGGAGCTTCCCTTGTACGAAAACGGGGATGTTCCGCCGCTCGCTCGCGACGCTCTCCATCGCGGCGGGGCGCTCGCGGCTGCTTCTTGGCGAAGCGACGGCGAGGCGTCTCGGAGAAGCGAAGCCTTCCACGACTGCCTCTGCGATCCAACCGACGACCACGACGACGCCCGTTGACCCCGACAGCCTCCGCCGCCGCTCCTTCGCCTCCTCCTCCTCCTCCTCCCCCGCCGGCGGCGAGGAAAGCCTCGACGCGCGCCTTGACGCCGTCAACCGCCTCTTCTCCACCGCGAGGGAGGACCTCGAGGACGCGCAGGAGGACGAGGGGACTGTCCACTTTGAGGAGAGCTACAACGCCGCGTACGCCGGCGTGCGGGAGACGCTCCGGGCGTTCGACGACGTGCTCTCCTCGCTCGACGAGGAGAAGAGGGGCAGCGTGAGGCGGTCGATGGGCCTGAAGATGGAGCAACTGAAGGCGGAGCTGGCGGCGCTGGAGCCGCACTAGGGGAGAGAGCGAGAGGGAGGGGTAGGGAGGGGGGGGGGAGAGGGAGCAAGCTCTCCCTCTTTTGACTTTCTTCTTTCTTTTTCCTCTTTCCGTTTTGTAAACTGACGATTCTTTATTCCACTTTTTTTTAGCTCGTAGTCAAGGTCGCAGTGTCGCTTTTCAATGCTGCAAGGAAAAGGGAATGGTTTGTTACAGGGAAAGGGGGGGGGGCAGATGCGTAAAAGCTCGGGAGGGGGCTGCAGAAAGTGTGTTTTTTTTCTTCGCAAGTCTCCTTCCTTTCTCCCCTTTCTTCCTTCTCTTTCTCTTTCTCTTCCTCTTTTTCTTTCGCCCCTTCTCTCTTCCTCTTTTCTTTCTTCTCTCTCTATCTGTAGCTCGGCCAGTCCCTCCTCGCCGCGACCGCCGCTCCCCCGCCGCCGCCGCCTATCGGGCCCAGGCCCAGGCTCCCGCTCTCAGACCTCAACTGCTGCAGGGCCGCGGACGCGGCCGCGGCCGCTGCGGCGGCGACGGGGGAGGAGGCCGCCGCGGCCGAGGCGGCGGCGGAGAGCGCCGCCGCCGAAGAGGAAGAAGAAGGAGGGTTGGTCTGGTTTCGGAGCAGGCCCAGCAGCCCCGAGGAGGAGGAGGTCGAAGAGCTCCGATGCTCGCTCTCGCCCTGTCTGACCAGGTCGTAGGCGTCGGAGCCGTACCGGTCCAGCCCGCCGACGACGCTGACGCCATTGCCGACGCCGACGCCCCGGTCGCCGTCGGGCGTGTAGGGGGAGCCGCTTCCGCCACCTCCGATCCCGATGCCGCCGTCGCCGTGGGTCGGCGACTCGAGGCTCCTGTAGTGGTGGTGGTGGTGCTGCTGCTGCTGCTGCCGCTGGTGGTAAGCGGCGCCGTCGCCCCCTCCCTGGGCCGGCGCGCCGAGGCCGGCGAGCCCTCCCCTGCTTCCGCCCCTCGCGCCCGAGGAGCCCGGGGGGCTCGTGCCGTACCTGTGGTAGTGCTGCCCCGTCCCTGCCCCGGCGGACCCGGAGGGAGGGCTCCCGAGGTGGCCCCCGGAGCCGGAGCTGAAGAGCGGGGGGGAGCGCGGCGACGCGACGGCGGTCGGGGAGAGGAGACTGGTGAAGGTTTTTTTTGTTGTTGTTGTTCGAGAGAGAGAGGAGAGAGTCGATCGGCTAAGTTTTCTTGCTTTGTATCCTTTGCAGTGACATTATCGACGCGAACTGTGCGCAATCGGCCATCGCAATCGGCCACGCGCGAGGCGGGAAAGAGGGAAGAATGAAGCCCCAAAAAGACAAGTCAATCTGTCGGGCGTCGTCGTCGTCGCAACTATCGAAGAATTTAGTGGGAAAAAAGGGGGAAACATCCATCCCCTTACCCGTCCCTGTGCTGCACCCAGTGCGCCTCAAAGCACGCAGTGCAGTTGACCGGGGACACGTCCTTTGTCCGCAGGCACTCGACGCACTCGAGCAAGGGAGGGCGGCCGCTGGCCCCGCCGCCACCGGGGGCGCCGCAGGAGGAGCAGCACGAGTTTTGCCGCTCTCTCATCGGAGAAAGGACTAGAGTTTCTCTCTCTCTCCTCTTACGCTCTCCCGCTCTCTGTCGCCGCTCTCTCTCTCGGCTACTAAGGTTCGCTAGTGAAAAGCTGGCAGAGATTTCAAACCTCGCTGCAGACGTGGAAAAAGAGACGTTTGAAAAGGAGGGCGCGCGAGCGACTTGGCAGCGTAAATTCGTCTCCTTTGTTGCTTTGCTTTTTTTTCCTGCAAGCACGAGAGTGAAGTTTTTTTCCTCTCCTCGTTCCGCACGAGAGACCTTCGTTTCGACGGCCCCCCCCACCTCTTTCATCTCACAACTCGCTCTGCAGCCTTTTTTTCGTTCGTCCTCCTCGCTCCCTCGCTTTTTTCACAAAAACCCTCCTTCTCAACCATGTTCGAGGCCCGACTCGAGCAGGGCGCCCTGCTTAAGAAGCTCCTCGACGCCGTCAAGGAGCTCGTCACCGACGCCAACTTCGACTGCTCGGCGACCGGCTTCGGCCTCCAGGCCATGGACTCGTCGCACGTCTCGCTCGTGTCGCTGATGGTGAGAGAGAGAGGATATGTTGGGGTTCTTCCGTGTTTTTGGCATTTCTCTTTCGATGAGTGCAGAGAGCGGGTCGCAGAGGGCATGTCGGTGAAACAAAGAGAGCGGGTCGGAGGGTAGCGGGCACGGCGGCGACGCGACGAAAAACCAACGCAGGCGCAAATGCTCTGCCGAACAAATCGAATCGCGCTCGTCGTTTTTTTTCTTCTTTCGACCGACGTCAAACTTTTCAGCGCTCGTTTTCGTGTCTTTGCTTGCTTTTATCGCCCCTGCTCTTTCACGCTCGCTCGCCAACGCGATCGAATCTCGCAATCGGAGCGAAGGACAGGAGAAAGGGACCGTCACAGGCTGCTGCGCGAAAGGCTCATTCGACGAATCTCTTCCTCTCACCTCGCGCGCGATTGAAATCATGCTCCTCTTCTTCGTCTTCTTCTTCTCACCCTCGACGTTCCCTTCTTCCCTCTTTCTTGCCGCTTCAAAACAGCTCCGCTCCGACGGGTTCGAGCACTACCGCTGCGACCGAAACCTCTCGATGGGCATCAACCTCAACAACATGGCCAAGATGCTCAAATGCGCTAACAACGACGACACGGTGACGATGAAGGTGAGCCTTTTTTTTTTTGAGAGAGGGAATTTCGAAGCGACAGGCGGAAGACAAGCGACGCTTTCGCCCTCCGCTATGAAGACCCGAAGGAGAGGCGCGATTCCCACTTCTGCTCGCTCGAGTCGAGACGCTGTTGTGGTCTCTCTTCTTGCAAACGAAAATGAAATCCGCAAAGCGGTCAGGCGAGCCACCAGATTCGAAGATCGAGTTGCCGTCGGTCGTCGTCGACGGCTCTCTCGCTTGCGCGTCTCTCTCGTTCAAATTTTCCGCTCTCTCTCTCAACCTCAACCACGACCCCCTCTTTCATTAAAAAAAAAAAAAAAAAAGGC
>Ga0210003_1003253_pt1 | contig 13316 bp, 9 predicted proteins | sample LantaG_FD_182804 | JGI IMG/M metagenome (GOLD analysis project Ga0210003, IMG submission 182804) | Deep subsurface microbial communities from Baltic Sea to uncover new lineages of life (NeLLi) - Landsort_02402 metaG (SPAdes) (version 2) | ecosystem: Environmental > Aquatic > Marine > Oceanic >... | reverse complement strand
TCGTCCTGGGCCTCCAGGGCTTCATGGCGGCAATCGCATTCGCGCATCCCGAGACGGTGCCGTGGTACACGGCCGAGCAGGTTCGCAAGGCCAGGCAGGTCCATGAGGGGGCGATGCAGATGATCGAATGGGCCCGGAAGCACAATCTCTTCATCGTGAGCGGATCCGACATGTTCGCCGAGAACGCCCCGATCGCCAAGAAGAACATCACCGTCGAAGTCGACTTCGGGTTCACTCCATTTGAGGCACTCCGCCACGCCACGGGCAACGCCGGCAAGGTGCTGGAGATGTCCGGGCCGGCCAGGAATCCCTACCGCGCGGGCCCACTCGGCGTGATTACTGAAGGGGCATATGCCGACATCCTGTTGTGGAGCAGCGACCCGACCAAGGACATCACGGTGCTCGAGGACGAGAGCAAGCTCGGGTTGATCATGAAGGGCGGCGAGCTGTACAAGAACATCCTCGTCAGCGACACCGATCCCGCCCATCGGCCCGCACCGCAGATGCGGATCAGCCCCGACAACCCCGAATTCACCCACCGGAACGCCTGCTGCATCTAGCTGGCCCACCCAATAACGGCGCGTCTGCAAGCGGCCACCTGCTCAAGAACGCAGGCGTAGCTCGTGTTCGACGGCACGGCGAATCCAGGACGATTCTGAGCGGTCGTCAGCGCCGGCGGTGGCCCGGACCTGCGGTAGAAACGGGGTTTCCCCTAGGTACGGAACGAATCTGGTCCCTTAGATGCCTGGGCTGGTCAGGCGGGTCGGTGAGCGGAGTGGGCGGTGTTCGGGCAATGTGAGAACACTTACGGCGCAACGGATCACCGCGTGTCTCGAATCCCTGACGTCGGCACGCAATGAGACGGTCATCGCTATGACGGCAATCCTGGCCCACGCACGGGTCAGCACCACCGGCCAAGACGTCGACGCGCTCACCGCGGCCGGTGTTGAAGCTGGTCGGGTGTTTACCGACAAACTGTCGGGATCGGCTCAGGCGGCGCGGCCCGGGCTGGCGGCGATACTCGACTACGCCCGCGCCGGCGACACCGTCGTCGTTGTCGCGATCGACCGCCTCGGTCGCTCGGTCGCCGAAGTCACCCGCACCATCGCCGACCTCGGGGAGCAGCGAATCATATTGCGCGCTTTGCGTGAAGGGATTGACACGGCCACCCCGGCGCATCGTGGGAGGCGCGATCATGGCAACCATCGCGGAGCTTGAGCTAGAGCTAGAGCTAGGCCGCGAGAGGCGCGCTGCATCCCGGGGTTTTCACGACCTTCTACGTCTTCTCCGGCGTCGGCATTTTGACGACGTTCATCGCCTACAGCATGCGGCTCTACCTGAGCCGTATCCGACCACAGGCAGAGCACTAGGACGACGACGATTAGCGGTGCGGGGGTTGGAATTTGGGCGGGCGGTTTCTCTCGTTGCGGCTCAGGCGCTCTTCCCGCCCCGAACACGGACACGGTCTACGTCTGGGGTTGGGTTGGCCTGAACAGGGACGGGCCGATCGTGATCGATCCCACCCAAGTGCGGTCCCGCGATGGTGCAAGACGCCTTCTTCCGGTTCCTCACCGACATGGGCCTGGCCCCTGGACCGGACCGTGCCTAGCCGAACTCCAAGTACTTGTTGGGTTCCCGGGCGACGTCAAAGCCGCTGCTCCGCGCCAGCCAGTGAAACGAGATTGTCGTCGCCGAACACCGCAGAATCGGGTGCGAAGTCATGCGAGACGTGCACCGGAAGTGTGTTTCCGACCTGGACCGATTCTTCTGTGCAAACTCCACTCAATCCCAGCTCAGGAGGCGCTCTGCTCGTATCGAGACCCGAATCACCGTCAATTGATCGATGGATCTGATCTCGGCACTCATTGAGCTTTCAGAACGTCGCCGAGGGTCCATGTCTTGTCGAATAGCGGCTTTTCGGGGCCGTAGAGGCGGAAGATAAGGAAGAAATCCTCACCCGTCGGAATCCAGTTCGACTCGCGGCCCTCCGGTGCTTTCGGGGCGAAGTAGACGTCCACCGAACCGTCGCCGTTCGTCGCCATCGTGGCGATGTCCAGCGAGGAAATCCCTACGCGGTCGACGTCTTCCACGAATCCCTTTGTTTTCATGCTGTAGACGATCACCGACCAGAAGTCCGCTGCTGGGGTGTCGGCGGCGACGGTGAGCTTGTAGGTGTCCTTACCGTTCAGCAGCTCGCCGTCGCGGTCGCGAATTCCGGTGAGGTAGAAGGACCCGCCGCCGAGGACCTTAGGGAGGTAGGTCGCGAAGAAGTAGTACTGGGCGCGCTCATCGACCATGACGCGGTCGGCGTCGACGAATGGGAAGCCGATTTCGGCCTGCTCCGGTGAGAGATTGAAGGTACACCACTGCCGGTCTGTCCAGAACGGCGTCAGCGACCCGCCGGCGGTGACAAACCTGCTTTGCATGTAGTCATAGGCCCGCTCGAGTCCCTCGATGAGGGCCTTCTTCGTCTGTTCGTCAGGGTTGAACTTCTGGCCTTTGCGAATCCCGATATCGGCGAGCATCGCCATCATGACCTTGTCGCGCTCGAGCGCAGGCTCCCTCTGGACGGCCGCGTTCAGGTCGGAGAAGTACGTCATGTCGTAAACAGGAAGCGTGTTCCATGTCATCCCGTAGGCGTCGATGAAGGTCGTCGGGGGTGGATCGGCCGCTTGCGAGAGACGGTAGACCTTGAGCAGCTGCGCGTAGGTCGATTGGTCGGCGGCTGTTCCGCCGTTCTTCGCGACCGGCCGGAACGCGAAGTGCACGCCGTAGGTTGCCGGCCGGTAGACGCGATACCCCTGCGGCACCTCGCCGCTGTAGCCCGGCGGCAAAAACAGATACTTTGCACCCTTGCCCTTGTCATCGCCGGGCGGGCCTACATCGGCGATCGGCGCCTGCCAGCCGTCGACGAAGGTGCCAAAGTAGCTGACCTTCGCCGCCGCTGGTGGAACCTCTACCACGAGCGGGCCGTCCTTCGTTGACTGGGCGCTGACCACATACGGGGTCACGTTGTTCGCCGTGAGGAACCCGTGGCGAGACTCCATCGGCTTGCTGAAATACACGACGTCGCCGAACTTTCCGCCCAGGTCCCGCTGGATACTCAGCTCGATGTCATAGATGCTCACGGCTGGCATCGCCCAGATGGCCGCTTCGGCGGCACGCTGAACCTTCATCTCGTGGTCGATCGGTGGCACCCGTTTGTCCTCTCGGTAGCGCGGACCGCGGTCGATTCAAAGCGGTGAACGAAATCCTAGCCCGCGGAAAAAGTTCGGTGGCGCCGCAACCAGAACCTGAAGCCGTGTCGCGAGCATCTCGGCCGCTTTTACGAAACCCGCGACAAACTCAATGGATACGACGACCCTGATGGGTGCAGCATTGGCGGCATCGCCGGGCACACACGCTTGGGCCTAAGCATCCAAGATTAAGATGACCACACCGATCATCGAGGAGATTGAAACGAAATGAAGATGACCACACCGATCCCCGAGGGGATCGCAACGCCCGACAAGCTGGAAACCTCCATCGGCACCCTGACCTCTGTCGACGGCGTCCCAGACGTGGAGACGACGCAGAAGGTTTATGACAACCTCGATCTCAATCGTGCCACTGAGGCCTTCCTCAACTGCATCCCGATCGCCTCCATGTATGGACTGAAGCATGGCCTGCTCAAACACGGGCCTGCCAATACCACAGCCGTTCTGTTTGAAGAGCTGATGGACTCCAAGGCGCTGTGGCTCACTCCGAATACCACTTCGGTCTACATGGCCTCCTGGCTTGAGCTGGGTGATGAACCCATGGTGATCGAGACTCCGCCCAACGTGCTGGGATTCATCAACGATGCCTGGTTCCGCTATGTAGTGGACTTCGGCAACGCCGGCCCGGACAAGGGCAAAGGCGGCAAGTTCCTGATCCTGCCTCCCGGTTACGAGGGTGATGTCCCCGACGGCTACCACGTCGCGCGCACACCGTCCTTCGGCAACTGGGTCATCTGGCGCGGATTCCAGGTGGATGGATCGCCCAAGCCTGCGGTCGATGCGACCAAGAAACTTTTCCGAATGTATCCGCTCTCCCAAAAAGACAGTCCGCCGCAGATGACCTTCGTCAACATCTCCGGCAAGTTCGACAACACCATTCACCGCATGGACTACGGCTACTGGGAGGAGCTCAATTCGACAATTCAGGCAGAACCGATCGAAGGGCTTGACCCCGAGATCCGCGGATCGCTGGCCGCGATTGGCATCATGAAAGGCAAGGAGTTCAAGCCCGATGAGCGGATGGGGAAGATCCTCACCGACGCAGCCGCGATCGGTTCCGTCACGGCGCGCGCCCTGACCGCCCGTCCGAAGAACGAGCTTTTCTACCTCTATCCCGGTGAGCGGGTTTGGACGAACCCGTTCCTCGACGGTCGCTACGCCTTCCTCTACCACGGGGCTACCCTGCTCGATTCGCGCATCTACATGCACTTCTATGCCACTGGGATCACTCCCGCGATGTCGGTGAAGAACGTCGGCAAGGGATCCCAGTATGCGATCGCCTACCTCGACAAGGACGGCAAGGCCCTCGACGGCAGCAAGACCTACAAGATCAACTTGCCGAAAGACGTACCGGCCAAGGACTTCTGGTCCTTCACCCTCTATGACAACCAGAGCCGCGGCATGCTTCAGACCGATCAGCGTTTTCCGGGTCTCGACAACAACAGGGAAGGCCTGAAGCAGAACGCCGATGGTTCCTACGACGTTTACTTCGCTCCGAAGCCACCCGAGGGTCAGGAGAGCAACTGGATCCAGACCGACCCAAGCAAGGGGTGGAACACCATTTTCCGTCTCTACGGACCGCTGGAGCCCTTCTACGACAAGACCTGGAAGCCGGGTGACCCCGAGTTGGTCGAATAACCGAGGCCTCGGGAAATAGAACGGGTGGACCCACGGCAACATCACAAGAGCCTCTGATACAAGAGCCTCCGATACATGACGTAATGAGAATCCCGCGGCGGTCAGTCAGACCCGCGCAGGACGCGCTGCTTCGCCGCGGAGAACTCCTCGTCACTCAGGGCGCCGCTCTCGTGGAGGGCGGCCAGGCGTTCGAGCTTGCTCACCTGGCTGTCCTCGCCCGACGCGCCCGCCGGAGCTGGCGGCGCGGACCCGGCCCCCCCGATGACGCCGTCACCATCGAGATCTCGCCCCAGCACCTGTTCCACCGACTTGATGGCGTCCATGCCGGCAGCCCCGCCGCCTGAAACCTGAACCGTCGCCCCGGGGAACATGTCCCGCAGTTGACCCACGATCGCCGCCGCCTCCGGTGGCACCTCGGCGGTCGGCCCGCCTCCGCCGACCGCGGGTGGCGCCCCACGCATCTGGTCGGCCACGGCCTCGGCTTGGGTGCGGGCGACATCGCCGTGATCAGGCACCTCGTCCCACAGGATGTTGATGCGGTCGGTCCTGTTCGGGTCCACCTCGACCGGCAGCAGCATGCCGGGGTACGGGAAGTGTCTAGCCCTGGCGAAGCACGAGTGCTCGAGCGAGTACGGCGCGATGCCCGCGGCCCGGATCACCAGGTTCAGCTTGCAGCGCTGCACCGTGGTGTGATCACTGAGGCCCGTAGTCGCCACTACCTGAGCCTGACCTCGGACCCCGTTCTTGATCCGCTTCTTGAACAGTCCCATCGGACGCTTCCCTCACCACTGCTGTGCCCATTCGATAGCCACCGGTCAGTACACCACGACCGGCGCCCTCCTGTCGCGGGAGGTCAGTGGCCGGCGTCCTCCCAGCCTTCGGGGATGGGAAGTTGAATGTTCGGTGCCCCCGGATCGCCTCGCTCGACCGTGATTTCGGTGAATCCGTTCTCTTGGATGTAAGCGGCGATGGTCGGGCTGGGTCCGGACGCATTCCATTGACGTGGCGCCACCTTCGCCTGTGTCATTCCCGCGTCCGTCGTGGCGGTCATAGCGGTGGCCGTCGTGGTCGTGGCGTCGGTGGCGTCGGTGGCGTCGGTGGCGACCGGATCAGATGCCGAGTCCGAACCACAGCCGGCCAGGACAAGACTCAATGCTATGGCGGCGGTTGCGCCACCGATTGCCGTCATCTGGTTCATCCTGTGGCTCCTGTCGTGCGCTGTCTTTGCGCGGTCCGTTCTGCGGCGCCAATCGCTATCAAATCGCCCGTGCGCGCGTAGGTACATAGTGCACCGTGTGCACCGTCAGGTACCGGCCAGCCTGCCGTCCACACCGGTTCAGACACCGCACTTTGCGCGGCCAGCTGCCAGGTACCGCTCCATGACGTCACCAACCGCTCTTGACAAGGGCTACCGCCACAGCCGGGGAACGCTTCTGCAAGTTTGATTACCTTGGCGCGGTTGAAATCTGCCGACACGATCAGTGCGGCTAAGTCGTATCAATCACCTGCCGTTGCCCGAGAGGCTGCCCAACCTCCAACCCAATCAGCGGTCATTGCAGCCGGTGCGACATGCTGATCCGTCCGGGGTGCGGTCGCGTGCCGTGGCCGTATTGGCCGACCGGAAGTTCTGCATCAGTTGCACCCGCAGCGAAGGGGAGTTCGACGATTAGCTGCTGTCGCAGAGTGTGTCGTCGACATCGACGCGCCGAGTTTCGTCGGCCGACTCAGGAACTGCTGTAGTTGGGGGAGGCCTTGCTGCTGGCGGGTTCGCCGCTGGTAATCGTGCTGGGCTCGATCCGGATCGATTTGCCGGCTGCGATGAGTTCGGGGTAGGTCGATCCGCCGCCGATGATGACACGAACCGGCTCGCCTGAGAGCGGTCTAGATCGCAGCTTGTGGTCTTGACGCCCGCAGAGTTGGTTCGGTTACGCCCAGGATACTGGGGTGGTGAGCAACTCCCAACCCCTTTTCGGGGCTGCCCTGGTGGTCGTGTGCGTGGTGATGGCTGTGGCTGCGGCGGTCATCTACCGGATCAGCGCCCTCGGTTCATTCTGGGTCGTGCCGCGGGCGGCGCTACGCGCGGCAGTTCAGTTGGCTGTTGTGGCGATGGTGCTTGCCGCCGCGCTGTCGCGGCTCTGGTCTTCGGTGCTGGTGTTGGCGGTGATGTTCGCGGTCGCTGCGCTCACCGCGGGCCGCCGGAGCCAGGCCAGCTACGGCTCAGCTTGGCTGACGTTGGCGTTAGCGGTCGGAATGGCGGCCGTCCTGCCGCTGCTGTTGCTATCCGGGGTAGTGCCGTTGACCGGCGTCGCGGTCATCCCGGTGTTCGGCATCGTGCTTGGGGGCACCATGACCGCGGTCGCGGTGGCGGCACGGCGGGCGCTCGACGAGCTGAATCTACGCTTCGGTGAGGTCGAGGCGGGTTTGAGTCTTGGTCTTTCCGAACGTGATTCACGGCTACAGGCCATCGGGCGCAGCTTCACCGACGCGTTGCTGCCCAACCTCGATCAGGCCCGAACCGCTGGCCTGGTGGCGCTGCCCGGAGCTTTCGTCGGCGTGCTGCTGGCAACCGGTTCAGCGACCCAAGCAGCTGCAGTGCAAGTATTGGTGCTGATCTCGTTGATGCTGGCCCAGACCTGTGGCGTGGCCGTCACCGCCGAACTAGTAGTTCGCGGCAGGATCACCCGCAGCAAGCATGTGGTCGGCTAATGCACTGAAGAGGTCGACAACTCGCGGGGGGATAGCGCGCCGGAGACATCGCCATGGCCGACCAGTGCCGGCGGCCTGACCCTCGGTGTCGCTGGTTGCATGTTCACTGCTTGGTGGCAACGTAGAGATGGACGCTGCCGAAACCTCCAATCTGCTCGTGGGCGACGTCAAAACCGAACTTGTTCAACAGCTTTGCCATGTCGCGGATCACGTCGCCGGACCGCTTCCACATCCCGACGAGCGCGCAGCCGAGCCGATTGCCATCGTCGGGATAGCCAATGTCGATCAACACCAACCGCCCCTGGCGGCGCAACACTCGATGCAGTTCGGTCATCGCCTGCTGAGCGTTGGGGTAACCACTGAAGGACATCGTGTTGACGACCGTGTCGAAATGGCCGTCAGGGTAAGGCAGGTCTTGGACGTTTGCCTGGCGCAACTGGGCGGTCACGCCCGCCCGGTGCAGGTTGTGTTGTGCGATGGCGACCATGTGCTCGTTGAGGTCGACCCCGTGGGTTTCGAAGTTGCCTGCGTAGCGCGTGAGTAGCCAGCCGGTGCCAAAGGACACCTCGAGCACACGTGGGCCGCGGATGCGCGGCGATGCCGCGCTGATCCAGCGTCTCCACACCGGCAGCGATTTGACCGCGATGTCGTAAGGACGGGCCAGGCGCGAGTACAGGCGATCGAACCGCTGCGTGAACGCTTGGGCGTCAGGAGGTTCGGCGGAGTAGCGATAGTTCGGCAGATTCTGTTGGCTCATCGCGGCTCCATTCTTGCGCTGCGCCGGGCATGCCCATTGCGGTGCAGCGATGGTGGCAAGCGACACACACACGCAGGTCGGGGCCACACTGTCGACAGTTCGTACCCGCTCGGGTGATCCACACCAGAACGCCCTCGTCGATCACGTCTGAGAGGGCATCCTGCTGGTGTCTGCGAGGCCGCCTTTGACGGGGGAGTCGTAGAGGTTTGCGACCGCCCGACGGTGCTGCTCGAGCGTCCGTTTCGGATCGAAGGTTGATTGCTGGGCGATGTCAGTCCTGCATTGTGGCCAGCTCGCGCTTGAGGATCTTGCCCGACGGATTTCGCGGCAGATCCTTGAGGAACATCACCTCACGCGGGGCCTTGAAGCGGGCCAGGTTGTCTTTGACGAACTGTTGGACTTCCTCCGCGGTGATGCTGCCCGCGCCCAAGACGACGAACGCCTTCAGCCGCTGGCCGAACTCGGCGTCCTCGACGCCGATCACCGCCGCATCATCTATCGCGGGGTGGGTCAGGAGCAGCTCCTCGACTTCACGCGGAAACACGTTTTCGCCGCCGGAGACGATCATCTCGTCGTCGCGGCCGTCGATGTACAGCCGCCCTTCGTCGTCGAAGTGACCCACGTCGCCGGTCGCCATCAACCCGTCGACGATCTCCTTGCCACCGCCGCCGGTATAGCCCTCGAACGGCGAGGTCGTTCCAACGAAGATGCGGCCTGTCCCACCCTTGGCGACCGTCTTTCCGTGGTCGTCGAAGAGCTTTACTTTCACCCCGAGCATCGGCTTGCCGACCGATGTCGGTGCGGCGCGGATATCGGCCGGCGTCGACATCGTCGCAAGCGACACCTCAGTGGTCCCGTACATGTTGTAGATCACCTCGCCGAGCACGTCCATCGACCTGGCCGCAACCTCGGCCGGTAGCTGCGAGCCGGCGCAGAACACGACCCGCAGACTGGACAGGTCGCGGCGGCGGATCTCGTCTTCGCCGAGCGCAAGCACACGCTGCAACATGATCGGCACGACGCACCAGGTTGTCGCCCCATGCGCGGCTGAATCATCAAGGAAGCGCGCAGCGTCGAACTTGCTGCGCAGGACAAGCTTGGATCCCAGGCCGATCGAGAGCAGCGCGATGGTCAAGCCGGTGCCGTGATACAGCGGCGGGCCGATCACGGAAGCCTCGCGGGCACGCATTGGCATCCGCTCGAGCAACGCACCCGGCAAGGTGAAACCGCTCGGTTCCGATCGAGGCGCTCCCTTCGGCGTTCCCGTCGTCCCACTGGTCAGCAGGACCATCTTGCCCGGACGCTCCGGCGCAGGCGGAAGATCCGGATCACCGCTGGCGATGAGCTGCTCGAACTCGTCGGCGGCGGGATCCTCGGTAGCAGTAACGACTTTCCCGTGACCAGGCTCGACGCCGGCCGCGGCCTCGGCCAACGCCTCGTCGTAGACGAGCAGCTCGACGCCTTCGCGTTCGGCGACCTCCTTGGCCTGGCGTGCCGAGAACGCGGTGTTCAGCCAGATCCCCTTCATTCCCATTCGTGAAGCAGCGAAGCCGGCAATCAGCGGAGAGCGATGATTGCGGCACAAGATACCGAGGCTCGAGCCGACGCCGAGCCCTTGGGCGCGCAGCGCGCTGCAGAGCCGATTGACCTGCTCATCGAGCTCTCGGAAGGTCAGCTCGCCGCGCTCGTCGGCGATCGCCGGATAGTCGCCGTGTCGCAACGCGGCAATCCGCGGCGCGGCTCCCATCGGACCGTAATCGTTCACCGCGCTGATGATCCGCAGCAACCTATCGGGCGGCTCCACGCCCACCAAGCCCGCACGCACCATCACCGCCAGCGAGCGCGCCTCTAATCCCGCGCGACGCGCGGGTTCTGCCAGCATCCCAATCAAATCCATGTGCACCTCTCCAGGTTTCCGAGTTCCTCACACAGCAGCCAGCCCGTCGGCGTGGGGGATGGAGGTGCTGAACCCGGTTGGCTCGCCGCCGTCGCCCCTAATCCTATGTTCGCGCCCACCGTGTGGGGGCCGGTTGGGCCACAACGCCCATGGCCGTCTTGGCGGCAGCGAACGGTGCTTTCGGTGAGGCCTGTCCGTCAACCGTGCCTGGCTGCGCCCGAACGGGAAATCACGACGGTCACCGACGGCGGGCCGAGCCGAACTGGCGGGGCACCGCCGACCACGGCAGAAGCAACAGGTGCGTCGGCTTCAGCGGCGGCGGTGAGCAATGCCCACGGCCGCCGACGGCGGAGGCTACGGTGTGGTCATGCGCTGGCGCGGTGTGCACCACGTCGAACTCAACGTTCGGGATTACGACGAGTCGATTGCCTTCTATGACGCCATGTTCGGCTGGCTGGGTTACAACAGCTTCTGGACACTCGACATCGAGTACCGCTCGACCTACTACATGTCGCGCTTCCCGGCCCCGCACAGCTACATCGGCATCCAACCAGCCGCAACCGGGGACAAGCTGCGGCACAGCGACCAGGCGGTCGGCATCAACCACATCGCGCTGTGGGCGAGAAGCCGCAAAGAGGTCGACCGCTTCCATGACACGTTTCTGATCCCGCGGGCAATCCCCGTCATCTACCCGCCCAAGGAATACCCCGAGTACCTACCGGGCTATTACGCGGTGTTCTTCGACGACCCGATCAACGGCATCCAGTGGGAGTTGGCGCGGCTACCGACCATTCCTTCACCGGCCGGCATGTGGCGGTCGTGGCGGGTCCTGCGCACGGTAGCGGAGGCCCACCCGCAGTGGAAGCACTCGGTTGCCCGGGAAGCGATGCGAACCCTGCCGGGCCGGGGCGTGAACCTCACCGGCCAGGGTGGTGTCGGCCATCACCAGGTTCAACGCGACTGACACGGACTGGGGCGTCTTGGCGTGCCAGAGCGACTTCGGCCGCCAAACCGTGGCCCCGTTTGGCTGCGATCACTCCGGCAGCCTCCTCAGCAGTGCGGCGTTTGACCTCCCACAACGCGGTCGCCCGCGCCTGGCCCGCAACCCCGGCGATGTGCTGCCGGCCGAGGCCGGGGCGGATGCTGGGGAACTAACCTGGTGTCACACGACGTGACGAAGACAGGAACCTGATGACCCGAGAGTCCCGATTCGAAGGAACCATCGGCCGTACCGTGGCCGACTCGCAGTCCTGGTTCGACGAGCCACCCCACCCCGGGGCTGATGCGCCCAACGTGGTGGTGGTTCTTCTCGACGACACCGGCTTCGCACAGTTGGGGTGCTACGGATCCGATATCGACACCCCCCACATCGATGCGCTGGCCGCCAACGGCCTGCAGTTCACCAACTTTCACGTCACACCGCTGTGCTCGCCGACTCGGGCGGCACTGCTGACCGGCCGATCCCAACACGCGGTCGGGATGCGGACGGTGTCGAATTTCCGGTCTGGGTTCCCGAACCAGCTCGGTCATATCGCCAACGAGGCGGCCACCATCGCGGAGGTGCTCCGCGAACGGGGTTACGCCACATTCTGCGTCGGGAAGTGGCATCTCGCGCCGATGGAACAGTGTTCAGCGGCCGGCCCGTTCGACCAGTGGCCGCTGGCGCGGGGCTTCGACCGTTTCTACGGCTTCCTGGAGGGCGAGACCGACCAGTTCCATCCACAGCTGGTGTGCGACAACCATCCCATCGAACCTCCCGGACGGCCGCAGGACGGCTATCACCTGTCGGAAGACCTGGTCGATCAAGCCCTGGCGATGGTGTCCGACTCGCGCGGAGTCCGGCCCGATCGGCCGTTCTTCCTCTACCTGCCCTTCGGCGCCACCCACGCCCCGCATCAGGCACCGCCGAGTTATCTCGCCAAGTACCGGGGCAGATTCGACGACGGGTGGGACCTCGCGCGGCAGCGGTGGTTCGACCGCCAGCTTGAGTCCGGCCTGATACCAGCGGGTACCGAACTGGCGCCGCGCAATCCGGGCGTCGACGCCTGGGATGACCTCGGGGACAACCAGCGCAAGCTGGCCTGCCGGCTGCAGGAAGCCTTCGCCGCTTTCCTCGACCACACCGACGACCAGATCGGCAGACTCGTCGACGGCCTTCGCGATCTGGGCCAACTCGACAACACGATCCTGCTGGTGCTCGCCGACAACGGCGCATCCCAGGAGGGCGGACCGTTCGGGGTCCTGCACGAGATGAAGTTCTTCAACGGAGTCCTCGACACCCCCGACGACGTGATGGATCGCCTCGACGACATCGGCGGCCCGCACAGCCACACCAACTATCCGTGGGGCTGGGCGCAGTGCGGCAACGCTCCGTTCAAGTGGTACAAGCAGAACACCCATGAAGGTGGCGTGCACGTGCCGATGATCGTGCACTATCCCGACCGCATCGACGCTGATCAGCGTGGCACCACCCGCGATCAGTTCGTCTACGTCTCCGACGTCGTGCCGACCATCTACGACCTGCTCGGAGTCACACCGCCGCAGACCTACCGCGGCATCGAGCAACTCCCGGTGACCGGTCACTCCTTCGCGGGCGTCCTCGACGATCCGGGTGCCCCCGCGGCGAACACGGTCCAGTATTTCGAGATGATGGGCAGTCGCGCGATCGTCGCCGGCGAATGGAAAGCCGTCTGTAAACATCTGCCGGGCAACGACTTCGAGACTGAGCAGTGGGAGCTCTACCACCTGGCCACCGACTGGTCGGAGTGCAACGATCAGGCGGCCCGGCAGCCTGAGCGGCTCGAGGCGATGATCAACCTGTGGTGGGCGGAGGCCGAAAAGTATGGCGTGCTCCCGCTTGATGACCGCATCCTCGAACTCTTCGGAGCCCGGTTCCGGCCCAACTCGCCGCACCCGGTCGACCAGCACTACGTATACCGGCCACCGATGTCGCCGCTGCCCGGCCAGGCCGCCGCTGCGATCGGCGGTCGCGACTTCGATCTGACCGCGCGGATCTCGCGCACCTCCGGCCAGGAGGGCGTGCTTTTCGCGACCGGAACCG
>Ga0210003_1003251_pt1 | contig 13326 bp, 8 predicted proteins | sample LantaG_FD_182804 | JGI IMG/M metagenome (GOLD analysis project Ga0210003, IMG submission 182804) | Deep subsurface microbial communities from Baltic Sea to uncover new lineages of life (NeLLi) - Landsort_02402 metaG (SPAdes) (version 2) | ecosystem: Environmental > Aquatic > Marine > Oceanic >... | reverse complement strand
GGGCCCAGCCCGGGGACCAGATTTTCGCAGCCGTGCCGTTGGCGCCGCTGCCCCCGACGATTAACTCGCTGAACTTTACGGTCCCGCCTACAGCAGCGCCCAATATCACAACGTACGCTCGCTTCAGGTTCAGCAGTGCCGGCGGTCTGTCATTTACCGGCCAGGCACCGGATGGTGAGGTCGAGGACTATGCAGTTAAGATCGGGGAGGTACCGCTTAAACCCCCGATTGAGAATTTGAAATGGTCTCAACCTCCTATTGAAGTTGACCCGAATTTACCGACACCCGTTTATTGTGGCTGGGACGAATCTTCATTCTCCATGATGCCATTTGACGCAACGAAGCACCAATTCCGCAAGATAGTAGCCGACGATTTCCGCTGCCTCGGCACCATGCCGATAACTTCCGTCCACTGGTGGGGTTCGTATGAAGGTTGGGATTCGTATGACCTGCCGCAGGTCAGGCCGACCTCCTGGCTGATCGGATTCTGGAGCAACGTTCCCGCTCTGCCGCAGGCTGATCCTGATTTCAGTCACCCACAGACACTACTCTGGCAATTTGAAGTTTCTGCCAACCGGGTGAGCGAAGAGCCTGTGGGCATTGACAAATTCCCCGACAAGTTGTCGGATACGTGCTTTCAGTATTTTATCGACCTGGATCCGAGAGAGTATTTCCGGCAGGCCGAGTATCATGATGTAACCAGGGACAATGTCTTCTGGATCAGTATCGTGGCGGTCTATCCGGACCTGACTTTTCCGAAATTCACCTGGGGATGGAAAACCCGGCCGTGGCCCTGGATGGACGATGCGGTAACGTTCGACCTGGAAGGTAAGCTTCAGCCCGGCTTATCGGTGCCGCCACACACTATGAGCCCGTTGTCGAATTCGGCGATCTGCGGCGAGCCGGAAGGATACGACATGGCTTTCGAGCTGGACACCGATCCGAATTACATCAAGTGGCAGCAGCCGTTTGCCGGCAACCGGCACTGGCCACACTACGAGGATGAAGAATCGATGGCGACCGGGGCCGCCGGAACCGACGCCGGGACCAAGGGGATTCAGCAGCCCGACCTGAGCAGCAGAGGTTTGGACGTTGACGCCACGGCGGACTTCCCGCCAACCTGGCCACCGGTAACCGTGGCGGACGATTTTGTATGTACGACAACCGGCCCGCTGACGGATATCGCCGTTTGGAGTTCGTTCTTTGAAGATCAGCCGCCCGGCAACGGTGTGGACTCGATGAGATTCACCCTGAGTATTTTCAGCAGCCTCTCTACGTACCCCATTAATACCGGCTCCAGCACGCCCGGAGAGTTGCTCTGGACGCGCGAGTTCCGGACCGGTGAGTATGATTCCAGTATATTTGCCGAGAACTTGAGGGAAGGCTGGTACGCGCCCGCCCTCGAGCCTCCGAACTATCAGTCTTTTGGCGATTCGATCTGTAGAAAGTACGACTTTTCCATCGATGCGAACGATGCATTCATCCAGCAGGGCACGCCGGACAATCCGGTCGTGTACTGGCTGGCCGTTCAGGCCTTTATAGTACACCCGCCCGGATCCATAGCGACGCGGTTCGGCTGGAAAACTTCGCCGAACCACTGGAACGATGGTGCCGTCTGGGCCTGGGGCGAGGATCTGCCTTCCGGTTCTGACACTGATGTGTGGAACAGGGTGAGATATCCGAGCGGTCATACATTAGGAGGCGACCACATCGATCTGGCGTTCGCAGTCTCGTCGCAAAGCGAGCAGCAGCAAGGGCTTGCCATTCGACGCCTCGTTGCCGACGATTGGCGCTGTGATACAGAAACGCCGGTAATGGCTGCGGCATGGTGGGGCTCCTACATAAGGTATGGATATCAGGCGTGTGAGTGTCCAAACGATCCTCCGCCGATCAAGCCCGACTACTTCTTGTTATCTATCTGGACGGATGCCCCGGCAACGTCGAACAATTCATTTAGCCATCCGCGTGAGAAGATTTGGGAATGTCAGGTCTTTGATTATGACGAAGTGCTGGTCGGCTATGATAAGCATCCTCATGGTTCCGATGATTCGGCAAAGGTGGGGTACGAGCCGGTATTCCGTTACTCGGCGCGGCTACCCGAAGACAAATTGTTCTACCAGGAGACTGTCGGTGAGATCTATTGGTTTAGCGTAGTAGCGGTTTACACAGGCGCTGAGGTTATCAAGTATCCGTGGGGCTGGACGAACCACGAGCATGTGTTCCAGGATGATGCCGTCGCAGGACACGTAGATCCCAGTGGCGTTTGGCAATGGGAAGACCTGCATGACCAGACCGGTAAAACCGAGGATATGTCATTTATACTGTTTACCGAACCGCGATGACTCTACATTACTGAGCTTTGCTTTTGAGTAATAAACCAAAAAAATTGCCGATCGCCGAATTCCGATTGTCGATTTTCAAATAGAAAAGAAGAAAATCTCAAATTGAGATGGAAGTAACGTAAAAAGTGTTACAAAAAACACATTCCGAATTTCTTTTTTTTAGGAACTTACGGAAAAACTGCACGCATATTGCCCATTATTGTAATAAGGAATACTTTTTCCTTGATGAGAGACAAGAATGTTTGTATTATAATATTGAATCTCATGCTTTGGAAAGTTGAGATATCGGGCAGTTCAGTAAAACGCTCAAAAGGAGTGAAGTCAAATCCATCATAAAGGAGTTGGAAAATGAGCGGCATTTTTGGTGTAGTCTCTAAGGGGAATTGTGTCGAAACCCTCTTCTACGGCACAGATTACCATTCACACCTCGGAACGGAATTCGGCGGTATGGCAGTCTTCGGAGATGAATTTTCCCGCCAGATCCGTGATATAAGTCAGAGCCAGTTCAAGGCGAAACTTTACGACGGCTATCAATATATGAAGGGTAATAAAGGGATCGGCGTTATCAGCGATCTGGATGAACAGCCTATTTATCTAAACTCAAAATTCGGGCCATTCAGCATAGCAACGAACGGAATCATCGAAAACGCGGAAAAATTGGCCGATCAGCTATTACAGAAAGGAATATCTTTCAGCGAGGTAAGTAAGAGAACCGTCAATGCCACAGAGCTGGTAGCAAAACTGATCAGCCAGGGCAACAGCATAATAGACGGTATAGAAAAGATGTTTAATGCCATAGAAGGCTCCTGCTCACTCCTGCTGCTCAATAAAGACGGAGTATATGCGGCAAGAGACAGATGCGGATACACACCGCTCGTAATCGGCAGGCGTAAGGATGCATGGGCGGTGACGAGCGAGACTACGGCTTTTCCAAACAACGAGTTTAATATTATAAAACACCTTGATCCGGGTGAGATAATTCTGATAAATGAAGAAGGTATTATGCAAAAAAGGCAGGGCAGCCGGGATGTGGACCAGATTTGTGCGTTCCTCTGGATATATACCGGTTTTCCCGCTTCAAACTATGAAGGAATCAACACGGAAATAGTCAGGGAAAAATGCGGGCGCTTCCTGGCAAAACACGACAAGGATATCGACGTTGACGTGGTCTCCGGCGTACCCGACTCCGGGTGTGCCCATGGATTAGGATACGCAATGGAGTCCGGCAAGCCCTTCAGACGCCCCCTTGTTAAATATACGCCGGGATACGGCAGAAGTTATACCCCGCCTTCGCAGGCGAAACGCGACCTCATCGCAAAAATGAAACTCATTCCAATCAAGGAAGTCATCAAGGGTAACAGCATCGTTGTCTGTGAGGATTCTATAGTAAGGGGAACACAACTCAAGAATTTCACTATCAAAAAGCTCTGGGATTGCGGTGCCAGAGAGATACACGTAAGGCCAGCCTGCCCCCCGTTGATGTTTCCGTGCAGGTTCAACCTTTCCACACGCTCGATTAACGAACTTGCCGCCCGTAAAGCCATTCGCGACCTTGAAGGGCACGACCTGAAGGATGTTTCGGAATATATTGACCACAAATCTGAAAAATACAAGCAAATGGTCAAGTGGATTGCCGGAGATTTGGGCGTTACAACGCTCAGGTATCAGACCGTAGATGATATGGTCAAGGCCATCGGGCGGCCAAAGGAGAAGCTCTGCCTCTATTGCTGGACCGGCGAATGTCCAAAATCGACATATCGGAAGCCGGCTATAAAAATAGTCGAGACAAAGAAAGTATCCGCTAAAAGAGCAAAAGAAAGAACAACTGCACTTTAATCGTGATTTCGGCCGGAATCTGAGATTATGCTGCTTTAACTTTAGCGGTTCTGTTCGTCAGATATACACCCGAGATTACCAATACGGCCCCCGCCGCAAGTGATATGGTGATTGGCTCTCGGAGGATAAAAAAAGCGCACAAAATCGCGGATATGGGCACAAAATTAATGAACAGACCTGCTTTCGTCGGACCGATACGTTCTACGCCCTGGTAATACCAGACAAATCCGATGACAGTCCCGAAAACGCCCAGATAAGAAATACATAACCAGTCAATCGCGGATTGACTTGCGATATTCCGGGCCAATCCTTCGAAGAACGCCGGAACCGCTAAAGCGACTGCTCCGACTACGGCGGAATAAGATACCGACGCGAGTGGAGACAGGTTGTTCATAACCGCTTTGCCTATAAGCGAGTAAGCCACCCAGCTCAGGACACAGCAGAAAATGTAAAGTTCGCCCAAACCCAGGCCGCCCTCGAATATCCGGCTTAGATTTCCTTTTGATATGACTATTGCCGCTCCGCATACCGAGATGACAATTCCAAGACCTTTTACCGGGCTAATCTTCTCTTTCAGGAAAATTGCCGAGCAGATTGTAATGAATATCGGGCATGTCGCGATTATAAGCGACGCCCGGCCGGCCTCGATTATTTTTAATCCCTTGAAGAACATGATGTTATAGATAAAAATGCCCGTAATTCCGAGCAGGATAACAGGCATGATTTGCGACTTTTTCAGCTTAGGAAGCTTCCCTTCGATTCTCCACGTCAGCAACAACAGAAGAATTGAAGCGATAGTAAATCTAAGCAATGCAATCGAATAAGGCCCGACGTTTTGGGCAACGAGCCTGCCGGCAACGAAAGTGCCTCCCCATAATATCGCCGTCAGGAACAGCTTCAGATAAATCTTCATATAAAACAACCTCGATCAATTTTTAAGCTGTGCATTTTGGCCGCTATGGCCCTGACAGTCAACAGTTTAGAAAGCTTTTGTGAAGAATTGGTGCCACCTTCACCACATCCGGGCCGGGCTGGAGGCGAAACCTGTCCGCATTTGAGATCCGCCAATTTGAAGTGGAACTTCGTCCTTTACCGGCGGAGCAGTAGCATCATAACCGTCGATTACAGGAGCTTAATTAACTTCAATCCTGCGTGTCTCTCTACTTTCTCCTGCCTTGTTTGTTGCAATTATGGTGTACGTAGTGGTCGTAGATGGGGTAACCGTCTTTGAGCCCAGACTGCTGACGGTGCCTATACCGGGTTCTATGCGAATCTCATCCGCATTGGAGACCCACCAGGTTAAAGTTGAGCTTTGCCCGGCCTTTATCTGTGAGCGAGAAGTATCGAAACTATGGATGGACGGGTACCCGACGACTTCGACCGTGCGGGTTTCTTCGCTCTGTTCGTCTTTATTTGTTACGGTTAGCTGATTTTGAAGCTGGCTAACCTTTTTCATCTCGGCCGCCAACTGAGTTGCAAGCTCGTCGTTTCGTTCCTGGGCTTGCCGTACCTCCGCAGCAATCGCATTGCGGGACTTAGTGAGTTCGTCGATCTGACTTTGCAACTGCTCGCTTGAAGTGATAAGTTCGGCGATCCGTTTTCGCAGTTGTTCTCGCGAGCCGATAACTTCGCTGAGCTGTTTGTTCAACTGGTCGCGCGAGTCGGCAACAATGCTGAACTGTTCCTTGAGCTGGTCTCGTGTATTGGTTAGGTCATTGACCTGATTTTGTAACCGCTCGCTGGCCTGAGCAACATTGTCAATTTTGTCCTTGAGCTCGTCTCTTTCATTCTCGGTTTTTTGTAAAGCTGCTTTGAGGCTTTGAAGTTCGGCCCTGAGACGTTCTAATTCAGCTTTTTGCTTTGCTCCATTCTTACAGCCCGTCAGGGCGAGTGGTAATACCAATGCTATTATACATGTTAGAATCAGAATCTGTTTCATTGTTTCGCTCCTTTTCTTTCCGGCTATAATTGTACGCCTTATTGCCCGGAAGACAATCAACCATTTTTAAAATGCTCGTACCGCAATACGGCAGACTTACCACCGCTACTCCGTCGGGTCAAATATCAAGGTAATTGTACTTAATTGTCAGAAACCTGCCAATAATAAAGTCTTACAAAAAACTTTTTCAGGAATGACCTGAAGGACATTATCAGCGGATTTAAAGAGCGATGGCGGTCAAAAAATGAGGGATTTGCTTCGGAAGGTTTATAGTCGAGGTTGGGCTAGATGGTAAAATCAAGGGGAGTTTATGACATTTTTTACCGGCAAATTGAGTTTTAAGGTTATTTTGGCTTCATTGTTTGGATATTTCAAAAATGACTGTGCCGCCGTTCGTGCAATCGAAGGGGTCCGGGCATTGAATATAGGCCTTGGATTTATCTTCTTTGCCGTCCAATCCCCATTGTGCGGGATCGGAAACGCGCAGGGCGTTATAATAAGGCATCAAAGCCGACAGGGCGTGCATGCAAACGGGAATGTCGCTTACAAGCTGATATCCGGCTTTGAGAGCGAAGGAATCGCCAACTTTATATGTCGGGCAATGGCCCCTGATTTCTTTTACCGTTACTACAGTTTCCATGTCAACTTATCTCCATAATGAAAGTCTATTTGGCAACACTATACTATTATGCCGCTATCATTGCAATATTATATCGCCGTACATTAACCATCCCAGTTTGTTCTATAGTCCGGATCAGATGCTTTGAGCAAAGCTGCAAATGGAAACTCGCAATAAAAAATATATAAAACTATATTTTTCGCACATGTAGGAAAAAAACGAGAAAATAACGCCGGAACAGCCGGGCCCGAAAGAATAATTAATTGAAAATGGCAATTATAGGACTAAGAAAATTAACTTGATTACTTTAAATGCCGGAATTTTTGCCATGAAATATTTGAAAACCTGCGTAAGTTTTGTTGATATCAGTGTAAAAAATGCTACAATTTTGGTGCAGTCCTCGGAAGTATTTGAGCACTGCAATAGGAAAAGGGTCATCCGCCTGCTTGGCAGAGTTTTTCTAATTCTTGTTTGAATATGTACTTATGATGGAGCAAGATATATCTCTGATAAAAATTCAAATTCTAAATCCAAAAAGCAAAATTGAGCGAAACTTCTGCCGGAAAGCGGCAAATCAAATTGTATATAAAGCAGGATTTTAGAAGTAGTGATTAATTGGCATAATTATGGAAAAAACGTTACATTCATCCTCCGTTGTGGCACTTACTTATAGTTTTTTATGCGATAGTGTTAACAGGGGCCCAATATGGATCAGAAGTTGGAGCAGATAGAACTGATCAGACGGGCTCAGTGCGGCGATAGGCAGTGTCTGGGTCAGTTGGCTAAGCAGGCGAGATCACGCCTGTATACGTACGCTTACCGTCTGACTCAGAAGGATGATTTAGCACAGGAAATTGTACAGGAAAGCTTGTTGGAGATGTGTAAGGTGATAGGCAAGTTGAAAAAAGCAGACCGGTTTTGGCCCTGGCTGTACGGCATAGCCATTAACAAGCTAAGGCATCATTATAGAACCGAGCAGACACAACGAAAAGTGGCGATATCCAGTATGAAACGAAAAAACGCAATGCAAGACCGGCAGGATGGGCTGGAGAATCTCGTCAGCGAAGAGCTGAAAAATATCGTCTCGACGGCGATGAAAAAGCTCAGGACCCGGCATAAAGCCGTGCTGGTAATGCGCTGCTATGACGAGATGCCCTACTCGGACATTGCCGAGTCGATGGGATGCAGCGAATTTAGTACGCGCATGCTGTTTTTACGCGCGAAAAAGTGCCTGCAGCGAGAGCTTTCGCGCAACGGCTTCGGCAAGGGCACGCTGCTGGCCGCCCTGGTGTTGTTCGGTAAGATTACAGCCCCAAGTGAGGCCGCCGCGGCACAAATATCAGTCACGGCTGCCGCGACCAAGGTCGGTTTAACGGCGGGAATCGTAGGTCTGGCGACATCGAAAACAGCGATTATATCGCTCACCGCGGCCGGTGCTTTAACCGCCGGTACGATGGTTATGAAATCAGGACCTTTCAATCAGGGCGTCGAAAACCCTCAGCCCTCACTGACCAGCACACAGTATATCGGCCAGTCGGGCCAGAGCGGCAATACCAGCCAGGAGTTCTGGTACCATTTCCCGGAAAGTCCCGCAGATCCCATGATGCTAAGGGCAAAGTCGGGTTCGGCCGGCGACAAATCGTACTGGCAGGTATTGCAGGATGACCGTGCAAATTACTACTACAATAATAATCGCCTCCAAATTAACAACTACCGCATGTGGTCCCGCGACCTTAGCGTGCAAAAGCTCCCGACGGACGATCCTGAAATGACCGAGTTTATCTGCCAGGTCGAGGGAAGCAAAAATACCATGGGGCATGTAACGCCCAGAGGTAAAGGCCTGCTGGTTGTTGCCGCTCAGGGCCAAAAAAACGATGATAATGAGCTCTGGGTCACCCGTCATTCCAACGTCCTCGAAGAAGATTACTTCCAGTCGGACTGGCCGGCCACAGCAAAAACCATTGACAACCGCGACGAAATGCATAAACGCGGCTGGACATACTTCAGAGTCGCGGGCCAGGTAAACGGACAGAACGTTTCGGGCACCGGAAGAATACCGTTTGTCAATCTGACTCGCAAACAATACGGCCCCTGGCTGAAGCTGCAGGTTGGATCTCTGAGAATATTTGACACATACAGGGAAGCTTATATAAGCAAGCAGTATTCTAACGAGGCGAAAAAATACAGGGGCGGCAGCTTCTTCAAGGGACTTTGCAGGCCCTGGATGGGACTGCATACAATCGATACGGTTCGCCGGGATGCCGCCGAACAGCGTATTCGGTTCGAGACCAGGCATACACCGGACAGCCAGTTCGCCGAGGTGGAGCTTACCTGTGAAAACGCCAGAATCGTATATAAGATCGATATGGAAACAGACGTAGTTGACGAAATCACCTTCTCCACCGACCAGGGCAATACAGGAAATCTGAAGTTTTCGTATCTCCAGTCTGTTGATAGAGTTGGTCAGGAATTTATACCTCCGGGCAGACCAGGGAATCCGACGGCTGCCGGGAGCAGCCCGGGTATCTTATGGCTTGTGCAGTTAATGGAGGGTACACTTAAATAGAACATTGGGATTATAGCCTTCGCCGAGGATTGGGGCCAGTAGCATTAAATTTAAGAAACAACAGTAGTTAAGAATATTTGCTGGGAATCTAAAAGGAACGAAATTAATGAGAACGCCGGGAACAAGTTGGTTTTGGACTGCCGCCATTATTTTGGTTAGTGCTGCAGTCTGTTTGATTCCCAGCTCGGTAAAGGCCGACTGGTCCTACACATACCAGGAAAATTTCGACAATAATGACGCTGAAAACGAGAGCTACTTTCACTCCATTTTCTGGCCTCAAGGGGCCTTTCCTCCAATGCAGTCGTATTTGTACTTTTATGATACAGCAGATCAACGCGAACTGGGATTCGGAGACCACAATGACGATCCGGCCTATCTGTGTTATCGCTTCCCACCCGGTTCGGAAAATTCAAGGGCTTCTATTTCTGGAGAACTACTGGTTGATGTGCGGTTTATAGACTCATCGGGCTCGGGCTATTTAGCCTACCGACTTTCTGCCGACGGCGTCAACTGGGGGGACCGAGAGGAACTGGAGCCGCCAAGCGAACGCATCCAGATAGATTCGGTCCGTGGCAGTTGTTATGTTATTTTCTTCGGCACCGACGTTCTGATAGATAATCTTGAGGTTAATTTGTACTCGTCCCCTGCCACGATTTACGTGCCGGAGGACTTTGCCACGATTCAGGATGCAATCGATTCTGCTAATAATCCCGGCGATATCGTGGAGGTTGCCCCGGGTACTTATACCGGCGACGGCAACTGGGACATCGATTTTAGAGGCAGAGCAATCACCGTTCGCAGCTCAGCCGGGCCCTACAGTACGACTATCGATTGTACAGGCTCCGAAGGTCACAGGGGATTTTACTTCCACGGCAGCGAAGGATCGGATTCTGTTCTGCGAGGCTTCACAATCCGCGGAGCTACCGTGCCGGGCTCGGATGTTCCATCGGATTTCGGGATCTGGAGGTCGAGCCCCTTAAATTCCGTCGGCGGCGGCATATACTGCGAATTCAGCAGTCCGAGTATAGTTGATTGTATCATCAAACAATGCTCCACGGAATTGGGAGGCGGGATCGGTGTAGTTAACGGTTCTCCAACCATCATGGATTGTGTAATCGAAGATTGCCGGGCCGGTGGGGTCGGACCGGCCGAATCCGGAGGACGCGGGGCCGGCATCGCACTGATCAGAGGCTCCTACGCCACGATCCTGCACAGCCAGATAAAAAATAACTCCGGCTATTACAATAGTCTCGGGGGGGGAATATACTGCTGGCAAAGCAATACTTTCTTTGCCAATTGCGAAATTTCCAATAACACGGCACAGGGCAATGTTCAAGGCGGCGGCATATACTGCGGCGGATCTTATGCATACATCGAATTCGAGAATTGTGTCATCTCTGGCAATACTGCCGAGATTGGCGGAGGCATATACGCCGCCCCCTCGGGTGACAGCACCAGTGTGAACGTAATAATAACGAATTGCACCATTGCCAACAACAACCTCTCAGGAGACCTGCCTGACGATTCAACGGGCGGTGGAATTCACTCGGTCAGCAGCAACATCACAATCAGAAACAGCATCGTCTGGTATAACGATGGCGTACCCGTCATGCTGGTTAGCCCGGTATCGAGCAGCCCGGTTCTTTATTCATGTATAGAAGGCGGTTATGACGGCCAGGGCAACATCGACAGTGACCCGTTATTTGCATCATCGGACGGCAGCGATTATCACCTGCGGTCCTTCTTCGGCTACTACAATCCGTGGGGCATGTGGGTAAACGACAGCGAACATAGTCCCTGTATCGATGCCGGCGACCCCCAGGATCCGGCCAGCCCCGAGCCTCTTCCCAACGGCAAGCGTATCAACATGGGTGCATACGGCGGGACCGCAAAGGCCAGCAAGGGCGAAGATGCCTGGGTCTTCCACGTTGATAAATACAACGGCAGCGACTCCAACTCGGGCCTGAGCAGATCCAACGCATTCGCCACTATTCAAAACGCAGTGACCAAATCTTTTAACGGCGATACAATCCTGGTCTGGCCGGGAACTTATATAGAAGATGTTGATTTAGGAAACAGGGCAATAACACTCCAGAGCGCAGACGAAGCTGCAGTGGTAACTGCTTCCAGTGCTTACGCGTTTTCCTTTTTTTCCGGCCAGGGCCCAAATTGTGTTTTGCGGAATTTCATAATCACCGGCTGCGACAGTACCAATGGAGGAGCCATCTTCATCGAAAATGCCTCGCCCACGCTTACCAATCTGACTATAACCGACAACCGTTTGGGTATTAGTGCTTATGGCGGCAGTCCCGACATCGTTAATTGTATCCTTTGGAATAATACGGACGGTGACTTGTACCGTTGCCGCTCTCGCTACAGTTGCGTAGAACAACAGGAAGCCGATAATCGGAACAGAGCAAACATCAGCACGGATCCCTTGTTCGCCGATTCAGGCAGCGGCGATTACCATCTAATGAGCAGATACGGCAGATATTCGCCAAGCGATGATTCATGGGTAACCGATGCGCTCACAAGCCCCTGCATCGACGCCGGCGACCACGGAATGGATCCGGGACGTGAATTGAAACCTAATGGAAGTCAAATAAACATGGGTGCTTACGGCGGAACGCCTTTCGCGAGCCTGAGCGGCAGATAAACAACGGCAATCAGTAGAAACAGGGCCGGTCACGTATTCCTCTTAAAAAAAATCGCTGGAAATCACGCCGGCAAGATTGCGATAGTTCGCATAAACTCAGTGAATAGCACCATTTGAGGCATTTTGCCCTCCGGTGGTTTTTTTTTCGTGCTCGGCAAAATAAGTGGTTGACACAAAATTATAGGTCGTGTATAATCGATAGCGTGGGTTAGTGGGTTATGTGCGCCAGTAGAGCGCAATGATTTGGTCTGGACACGATCGGAGGATACGAAAATTCGCGTCCGAAGCAGACAAACGAAGGTGGATGATGAAAAAAGAGGGTTCACGTTAATCGAACTTCTTGTGGTTATTTCTATCATCTCCCTCCTGATGGCTATTTTGGTTCCGTCACTTCGTAAAGTGCGGCAACAGGCCCGCGCCGTAGTATCCGCCCAAAACCAGAAGGAAATCGTATCCGCCACAACCATCTTCGCGTCGGACAACAACGAAAGATTCCCCGAATCGGTTGCCACCGTAGGAACTGCTAACACCTGGAACTGGTCGGACCCAACCAAGCTTACCGGCAACAAGCACCGCAGCCCCGGTATTCACCGGGCCATGAGCGAATACCTCAAAAGCTACATACCCGATGCCCGCACAATGTACTGCCCCAACGCACCGCAGAGATACAAGTATCTGCAGCAGGCATGGGACGCAGGCGACGATTGGGACTATCCCGAAGACGACACCTTCTCAAGAGATCCGGTCGGCGGGACATATTGTTTCTACTGGAACTACACGGGCTATGTCGGAGGACGCAAGGTCGTCTTCAAAGGGCCGCAGGGACCGGCGAGCGGCGGAAGAAAATTCAGCAAGCTGATCGTATCGGATTATTTCGGCTACGACCACTGGAGAAGCCCCTGGTCTCACGGGAGCTGCGAACAGTTCGAGGGAGCGGAGATTAATCCGGAAACATGGCTTCTCTCGGCCTACTGGTTCCGCGAAGGTGATATTGAAAATCCACCGGATATCGAACTGCGGGCGGGATACACCGACGGGCACGTCGAAACATATTCGCCCTCAGACACCGTTCCAATGAAGGTTTCCGACAGAGCCGACGGCACTACCCCATACCCGGACGGCTACGGCTCTTACGGCATATTCTTCCTGCCCAGAAACGCACTACAATAAATTGCCGATCGCCGAATTCCGGTTGAAGATTTTCCGCACAGAAGCTGATTTGTGTTTACTTTTAACCGATATATCATAAAAGCATTGATTATCGCATTTAAAATTCGGGAAGGGGAAACTAAGATGAAAAAGAGCATATATTCGATCTTCATTTTTTCAATAGCAATCTCATGCGTTGTACAGGCGGAAGAACCTGTC
>Ga0210003_1003248_pt1 | contig 13331 bp, 28 predicted proteins | sample LantaG_FD_182804 | JGI IMG/M metagenome (GOLD analysis project Ga0210003, IMG submission 182804) | Deep subsurface microbial communities from Baltic Sea to uncover new lineages of life (NeLLi) - Landsort_02402 metaG (SPAdes) (version 2) | ecosystem: Environmental > Aquatic > Marine > Oceanic >... | reverse complement strand
ACTGCTTTTTCATAACTAAAAGCATTACAAATATTATTTCCCACATATTTTAAAGTGTAAAAATTCAAAAAAGAGAGTGTAATCACAAATAGAATAGTTAGAAAGATTAGTGTTTTTTTTCTCATTTCCAATTTTTACCTTCGTTTGTCATTTGAAATAATTTTTGCTTTAATGTTTGTTTGTAAACATAAAGAACCGCAGCTGTAGTAAATGGAATACCTTTTTCAGCTTCTTTAAATTCTGTTTCAATAACATCAACTACTTCTTCATAATTCATTATTTTTCTCCATTATTCTTTTAGCTTCTTGTAATCCATCAACGAACCCAATTAACCAAGAATCATAATCTAATGTGAATAAAATTCTTTGAACAGGTCTAAGTTTTGATAGCTTTTCTGCTAAAGTCTTTTCAAATATTTTTTTGTAATAGTCTTCGTCATCTGTCATTCTTTATTCTCCATTGTACTATATACGTTGCAATTATAAATCCTAATAATAAAAATATAGCACCTAACATCACTCCATAAAGACCAGCGAACCCCCAACACATTGCACCATATAAAAAGATATACAATGTATATAGGGACATCATAATTACAAATTCATATAACTTCATCGTCTCTTCAAACTATTTAGGTCTTTCCAAATATTTAATTGTATAAATAATGCCATCATTGATGTATATATTAACAATCCAATTCCAGCAGTGTGAAATGTAAACGCGTTATAAAATTCTATAGCTGTAGCAGCAATTATTCCTATGATTAAATAAGCTCTAAAATACGGTATCATTCTACTGCTGTAAATTGACTCATAACTTTATTATCTTCTACGGAGGAAGCAAAACTTCCTTTAATAAATTTATAGAATAATCCTAAAAAACAAACTAAAAATAATAACATTAAGTACATATTAGTTCCCGAAAAGTTTCCTTTAACTATTGGGTATGATACGACCATCAATAATAAAAAAATACAACTGCCAATTAAATATAACCACTTGTTCATAATAATATAATATATTTTAGTATTTATAAATGTAATGTTGCTATTGTTTAGGTCTTCCTAATACATCTAATGTTTCTTTATCAGTATCGTTTATTAACTTAATATACGCGGGAGCTGTTAATCCAGAAATTTTTTGAATATCTTTCTTAGTTAAATTGGGAAAGTTTGATTCAATATAATTTAATAGTCTACGTAAATTTGTTTTTAATTTTATTACTTTAACTGATTCTTCATCATCTTCAATAACACCACTCGAATCTTTATTAGCGTAGTAGCTTTTATATCCCATATAAATATTCCATATTTTAGGTGCTATAACTTCAAGAGATGGAACATCAAAGTTCCCAGCATAATTTTTAAGCTTCTTTTCTGTACTTAATACGTGTCTTGGTGTTCTTAATGCGATTGGAACTTTTTTTAGCAAATACTCATATGATTTTGCATTTTCATCATTATGCCATGGGTCAGTGATATATCTATTAGCATCTCTTAAACTTAAAATACAGGAGGCATATCTTTCAACTATGTTTCTATCATATAAGTATATTCTCATTAAAACTCTATCATTTCTAAAAGCTGGGTTCAATTCTTTGAAATTTGGAAAACACACATAAACACTTTTATTCTGCCATCTCTCTGTGTCACTCATTCTAACAAGTAAAAACTGCAGTTTATTATTCCACTGATATTTATGTAAGTTTTTACTACCTTCATCAATAATCATAGGATGATACTTATCAAGCCCATTAAACTTATTTTTTACATTTTCTGACTCATCAAGAAAACTCATATTATTTTTGAATGAAAATCCGCATGTTAATTGAGTAAAGTGTTTAGGCATTGGTTTTAATCTCGGAAGCACTTTAATAATATTACCATTTTTTTCATTTCGATAAAGACCGGAATATCTGACCTGTATTAGTGAAAGAAGCAAAATAAAATTTGACTTTCCTGTACCCTTAACACCTTCAATGTTAATATAATAATCTCTATCTAATTTTAGTCTTTTTAAAATTAAATCTGCTAACCAAACAACATTCATACGAGGCTCTCCTCTTTCAAAATAAAATTTTTCTACCGCCTTCATGAGATTATTCATATCTTCAACTGTTATTATGTCATCATCAGGAAGCGAATAATTGCATGAATAATCTGTTTCAATAGGTTGTGTAATTTCTTCTACAATATTTTTTTTCATTCTTATGTTCCAGTAATTGATTGTTCAATAGCTTTATCAATATCTTGGTCATGTGTAACTCTAATTCCAAGACCAGCTTTCTGAGCAGCTAATAAAGCAACCCTATATAATAAGTCTAAATCTCTTATTAATTCAAAAGGAATTTTTTTTGATTTATTAGAAGCTCGCTGTATTTTATATTGATTAATATCTTTCTTTGTTTTCATCCAAAGACCGTCTATTTTTTTCCACACCTTATCTGCTACGACGGTGCTGAGGGGTATTAACAAACTATAAATATGGGAATGATATAATTCTAAATAGTTTGGTGAATTCTTATTATTAATTCTCACATAACTACCTAACCTAGAAACTTCTAAACGTAAGTTAGCAATCTCTTGAAAAATCCAAACCCACATATCATATTCACTCTTTACCTTATCGCTAACTCTGAAAGTTCCGTCTTCTAAAATATTGGCTGATGTATTCTGACTTTCTCTATATCTATCTGTTTGATTTTTAATTTTTTTATTTAAAGTATAGGAAGACATAATTAATAATATAAATTGTTTTTTATAAATATTATTGTTCTTCTGATTGTGTATTATAATGAATATACCTACCTACGATATATATATTACAGCATATACGTGGGTTAGCAAGGAAAATAAAAATCGCAATTCTAATCGCTTTAACTCATTAAATTTGCAGAGTTAGGAGTACTTATACTTTTGGTAAGTACACCAAAACATTTATAAAGTCGTATATATTATTATTTATATTATATAATGGAACTCAAAAAAATATTACTTCATGATATCTTATGTAAATTATGCGGTAAAGTGGAGTGACATCTAATTATTATTTGTTTTACTCTGAAATAATTTTTGGTAAGCAAGAAATGTAATATTTTTCAAACAAAAATGGTAAATGATAAGGGATTTTTTATCCCAAAAGTAAAGAAGAAAGCTTGGGATAAATATACAGAAGCTAAAGAAATGAGGTCGGATAAAATTGACGTCGAATCAGTAGTCAGTTCTCTACTTACTATCGCTCACGCAAGAGTTGATGTAGCGGCTTGTATGGCTGTTATTTATCTAACGGCTTCTAGAATACATGAGATAATTAGATGGGAATACTTTAGCAAATACAGACAAGAAGCTATATCGCTTGGGTATAATATTATCAAGCCAGGCTTCGAATTGCAACAATTAAGTTTCTACAAAGACGAAAATGGTGGATTATGGTGGCACTTTAAGACTATTAATTTAAAGCAAAATAGTAAGAAATCAGCAGACGGAATTGAGATAAGAGCAAGGCTTAGAATGGTTCAAACGACAAACTACAAAGAGATAAGATTACCTGCATTTGGAGACCTGCCTGATATGAGATTACTAAAATTTGTAGATATGTATTTTGATAGTGTTTTAAATGTCTACCGTGATGACTTACATGATGTAATTGCAAAAGCTAAACCTGATAGCTTTATAAATCCTTTCAAAGATGAGTGCTTAAAAGATACTCCTTTTATAACTCTAAAATACCAAATCGTGTATCATTACATAATTACATATATGCAAATGGTCCTCATAATTTAAGAGAATTAAGAATGCAACATCTTTTAAGATATTATAGATTTGATATTCAAGATTTACACTTAGTTGGTGGTTGGTCAAAAAAATCAAGTATGGCTTTAACATATACTAAGTCAAAAGTAAGCGATATGCAAAAGAAATTTTCAGATGCTATTATAGCCAACCCAATATAAACATTTATAAACATTTTAATATATTTTAATATATGCATATGAATATTGATATTCCTGAGAAACTTAGTCAAAAATTAACTATTATTAAAGGGCAGTTAGGTATGGGAAATAAACAAGAGGTTTTACTATATATCATTGATAAGTTTACTTTAGAGGAAAAAGATGACAAAACAGTTTAAGTTTAAATTAAGAGATGATGCTCCGCCTCATTTGTACATTACAGCAATAAAAGATATAATTGAAAAAGACGGGTATTTACATCCTACAATGAAGAAGCTTCTTATGCTGATGAAAAAATCTAGAATGAGATATATTGTACTTGGAAAAGTTAGAGAAATAATAGTTGTTAAACAAAGTAAGAACATAATTGACAAAGAATACTATTTACTTGAAAGAAGCACTGACCCATTAACAGGTTATTCAGTTACATATATTTCTGATGAAAATATTAAGTTATTGAAAAGAGATGAAAAACAATATTATAGAGATATGATTGACTTCTATACAACAATTGGATATGATGCCGTTGAAGAAACTATTATTGATAAAGAAGTTTTAAGTAACCTAATTAAAACAATTAAATTTCCAAAAAAAGAAGAATGAATAACGAATACGTCAAAAATAATTTAATTTTATTAATGGCATTCATTCTATGCATATATTATGGTATGCTTTTACAAGTAGCATTTGGGACAAGTATAGGCCTCCTTATAGGAGCTTGCATAATGACTCTTTCAATGGCTATTACAGAAATAGTAATGTGGAGGAAAAAATGACTAATTTAATACACCTTTTTGATGTTTTTGAAAGAGCATTCAGAAATGTAGCTATAGGATTATTTGCTGCCTTATTCTTATTTAATACAATGTGCTCAATAATATTCTTCGCATACATAGCACTTCAAAACCCAGAGACTGCGCTTTATACAAATTCATTAGTAGTAATGAGAGCTATATCAATTTTTTTAATGTCAATGGTTTTATCAATAATCTTCTCGTTAACATTTTATCTAATTAAAACTGTTTTAATTAATAAATACAGTAATGATATAATCAAGAAACTAAAATGCTAACTATAAAAGAAAGATTTGGAAATCTGAAGAATTTGAAGAAAGACTGGAATAAAGTAAAGAACAATCCTTATGCACATCAGAAATTTATTTATAATGTTTACAAATGGGTTATTATATTGGTAGGTGTAATGATTTTATATACTGTCGGAAAAATACTCTTTGCACCTATATCCTCTTCCGGAAATAACTCAATGGCAGTCCTGACAAGAGGTTTTACACTTCTTGTCGGGCTCATGATAGCTTCTAAATTATGGGGTCTTATGAATAATATGAAAACTAATTTAAAGCAGTATGAAGCTAATCCTGCAAAAGTAGATGATTATCTAAATGAAAATCAAATTGATACGAATAAAGAAATTAATGATATTCTAACAAAATACAATTCAAAAGGAGGTAAGAAATAAATGGGACTTTTTACAAAACCTGATACCGCTACACCAAAGAATGTAAAGCCTGTAGAGCCTATTGTGCCAGTTAAGCATAATGGTTCATTCGTAATTGATGATATGGTAGAACCACCGACTGATGAGAAAACAGATGAATTATATGAATTATATAATAATGATGACGAAGATGATGATGAAGCTGAAAAAAAGCCTGCCGTAGAAGATATAGAGGAAGAAGAGGAGGAGGAGGTGTCAGATGAACTTGATGAAAAAAATAAATCTGTTATATGGCTACGAAAAGCTATAGCATTAGGATATGATTCAAAGAAAATATTACAACTATTAAAACTTCAAAAATATCCAAGAGATAGAATTGAAGCAATGATGGAAGCTCATGAAAAAATAACTTCTGAAGACTCTCCTGACGAACTTCCTATTTTAGAGGACCCTGAATTTTTACAGCCAGAGAAACCTAAGATGCCAGAGAAACCTAAGATGCCAGAGAAACCTAAGATGCCAGAGCCAATTGAAGAGGAAGAGGAAGAAATAGTTGAAGATGACACATCAAACGATGGACTTAATAGCGTACTCTCACAGTTCGATAACAGATTAAAAATAATCGAAAGCTATCTATTCAGAGGTCAAAATGGATACAGTAGCATATAAAATCCTTATGATAGTAGGGTTAATTTTTATTTTTTTTATTATTATATTAGTAGCAGATTGGGTGTGGTATAAAGTAGCAGTCGAAAAAGGAAAATGGATGAAACTAGAATAAAACAATCAGATTTAGACTTACTTGAGGAAATCAACAAGATAAAGTATTGGAGAATGATTAGATTAGTTAAGCTTTCAATAGCAATTGGATTGGTATTAAGTATTTGCTATTTTGGGTGGGTTAATTATGTATATGCTAATGATATAAGGCAAGCCAAAGTGCTCTACGGTGATGATTGGAGTTGCTATATTTGCGGATATGAGAGTATGAGAAGTTGTTCATGTATCTATGACAGAGTTGACATTACTGAAGATTTCAGAACAGATTTAGGAAATAATAATGTTGCAGAGTGTGAAGCGATGAATAATCTTCCATCGTTAGATTCACTAGATAACTTTACTATTCCTCTTTTTTAATCAGGTTCTGTAAAAATAAAAAACTTGAACAACACTAGTATTACACAGCAGATAATTAAAATTGAAATTCCTAGTTCCAGGCTCATTTCTCTATTAACTGCATCTATTACTTCTTGCGCTAAGTTGGTCATTCTAACTCCTGTTCTTTTTCCTTTTTTGTATCAAATAACGTGGAAATGACTCCGAACAAGAAAAGAACAAAACCAACTTCTATCAAAAAACTCATCATCATAATAAATGAATACTGCATAGGTGTAACTTCTGTTCCAAGGATATAACAGTAATTGGTGACCTGACCACTTATGCAGCTCATTATTCTTCCTCCATAAATTCTTTTATACTATCTTTCATGACCCAATTGAAATCAAAACCATATCCCAATAATGATAATCTGATATCAAAATGATTTGAGAGCATAAAGTTTAGTTCAAACCAATCATTAATTCCCTTTCTTCCTGTAAGTATTGTTAAAGTAGGCAGTTTCATTTTAAGCTCTCCTCTATTTTTTTATGAACTTCAATTGCCTTAACCATAAGACTATCAATTAACTGTTCTTCTCCTGTTACTATTTTAATTTCCCAATTAATTCCACGACTGTTTTTAATAATCTTAACAGAACTCTTTGCGTCTAAATATGGACTGAATTCAGCATTCTTTTCAATATTAATTTTAGGTTCTGGAACTTCTTTCATTTCACTCATACAACCTGGACAGATAACTAAGGATAATTTACCATCTATCGTATGTTCTCTTGAGCAGCTTGGGCATTTATAATGTGTCATTTTAATCTTTTCCAAATACCTCATCTTGGCATTCTTGACAGAGACTACTAATTTTAGCTTCTCTTTCTGATATTGAATTTCTCATGTTGTTCTCATCGAACTTTTTACCGCAAAATACGCACATTTTCATTTTTAATTATAAAAGTAGGAAGGGCTGGAAACAAAAAACAATCATGATAAGAATTTTTTGAACCCTTCCTACTCTCAAATTTCTTTGAGTATTATTTATGAACCTCCTCGATTTTAATTATCCAGTGGTCTGTTTCAACTTCTCCAGGAATAGAATTATTGATATTTGTTCCCTCTATGAGGTCATCCATAATAAATTTAAGTAATTGAATTAGTTCTTCTCTCTTCGTTGTCATCTTATTTTGTATTTACACTCCTTACATAAATAATAAATCTTACCATTATCAATCGCAAGTTTTGCTTCTTTGGTATTTGTAGGAAATTTGTCAAGGTGAATTATTAAATCGTCTTTCTTCCCACAGAGCTTACAAAACTTATCAGGAATTTCATATTTCTTACTATGGTTTTTTCCATTAACAATATTCCAAGCCAATGTTCTTGCGTGGTGTTTAATTTTATTTCGTTGGTAGGTATCTTTCATCAACTCTTTAAACCTATCTGGCTTTTCTTTTATAAATTTTTTTATTGCCTTCTTGTGCATTTTTTTTGCTTTGTCAGGATTTTTTTCTACCCAATTTTTAGCATTTTGTTTGTATCTCTCACTGTGAATTTGGTAGTAATGTCCATCTCTACATTTTTGTGAACAATAAAGTCTTAGTCCAAACTTTGGGACTTCAAATTCCTTATCGCATTTAGGATTTTTGCATTTCATTTTTTTTTCTCCGCATACACTTGTTTTTTACGAGTTAATATTTTATCTTTGTTTTTATCATAATATTTTTTAAGTCTTTTCTTTTCTCTTTCTTTGTTCTCTAAATATTCTTTTCTTTTCCTTTCCTGTATTTCTACTTTATTTTTTTCATAGTATTTTTTCATTCTTATTGATTCTCTTTCTTTATTTTTATTATAATTTATTTTACATCTTTCTCTGATTTCTTTCTTGTGTTCTTTATAATATTTTTTAGCGCGCTCTTTTATCATTGGAAGTATAGTGTCTTTATTTTTATCATAATATTTTTTAGAAGCTAACCGACATTTCATTTTATATTCCTCAGAATTACCTCTCTCTTTCATTAGAGCAATGTATTCAGGGCGTTTTCGGTATTCCATATAGTATCTATTTCTTTTCTCCTTAACTCCAGGTTTTTTTGTATACTCTCGTTGATATTTATTCATTTTTTCTCTTTGCTCTGGAGTTCTAATATAATGTCTTTTAATATCATAAATTCTAGCTTGTGTTAACTTTTCTGAATCAGCCATTCTTAGCAGACTCATTGGGAGAGTTATCATATCAAATTCTCCATGCTTAATATACTCAAAATTCTTTTTTACTTCTTGATGTATCTCTGTATTAATCAGAGGATTAATATCTTCGGTACACATTTCACAACGATAGTGAATATTACCATCTTTTATCATTTGTATTATATCATAAGTTGCTGTTGGATAGTATGTTTGATGGATAGTTAAATTTTTTATTCTATGACATAATTTACAAAACTTATTTGGGATAATAATCCTTCCTGACTCAATCATTTTCTTAGTTTTATTTATTGATTTAAATCTAGCCATCTGCCATATGTAGATTTTTCTTTCTTCTTGAGTAAACATCATTTTTTACCCCCCTCTGGTTTTAATTGTTCTAAGATTAATCTTTTTTTAAGCTTAAATAAACCTTCCTTAGTTTGTAAATATATTTTCTCAATACAAATAGAACAAATATGTAACGATGATGAATGATAACCACCACCCTGGACAACTGTTAAATGTAATTCATCATTGATAATTGTATTTCTACAGTAGCCACATTTCCTTGTTCTTTTTCCGTAGTGTGTTTTTATTTCACTCATGAGAACACCGCCTTGTATTTAAATCCGCTTGACCAGTATCTTATTAGAACAGCTTTTGTTTTATTATTAATTTTTTGCTTACATTCGAGACAAATAATATCTGAAATGTAATCATAGTTAAATCTATTATATAGCTTATGCTCTCCGCACTTCTCACATTGAATAAAGAACTGTGCCATTATAAGTATAATGCTTTCGCATCTCCTTTTAATTCCTCGTCAATTTTCATTCCACCTTCATTTATAATAAAAAGCTTATCAAAGTTGTACTTTTTCATATCAATTTCATCTATATCACTATCACCGTCTGTAAAGAAAATAGCAATTTTTGTCTTTGTCTTTTTAATTAATTCAAAAATATCTTTATGCGAAGTTCCTCCCCCACCTTTAAGCTTAGTCTTTAAAATTTTATCTTTGTTAGCATTTGTTATTAATTCATTTGTATGAACTATATAATCATGAGTCACTATTGTCATATTAATATTATTTCTAAACTCTTGTGATATACCAACAACTTCACTCAAAAATTCAGTAAGTTCTTTTTGTCCAATACTTCCAGATGTATCTATACCAACAACGATATCTATTTTTTCATCCTTAATGTAATCAGGCATATAAAATCCGTTGCTAATACTTTTTTTATTAGGTCTTGAATATGTTTGATTATTTGGTAAGTGTCTTACAACGTATTTTCTTAATAATACTTTCCAATCTATTTTATGTTTTGTTAAATTTTCAATTAAAATATCTATACCAGCAGGAGCATTTCCTCTCATTTTACTACTCATATAAGCTTCGTTTAACTTACCCAACCACTCTTTCCTTAACTCTTCTTTTTCTGTAGTAGTTAATTCATTCCCTTTTTCATCTGTAAATATATGGGTATCTAATCCTTTGTAATCTTCACCTATACCATCTTGTGAGTTATTTTGAATTGCTTTTTCTAATTTATCAAAAATTTGTTCGCCACTAAGGGTATCTACATTTGAAATTACTATGTCACCAAATTTGAATTCATTTTTATTATCTCTCTTAATAACACCATCAATTAAGACAAAGTTATTTTTTTGTAAAATTGTATTAGCCGCTAAATCAACAGCTATGTTCCATAATTGAGGATGTCTATTATTTTGTCTAATTAAATGTAAGAATGCTAAATGGAAAACTTCATGTGCAACTAAGAATTTACATTCATCATCTGTTAGTTCTAAAACTTTTTCTTCATCAAATCCAAAAACTCCTTGAGGAGATATGTATGCTATCCCATTATTTTCTTTACATTTTTTTGTATCTTCTTTAAACTTTAAGTAAAGACTAAGCATAGCAAAAAAAGAATTATCTTTTTGTAATCGTATTCTAGCTTTTTGTAATTTATGTATAGCTAACATTTTAATCACTACTCCCTAAATTTTTTATTATCGATAATTTTCTTAAAACATTAAACATTTCTTCTCGCGTTGCTCCAATTTTTTTTGTAAATAGCTCTTCAAATATATTGAATTCGAATCTTCTATATAAATTTCTACCTTTAAAAAATATACTCTTGATATCATCCCACTTCATATCTGTGCTCTTCCCTAGCATTTCAACCTTAAAGTTATTTCCATAGGTATCAATAATAGTTACATTTACAGGAACTCTTATATTATCAATTTTATTATTGTAACTATTAATACTTATCTGTTCTAGATTTATTAAATCATTTTTCATAACTGAAAGATTTTTGAAAGCTTTTATTTTTTCAACGTCTTTCAAATCCTCATCACTTAAGTTTTTGATTATTCTAAAAATGTTCCAAACTGGCATATCAACACCATTTAATGTAACACCTCTACTTTTGAAGTTTATCTTATAGCTTCCTATAACTTCGTAATCTTCTTTCAAAGAAACAAATTTTTCAACAAGATATCTTTTATGGTCATCTGAATCTGATATCTCCTTCAATTCTTGAGGAGTAAATAAATCTTTAACATTTTTAGTTGTTTTAATTGTCGTAGAACCATATGTTAATTGATTTTCAAAAACTGTAAACGCTCCATAAGTTATTTTACGATTATTCGATACTTTTAATAATTCAGCATCTTCTTTTTTAGCAAGTAATCTATCCGCTATTTCTTTTATTTCTTTTTCTTTTTTCGCTACAATTAAATCATTTGCATTTTTAATTTCATCGAATAATTCTGTAAATCTCTCCATAGTAAATACAGGGTTTTCTAAAAATGTTCTCACATTCAAATGATTTAGTGGGTACTCAAAATATTTCATTTTAAATTTTAAGTGTCTTACATCATCAACTATTAATTCCTTAAATTCATTTGTTATTGAAATATGAAACTCACCTCTTGATAAGAATGAAATATAAGTCTCACCTTCAACTAAGTCTTTCAATCTAGCATCGTTATCAATTATAATAAAATCATATGTATCATATGAAGAATGTGTGTGACGCGTTATGATAATTTTATCATCAGTTTTGTGGAATACTTTGAAAGTTCGGAAGTTTGAGGTATCAAAAAGGGAACTTAATTGATTAAGTAAACTTTTATATTCTTGTGTATCAATAGGTGATTCAATAGTACTTAAGTCTTTGAAAAGTTCTATTTCTACATCCTGTCTTCTATCAAACTGTGTGTAGTCTTTGAAAGATAACATTTTAAAGTATAAGTCCTCCGTACTTTGCTATTAATTTTTCATCTGTAATTGATACAAAATCTGTAGCAAACTTCTTATTATATGTATAAGACATCTTCCAAAGTAAAGCAACAAATTCAGGACTATTCATTTCATCTAAAACCTTTGTTACTTCTAAAATTGTATTAAACTTTATTTTATCACTACCATAATACTCAGCTAATACAGATGTTAAGAAATACTTAATACTTACTTCTTTTATATCTTTAATCAACTTAGGATTTTTAATAATTTCTTCAATATTAATTTCATTTTCAATCTTCCAAAACGCCATAAACTCATGAGCAATACCTTCTCCTATCGCACTTGTGGCAATCAAAGATATTTTTTCATAATCCTTTTTATCAACATTTTTCAATAGTGTACTTAATCTTTCCCAACCTCTATATGTTGTGAATTTCTGCTCATCATCAAAATCAACATTATACAAACTACTTTCTTTATAATTAATGTAACCAATTACTTGTGAAATAATATTATTAGGGATTGCAAAATTCTTAATCCAATCTTCCCCACTACTTCCGATTAACAAAACTTCTCCTCCTCTATCTCTTAAAGGTGGAGAAACTTCTTGTGTGTAAGCTCTATCTTCCGCTGTATTTCCAGCACTAAGGATAAGCCAATTATTATTAATCTTCCCATCATTTACAATTCTATCATAAATAATTTTATAACAACTTGACATAACCAAAGGAGTACTAAGGTTAATCTCATCAAAAAATAGTATCCCATCACTTTTTTCTTGCTCTAAGAATAAACTCCAATAAGGAATTTTAAATTCAATAGCTTTTTTATCATCCATAAATATAGGAAGACCCTTTATATCACTTGAATCATATTCACTAAGTCTAATATCAATTAATACAAAGTATTTTTCTGGATTATCAAATATCTCTTTCTTCTCTTCAGGAGTTGTTCTATTCCATTCTTTGAATATTTTGTCTTTCTCTAAAGCTTTTTCTTGAGCTACTTGTTTAATAGAAGTACTTTTTCCAACTCCAAACTTACCCCAAATAAACAGAGCTAATTTTCCAGCATCCGATTCAGTATCATAATAATGATTGATAAGACTTTTTAATTCTATATGATTTACTGTTTTCATTTAAGCAAACCTCCAGTATTAAAGTTATTATTTTTTTTATTTTTTGTTTCCATATAATATATTATATATTGGTATTTATAAATGTTTGGGTTCATTGTTTTCCCTCCAAAAATTCAGCTACATCTTTTTTAACTTCTTCAAGAGTTTTTGCATCTTCAGGTTCTTCATCAAAAGGTCTTTGCTTAGAACCACCCTTACCTTCAACAAAATCATCATGACCTTTAACAATCATTCT
>Ga0210003_1003245_pt1 | contig 13337 bp, 11 predicted proteins | sample LantaG_FD_182804 | JGI IMG/M metagenome (GOLD analysis project Ga0210003, IMG submission 182804) | Deep subsurface microbial communities from Baltic Sea to uncover new lineages of life (NeLLi) - Landsort_02402 metaG (SPAdes) (version 2) | ecosystem: Environmental > Aquatic > Marine > Oceanic >... | reverse complement strand
AAGATATACACAAGTAGCTAATTTCTAACGAACCGCCGTATACCGAACGGTACGTACGGTGGTGTGAGGGGACGGTAGATAAATTAATTATCTACCTCCTACTCGATTCTAAAACTACGGTCACATACATTATTTGCATTGTTAGAATAAAAACGGCCATTATTTTTTATATATAATGTCAAATTATATCAAATTGATGTAAGATGTAAACTTTTCCATCTTTAAATAGGAATAATTTGTAGTGCTCTCTATTAAGCGAACATATTTTAAGTTAGTACTTGCTCTTTATTAAGCCGCATAAAACTCCAGACTCCTGTCTGGAGATGTAGCGGCAGCCCGAAGGGCTCAAGCTCGTTTTTCGCTTGTAGCTAAAAGAAGCCCCCAGCTCCTGCTGGGGGAGTGTCACTTTTAACATAATTTTGACAATATTTACAAGGGGTATGATAACCTAAGGCCTGGTGTGGGTAGTCTTGATTGTAGTTATCAACCCATTGTTCTAATGCTCTTTGAAAAACAAAAGGATCATCCCAATCATAAGGCCAAACTAAATCTTCCTTTAATGTCCTGATCACTCGTTCGGTATCGGCATTCCCTTTGGGGTTAGACCAATTGGTAAAGATTTGCTTTATGCCAGGATCAGCACAGACCTTCATATAGGAAAGGGAAGTCGGTTGAGAGCCATTATCAGAGACAAGATAAAGAGGCTTCTTTAGGCTATTTCTGATCCCTTCTGGGAAACGCTTTTGAACAGCATAGTGCAAGCTTCCTGCCAGTCTCTACTTTTGGATGGTAAAGATAGCGTATATCCGATTATTTTCCTTGGTATACCAATCCCGAACGATGACCAGATAGTACAAACCCCAAGGACCAATCTTGATTTTGGTCATATCTGTTCCCCAGATATAATTAAGATAGGCGGCCTTCGGTTTGGCACGAGAAATCTTTCTCTTGACCTTGTATTTTCTTATCTTGGTGCCTAAAAGACCATTTTCTTTCATCAGCCGGTAGATGCGCTTCTTGTTAATCATTAGCCTATAGCGATAGTAGAGATAGGGCCAGCATCTTCGGTAACCCCCAGAGGGGATGTTACCTTGATCTTACGTAACAAGGCTAAGATAGGTTCATTTTTTATCTTGAGCTTATTCTAACTTAAAATAGTGGACTGCACCCCTCCAACTAGACACATTTAGTAAAAAATAAGACTTGTTATATAATAAAATAACAAAGCAAGAGAAACAAAGGAGGGGTATAAGTTAATGGGTAATAAAAAGAGGAAACACTCCCAGGAATTCAAAGAAGAAATAGTACAAAGAGCACTAAGCGGTGAAAGGGTCCTGGAATTAGGGAAAGAGAATAACATTTCCCCCGGACTTATCAACCGCAGGATATGACAATATTTAGATGGAGAATTAAGTGGTAATAATAGTCAAGAAATAAAAAAATTAGAGACACAGGTAGCCAAACTTGAGCAGATGATCGGTAAGCTTACCATGGGAACTACATTTTAAAAAAAGAGAAAGAATACTACAGAGGAAAAAAGAAGGTTCATCCATCATTGCCGGTCCTTATTTAAATCCATCAAAGAAGGCTGCAGATTAATGGGTATAAAAAGATCGACCCTTTATTACCAGCCAAAAGGTAATCTTGATAGAAAGATAAAAGAAACAGATATTAAAAATAAGATAAAGGATATTTCCTATAAACATCCCTATTACGGCTATAGGAGAATCACCGCTCAATTAAGAAGGGATAAGGTAATAGTCAATCATTAAGAAGGTATTAAAGATGATGAAGAAATTAGGGATACAAGGTAGAATAAGACACAAATATATCACTTCTACTAATAGCAAACACCATAATAAAATATACTCCAATTTGATTAAGGATAAAGAAATTACTGGTATTAATCAAGTCTGGTGTGCAGATATCACCTATATCAGGATACTTAACGGTTTTGTCTATCTCGCCGCCATCATAGATATCTATTCCCGTAAGATAGTGGGTTATGCTATCGGTAAAACTTTATCTCCTAAACTTGCCATTGCTGCTTTAAAGATGGCGATAGCTACCAGAAATACTGATAACCTGATTCATCATTCAGATCAGGGTATCCAGTATATCTGTAAGGATTATATAAAAATATTAAAGGATAATGGTATCAGAATAAGTATGTCTGCCAAAGGCAATCCTTATGATAACGCTTTTGCTGAATCATTCTTTAAAACCCTAAAACAAGAGGAGGTGTATCTATGGGAATATGAAACCCTTTCTGATGTTGTAGAAAGGATTCCTTATTTTATTAAGCCGCATAAAACTCCAGACTCCTGTCTGGAGATGTAGCGGCAGCCCGAAGGGCTCAAGCTCGTTTTTCGCTTGCAGCTAAAAGAAGCCCCCAGCTCCTGCCGGGGGAGTGTCACTGAAGATGTGTATAATAAGAAGAGGTTGCATTCCTCTTTAGGCTACCGACCTCCAGAGGAATACGAGAGGCTACTGGCAGAGAATAGCTCTCGGGAATGCATGGTGTGTTAAGACTTAAAGTGTCTAACCTGAGGGGTTCACGCCATAGTTCTTTTGTTAAAGAGGAGCAGTATAAATTGATTTCTTGTAAAAAATAAATTGAGAGGAGGGTAAAGTAATTTGATTTAGAATTATATAAAAATTTTTTGTTAATTTAAAAATTTTTAAGGAGGTTATGGTTATCATGTTAAATAAAAAAGCTAAAATTTTATTGATTATTTTGTTTACAGTAGGAATATTGATTATTATATCAAGTATGGGTATTGCTTCTAGTCCTAGTATAGTACGATATAGTTCGGATTGGCCACTTTCAATTGATCCAGCTATTGGTATGGATGTCCAATGTGTAGTAGCATATATTAATCTTTTTGATCCGTTAGTATTTTTAGATAGCAAAGGGAATGCTATACCTCACGTTGCGAAAAGTTGGGATGTATCATCTGACGGCTTTACTTATACCTTCTATCTGCGTCCAGGAATTAAATTTCATAATGGAGAAGAGATAACTGCTGAAGATGTCAAATTCTCTATGGATCGTCTATTAGCAATAGGAGAAGGGTGTGGATATATTTGGCTTGGAAAAATACAAGAGACGGAGGTTGTTGATAAATATACTGTAAAATTTGTTTTGGAAGAAACCTTTGGACCATTCATAAAAACTCTATATAGTTTCTATATCGTGAATAAAGATTTAATTATGGCAAATATCGAAAAACCAGGTATGTATGGTGATATGGGTGACTACGGTAAAAAGTATGTTTCTTCTAACGATGTTGGTTCTGGTCCCTATATGATTAAAAAATACAACCGAGCGGAATATCTACTTATGGAGAAGAATCCTAATTATTTCTTAGAAATTAGCTCTGCTCCGGATGAATTTAAAATGATTGGATCAACTGAACCAGTATTATTACAAACACTAATGTCTCGCCGAGAGTTAGAGATGACCAATAGGTGGTGTGCGGATGAAACATTAGAGTCTATAGCAAAAATTAAAGGTGTAGAAATTGCTCGTTGGCCCGGTGGCACTGTGACATATATTGCTATGAATACTAAAAGGCCGCCACTTGATGATATCCATGTCAGAAAAGCATTGGCTTGGGCCTTTGATTATGATACTGCGGTAAAACTATTTGCCGGATCTATTCAAGCAAGGGGACCTTTAGCATTAGATTTGCCTGGAAATGATCCCAATTGTTTTCAATATCACCGTGACTTAGAAAGAGCAAAGGCGGAGTTAAAAAAGTCAAAGTACTATGGTCATTTTGATGAATATCCTATAGATTGCCGGTGGAATAGCAATATACCACAGGAAAAAATGGCTATGCTGATTATGGCAAACGCTAGTGATATTGGCTTGAGTGTTAACGTTACAGAAACAACTTGGGCGTTGTTCAGTGCAGCTAGTTCATCAATAGAGACAACTCCTCAACTTCATTCTAGTCTACATACACCCTATTATCCAGAAGCTGGTTCTGTACTTCAATCACGTTATCACTCTATAACAACTGGTACCTCAGCACAATCGGAATGGTTGCTTGATCCTGTATTAGATGAAATGATTGATGATGCACTTAGCACTGTTGATGAAAATGAAAGATATTCAAAATACAAAGAAATTGTAAAATATATAATCGATCTTTGTCCGACCATTTTCGTAGCAGAAACTCCAGAATGTGTTGCATATCAAGCGGGCTATATGGAATATCCTGCAGCTAAAGGGGAGCCAATTTCAGCTTATCAGTACGAGAATTGTATGCGCTTTATTAAGGTAGACAATGAAAAAAGAGAAAAATTATTGAAAAAATAATCATAAGAGGAGAGGCTTAAAGAAAGAGAAAGGGGCTAAAAGCCCCTTTCTCTTTCTTATCTTTAGAAAATTATGAAAAATAGAAACATAATATTTATAATAAAGAGATTGCTATATTCTATACTTGTTTTATGGGCTTTATCTATATGTGTATTTTATCTTGCGCGATGCATACCAGGTGATCCAGCAAGGATGGCTTTGGGTGAGAGAGCTTCTGAAGAAGTGCTGCAACGATTCAGAATTCTAATGTATTATGATAAGCCTGCTCTTGTTCAATATTATTACTGGTTAAATAATTTGTTTCATGGTGATTTAGGAGTATCTTTAGTCACAAGACAGCCTGTTTTAGAAGATATTGGCCAAGTTTTACCAGCAACCTGTGAGCTTGCTATATATGCTCTTATCTTTGCAACAGTTATAGGGATTACTATTGGGGTTATTTCGGCTCGATATCATAATACTTGGGTAGATAACTTAGGGCGAATTGCTGCATATTTTGGAATTATAACACCTTCATTTGTGTTTGCAATTATGGGTATGTTAATTTTTTCTTATGTAGCTAGGGTTCTCCCAAGCATGGGAAGGATTAGTCCAGAGTTAATATATACATCAAAAATAACCGGATTAATAACAATTGATGCATTAATTCAAGGTAATTTTATAGTTTTTTTTGATGCTTTCAAACATTTGATATTACCAGTTGTTAGTTTAGGTCTAATAGGAATGGCAGAAGAAGGAAGAATCACTCGAAATTCAGTTTATAATAACATGGGTAAAGATTATATTATATCTGCACAATCCTATGGTGTTCCTGAGAAAGTTATTATGTTTCAGCTCCTTTTAAAGCCTTCCATTAATCCAGTTGTATCTATACTGGGTTTAGAATTTGCCAATATTTTGGCAGGGGCTTTTCTTGTTGAGTTGATTTTTAATTGGCCTGGATTTGCTCGATATGGAATGAATGCAATATTATATAAAGATATTAATGCAATAAGTGCAGTAATATTAATAGTGGGTGTGTTTGTTTTGTTAGGTAATATTATAGTAGATATTATTGTCGGTTTTCTTGACCCCCGAATTTATCTAATGGAAGGGAGAAGTGAATAGGTAAGATGAAAAAGACTATTTTTAGCCAAATATTATACTCAGAAAAATGGGGGAATTTAAAAAGAAAATGGTATAAATTTTCTCGAAACCCTCTTTCTATTATAGGATTGATAATAGTTTCGATTATTCTTTTTTTTGCTGTATTTGCTCCTTTTTTAACAGTTCATCCCGAAGCTGTTAGCAAATATGTAAATTTTTCCGAGGCAAAACAACTACCTAGTCTTCGATATCCCTTTGGGACTGATATATATGGTCGAGATATCTTTACGCGTGTTATTTATGCTTTTAGGATTTCTCTGCTAATGTCTGGAGTGGTTATTTTAATAGCAGCACCTATAGGGGTAATTCTTGGGGTTATTGCTGGGTATTTTTATAACAAATGGATATCAATTTTAATAATGAGAACTACAGATGTTTTTCTTTCCATCCCTCCATTAATTCTTGCCCTGTCAATTTGTTCCATTCTTCCTCGTAATTTACTCACTACTATGATGGCGTTATCTTTATTATGGTGGACATGGTATTGCAGAATGTTGTATGGATTAGTTACCTCAATTCGAGGAGAATTCTTTATTAAATCTGCTGAATTAATTGGCGCAGGAAAGTTACATATTCTTTTTAATGAAATCATTCCAAATTGTCTTTCAGTAATTATTACAAAAATGACATTAGATGTGGGAGCTATTATCCTGATAGGATCGAGTCTTAGTTTTGTAGGATTTGGTGCCCAACCTCCTACTCCTGATTTGGGAGGCATGATAGCTAGTGGAGTTCAATACTTACCTGATGCCTGGTGGATGTCAGTATTTCCCAGTATTAATCTTTTAGTGTTGGTATTAGGATTTAATCTTTTGGGAGATGGAATTTACGATATGCTTACAGTAGGAAGAGGTTAGCTTATGAAAGGAAACCTACTTGAAATAAAAAATTTAACTCTACATTTTAAGGAATACAGAGGTTTACTTAAGGTTTTAGATAGAGTAAATTTTACGGTGGGATATAAGGAGAATATTGGAATAATTGGGGAGGCAGCTTGTGGGAAGACTACCACAATGAAGGCAATTATGAGAATTCTTAGTATGACTTCGGCTAAGATAACTCAAGGTGAAATTTTATTTAAAGGAAGAGATATTCTAAAAATGAATGGAGCAGAGATTCAAGAAATAAGAAGAGAAGGTATTTCTATGATTTTTCAAGACCCTACTGCCGCTCTTAATCCTGTTTTTACGATAAAATCTCAAATTAACAATATTATAAAATATTTGGGGAGACAGAAAAAAAAATTAACAAAAAGGGAGATAAAAGCTCAGGGAATAAAAATATTAAGTGATGTTATGCTCCCAGATCCAGAAAGAATATTGGAAAGTTATCCTTTTCAGCTTTCTGGTGGTATGCGCCAAAGAATTTGTATTGCAATAGCTCTCCTAAGTAGCCATAATTTACTTATCGCTGATGAGCCTGGAACATCGCTTGATGTCACGATTGAAGATCAGATTTATCGGTTATTGGAGGATGTGGCAAAAGAAAAGCAGATATCAATGATCTTTATTAGTCATGCCTTAGGAGTAGTTAAGAATATTACTAATAGAACCTATGTAATGTATGCTGGATCTATGGTAGAAGTAGCAAAGACAGCAGAATTATTTACTAATTGCTTACATCCGTATAGTCAAGCTTTGATAGCTTCTGTTCCCAAACTTACTGGAGAAGGAACGCCTCAGGGAATTCAAGGATCTATCCCTGGATACCTTAATCCACCACCAGGGTGTCGATTTAGTCCAAGGTGTAGTCATGCAATGCCAATATGTAAAGCAAAAAAACCACCTTTTTTTAATATTAAGGATGGTCATCAAGTTGCGTGTTGGCTTTTTAAAAAAGGGAGGGATCAAGTTGGTAAGTAATAATATATTAACTGTGAAAAATCTTAAAAAATATTTTTATACTCAACAAGGAATTGTTAAAGCAGTAAATGATATTAATTTCACAGTGAAAGAAGGAGAGGTATTTGGTTTGGTAGGTGAATCTGGCTCGGGAAAAAGCACGGTGGCTTATACTTTAGTTGGCTTATACCAACCTACCGAAGGAGAAATTAGTTATTACAATCAAAATATCAGCATTGAAAGCAAAAAACGTTCCAAGACATTAAAAAAAGAAATACAAATTGTTTTTCAAGATCCAGGTACTTCTTTGAATCCTATGAGGAGCATTTATCAAATACTTGAATTACCTCTTAAAGTTTTTGGTCTTTTTAAAAATCCTAAAGAACGAAATCAAAAAATTAAGAAACTTCTCAGCTTGATTGGTTTGCCAGAAGATTATTTATATAAATATCCTTATATGATAGGAGAAGGAGAAAGACAAATGATTGCAATTGCAAGAGCTTTAGCAACGAATCCTTCTTTAATTCTATTAGATGAACCTACCTCAGCTTTAGATGTGTCAATTCAAGCAAAAATTATTAACATGTTACTTCAACTTCAAAAGGATTTAAATTTATCATATCTCTTTATTACTCATGATTTAAGTTTGATGAGAAATATTGCTTCCTCCGTTTCTATTATGTATCTTGGAAAAATTTGCGAAAGTGCAATAACTTCAAAGTTTTTTAGAAACCCACTTCATCCATATACACAGATGCTATTATCATCTGTTCCAGTATTGACTGAGGAAGAGGAAAAACTTAAACCTAGAAAAGCAAAATCTACAGGTGAGGTGCCTAGTGCGATAAATATTCCCTCTGGTTGTAGTTTTCATTCAAGGTGTACTAAGAAAATGGACATTTGTTCTAGAGAGGATCCAGTACTGGTAGAAGTAAACAAAGAACATTTTGTTAGATGCCATCTTTATAAATAAATATGGAAAATTAGTTTTATATTTTCCAAAACCATAACTTCCTTCGGTTCATAAGGTAAATGAAGGAATTTTAAAAGAAAGAATGGTTTTCAGAATTAAGCAAGGTATTTTATAAATCAGGTTTAGTGGGATAAGAATTGGAGGAGATATTATTGTAATAAGATAAGGAAAAGAGGTATCAATTAAGTTTCCAAAAGAATTTGAAAATATTGTTATTTATTAATTTAGAAAGTAGAAAGAAAGTGAGGAGATAGAATAATATGAATAAATATCGTGTTTCTGCAGATATAGGGGGTACTTTTACGGATTTAGTTTTTTATGACATTTTAACAGGAGATTATAGACAAGACAAAGTTTTAAGCACGCCTAATAATTTATGTGATGCTATAATGGAAGCAATAAATAAGAAAATTGACGATTATTCTCAAATAGAATTTTTTGTTCATGGAACAACGTACGGGTTAAATGTTTTTTTAGAAAGAAAAGGTTCTAGAGTGGCCCTTATTACAACTAAAGGTTTTAGAGATGTTTATATGATTGGGCGAGGGAATAGAGAAGAAATGTATAATCTTTTTTATAAGAAACCGAAAAAATTGGTTGAAAGAAAAGATATATTTGAAGTAGAAGAAAGAATTCTTTCTGATGGAACAATAAAGACTAAACTTACTAAAGAAAGCGTTTTAAACATTATAAATAGAATAAAGAATACAGAATATGATTCAATTGCAGTTTGCCTGATTAATTCCTACGTTAATCCTATTCACGAGATTGAAATTGAAAAGATATTTAAAGAAAATATTCCAGATTTATCTATTTCCCCCTCATATAAAATTGCACGGGAATGGCGTGAATATGAACGTACAAGCAGTACAGTATTAAATGCATATATTTCATCTAATGTTCAGAAATATTTAAAATATTTAGAAGAGAGAATGAAAGATAAAAATTATAATAAAACAATGTATATTATGCAATCCGGAGGAGGAGTAATAACTACATCAATTGCGAAAGAAAATACTCTTCAAACATTATTATCAGGGCCTGTAGGAGGTGCAATAGGTGCTAAAACACTTTCTGAAATTTTAAATTATAAGAACTTAATAGCTGTTGATATGGGTGGAACTAGCTATGACGTAAATATGGTTATGGATGGTAAGCTTGACATTACTAGGGAGACTAATTTGCAAGGCTTCCCAATATTAGTTCCTATGGTAAATATTTATAGTGTTGGAGCTGGTGGAGGAAGTATAGCATGGATAGAAGGAGGAGGGTTAAGAGTTGGTCCTCAAAGTGCGGGTGCAAATCCTGGTCCTGCCTGTTATGGCAAAGGAGGAAAAGAGCCTACAATTACTGACGCAAATCTTGTTTTGGGTAGAATAGAACCTGATGGATTTTTGGGCGGTAATATGAATTTGGATAAGAAATCTGCGATAGAGGCTGTGAAAACCATAGCTGAAAAATTAAATCTATCTGTAATCGAAGCAGCTGAGGGTATATGTAAAATTGCTGATGCGAAAATGGCTGATGCAATTCGTCAAATTACCATACGTAAGGGTGTTGATCCGAGAAAATTTATACTAGTTGCTTTTGGTGGAGCGGGACCTATGCATGTATGCCTTACCTCAGAGCACCTTGGTATAGAAACGATATTAGTACCTGATATGCCGGGGATTTTTTCTGCATGGGGTATGCTCCAGTCTGATATTAGATATGATGTAGCCAGAACAATAAAAAGTAGCATAAGTAGCATAAATAGTAGTATGGTAAAACGAATGAATGAAATTTATAAAGAAATGAAAAAAGAAGTTTTAAATAAATTATTACAACAGAATATTGATGAAAAACAATGTGAATGTCAAACAATAGCAGATGCTAGATATGTGGGACAAGAATATACAATTAGAGTTCCCTTTAGGCCAGGAATAATAAATTCTGATAGTTTAAAAGAATTTGTTCAAACATTCAATATTTATCATCACAATATATATGGATATAATAATTCAAATAATAAAGTAGAGATCGTAAATTTATGCCTAGTGGGCATAGGAAAGCTTGATAAAATTCCCAACCGAAAAGCTAAAAAACAATCAATTAGTAATGCCAAACCAAGAAAAATAACTAAAGTAGTTTTCTACAGTAAAGAATATGAAACAAAAATATTTGAGCGAATTAATTTAAAACCCGGTCAAACTGTTATTGGCCCGGCAATAATTGAGGAATTAACAAGTACTACAGTTGTGCCTCCGGGATATAAAGTAACAGTTGATGAGTATTATAATTTACTAATTAAAAAAGTAAAATAGAAGGAGTGTATCATCATGGAAAAAATACATTTTTTAGAAAATCCAATCACTACTGAAATTGTTAGAAATGCGCTAATTTCAGTAGCTAATGAGATGGTCGAAAGTCTTTTTCGTAGTGCTTATAGTCCAATAATATATGAGTTGCAAGATTGTGCCGTGGCTATTTTTAATGAGAATATGGAGATGCTAGGTCAATCTCTTGGTGTACCAATATTTTTAGGCAGTTTAGGAAATACTATTAAAGTTGCCACAAAATATTATGGCGGTATAGATTCTTACCAGGAAGGAGATTTTTATGTTCTAAATGATTCATATTTGACAGGAACTCATTTACAGGACATAACAGTTTTTTCGCCAATTTTTTACAAAGGAAATCTTGTCGGGTTTGCATCTAATACTGCAAATTGGCTAGATGTTGGTGCAAAAAGTCCGGCAACTCCTGTGCAGTCAACAAGTATATTTCAAGAAGGCCTTAGAATGGGACCTATTAAGATAATAGATAGAGGAGAAATGAGAAAAGATTTATTCGATACAATATGTATGAATAGTAGATTCCCTGCAAATGCAATGGGAGATTTTAATGCTCAAATAGGTGCATGTAAAACTGGTGAAAAAAGGTTAATTGAAATTATTGAAAAATTTGGCCTAGATACTCTTAAACGTGCAACTCATGATGTTAATTTGCAGTCAGAGAATACAGAAAGAGAGATGATAGCTAAATTGCCTGAAGGTACTTATGCTGCTGAAGGTTTTCTTGATAATGATGGTATTACTAATGAACCCGTTATTGTAAAAGTTAAATTAACCATAAAGAGCGGAGAGATATATATTGATTTATCCGGTTCTAACAAAATGGTAAAAGGTGGCACTAATTGTGGTTTGGTTGCAACCGAAGCGGCATGCAGAATGGCTTATAAAATGATTGTACAACCTGATGCACCTGTTACAGCTGGTTGCTTCAAAATTTTACATATAAATGTGCCAAAAGGTTCAATTTTTGATGCGCATGAGCCAGCTGCGTGTGCGTGGTTTTTTACACCTCTTGGTCTTCTCATTGATCTAATAATTAAATCGTTAGAAGATGTAATGCCTGATAAAATTACTGCTGCTCACTATGGAGATTCGATGGTTTGTTTTCTCTCGGGTATAAATTCCAGTACAGGTGAATATTATTTATACGATGCGCCTACTGTAGGAGGTTGGGGTGCTTATACTAAGGATGATGGGGAAAACTGCTTGATTAATGTAACAAATGGTAATTTTAAGAACTATCCAATAGAAATTCTTGAGAGCCATTATCCTCTTAAGTTAAACCAATATAAAATTAGACCTGATTCAGGTGGTCCTGGAAGAAATCGTGGCGGAATGGGACTTATAAAAGAGTATGAAACATTAATGGAGGAAACTTCCTTAGATTTGTGGTTTGAAAGGTATAAATTTCCTGCTTGGGGTGTTCAAGGAGGAAAGAGTGGTAAACCTCCAAAAGTATTAATAAGAGATTCTTTTGGTCAAATAAAATCAGAATTACTAAAATTTAATAGTTATCACCTCGGTAAAGGTTGGAAAGTAACGACTTGTACGGGTGGAGGAGGTGGATATGGAGATCCATATAAACGTGAACCTGAGAGAGTTTTAGATGACTTTATAAACGAATATATTTCCCGAGAGCATGCGCAAAAAGAATACGGAGTTGTTATTACAGAAGCTAGAACCATTGATTACGAAGCTACTAAAAAATTACGTAGTTTACGATAAAGTCTTCACTTTTTAAGAATTTTAATTTATTGGAAAATTCCCATTTTTAAAGCTGGAGATTGGAGTAAGTTTTTAGAGTGCTAGGACAAACTATATTCTGTTACTACAAAAGCTATACCTATAAAGATGGGGTCATTCATTTATTGCGCTGGGTATGTGTAATAGCTTGGCAGTGAAAGTTTGCTATGGAGTTTAAAGTTGCAACCATTAACTTAAGACAAGGATGTCCACTGTGAGGTGGAATCTGAAAGGTTGCCTACGGCAAAGCTCCGGCCTTAAGGAATACGAACTATATATAAGGCCATACAATCTGGATGAGTTTGCTATTCAAAACAAAATTTGATACTGCCAAAAGATTGCATGGTAGATGTAGCAGGTAGATGGGGTGAAGGTTATTATTCTTACCCAGGGAGGTCTGACCTTAAATGGTCAGAAGGAAGCTTTGGCCATATTGGCTGGCAAACACCAGTGAAGGGCTGAACCTGAGTGAGGGATTAACATGGTAAGTTCGAGAAACATATCAAGAAGGCAGAAAACTCATACCCATAGAGTCTGCCCTGAAAAAAAGCGGTGCAGCTGTCAACTAATCAGGGAGAGCCGAATATGTATCCGGCACAAACCAGAGGTAAATCCCGCGGAGAACAGAATAATGATTTAATGGAGGAGGTACTATCTAGACAAAATATGCTAAAGGCATTAAGGAGGGTAGAAAAGAACAAAGGAGCTCCGGGCATAGATAACCTAACAGTAGAAAATCTCAAACCTTATCTTTGTCAAAACTGGTTATCCATCCATGAACAACTACTAAAGGGAGAATATAAACCTCAACCCGTTTTTCGGGTAGAAATTCCTAAACCAAAGTGCATATTTCGGTAACATCCGGACACTGTTTCCGGTAACTTCCGGACAGTATAACGGCATATCCGGACACCTTGTCGAATCATTAAATAAAAGGTACTCTTTAATTATAATGATTAAAGGGGGCCAAATAA
>Ga0210003_1003244_pt1 | contig 13339 bp, 9 predicted proteins | sample LantaG_FD_182804 | JGI IMG/M metagenome (GOLD analysis project Ga0210003, IMG submission 182804) | Deep subsurface microbial communities from Baltic Sea to uncover new lineages of life (NeLLi) - Landsort_02402 metaG (SPAdes) (version 2) | ecosystem: Environmental > Aquatic > Marine > Oceanic >... | reverse complement strand
TGCGGGCCGAGATGCTCACCGCCTCGGGGAGGCTCGAGTTTGAGCGGGCCGCCCGGCTCCGCGACGAGATCCGGCTCCTCGAGACGCTCGACCAGCGAGGCGACCTCGAGGAGCATGTCCAGCCGGAAGTGTTTCTCGTCGATCCCAAGAAGGGGCTCGCGGGCCTGCAGAAGGTGCTGGGCCTGGCCGCCTTGCCGCGGGTGATCGAGGGGGTCGACATCGCCCACCTGGCCGGCAACGAGACGGTCGCGAGCCTCGTGCAGTTTATCGACGGGCTGCCGTTCAAGCCGGGCTACAAGCGGTATCGGATCAAGGGTGTGAAGGGCGTCGACGACTTTAAAAGCATCCATGAGGTGGTGTCGCGGCGGTTCGCGCGGCTCGTGCGGGAAGGCGGCTCGCTGCCCGACGTGTTTCTCGTGGACGGTGGCAAGGGGCAACTCTCGGCGGCGATGGACGCGCTCGAGAGCCTGGGCATCGAGGCCCCGTGCGTGATCTCCCTGGCCAAGCGGGAGGAGGAGGTGTTTGTGCCTGGCAAGAGCGAGCCCTTGCGGATCTCCCGCGACTCCTTCTCGCTGCGGCTCTTGGAATATGTCCGCGACGAGGCCCACCGGTTCGCCCAGCACTACCACCACCTGCTGCGGGGCAGGCGGACCCTCGAGGAATAGCCGGCGGCCCAGTGCGGCTCGTTCATCTTGGAGAGCGGTTCACTCATTGCTGGCCTCTGGCAACGAGGGGAAATGCGTCGGGGGTACGAACCGATTCAACAGACAAATCGAGATCGAGCAGCGGCCAGTACAGATGGTCGGCGGTCTGACGCTCAACGACGGAAATCTTCTCGATACTGGCGTCGCGAAACCACGGAAAGTGTTCGAACGGCAAGAACAACTCCTCGTCTCCGACCAACAGCCACAGGCCGTGCCGGGACACGTTCGTGACCTCAACGGGAAAAGTGCTTGTTCCAGGCATCGATGATTTCCTCGCGATGGTCTTCGACCAGTTGCTGTGCCTCACCGATGATGTGCTTCGCCAAGCCTGTCTGGGTGGCAAGTTCTACTGCAGGGACCAGCCAGAATTTGGCCTCACCATCGGGATGAGCTACGTGAACATGCATTCTCGTTTCTTCTCGGGAGAAGAAAAAGAACCGGTGGGTTCCTCCCGAAAGACTGTTGGTGTCATGGAATCGTTCCGCCATACTGCCGATGCGGATTTTAGTCGAGTTTCTCCGGACCCATGGCTTTTTCTGTTCAGATTGTCGGCGTCTCAGGCACAACTCATGGTCGAGCAGTTCGGTGCCGAGCCTGCAGATGTGCTCGGCGTCGACGCCGCCATGTCGCATAGCCGCCGGAATAGCGCGGCACTCGGCGGCGCAAGTGGTGGACTGGCCTACACTTGCGTATCGTGTGGCGAAGGGTGGGGCTTCAAAAACAGTCGCAAAAATCTGGCTCGCGGAGTAGACTTCGTCTGGAGACTGAGGGGCGAGGCAAACCGCTCCGACAACTGCGACATCAAAGGGGACTCCGCCATGGCTCGCGTGCCCGCCTCCAGAAGCTGCCCCTCGTTTCGCACGACCGGCGTAGACCGGCGAGACTTCCTTCACGTCGGCTCGCTCACGGGCCTCGGGCTTTCGCTCGGCGGGCTATTCCGGATGCAGGCGGCCCGGGCCGACGCCAAGGCGTTTACCCACTTCGAGGGAACCGCCAAGAGCGTGATCCATATCTGGCTGCCCGGCGGGTGGGCCCAGCAGGAAACGTTCGACCCCAAGCCCCTCTCGCCCGTCGAATACCGCGGCGAGTTTCGGGCCATCGACACCGCGATCCCTGGGGTGCAGTTCAGCGAGAAGCTCGTGAAGACGGCCGGCATCGCCGACAAAATCACCGTCGTGAGGTCGATGACCCATGGCGAGGCCGCCCACGAGCGGGGCACCCACAACATGTTCACGGGCTATCGGCCCAGCCCCGCGCTCACCTACCCGAGCCTCGGGAGCGTGGTGTCGCATGAGTACGGGCCGCGGGCAAACCTCCCGCCGTATGTCTGCATCCCGGGGCTGCCGGCGCCCGACGCCCAGGCTGGTTATCTCGGCAGCGCCTACGGCCCCTTCGCCATCGGCTCCGATCCAGCCGCCGACAACTTCACCGTCCGCGACCTCTCCTTGCCCGGCGGCGTCGACGCGGCCCGGTTTGCCACGCGGCAGCGGCTCCGCGACTCGGTAAGTCGCCATTTCCAGCGACTCGAGGATGCCGGCACAATCGCCGCCATGGATTCCTTCTACGAGCGGGCCTACGCACTGGTGAGTTCGGCCGAGGCCCGTGCCGCCTTTGACATCAAGGCCGAGCCCGACACTCTCCGTGACGAGTATGGCCGCAACCAGGCAGGCCAGCGGATGCTGCTCGCCCGGCGGCTCGTCGAGGCTGGCGTGCGGTTTGTCACGCTTTCCTACGGCGGCTGGGACATGCACCAGCGGATCCGCGAGGGGATCACAAACACGGTGCCGTCGTTCGACCAGGCGTTCACAGCGCTTGTGAGCGACCTCGAGCGGCGGGGCCTGCTCGACTCCACCCTCGTGATGGTGTCGAGCGAGTTCGGCCGCACGCCGCGGGTCAACAAGGACGCGGGCCGCGACCATTGGCCGAAGGTGTTCAGCGTCGTGCTCGCCGGCGGTGGCGTGAAGAAGGGCTGCGTCTACGGCTCGTCCGACGCGATCGCTGCCGAACCCCAAGACAATCCGCTCACCGTCGAGGATCTCGCCACCACCGTCTACCACTGCCTCGGCATCGTCGCCGACAAGGAACTCATGTCGCCGGGAAACCGGCCCATCGAGATCGTCGACGGCGGTGCGGTGCGGAAAGACCTGCTCGCCTGACGGGCGAGCAACATGTTCCGGCCGCTGCTTCCCCTTCCTCGGTCTGCCATGACCACCACTCGGGCCTTGATCGCCCTGCTGTTTTGCCTCCTCGCCGGCCAACAGGCCGCGGCGACTCCCGGCATCTCCAGGATCGAACCCCCCGGGGCGCCCCGGGGCGTCGAAATCGAGGTCGTGTTCCGGGGCCGCGATCTGACGGAGCCGCAGGAACTCTTTTTCGAGGACGGCAGGATCGAAGTGGTCTCGCTCGAGGGCGTGGACGCCGCGACGGCGAAGGCCAGGCTACGGCTGCCGGCAGATTGCCCGACCGGGCCGCATCGCCTCCGGATCCGCACGAAAGACGGGCTCTCTGAGCTGCGGTCGTTCCGGGTCGGCATCTTCCCCCAGCGGGCCGAGGTTGAGCCGAACAACGACTTCGCCTCCGCCGAGCAGGTGACGCTGCCTGCGACCATTGCGGGTGTGATCAAGGCGGAGGACGTCGACAGCTTCAAGGTCAGGCTCCCCGCAGGCGGGCGGATCGCGGCTGCGGTGGATGCCGTCCGACTCGACCAACAGATGTTCGATCCCCATCTCGAGATCGTTGACGCCCAGGGCTTCGTGATAGCCGCCTGCGACGACCATTCGCTCCTCGGCCAGGATGCGATGCTCACCGCCACGGTGGCCGAGGAGGGTGACTACATCATTCGCTTGCGGGAGAGCGCCTACGGCGGCAACGACAACTCCGTCTATCTGCTGCACATCGGTGACTTTCCGGTTCCCTTCGCCGCCTGGCCCCCGGGCGGGCCACCCGGGGCGGAGATTGAGGTCGAGTGGCTGGGCGATCCGGCCGGGCCATTTCGGCAGAAGGTGACGCTGCCCTCCCATGCCGGCGTCGAGGCCTTGGCTGACGTGCATCCACTCCGTGCCGGCAGCGTCTCCCCGGTGCCGGTGCCGCTGCGGGTCTCGCCCCTGTCAGCCACGGCAGAGGCCGAACCCAACAACGACCCTGGTGCCGCCACGAGGGCCACCGCACCGGCCGCCCTCTTCGGCCGGCTCGATGCCGAGGACGATGTTGACTGGTTTCGGCTCGAGGCTCCCAAGGGAACGAAGTGGCACGTGCGTGGCTGGGGCCGCCGAATCGGTTCGCCGGTTGATCTGGTTGTCAACATCCATCGCGACAACGACAAGCGGGAGCGAATCACCGGCAACGACGACGCCGAGGGGCCCGATAGCGTGGTCCAGTTCACGGTTCCGGAGGAGGGCTCGTTCCTGATCCGCGTCAACGATCATCAGCGGCGGGGCGGTCCGGAGTTTGTCTACTGGCTCGAGGCCGAGCAGGCCCTTCCCGAGGTGCAGGTTTCAGTGCCGGTAGCCCGCTCAAACACCCAGGAACGGCTGGTCGCCACCGTTCCGCGGGGCAACCGTGCGGCTGTCATGCTCAACACCGCCCGCGCCGACTTCGGCGGCCCGGCCCGGGTTGTGATCGACGGCCTACCCGGCGGCGTCCAGGCCGCGGTGCCCGACGCGGCGGGCAACGCCCCCGCCACACTCGCCGTGTTCGAGGCCGCCGCGGATGCGACGCCGATCACGGCGCTCGCTGGTGTGCGGGTGACCGCCGTCGAAGACGGTCGCTCGCTGGGCGGCCTCCAGCAGAAGACCGATCTCGTATTTGGCCAGCCCAACAATGCGGTGTATCGGATGGCGAGAACCGACCGGCTGCCGGTCGCGGTCGTCGAGCAGGCTCCGATCCGGATCGAAGTGGAGCAACCCCTCACCCCGATCGTTCGCCGCGGCTCGCTCGAGCTGAAGGTGAGGGTGGAGCGTTTGGCCGGATTCGAAGGCAAAGTGCGGCTGTTCCTTCCCTTCCGACCCCCCGGGATCGGAGCCGCGGCGAGCGTTGAAGTTGCCGAGGACAAGACCGAGGGTGTGTATCTTCTCAACGCCAATCCGGATGCCCCGGTGGGTGAGTGGCAGGTGGCGGTGACCGCGATGGCGCAGCCCAAGGCCAACTCCCGTGGCGAGGGGGAGATGCTCGTATCGAGCGGCCTCGTGACGCTTCGCGTGGCTGAGCCAATTCTTGAACTGGCCGCCGAGCTGACTGGCGTGGAGCAGGGTCAGGAAACAACGATCGTGTGGAAGGTGCAGAAGCCGGGTGAGTTTCTGGGCACGGCGAAGGCCCGGCTCCTGGGGCTGCCTGGCAAGGTCGAAGCGCCGGAAGTCGAGTTCGCCGCCGGCGCGACTGAAATCGTCTTCCCGGTAAAGGTGGCTGGCGACTCACCGGTGGGCGCACAGAAAAACGTGTTCTGCGAGTTCCGTGTGCCACACGGGGATGCCGTTATCCTGCACGCCTCCCCGCCAACCACTCTGCGGATCGACAAGCCGCTGCCACCGGAGGAAGTCGAGCAGCCTGCCGAGGAGCCAAAGTCATGACCAGACCCCGGAGAGAAGGCCTGGCCTGGCCCTGCATGGTCGTTGCCCTGCTCGGGCTTGGGTCGCCGCGGCTCACCCAGGCCGCCGGGTTTGAGGTGGTCGCCATCGAGGCCTTCCCGCCCAGGGTGCAGCTCGATTCGGCTCTCGACCGGCAGCGGATCGTCGTCCAGGCCCGGGTGGCCGACGGACGCTCCCTCGATGTCACGGCCATGGCGGAGATCGCCCTCTCGAGCGGCACGCTCGCCGCAATCGAGCGGTCGGCGACGGGAGTGGTCGTGAGGCCCGCCGCCGACGGTGACGGCACGATCCGGGTGTCGCACGCGGGGCACTCGGTCGAGGTTCCTCTCCGCGTCGTTTCCGCGAGCACTCCGGCGCCGCTCTCATTTCGGCTCGATGTGATGCCGGTCTTTTCTCGGGCCGGGTGCAACATGGGCAGCTGCCACGGGGCCGCGCGGGGCAAGGACGGTTTCAACCTCTCGCTCTTCGGCTTCGATCCCGCCGGCGACTACCACCGCCTCACCCGCGAACTGCCGGGCCGCCGGATCGACCTGGCGAGCCCCCGCGAGAGCCTTCTGTTTCTCAAGTCGGTCGGGGGCGTGCCCCACACCGGCGGCAAGCGGTTCGAGCCCGACAGCGAGTTGGCCCACCGGCTCGTCCGCTGGATCGAGGCCGGTGCCCCCGACGATCCCGGCCCCGATCCCGCAGCAAGCGTGTCTGCGGTCGTGGGCCTCGACCTCTATCCCCCCACGTCGCTTCTCGAAGGGGAGAAGGCCGTCCAGCAGCTCGTGGCGGTGGCCCGATTCGCCGACGGCACCGACCGTGACGTCACCGACCTCTGCTGGTATGCCTCGAACAACGACCGCAGCCTGGCGATCTCGGTCGACGGCCTGGCCACCAGCGGCGTCCGCGGCGAGGCGTTTGTGATGGCCCGCTATGACACGATCACCGTGGGTGTTCCCCTCGTCGTGATCCCGGAAAACCTCGCCTTCACGTATCCCGAGGAACCGCCGCTGCCAGGCGTCACCGAAGGTGCCCGGGCGATCGACGAACTCGTAGCGGCGAAACTCAAGAGCCTGCGGATCGCCCCCTCGGCCGTCTGCGACGATGAAACCTTCCTGCGGCGGGTGACGCTCGATCTCGTCGGCCTCGTTCCCACGCTCGCCGAACGGGCCGCCTTTCTGGCCGACCCATCCTCCGACAAGCGGGCACGCAAGGTAGACGAACTCATGGTCCGTAAGGAGTTCACCGAACTCTGGGTGATGCGCTGGGCGGAAATTCTCCAGATCCGCTCCCAGGGCAACGAGGTCAGCCCCAAGGGTGCGATTCTCTATCACCAGTGGCTCGACCGCCGGATCGCCGCCAACGAGCCGGTGGACAAGATGGTCCGCGATCTGCTGACCGCCTCAGGCGGCACCTTCGACAACCCGCCCACAAACTATTTCCAGCTCGAGCGTGACACCCTCAAACTCTCCGAAAACGTCGCCCAGGCATTTCTCGGGATGCGGATCCAGTGCGCGCAGTGCCACAATCATCCCTTCGATCGGTGGACGATGGACGACTACTACGGCTTCGCCGCCTTCTTCACGCAGATCGGCCGCAAGCGGGCTGCCGACCCCCGCGAAACAATCGTGTTTGACTCGGGGAGCGGCGAAATGCAGCACCCCGTTAAAAAGCGGCCTGCGGCGCCTAAGTTTCTCGGCGGGGACCAGCCGAAGATCCCGCCTAACGGCCGGCGGGAGGCGCTGGCCGGATGGATCACCTCGCCCGACAACCCGTTCTTCGCGAAGCACGTCGCCAACATCGCCTGGACCCACTTCCTCGGCCGCGGCGTCGTGCACGAACCGGACGACGCCCGGGTGAGCAATCCGCCCTCGAACGGCCCACTCCTGGGGGAACTCGGCCGCCGGTTCGCCGCCTCGGGCTGGGACTTCCGCGGCCTTGTCCGTGACATCTGCACCTCGCGGACCTACCAGCGGTCGTGTGAGCCGAATCAGACAAACACGCTCGATGAGACGAACTTCTCGCACGCGGCGGTCCGCCGGCAGCGGGCCGAGGTGCTGCTCGATGTGCTCGCCGACGTGACGGAGACAAAAAACAAGTTTCCGGGATTGCCGCTCGGGGCCCGGGCGGTCCAGGTGGCCGACGGACGGACGAGCAACTACTTCCTGACCACGTTTGGCCGGGCCACCCGGGATGACGTCTGCAGTTGCGCAGTCTCGATGGATCCCAGCCTCTCCCAGGCCCTCCACCTCCTGAACGGTGACGCGGCCAACGACCGGATCCGGCAGGGTAATGTGGTGGGCCGGATGCTCGATGAGGGCCGCACGCCAGGCGAGGTGATCGACACGCTGTTTGTTCGCTGTAACGGCCGCATGCCCACCGAGCGGGAGCGGGTGGAGACGCTGGTCACGGTGCTCGACTCCGCGGATCGCAAGCAGGCTCTCGAGGACGTGTTCTGGGCTCTGCTCAACTCTCCTGAGTTCATCTTCAATCACTGACCACGAATCACTGACCACGCAACTCAATTCCACCGCGGCCCGGCCATGGCGCAAATGAATAATCCCAATCGGGACGAGACCCGCGAGCCCCAGGCCACGAGCCGGGAGACCTGCTCTCACGCGGGGATTGTGTGGTTTGCAGCGATCGCCCTCTGTTCTATGGCCGCACGGGCCGCAGACACCCCCCCGAACTTCGAGGAGCATGTTCTCCCGATCTTCCGCGAGAAGTGCTGCAGCTGCCACAACCCCGACAAAATGGCGGGCGGCCTCGATCTCTCGAGCTGGGGCCAGACCATGGCCGGCGGCAGTTCGGGCGACGTGGTCGATCCCGGCGATGCCGAAGGCTCCTACCTCTACCAGCTCGTGACCCACGAGTCGGAGCCGACGATGCCGCCAGAGGCAGACAAGCTCCCGTCTGCCTCACTCGACCTGATCAAAAACTGGATCACCGGCGGAGCGATCGAGCGAAACGGCGCCCAGCCGATGGCTCGCAAGCAGAATGCGATCGCGATTGATTCGGCGGTGGCCACGAAGCCCGACGGACCACCCGTGATGCCGCCGCGGCTGTCGCTCGAGGTTGTTACACGGGGCCGGCGGCCGACGACCGTGACCGCGCTGGCCACCTCTCCGCATGGCGACGTGCTCGCGCTGGGGAGCCGCCAGCAGGTGCTCCTCTACCACACCGGCTCGCTCGACCTGGTGGGGGTGCTGCCGTTTCCCGAGGGCGTGGTTCGCGTGACGCGGTTCTCCCGCAACGCCAAGCTCCTGCTGGCGGGCGGCGGGCGGGCGGCCGCGAGTGGCCGGGTGGTCGTGTGGGACATCGCCACGGCGAAGCGGGTGGCCGAGGTGGGGGAGGAGTTTGACGAGGTGCTCGCGGCCGACATCTCGGCCGACCAGCGGTATGTCGCGCTCGGCGGGCCGGCCAAGATCGTGCGGCTGCTGAAGACGGCCGACGGAGGGTTGGCCCACGAGATCCGCAAGCACACCGACTGGGTGACGGCCCTCGAGTTTTCCCCCGATGGCAAGCGTCTGGCGACGGCGGACAGGTCGGGCAACCTCTTTCTCTGGGAGACAAGGGGGGCCCGCGAACTGGCCACGCTCTCCGGGCATACCGGCGGGATCACGGCCGTCGCCTGGCGGCCCGACGGCAAGCTGGTGGCAAGTGTTTCCGCGGACGGCTCAGCCCGGCTCTGGGATGCGAAGACGGGCGCGTCGGTCAAGAACTGGGCGTGTCACGGGGGGGGGGCGGAGTGGATCGGTTGGCTGCCCGACGGACGGCTCGTGACGACCGGCCGCGACAAGAAGGTAAAACTCTGGAAGGCCGATGGGGCCCTCGAACGGGAGCTTGGACCGCTTGCCGAGATCGGCACCCGCGTGGCCGCGACGAGCGACGGGGCGAGAATCTTTGCCGGCGACTGGTCGGGCGAGCTGGCTGCGTTTGCGACGGCCGACGGAGCCAAGGCCGGGGGGCTCGACACGAATCCCCCGCGGCTCGAGCAGCGGATCGCGGCCGCTGAGAAAGCCCTCGCGGAGGTGGCCGCGGCCGAACAGGCCGTCGCCGAAAAGGCACGGCAGGCGGCTGAGGGCGTTCAACTGGCCGAGTCGCAGATGGCAGCGGCCCGCAAGGCCGCGGAGGAATCGACCGCCGAACTCGAGGCCGTGAAGGCCCGGCAGGCGGAGGCTGGCAAGGGCGTGGAGCGATGGAAGGGCGAACTCGAGTTCTCCCGGCAGCCGCCCCCGGTGCCGGTCAAGGAGTGACCGACCGCGAGGTTGCCCCGATTGTCATCGGGAAGAAGCCTTACCGGCTTGCCATGTCGCAGGACACGCCCCCCGCGGCTGGCACATAGTTGACGCGGGCGTAGTCCATCACCATCCGGTGGGCGCTAAACCGCCAGGCCAGGGAGCTGATCGAGTTCATCATCATCTTGATCCACTCCCGCGGCAGGCCGTCGCTGTCCCGGTCGTAGAACATCGGGATCACCTCCTTGGTGAGCGTCGCGATCAGGGCGTCGCCGTCGCGGCGGTCGGTGATCTCGTCGTTGAAGTGGGTCTCACCGCGGGCGATCGCGAACCCGTTGCGGCCGTCGAAGGCCTCGGCCCACCAGCCGTCCAGGATTGAGCAGTTGAGCCCACCGTTGAGCACCACCTTCTGGCCGCTCGTGCCGGACGCCTCCAGCGGCCGCCGCGGATTGTTGAGCCAGACGTCGACACCCTGCACGAGATGCCGGGCCACGTTGATGTCGTAGTCTTCGAGAAAGACCAGCCGGCCCGCGAACCGGGAATCGTGTCGGAGGTTGGCGATCTTGCGGATCAACCCCTTGCCTGGCTCATCGGCGGGATGGGCCTTGCCGGAATAGATGATCTGAATTGGCCGGTCGGGGTCGCTGATGAGCGAGTGGAGCCGGTCAAGGTCGGAGAGCAAAAGATCGGCACGCTTGTAGGTGGCGAACCGGCGGGCAAAGCCAATCGTGAGCACGTTGGGGTCGAGCACGCTGCGGGCCTGCTCCACCGCCTCGTCGCACTCGCCCCGCCGGCGGCACTGGCGGGCGAGCCGCCGCCGCACGAACTGGAGCAGCATGTTTTTGAGCGCGTAGTGGGTTTCCCAGAGTTCGCCCGGATCGCACTCGTGGATCTTCTGCCAGACCTCGGGGCCGCCCATCTGCCGGAACCAGTTGGAGGGAAAGATGCGGTCGTAGAGGAGCAGCATCTGCCAGGAGAGCCAGCTGGGCACGTGCACACCATTGGTGATGTGGCCGATCGGCACCTCCTCCTCCACCTTCCAGGGCCAGAGGTTGGCCCACATCCGCCGGCTCACGTGTCCATGCAGGGCGCTCACGGCGTTGGCCCGACGCGAGAGCTTGAGCCCCAGCACCGTCATGCAGAAGGTTTCCTCGTGGTTGTGGGGCTCCACGCGGCCAAGCCCCATGAGCTGGTCGTGCGAGATGCCGAGCGAGTCTCGCATGGGGCCCAGGTGCTCCTCCATGAGGCCGCCGTCGAAGCGGTCGTGGCCGGCCGGCACCGGGGTGTGGGTCGTGAAGACCGTCTGACGGGCCACGCGGCGGATGGCGTCGTCGTAGGGATAGCCGTCTCGCTCCATCCGGCCGCGGACCGCCTCGAGCGTCGCGAACGCCGAGTGCCCCTCATTCAAATGGTAGACGCCCGGCACGATCCCCAGCGCCCGGATCGCCTTCACCCCGCCGATGCCGAGGATGATCTCCTGCCGGATCCGCGTCCGCGTGTCGCCGCCGTAGAGCCGGCTGGTGAGTGGGCGATCTTCCGGAGCATTCTCCTCGACATCGGAATCGAGCAGGTAGAGGCTGCAGCGGCCGACCGCCAGCTTCCAGATCTTGGCGAACAAGGGGCCGGTGCGGGTGTCGACCTGCACCATGATCGGCTTGCCGTCGGTGTCGAGGGCGGGCTCGATCGGCAGCAGGTCTACCCGGGTGGGGAGATATTCCTCGTGCTGGTAGCCGTCGATGTCGAGCTGCTGCCGGAAATACCCCTGGTTGTAGAACAGTCCGACTGCGATGAGCGGGATGCCCAGGCCGCTGGCGCTCTTCACGTGGTCTCCCGCGAGCACTCCCAGGCCGCCGGAGTAGATCGGCACCGACTCGTGGATCCCGAACTCGGCCGAGAAGTAGACAACCGGCTTGGAGCCGAGCACGCCTGCGTGGACCGTGCTCCAGGTGTTCTCGGCCGCGAGATATTCCTTCATCCGCCGGTAGGCCTGGTTGATTCGGCTGTAGAGCACGAGTTCGGCGGCTCGGGCATCGAGTCGCTCAGGCGTGAACTCCGCGAGGAGAGCGATCGGGTTGTGGTCGAGTTGCCGCCAGCGGACGGGATCGAGGTCGCGAAAGAGGTTTGTCACCTCGGGGTGCCAGCTCCACCACAGGTTGCGGGCCAGGGCCATGCACTTGGCGTAGAGCGTCTGGGGCGAGAGTTCGTCGAGCCGGGGAGGCTGGAGGCCGACGATCGGGGCGGAACCGTTGGCGGGAGCGGCTCCATTGGCAGTGGCGGAGATCGCGGCTGGGGCGATGCCTCGGGCGGTGTCTTCGGCCTGGCTCATGGGAAGGGCTCCGGGGAGGAGGTGGGACGAGAAGGTGGGAACGGAAAGACGCCTGCCAGAAGTGCGAGCAGTATAGCGGCCACGGTGGCGGCGTGTGCTGGGGCGGGCGGGCCTCATCCGGGCCTCATCTGGGCCTTATGATAGAGCGATGACCGCCCCCCTCACCCCCGCTTTCACGCCCCAAGACCCGATCAACCAACTCGCGGAGGCAAGCGTCGAACTCGCGATGCTCGCTGACCGCTCCGCAACGGATGGACCGTGGGCGTCCGGGGCCATGCACCTGCTCGCGAGCCGGGGGGTTCTCGCGGCCTTCGTGCCCGCCGATTGCGGGGGCATCGCCGCCGACGAACCAGCGCTGCTCGACATCCTCGCGGCGATCGCCTCCACCTGCCTGACCACGGCGCTGGCCGTCTCGCAATGGGCGGCGGCGGTGCGGATCATCGCCACCGCCACTCCCGAGATACGGACCACGCTCCTGCCGCCGCTGGCCCGGGGCGAATTGTTCACCACCGTGGGCACTTCGCAACTGACCACGAGCCGGCAGCACCTCTGCCGGCCCGCGCTTCTGGCGGCACGCGACGGCGACGCCTGGCGGCTCGATGGTCTCTGCCCGTGGGTGACCGGGGCCGACGCCTGCCACACGCTCGTCACGGGTGCGGCCACGGCCGACGGCGGGCAGGCGTTCTTCGTGGTGCGAACCGATGCCTCTGGCATCCTCATCGATCCACCGCTTGAATTGCTCGCGCTGTCGGGAACCCGCACTGCCGTAGTGCACTTCGCCGGTGTCTGCCCGGCTCACCTGATCATGCCCCCCGAGCGGACTCTCGCCCGCACCGGCGGCCTGGCGACCACAGCCCTGGCACTCGGTGCCGCGCGGGCTGCCATCAGAGTCGTGGCCGGTGAGGCGAACCGGCGAGACGTTCTCGCTCCCGTGGCGGCCGGCCTCGCTGCCGAACTGGCGTCGCTTCTGGATCGCCTCGGCCGCGCGGCCCGTGAGGGCATCGAGCCGGACGACCGTGACGTCCTTCGGGGCGACGCCAACGCCCTTGTGCTCCGGACCGGGCAGGCGGCACTCACGGCCTCCAAGGGGGCCGGCTTCGTCCGCGGCCATCCCGCGGAGCGGCTCGTTCGCGAGTCGCTGTTTTTCCTGGTGTGGAGCTGCCCGCAGGCGGTCTCGAGCGCGCTGCTCTGTGAACTTGCCGGGCTGGGCTGAGAAGAGGAAATAACAGCCGAGACCTCTGCTGCCCCAAGCATCAATCACCCCGGCTGGCGTTGACATGACTTCATAAAAGCCCCTGGGCGCGAGCCCGGGGACTGCGAGCCCGGGGACGGCGGGTCGGCGGGCCACCCCGTTTGCCATGCCGTCTGGCGTGCGCGCCGTCGATCGGCAGAGCCCGGCCACCCGGTGCACGGTGTCACAGTCCCCCGGCTCGCGCCGGGGGCTTTTATGGCCGCAGGCCAAGCCGGAGCCGACGCTGGCTCGGCAGCCCCTCACAACAATCACAC
>Ga0210003_1003243_pt1 | contig 13346 bp, 11 predicted proteins | sample LantaG_FD_182804 | JGI IMG/M metagenome (GOLD analysis project Ga0210003, IMG submission 182804) | Deep subsurface microbial communities from Baltic Sea to uncover new lineages of life (NeLLi) - Landsort_02402 metaG (SPAdes) (version 2) | ecosystem: Environmental > Aquatic > Marine > Oceanic >... | reverse complement strand
CTCCTCCCAAATATCCCAGCTTCCTCACCGACCCGACCTTCCTCGGAGACATGGGCCTCGACGTCAAGAAGCGCGACGCCTCAAAACTCTTCGACCCGGACGGCCAGGGGAAAAGGGATGCCTTATTAGTAATCGCCTATCCTAGTTTTAATGTCAACGAGATGATCGCCGTGGACGACGCCTGGAAGGCCATGGTGAAGAGGAGACAAGAGAGTAACAGTGAGAATCCCATCCCTCCCGTCGTCATCTTCAACGGCGAGCTCGAGAGGATCTTCTCCGGGTACTACCCCCCTCTCTTTTACCGCAGACTCGCGAAGGTCGCCAGCGTCAAAGACGGAGGCGTCTTGGCTTCAAAAGGGTCTGAGGCCACCTACTACATCAAGAACTTCAAAGGGCTGAACCCCGGGATCCTGTACCGGTGCTGGTGCGTTATGGGAGAGAAAGAGGCAGAAGAGTTGGAGAAAGGAAAAGAAAGAAAGAAAGAAAAAAAAAAAAAAAAAAAAAAAAAAAAAAAAAAAAAAGCTCACTCACTCTCTCTCCATTCTTCCGCCTTCCCCTACCAACAGGCCGGGCCCCTGGCAGGTTCTCCGCCGCAGGCTCCGCTCCGACGGCAGCGACGGCGGCACCATCTGCGTCTGGAGCTCGGACGAAAGGCCCAGCCTGAAAAAGGTCTCTTTGGAGATCTTGACAGACCCGAGGTACCAGTGAGTTATTTTTTAACCTTTTTTCTCTTTTTTCTTCTTCCGTGGTTCTTCCGTGTAAACAATTTCGCTCTTTCTGTCGTCGTCGTTCGTTCGTTGTCGTTTGTTTGTTTTGTTATGTGTGCTTGCAATATTTAATCGGAAAAAATGGAAATAAGGCGAAAATTGTCGTTCGTTTTTGTTGGTTAAGTTTTTTTTTTTCGCTGAAAAGTTTCAAACTTTTTTTCCCTCTTCTAGGAAGCAGCGGCGGCGGCAGCAGCAGGAACGATCCTCACGCCGTGGCTCCCTCCTCCCTCCCCGCTGCCGCTCCCGTCGTGCCCGCTCCCGTACTCGAGCGCGTCCACCAGCCTGCCCAGGGCCGCGAAGGCGCGGGCGGAGAGAGCTCTCGTCAGGAGCCTGGCTCGAGAAGGAGGAGAAGGAGGAGAAGGAGAAGGAGAAGAAGAAGAAGAAGAAGAAGAAGATGAAGAAGAAGAAGAAGAAGAAGAGGCGTTGCCTATCGCTTTCTCTTCCCTCTTCTCTTTCTCTCGCCTCTTCCCGAACACAAACGCCCTCAGCGGCCCCGTCGCCGACCTCAGCAGCGCAAAGGCCGCCAGTGCACCGGCGTGGAACGCCCAATTGGCTAATGCCAAGGGACCCACCTGCCGCAGGACCCGCAGCACGCTGAGAGGGGCGACGGCCCCCATCAGCAGCATCGTCGCCGTCAGAGGTAAGAAACGGACCCTCTCGGAGACGAAGGGCCCCAAGGCCCAGGGCCCCAGCAGGGAGAGGACCTTGAAGTTGGCCGAGAGGAGCTGGGAGACGTGGTCGCTGGGGAGGAAGGCTCCCGGGCGGTGAGCAGTGAGAGAAGAGGAGGAAGGAGAAGAAGAAAGAGAAGAGCGCTGCTGCCAGTGGTGGCGGCGTTGCTGTTGCTGTTGCTTCTCCTCGACCTCCTTCTTCTTGTCATCTTCCCCCCCGCTGCTGCTCTTCACGGACCCGGGCGGCAGCCTCATCGCCGACGCGAACAGCCACGTCGTCGACAGCGAAGGGGAGTAAGGGGTCAGGGCAGAGAGGGCTCCCTTGCTCAGCGGTCTCGACGAAGCAGCGGCCGACGCTGCCGCTGCCGCCGCGGCGGCGGAAGAACGCTGCTTGCCGTCGTCGCCATTGTTCATCTTCATCACTCCACCACTCCTCGCCGCCTCGCCGCTCAGCCTCGACGCCTCCAGCGCCTCGGGCACGCCGCTCGCCAGCCTCGGCAGGTGCCTCAGCATGGCACCGAACCCTCCGAAGGACAGCGGGGAGGCCCCGCCCGCGGCGTCGCCGGCGTGGAGGATCCTGTCGTTCGAGGGCAGCAGCGGGGCGCGAGCATAGCTGGGGAAGGCGCCGAAGAGCACGCGGTCGATCTGCAGGGCGTGCAAGGGGATCCGCTTGTTGTTGGCGCTGTTGTCGTTGTTCCCCCCAGCAGAAGAGAGTGCTTCCGGGAGGTCGAGGAAGAACCTCTCCAGGGAAGGCTCGAGCCCCGGCCTGCGCTCGTCGGCGTCGACGTATGCAAACTGATACAGGGTCCTGGCTTGACCTCCAGCTGCCGGGAACTGCTCCCAGAGCCACTGGACGTCCCTGTCAGGTCCAGTGGAGGAGGCGTGGGAGCGGGAAGCGAGGAACTCCCCTCCGGAGCGAGGGAGAGAAAACTTGCTGGTTTTGTTTTTGTTCTTCTTTTGTTCGTCTTTTTCGTCATCTTCTTCTTTCAGCCTCACGCAAGCGCCGACGACCAGGCAAACGGCGTCGGGCTTGCTCTGGCTCTCCCTCGCCGCCTTGACGAGCGGGGACCAGTGGCCCATGCAGTCGATGAGCAGTGAAGCAGAGAGAGTCTTCGTGGTCTCGTTGCTGTTTCTCTTGTTCCTCTTCTTGCTGCTTTCGTCACTGTCGCTGCCGTCGCCGATGCTCTCTTCTCCGTCCTTCTCCTCAAAGGAGGAGGAGGAAGAGGAAGCCAGCGACGAATCAGAAGACGAAGACGACCCGGAAGAATCGCTCGGCGGCAACGGCGGAGGGCACGAAGAGAGCGGCGCCGATCTTTCGAGGAGCGGCGAGAACAGCCTCGGCCTCCGCGTCTTGACCAGCACGCCGTCGTCAAAGACCTCGGCAGCGAAGAACTCGCTCGACTCGAAGATCTTTCCTCCGCGGGCCTCAAACTTCGCTCGCAGGAGGGCCATGAGCCTGACGGGGCAGACGCCGACGTCGAGCACCCCCGATAGAGTCAAAGGCGGGGGCAGAGAAGAAGCAGGATGAGAAGCAGAAGAAGAATCAGAATCGGATTTCAGGAAAGAGACCCGCAGCGGGCCGCACTCGGTGACGACGACGCCGGCGAGCTCGTCCCTCGTCAGGATTCCCAATTCCACCAAGGGCTCGAGCTCCGCGAGCGAGCAGTTCCACTCCTGGACCCGCCCGCCGCCGACGACGGGCCCGCGCTCGACGACGGCGACGCGGAGAGGAGAGGAAGAGGGAGTAGGAGAAGGAGAAGCAGAAGAAACAGAAGAAGAAGGGCTGCGCCCCCCCTGCAGCGCCGTGGCCAGCATCAGCCCCAGCGTCCCGCCGGCGACCACGACGTCAAAGTCCCCCAGGTGCGTCGTCGAGGCATCGGAGGAATCGAAATCGGAGAGCAGCCGGCCGGCGCCGTGCCGCTCGACGACGGAAGGAAAGGCCGTCCTCTTGCTCTTCTCCTTCTTCTTGCTGCTCTTGCTCTTCCTCTGCGCCCGCCAGTAGGCCTCGCTGATCTCGAGCTGGCGCACCGGGTCGCCCTCTTTCACCAGGGACAGGATCCCCTTGACGAGCGAGCCGCGGCCGCGGAGCGTGGCCTGGTCGAGGAAACGCGTTTCCTCTTCTTGTTCTTCTTCTCCGTCAGCGTCGTTTACGTCGTCGGTGGCGCGTCGGGCTTCGACGTCGTCGAACAAAGCATCATCGTCGTCCTCGTCCAGCGCCGCCGGGACGCTCTTGAGGAAGCCCTCGCCCCTGAAGCCGTGCGAGCTGGCTTGCTGCCTCTTCTCGTCAGAGGCCGTCATCATGGAGTCGCTCGCAACGCGGGGGCGATTCGCCGAAGGAGCAGCAGAGGCAGCAGCGGCGGCAAAATCGTCATCGCGTCGCGTCGGCGAAGACGGCCTTCGTCCGAGCGCCATCAATTTCATCATCGGAGACGCCGCCGCATCGTCATCAGGAGACGAGATAAAGGGCCTCCTTTCCGTTACATGGGAGTTCCGTCTTCTCAAGGTGCGCCCTGGAGGTAGAGAAGGAGGACCAGGCGGCTGAAGATGGAGGGAAGACCTCATTTTGAGGGAGGACGGTCGATCGATGAACCGTCTCGAAATTTCAAAAAAATGAAACTCTTTCTTTCGCTCTTTGCTCTTCGTGTTTCAACCCCCCACCTTCTTCTCTTTCTCCCTCCGACGGAGCCCTTCAATAGGAACAAAGAAGACGACTGGAATTGTTTATTTGGTTGCATTCTCTCTCTCTCTCTCTCTCTCTCTCTCTCTCTCTTGTTACTCTCTCTCGTTCTCTCCCCCCAATTTCTTCACCTCTGCCTCTTGTTCCCGCCGCCGCCGCCACCGTCGCCGTCGCGGCCGCGCTTGTTGAAACCTCCGCCACCTCCGCCTCCTCGCCCTCCTCCGCCGCGGCCGCGGCCTCCCCCGCCGAAGCCGCCTCGGCCCCTGCCGCCGCCTCCTCCACGGCCGCGACCACCGCCGCCGCGACCGCCGCCACGGCCACCGCCGCGGCCACCCCCGTTGCCATTATCGTCCCTCCTCGCCGCCTCGGCCCTCTGGTAGAAAGCGACCTCCTCCTCCCCTCCCAGCAGCTCCACCTCCGTGCAGGGCTTTCCCCCGAGCTCGACGTTGCCTTCCTTGGCCTTTTCGACAGCAGCCTCGGCGTCGGCGGCGGTGCGGAACCTGACGCGACCGGATTTGTTTCCCGGGTCGACTTCGGCAAAGGCCAGCCCGGCCTCGCGCCCTCCAAAGGCGGCCTTGACGGCGCCGAACTCGGCCTCCGAGGCGTCGGCGTCCGCCGCCAGCGCGAAGCGGAGCACCCTCCCGGGCTCGAAGGTCGGGGCCGGGGCAGGAGCGGCAGGAGCGGCGTCGGCGGCAGGAGCAGCAGGAGCGGCGGCGGCGGCGGCGATCTCCGGGGTCGTGGGCGTGGCCGCAGCCGCCGCGGCGGCCTTGGCCTTCCTCTCGGCGACCTTCCTCGCCACGAACTCTGTCTTCCTCTCCAGGCGCAAGGGGGCACCGGCGTGGATCAGGGGCGCCGCAGAAGAGGAAGAGGGAGAAGGAACGGCAGCGGCGGCAGCGGCGGCAGCAGCAGCGGCTTCTTCTTCCTCCTCGGCGCTCGCCGCGGCACTCGCGTGCGCCTCGAGCAGCGAGTCGCAAACTTCCCTCGACGCGAACTCGACGAAGGCTGATCCTTTGAAGTCCTTGGAGGCCACGTGGCGCCTCAGGCGCACCGACGCCACGAGAGGGGGGGCAGCGGCGTTCGGCGCAGCGGCAGGCGGGAGGAGCGCTTTCGCGGCGTTTTCGAAAAAGGAGCGCAGACCGTCGAGCGTCGCGTCGAACGGAAGAGGGGCGACGTAGAGGGACCTGCCGTCGGCTTCCGCGGCGAGCTCGGCGGCCGGGCGTAAGGGCTGGGAGCGACGGACGCGCTTGCCGCACTGCGAGACGAGCAGGAGCGTGGAGTCGGCGAGCGCGGAGGCGACGCGGGCGAGGGTGGCGTCGTCGAGGAGGGGAGTGGGAGCAGCGGCCTGGGCGGCGGCGGCGTCGTTTTTGCCTCCGTTGCGGCGCTGCTGCTGCGATTGCGACTGCTGTTTGCTCTTCTGCTCGTCTTTCTTGAGGCCCAGGGCCTGTGCCAGCCTGGAGAAGGTGCACACGAGCGCGAGGTCGACCCATCCCTGGTTGTGGTTTGAATAGTTGAGGGGAGGAGGAGGGAAGAGACGGGTAAGCGGATGAGAACGAATTCAACTTTGATGCCTTTTTTCACCGCGAGCCGCCGCCGCATGTCAATGTCTCTTTTGACAAAACGAGTCCCCCCTTCGCTTTCTCCTTCTCACCGCCTCTCTCTTCGTACCTCCGGGTCCGCCTCGATCTTCGAGAGCAGGAACTTGTCGCGCGGCGCGTTGGAGTCGGAGAAGTAGAACTCGACCTGCTGGCGGATCTTGAGCGCTTCGGCGGCGGAGAGCGGAGCGGCGGGAGCGGCGGCGGGAGCGGCGGCGGAAGCGGGAGCTGCTGCTTCGGCGACGGGAGCAGGAGCGGCGGCGGGAGCCTCAGCCGCGGCGGCAGCAGCATCGATGGCGGGGGCGACTTCGGTCGTCATCTTGGCGATCTGATTGACCGAGGGGCGCAGACCGAAGAGGAGAAGAAGAGGAAGCGCGAGAGTTGTGAAGATTGATTATGGCTAGCTCTGACGAAAAAGCAAAGGGAAAAAAATCACTCTTTGCTCTCTCGAAAAAGAAACAAAAACTTGGTCTTCGACCCCTCTTCGCTCGCTCGATATGCATCGCTTGGCGATGCTTATCGCCTCCGGCGCCAAGGCCGCCGCGGCGGTCCTGGTCCTGCTCGCCGTCGTGGCCATCGCGGTGCGTGTCGAGCTCGGAATTGCAGAAAGAGAAACGCTGTGCTCGAGGCGGGGCGATGCCGATGAATTGCGATGAGCAGGCCTTCCTTTCTCTTTTCTTTTTTTTTTCAACCTCGACCTCCTCCTCTCCCTCCCTCTCCTTCCTCCCCCCTCGAGAGCCCGACACTCACGCGCGTTACCCCCCTCTCTCCTTCTCTCTCTCTCTCTCTCTCTCTCTCTCGATCTCATCATCTTTTTCAATAACAAAAACAACACACAGCAGCAGCAACCGGAGTCGGAGAAAGCCGCAGCAACGACAAGGCCAGCTCCCCCTTCGTCTGGTTACCCGGGAGCAATCACGCTCACGGCCGCCAACGGGGCCTCGGCCTCCTTCGTGCCCGGCGGCGCCGCCCTGCAGAGGCTCCTGGTGCCCGACGCGGAGGGGAAGCTCGACGACATCGCCCTCGGGTGGGACGACCCGACGAGATACGAGGTGAGAAGAGAGGAGAGAGGAGGGAAGAGGAGAAAGAAAAAGCAATTCGAAGAAAAAAGAAAAGGGAAAAAAACCTCGGAGAGCGCGACCAAGTCTTCTTCGGCGTCCCCCCGTCAAAGAAGAGAGACCTCTTTTTTTCACTCACCTTTTTCCTCCAACCCCACCCCACCCCGCCCCACCCCATCCTCAGTCCCCCGCCACCAACTCCCCGATGTTCGGCGTCGTCGTCGGAAGGATCATCAACCGAATCGCCGACGCCTCCTACGAATTAAACGGCAAGAAACACAAGCTGGTGCCCAACGACGACCACGGATCGGCTCTCCACGGAGGTGCCGGTCTCGGATGGGCACACCGCAAGTGGGAGCTGACCAACTCCACGACGGACTCTGTCACGTACTTTTTAAAGTCGCCGGACGGGGACCAGAAGTTCCCTGGCGCTTTAGACGTTTCCGTGACTTATCTTTTGGGAGACAACTCCTTGAAGATGACGATGGTCGTCGCGGCCGACGCCGAAAACAAAGAGGCGACTCCGGTGAACATCGCCCAGCACTCCTACTTCAACCTCGACGGGCACACCGCCGGTCACAAAGCCATCAAAAACTTACAGACCACGATCGACGCCTCGCACCGCGCAGTGCTGAGGGCCGACGGGACCGCTCTGCCCACGGGAGCTGTCGACGCTGTGGCCGGTGGACCCTTTGACTTCCATTCCGTGGGGAAAGCTGGGAGAGCTTTGGGAGATTCGTGGAACGCCACGACGGACCCGGAACCGGGGCTGGGCTACGAGGTGATGTTCGTGACCGGGAACAAGACGCTGGCGCAGGCCAAGAGCTCGACGACCAAGCCCGGCAAGTTTAATAAAAACTCGAAATCTTCGCCGGTCGGCTGCTCCGTCACAAAAGACGGTTCTCCGATCCGAGCCGCCCGTTTCGTCTCCCCGTGCAGCGGCAGGACTCTGGAGGCGTGGACCAGCGCCCCTGCGTTTGAGATCTACACGGGAAACCACCTGGACCCCAAGGGGCTGATTGGGAAAGGTAAAGAGAAAAGAGAGAGAGGAGAGAAGAGAAGAGAAGAGAAGAGAAGAGAAGAGAAGAGAAGAGAAGAGAAGAGAAGAGAAGAGAAGAGAAGAGAAGAGAAGAGAAGAGAAGAGGGACGAAGAAGAAGAATGAGAAAAGAAAACTCGCCTCTGAATTCAAATTTTCAACAACAAACAAAAAAAATCCAGGCAAGCACGAGTACGAGCAAGGAGGGGGCATTGCCCTCGAGGCCCAGGACTTCACCGACTTCCTCCACCACCCGGACTTCCCCTCGTGTGTCCTGGAGCCCGGGCACGCGATGACCCGCGTCTTCGAGCTGAGGTGGGGCGTCGAGAAGAAGAAGACGACGGCGAAAGGAGACGGAGGCGGCAACTCTTCTTGCGAAAACAAGAGGGCGGTCACGGCGGCGGGGAGCGACAAGAGCGCGGTGGGCGCCGAGGAGATGATGATGTAAACAGAATGAAATGACGAGTTTGCTGTTTTTGAGAAGGCGAAAGGAAAAAAAGGCGAAACTCTTTTTGCGCGAGAAAAATCTTACAACAACAAATCTCTCTCTTTCTCGACTTTCCTTTCTTTATCTCTAAGCCGCCTTGCTCAGCCTCACGGTCGGAGCCCGCGGGGAAGAGGCCAGGGGAGATGACGTCGCGGTGGTGGCGTTGGTCGAGGAAGAAGAAGAAGAGGAAGAGGAAGCGGGAGAAGGCGAGGAAGAGCTCAAGTCTTTCACGCCGCCGCTTCTTCCACCACCGCCTCCACCACCTCCACCGCTCCCGCCACTCCCACCACCCCCATTCCCGACCACCTGCTTGTAGATCCCCAGCGCGCTCGCCACCATCGCGCTCGCGTCGCCCGCCGCGCTGGGAAGCAGCATCGTCGTCGAGGACCTCGCCAGCGACCCGAAGGCCGAGACATATCGTTCCGCGAGCCTGAGCGCCGCGGCGTCGCTGCCCCTTCCGCCTTGCTCGTCGATCGCCGAGGCCACGGCACGGATCGCCCCGGCGTCCGCCTCGGCCAAAGCCGCCACGGCGGCGGCCTGCCCCTCGGCCCTGTTGACGGCGTCCTCCTTGGCCGCCTGAGACTCCAGCACCACGCGCGCGGCGTTTCCCTCCGCCACGTTGATCGCGCTCTGCCGCTGGCCCTCGGACTCGAGCACTTGCGCTCGCTTGCGCCTCTCTGCCTCTGCCTGCAGCTCCATGGCCGCCCTCACTCCAGGTGGGGGGCTGATGTCCCTGATCTCGTACCGCATGCATTTGAGGCCCCAGTCAGCGCACGCGTCCTGGATGCTGGCGACGATCGCTGCATTCAAGCTCGCGCGCTCCTCAAAGGTCTTATCGAGGGTGATTTTTCCTAACTCGGACCTCATCGTCGTCTGAGCTAGTTGCACCACGGCGAAGGCGGCATCAGAAACACCGTAGCTGGCCGCTCGCGGGTCGACCACCTTGACGTACAGCACGCCGTCGATCATTAAAGAAACATTATCTTTAGTGATCGCAGCCTGGTTTGGGATCGGCAGAGCAACCTCTTTCAGGGAATGCGCGTAGGCGATCCGGTCTACCAGAGGGATCAGGAGGTGGAGGCCTGGGGTCAGCGTCTTGTGGTACTTGCCGAAGCGCTCGACGACGAAGGCGGTCTGCTCGGGGACGATTCTGTTTTTGTTTTTGTTTTAATGGTGGAAGAGGAAGGTTGGAAGAGGAAGGCGGCCTCGGTGGTGTTCAGCGAGGAGGAAGCGCGGTCATCCTCCCTTCCTCCTCTGACAGGGAGGATGAGGTCGAGAGAGGACGGCGACGACAATGACGACGACGACGACGACGACGACGAGAACTGCTGCTTTTTCTTCCATCATCATCTTCTTCTTACCGGAAACCATAGTTGACGAAGCTGCTGGGCCTTCCCTGCGTGAACGCGCTCGAGGGAGAGGGCCCTCCTCCGGAGCCATAGTAGGCCCCGCCGGCGTGCGAGCGCGGCGACGAGTGGAACGAAGAGGCGAGGAAGAGTTGATGGTGGTGGTGGCCAGCGTTGATTTTGCTTGATGGAAGAATCGCGCTCCTCAACGCCACGCCGGAGGAGCTGCCTCCCGCGAAGAGGAGGGAAGCATCCAGCGAGGACGAAGAAGCAGCTGCCTCCGCAAGCACAGCTGGCCTGCTGCCGGAGAGCAGGAGCGAGCCTCCGCGGCGGGCCGAAGAAGAGAGCATCGAAGTTGTCGATTTTTTTTTCTTTCCGTTTTTCGTTTTCGTTTCCGGCGAAGAAGAAAGAAGAAGAAGAGTGAGAACAAGAGAGAGAGAGAGAAGGCAAAAAATCAAAACTCTCTCTCTCTTTCACAACCCCTTTGGGACTCCCAGTTCGCGCACCTTTTCGGCTTTCTTCTTCCTCGAGAGCACGTCTCGAGAGACGAAAGAGAGCAAGCCCGTGACGCTCGTCAATTGGCCTCTCCCCTGAACTCGACAGACAGAAAGAGCGGAAAAAGAACGGAAGCAACAACACGATGGCACCACTCGCTCGCGCGACGTCGCCAACGATGCTGCTGCCTTTGCGCTCCTCGCTCGTCGCCTTGCTGCTGGTCCTCGCCTGCTGCTCTCCGTCCTCCGCCCTCGCCAAGAGAGGCGCCCTGCGCTACGAGGAGGGAGATCCCGTGGTGCTGTACGCCAACAAGGTCGGGCCGTTCAAGAACCCGAGGTGAGACAAGAGAAGAAGTTTGATGAGATCGATTTTTTTTCGAAATTCGATCGCGACGACGACGACGACGATGCTTCTTCTTTCTGCAATGGCCTCTCCCTCTCCGTGAGGTCTTCCTCCCCTCAAACGCGCTCGATTGCCATCTGCGACGTCAGAACTCATCAAGCTCGTGCCTTTCCACTTTGTGGGTCCAGCAGAGAGAGACATTCAAAACCTCAAAAAACGCCCCATCTTTTTCTCTTCTTTTTCTCTTTTTTCGCTTTCCCGCTTTGTTGAATCGTTCTTCTTGGTTCTTCTCTCTCTCTCAACCCCGACCTCTCTTCTCTTTCCTTCTCTTTCTCTTCTTCTTCCAAAAAAAAAACACCTTCTCCAGCGAGACCTACCAGTACTACAAGCTCCCCTTCTGCCAGCCCGACGAGCTCTCCCGCAAGAGGGGCGGCGGCCTCGGCGAGGTCGTCGACGGCAACCGCCTCGTCGCGAGCCCCTACGAGCTCCGCTTCGGCGTCGACATCTCCGCCGAGAGGCCCGCGCGCCTCTGCTCCGCTTCGCTGACCGCCGACGAGGCCGACCTTCTCAGAGGAGCTGTTTTAGAGGACTACTACTTCCAGTTCATCGTGGACGAGCTCCCCGTCTACGGCTTCCTGGGCAAGGTGACGGAGAACGAAGGAGCAGGAGCCGAAGAAGACGAAGAAGCAATTGGAGGAGGAAGCGACAATGAGAAGAAAACAGTCCGGCTGTTCACGCACCTGCACCTCGACGCCGCTCTCAGCGGCGACCGCGTCATCTCGGTCACCGCCCGCACCGACCCGGCCAAGTCCGTCGTGCTTCCCGCTTCTTCGATGACTCCTTTACGGGCCGACTTCACCTACTCGATCACGTGGACGCAGTCGGAGACCCCTTTCAACAAGAGGATGGAACGGTACCGCAGGGACACTTTTTTGCCGCAGCACCTGGAGGTGCACTGGTTCGCGATCGCCAACAGCTGCGTGACCGTGCTGCTGCTGACGGCCTTCCTGGCCACGATCCTGGTGCGGGTGCTGAAGGCGGACGTGAGCCGGTACGCTGGCGTGGGGAAGGGCGGGAGGCCCCTTTCCGGAAGCGGGAGCGGAGGTGTCTCCGGCGCGATCAATTCTTCTTCGTCGTCGTCGAAGAAAAACAGTCAACCGCTGGAGGACCCCCTGTTCCTCGACCTCGACGACGGCTGCGACGAGACCGGGTGGAAGTACCTCGCGCACGACGTCTTCCGCCCTCCCAAGCACCGCGCCCTCTTCTGCGCCCTGCTGGGGGCCGGGGCCCAGGTCGCCGCGATGGCCTTTGGCGTCTTCGCCTTGGCGGCCTGCGGCTTCTTCTACCCTCACGCCCGAGGGGCCATGCAGGCAGCGCTCATCGGCCTCTACGGCGCCACGGCGGGACTGGCGGGCTTCGTTTCGGGGTCCTACCACAGGCAGCTGGGCGGGGCGCGTGCGGGGGGCGACTGGGTCAGGTGCCAGCTGCTGACCGCCACAGTGCTGGCGGGTCCCGTGTTCGCCGCGTTCTGCGTCTCGAATTCGGTGGCTTGGGCGTGGGGTTCGACAGCTGCTTTGCCCGCGGGGACCGTGGCCGTCCTTATTTGTGGGTGGGCCGTCGCGACGCTGCCGCTGACGCTGCTGGGCGGCGTCGTGGGCAAGAACTCTGCTAGGCCCTTTGACGCGCCGACGAGGACGGCGAGGTTCGCGAGGGAGGTGCCGGCCCTGCCGTGGTGGAGGGGCGCGTGGCCGCAGGCGCTGGCTGCCGGGTTTCTGCCGTTCTCGGCGATCTACATCGAGCTCTACTACGTGTTCTTGAGCGTGTGGGGGCACAAGGTGAGGAGGATTTTTTTTTTGAAGTTCTTTTTTTTTTCCCCGTCGACCCTCCTCTTTTCGTTCTTTCGTCGCGCTCACACTCTCATCTTTCGAGGGAAAAAAATCAAATTCTTCAACAACGACAAAAAAAACTTCTTTTAAAAAAAAAAAAGACCTACACCATCTACTCGATCCTGGCGATCGTCTTCGTGATCCTGCTGCTGGTCACCGCCTTCGTCACCGTCGCGCTGACCTACTGTGAGTGGAGTGGAAGTTGATGATGATGAGAGCTCTTTTTTTTATTTTATTTCTCTTTCTCTCTTTTTTGATCTAGACCGAGGCCTCGACCTCTTTTTTTTCAACAAGAAAAAAACTCACCTTTGAAACTCTTCTTCTTTCTTCCTTCTACCCCCACACGCCCCCCAACAGTCCAGCTCGCCGCGGAGGACCACAGGTGGTGGTGGCGCTCCCTCGCCTGCGGCGCCTCCACGGGCCTGTTCGTCGCGGCCTACGCTGTCTACTTCTTCTTCGCCCAGTCTGACATGGAGGGCCTGATGCAGAGCTCGTTCTTCTTCGGGTACACCGGGGTCTGCTGCTGGGCGCTGAGCCTGATGCTGGGCTTTGTCGGGTGGAGGAGCAGTCTGAGCTTTGTGAGGGGGATGTATAGGGCGATCAAGAGCGAGTAGAGAGAAGGGGAAGAGAGAGAGAAGAAGAGGAAGAGAGGAAGAAAGAGAAAGGCGTTTTTTTTTTGCGCGCACGAAAAGAGTTGTTCTCTTTCTCTTTCTTTCTTTCCTCTTCTTTCTTCGCTCTCTTTTCAAGCCCTCATTCTATCATCGTAACTTTATATCTATGTTTTCCACTTCGAAAGAGAAAGAGAGAAAGTTTTTTTCGTCAGTAAAAAAAGAAAGGAAAGGAAGAAGAAGAAGAACGCGAAAAGAAAAAAAAAAAAAAAAACTCGGGCGCACCTCAGCGGCGGCCAGGCTGTTTTTGCACCTCACTCTTTCTTTCTTTTCACCTCAAATCAAAAAGGGGAAAAAAGTTCCATCTCGTCGCCCTTCTTCCT
>Ga0210003_1003242_pt1 | contig 13346 bp, 10 predicted proteins | sample LantaG_FD_182804 | JGI IMG/M metagenome (GOLD analysis project Ga0210003, IMG submission 182804) | Deep subsurface microbial communities from Baltic Sea to uncover new lineages of life (NeLLi) - Landsort_02402 metaG (SPAdes) (version 2) | ecosystem: Environmental > Aquatic > Marine > Oceanic >... | reverse complement strand
TCTCTCTCTCTCTCTCTCTCTCTCTCTCTCTCTCTCTCTCTCTCTCTCTCTCTCTCTCTCTCTCTCTCTCTCTCTCTCTCTCTCTCTCTCTCTCTCTCTCTTTCGAAGGAGGGACCAAACGCACCAGAGGCCCCCACGAGCGCGGTCACGCTCCCGGCCTTGAGCTCCAGGTTCAGGCCCTTCAGCACCGGGGCCGAGGGTCGCGTCGGGTAGGAGAAGGCGACGTCTTCGAAAAGGATGTCAGCCAGGGGGAGAGGAGCGGCGAGGAGGCGGTGAGGAGAGGGAGAGGGAGGAGGGTCTCCTGGTGTCGAACTCCTCCCATCTCCTCCTCCGCGCACTGTTGCTCCTTGATCGCCTCCGCCCCGCGCGGCCTCCGAGAGGCACTCCTCCGAGCTCGGCAGCGTCGAGAGCACCGAAGGATCCGGGGAGGCGACCGCTCTCCAGTCAACGGCCTCCTCCTCGACGGAAGGAGACGAAGAAGAAGCGGGGGGACCGGACGCGCTCGCCGCCGCCGCCGCCCTCGGCCCCAGCCCCTCGCCCGCCGCCGCGGCGCGCACCCGCGCCAGCGCCGCGGAGGCCCTCCTGCAGTCGGCCAGCGACTGCACCGCCCCCTGCGTCGCGTACACGAGCGAGTACGTGAACCCCACGGCCGACAGCAGCACGCCGGCCGGCAGCAGGTTCCCTCGCACGAGCAGGCCGCCCAGGCCGTAGAGCAGCAGCAGCGACGCGTGGACGGCGCCGCGCGACATCGCCTCGAGCTGCGCCTTGGCGCGCCCGAAGCCGCACGCGGCCTCGGCGGACGCGAGCGCCGCCCGCGAGAACCGGAGCAGCTCGGAGCGCTCGGCGCCGAACGAGCGCACCGTCGGCATCGCGCCCAGGGCCCGCGCCGCCACCGCGTGCATCTCGCGCGCGGCCGAGGCCGCCGCGGCCTCGAGCGGCTTGGTGCGCAGCCGGTGCAGCGCCGCCGCGGCCGCCGTCGCGCCGATCACCACGGCCAGGACGGGGCCGAGCCTCCAGGACAGCCAGGCGAGCACGGCGACCGCGCCCGCCGCCTCCAGCACCGCGCGAGGGCCCCTGTCCCGCGCCGTCGAGGCCAGGGCGACTGCCCGCAGCGCGTCGAGGTCGTCGGCCGCGGCGCTCGCCAGCGCCAGCGGGGGGCTCGCGTCGAAGAACGCGATCCTCTTGCTGAGAAGGCACCGGAAGAGCTCGACGCGGGCAGAGGCCAGCACGGCCTCCGCGGCGTCGACGGCCGTCGCGATGTAAAGCCGCGTGACTAAGGGTTCCGCCGTGTACGTGAACGCGAGCACGGCGAGCGTCGGCAGGAAAGCGGAAGAGGAAGAGGAAGCCGACACCGAAACTGCGTTGCCCGCTGCGGCGCTCGCTGCCGCCTCGGAGATCAGCGAGTCGAAGATCCTGCCCGCGAGCACGGGCGAGCTGAGGTTGCAGGCGGTGCAGAAGAGGAGGCAGCACCCTGCCAGGGCGAGCTTCTTCCACTGTTTTTTTGCCGCTTTGGCCAAAAAGGCGGAGTTGAGGGGCGAGGCGGCCGAGGCGAGGTCGGCGGCGGATACGGGAGAGGAAGAAGAAGAAGAAGAAGAGGAAGAAAAAGGGGAAGAGGTCGAAGTCGCGGCCGAATCGATGATCCGGCGTCGACTTTCTCTCTCTTCTTCTTCTCCTCCTGCCTCTTCCTCGGCTGCTCCGTTCACGAGTGCCGTGGGGTCTGCCGCAGAGGAAGACGAGAACGACGCAGCGATCGTGTTGAGGCGCCGCCTCGAGCAGAGTAGTGCAGGGACGAGCGGCAACAGCAGGGGAGCGGGAGATTGACGAATGCCCCCCTGCCGAGCGAGGACGAGAGCGTTGGAGGAGCGAGCCGACGATGCCGCTGCCATCGTCCGTGGCCGCCTCCGCCGTTCCTCCGCTGCTGCTAGGGAGGCAGAGCTGTCGCCGCATAGCGCGCGTGAGCGTAATATCGGCTTCATCGAGGAGATGATATCGAACGACGCCATGTTTCCCTCGTCGATGGAAAGAGAGTGAAATATCTCGCCGGAAAAAAAAACTCGTCTTGAAACTCACGCACTTCCCGAATTTAGCACTCTCTCTCTCGTCCCCAACTGTGGTCTCCATGCTCGCCGTTCGAGGCTCCCTTGTGGTCTGCGCTTCGTCCTCGCCGAAGCGTGATCTCAAGCAGCAGCAGCAGCAAAAGAGAGGGACAGCGCCATCGATAGTCAAAACTCCATCTTCGATTCCTCAGAGGCTAGCTGCCGCCGCACTCGCTGCCGTCTTCGCCTCTTCCACCCCGTTCACCTCCCCCGCCCTCGCCGCCGAAGAGCTGTCGGCATCACCAATCGACGCCCCACTGCTCTTCTCCCGGAACTGCGCTGGCTGCCACGCAGGAGGAGGGAACGTCGTCTCCCCGGGCAACACCCTCTTCGAGGCCGACCTCAGCCGCAACGGCCTTTTGAGCTCTGAGAAGCTGTTCGAGGTCGTGTACTCGGGGAGAGGGAAGATGCCGGGGTACGGTCTCGGCTGCGCCCCCAAGGGGGCGTGCACTTTTGCCGCGAGGCTGAGCGACGAGGAGGTGAAGGCTCTTGGGGACTTTGTGCTCGAGAGGGCGGGGCAAGGGTGGAAGTAGAAAAGGAAAAGAGAAGGATAAGAGAGGACGGAGAAGGAGAGAGAGAAAGGACAGAGGCTGTCGTTTTCTCTTTGACGAGAACGGAAGGGGTCTCCTTCTCATGTTTTCCCTCCTTTTTCTCTGAACGAGGAACTGTAATGAAAGGAAATTCTGCTTGGAAATTGTTCACATTTGACGGGAAACGGAAGAAGAAAAGGGAAGAGAAAAAACGAACAAATCTACTCGCCGTCCGCGGCGGCCTTGGCGAGGGCGGCCTCGGCGGCTTCCGCGGCTTCCCTCGCGGCCTTGACGTCTTCCTGTGGTGTCTCGGAAAGGTCGGATTCATCCTGTTTAGATTGGTTTGCGTTGTTCAGAAATCATGTGAGATACAGGGCAAGAGAGAGAGAGAGTTGTTCCGAGGAAGGGGGGGGAGAAGGAAGAAAGAAAGAAAAAGAAAGAAAGAAACCAACTCTGTCTCTCACCAGGAGCTTCCGCGTGTCGGCCACGATGGCGGCCAGGCGCTGCCTTGTGTCCGGAACCATCAGAGCGGACTCGGCGGCGATGTTCTCCTATTTGTTGGGATCGGTTAAAATAAGGGGAAGGAAAGAGAGGAAGGAGAGGGTGAGAAGAAGAGAAAACGAGAAAACGCCAGACCGGTCGTCTTCGATTTCTTTTTCTTCGTTTCGTTCTTGTTGACCATCCATCGCCATTCAAACTCTTCTCCTTCTCGCTCACCGCGTGCTTCACGTCGTGCGGTTCCGCCCCAGCAGCCCGCATCGATGCCACCTTCGCGGCCGCTGTCTTCGCCTCCTCGGAGTAGTTGGCGAGCTCCTTCGTGAGGCGCGCGCATGCGCCTTTTTTGATGCCGAGGTCGCGGGCGAGAGACATGGTGAACGCACTTTTTTTTCGATTTGTGTGAACTCCGTTCTCTGTTTTTCTGTTTTCAGATCAGTCGAGTCGCCCATCACTGCTCCTCTCCCCTCTCTCCCCTCTCTCCGTTTCCCTCTATATTCGTTCGAGAGGAAGAGAGGAAGATTCTGAAGATTGCAGCTCTACACAAAACTTGAATAGAAATGGCAGCAAGAGACGGAGGCGCCGCGACAACGAGCGATGCCTGCTGCTCCGCCGACCACCCCGACTCGGCAGCGGCGCACCTCTCGTCCCGCGCCTCGCGCCTCGAGCAGGAGCTCGAAGACGACCCGACCTTACAGGACTGCTGCCGGCGGGACCTGGAGCAAGAAGCGAAAGCTTCGAGGCAGCAGGCGGCTTTGTCGAGGGTCGACAGGGCCGCGAGGGCCGAGCTCGCGAGGAAGCTGGGAGGCGCCGTCGTGCCTCCTCCCGCTGCCAAAAAAGACAACGGCGACTTGGAGAGCGACTTCGACCTCGAGGACGACGACGACGAAGCCTCCCTCGCCGAGCTGCGCAATCTCCGCCTCTCCCAGATGAAGCAGCGGCGGGAGCAGCAGGAGCGGAACAAGGGGATCGGAGCGCCGAGGAGCGACGACCCCGGCCCCGGACGCCTCTCCGAGGTCAAGGCCTCGAACGTCTTCTCGCTCGCCGCGTCGCTTTCGCGGGGATCGACGCGGAAGCGAGAGCTCCCCTTTGTTGTCCACCTGGCGGACGCGGGCTCCCCCGCGGGCGCCGTCCTCGATGAGCTGCTCGAGACGCTGGCGGGGGACTTCGGGGGCTCGCGGTTCGCGCGGGCCGGACCCAGCAGCAAGTCGACCGACGTCCGCGCAAGCGTCCTCGCGGCGGCAGCGATTCCGCCCGCGGTCGCTAGTCGGGAGGGCGCTGGCGGCGTCCTCGCCGTCTTCCGCGGCGGGGGGCTCGTGGGTGCCGCTCCGGTCTCCGCGTTCTGCTCGGGCGAAAGATCGGGAGAGCTGATCGAAGAGTCGGCGGTGGCTTGGCTGAAGAAATGCCGCGGGCTCCTCGCAAAGAAGGCCGAGAGCCGCGCGGAGAAGACGACGAGGGAAGGAGACGGCGGCGCTCCTTCTTCTTCGAGCGACGACGACGGAGGCGGCTCCGGCGCCTCCGACGAAGACGAAGACGCAGATCCGTGCGAGGTCTGCGGCAGGACGTACTTCCACACGCACGTTCGGCCTGTGCGCAGCGGCGGCGGCGGGGGCGGAAACGGAGGGGGGGCAGGAGGAGGAGGCGGAGGCGACAGCGGCGACGACGAGAGCGGGAGCGACTGAGGAGAAGAGAGGTTCTCCTGCTCTTTTTTCTGTCTCAGCTAGTGTAATATTACCAAAAAACTGCACGTGTGCGAACGAAAGCACGTTCTTGAGCCGATGCAAGGACGAGAATTCGAAGGGGTTTTTCGAAAGAAGAAGAATACTCGTTTTTCATTTCCTTGTTTTTTCTTTCTTTCCTTTCAATCGAGTCTCTTACAGTTTCAATGCCTTCGCGCCGCCGGCGCTCCCGGTCTCTTTCTCCAGCCGATCGCTATCGAAGTCGCAGGAGAATCCGTAGTCGCAGCCCCGAGCGCAATGGCAGGAGATATGATCGCCGCAGCAGCAGGAGCCGGGAGCGAAGTTTCGATCGAGACCGACGAGACGGGAGACGAAGGCGACCTTCTCCTCCTCGAAGAGCTCGCGAGGATCCCGCCACCGCAGCAGCGGCGGCGACGGCGGCCTCGGCGGCGGCGGCCAAGGCGGCCCGCCGCGCCGCGGCAGAGGAGGCCATCGTGACACAGGAGGTCGAGGCGAGGCTCTCCGAGGAGGTAGCGAGGCGCGTCGCCGAGGCCTCGTCGAGGTCCTCCGGAGGAGAGACAGCGGCACCGGGCGCGGCACCGGGCGCAGCAGCGACAGCGACAGCGACAGCGGCTCTCGCCCTTCACGCTCCTGCTCCGAAAGGAGACTTCGACCACTACTTCGAGGCCGCGGTCCGAGAGGCCGAGACTGCACGCTCTGCCATCCCTGTCGAAGTGGAAGAAGAGCTCGCCTCGGAAGCGCAGCGGGAACGAGATGCCGCGGCGGAGAGAGAGAGGGCGGCGAGGGAGCAGCGAGCCGAGGAGAGCCGGCGGGCGGCTTCGGCGGCGGCCGCTCTCGAGGCCACCGCCGCAGCCGAGAAGTTGAAGGAGCTCGAGAAGGAAGCCGAAGCTGCGAGGCTGGCCAAGAGGCAAGCGGAAGAAGAGCGCGCCGCGGTGCTGTCACGGTCGAAAAAGGTCAAGCTGTCTTTTGGCGGCGCGTTGAAGAAGCGGTGATTCTGAATTTCGCTGGGACCGAGGGTGAAGTTTTTTTTTTCATTATTCGGAAGGACAAAAAAGGGATTGAAAGCTCGTCTGTCCCCTCTCTTTCTCTCCTCGCGAGACAGCATGCGCCCCTCCGCGGCGCTCCTCAGGGGCAGTCGCCGCCTCCTGCTCTCGTCGTCGCGCGCGAATTGGCGGTGGAGCAGCTGCAGCGCGGGCGAGGAAGCGAGCCGCGGCACGCGACGGCATTCCAAGGTCTCATCGATTGTTTCGGCAGCGGCGGCGGCTTCTTCAGCTTCAACCCCGCCTCGCCTCTCCCCGGGCCTCTACATCGTCGCCACGCCCATCGGCAACCTCGAGGACCTCTCCCCGCGGGCCGCGAGGGTGTTGGCGACGGCGGACGCGGTCCTCTGCGAGGACACGAGGCGCAGCGGGCCTCTCGTTGCCGCTGCCGTCGCCGCCGCAGCGGGCGCGGCCCCTCGCCCCCCTCCCTCGGCCTCCCCCTCCCGCCTCGTCAGCCTCCACGCCCACAACGAGGCGTCGCGCACGGCCTCGGTGCTCGAGAGGCTGGCCCGGGGCGAGGCCGTCGCCCTCGTGTCGGACGCCGGCACCCCCGCGGTCTCCGACCCCGGCGGCGGCGTCGCCGCCGCCGCGGCCGCGGCCGGCTTCGACGTCGTCCCCGTCCCAGGGCCCTGCGCCGCCGCGGCGGCGGTCTCCGCCTGCGGGCTCGACGCCGGGGACTGGCTCTTCGTGGGGTTCCTTCCCGCCAAGGCCGGGGCGAGGCTGAGGAGGCTGCGGGAGCTCGCGGCGGCGACAGGGGGAGGGGGCGGGGCGAGCTCGAGCGGCGGCGGGGGCGGCGCCGCACCCTCTTCTTCTTCTTCTTCTTCTTCGGTCTCCGCCGCCGTCGTCGCCTTCGTCCCCGCCCGCACGCTCGCGGCCACGCTCGCCGACGCGGCCCTCGCCTTCGGTCCCGGCAGGCGCGTCGCGGTGGCGAGGGAGCTGACGAAGCTGCACGAGGAGTGGTGGAGGGGAGGGCTCGAGGAAGGGGCCGCGGTGTTTGCCGCGCGGACCGAGCGAGGGGGAAAGCGGGGGCGCGGCGGCGGCGGCGGCCCTCCCCTTCTCTCTGCTGCTGCCGTCGACGACGGCGACGAAGACGGAGAGGCGGGAGGGGGACGCGAGGGAGAGGACGCGGGAGAAGCGGCGGGCGCAGACGGCGGCGCCAGGCCCCTCAAGGGCGAGGTCACCATCGTCATCGAGCGCGCCCGGGCCGGCTCGGCGTCCCCCTCCGCCGCTGCCCTCCCCGCGGGGGCAGGGGAGGGGGGCGCCGCGGGCAGCGGCGGCGACGCCGACGGCGCCGCCCCCCTCCTGCTGACCCTCGACGCGGACGCCGCGCTCGGCGCCCTCCTGGCCGAAGGCGTCCCGCCCTCCGCCGCCGCCCGCGCGCTCGCGGCCGCGGCCCGGGTCCCGAGGGGCCCGCTCTACTCCCGCGCGCAGAGGCTCCTCTCCGCGGGGGGGGGCGGCGGCGAGGGGGGAGGTGCCGCCGCCGCCAAGAAAGGTGGGAGGAGAGAGCAACGATGACGAAGAGGGGGAAAAAAGCGCACGAAGAAATCTGTAAAGTAGCTGAACGGTTTCATTCATTCATTTTTCGAAATCAAGCAACCTCACTCGTCGTCGTCGCTGCCGCCGCCGCCGCCGCCGCCGCCGCCGCCGCCCTCCCACAGCCTCAGCTCCCCGTCCGCGGACCAGGTCGCCGTCAGGTTCGCCAGCGGGTGCGCGCAGACGCCGATGGGGGCCGCAGCGAGCGAGGCGGTCGGGGCGTGCTTCTTGGCCAGGGCTGCCCCCGGAGCAGAGGGAGCTGCTGCTGCTGCTGCCCTCGGGTCGAGCGCGGAAGCGGCGACCGGGACGACGCGCTCGAGCGAGACCGCCGCGGCAAACTCCGCGTCCGTGCTTTGCTCTTGCTGCTCCCGCTGCTCTTTCTTCCGCTTCCCATCTTCCTCGTCGTCGTCGTCGTCGTCGTCGTCCTCTTGGCCGATCTCCCCTCCTCCTCCTGCTTTACTGCCGCTGCTCGGCGGAGGCAGCGAGAAGCAGTAGAGGACCCCGTCCTCGGCCAGCAGCAGCGCCCACCGCCCCCTCCGCGTCAGCGCGAGCGCAACACCGTCCCCCCCCGCGCCGCCGCGGCCCTTCCCCGTCGGGACCGTGCGCAGGGTGACGCCCGTCACGCGCTCCGACGACGATGATGACGCGGCGGCGGCGGCTCCCTCCGAGGAGGACACCGGCGGCGGCGCGAAGGACAGCAGGTGGATCCCCGGGGAGCGCGTCGCGGCGACGACGAGCCCCGGGCGGAGAGGGTGCGGCGCGACCGAGACGACGGCCGGCGGCGACGCAGAGGCCGACGCCGAGGGAGCTCCTCCGCCGTCTTCTCCTCCTTCTTCTGCCGCGTGGATCGCCGGCGGCACGACGGAGGACAGGCACTCGCCCGTGGCCGCGTCCCACCAGCGGACGCTGCCGTCGGCCGAGCCCGTCACGATCGCCTGCTTCCCGCCAAAGAGAAGCATAGAAGGCGCGCTAGCTTTCTCACTAGGATCTCTGCTCCTAGATTTGGGAGGACTAGCCCGCACCGCCTGCGTCGCCCAGGCGGCGCACGTGACGTAGCTGGAGTGGCCGCGCAGCTCCTTGAGCACGCGGCCGCTCTTCAGGCCGTGGACGCGGGCGGTGCCGTCGTAGGAGGCAGAGAGCAGGTGCGCCGACGATGACGAGTCCGAGGAGGAGGAGGTCGAGGAAGAAGAAGCCCCCGCCCCCGCCGCCGCCGCCGCCGAGGAAGGGCTCGAGCCCGGCGGGGCGAAGGCCAGCGCCGTCACCCCTGCCGAGTGCGCCCCCTCCATCCTGCGCAGGCACTGGCCCGTCGACGCCCTCCACACTTTCACGCACCCCTCTTTGTCCCCGGAGGCCAGCAGCGCGGAGTCGGGAGAGAAGGCCAGCGAGAGGATCGGCGAGTCGTGCATCATAAACTGCTCCTCCTTCTGGAAGGGAAGGTCCGTGCGCAGGGTCCCGAGGGGGCCGCCGCCTCCGCCGCTGCTGGTGCCTCCGCCGCCGCCGCCGGTGCTGCTGGAGTGCCAGAGCTCGATGAAGCCGTCGGCGGAGCCCGTGGCGAGCGTCGTCCCGTCGGGCGAGAAGGCGGCCGCCTCCGGGTGCGACTTGGCGCCAAACCTCAGGAGCTTCAGGAGCCTCGAGGCCGAGGGCGCGGCGTCGGGCAGGCCGGGTGCGGAGCCCTGTCCCGACAGAGAAGCCGCGGCTCCCAGCAGCAGATCGTAGGGGCCGAAGACGAGGCGCGGGAGCTTCGCCGAGGGGGAGGGCGCGCCCTCCTCGCCCTCCTGCGACGACGAGCGGTGGCGGTGCCGGAGCGCCTGCCCCAGCAGCGTCAGCAGCCTCCCGGGAGGAGGCGCGACCACCTCGGCCGCCAGCGAGTCCGCCAGAGCCGCCCTCCTGGCGTCCCGGAGCGCCCTGGGGGAGGTCCCCGCCGTCTCCCCGCCGCCCCAGAGCATCGCGGGGTCGAGGGGGGCGTTCGAGCTGGAATTCTTCGTCGAGACGGCAAAGGCCGCGGACTCGAGCCTCGCGTACGCAAACCCTCCCCTCTTGCCCTCCCTCTCGCGCATCGATTTCAGCACGCTCGAGCCGTTGAGCAGGGCCCTGGCGGTGTCGCCCTCCCCGGCCTCGCAGAGCTCCAGGACGACCTGCTCGTACAGCGCCTCGAGCTTGCGGCGCGGCAGCTTCATCGCCGCCGCCAGCGGGAGGACGTCGCTCCACCTGCCGGAGGCCACGTCGGCCCGGAAGGCCTCGACCGACGGCACGGCGTTGAGCGACACTCCGGACTCTTCGCTGAGGGCGTCGGCGGCGTTGCGGAGGCCTGACTCGCGGAGGAACTGGAGGACGACCTTGACGACACTGTTTTGAGTTTTGAGTGTTTTTTTGTTTTGCCCAGAGGGGAGAAAGGAATTGGGTTGAGGTTGAGTTTTTTTTTCCTTTCTGGCGGCGAACGAATCTTCTCCCTCTCTTTCTTCTTGTATTCACTCACTCTGTGGCTTCCACTTGGAGCGTGGGGCCTTGCTCGTCGTCCTCAGCTCCAGCTGCTGCTGCTAGTGCCCTCGGCGCTGCGCCAGCAGCAGCAGCAGCTGAAGCAGAAGCAGCAGCTGGCTCGAGGGACGCCATCGAAAAAAAGGCAACAGCGGAAAACAATCGACGGCGATGAGAGTGATTGATGGAAAGTCATTTTTTTTACTCTCCCGTCGAGCAAAAAAAAGAAGAAAAAGAAAAACTATGCAGCGCCGCGCTGCCCTCGCCGTGGCGCGAGCCCTGCGCAACAACAGCACCAGGCAAGGAGGATGCTGTGGCAGCAGCACCAGCAGTAATAGCTCAGCGGCAGCAGCAGCAGGAGCAGCATCGTCGAGCGGGAGGACATCAACGGCATCTCTCCGCCTTCGATCGGCGTCGTCGTCGTCGGCGCCGACGCCTCCTCCACCTCCGCCTCCTCCGCCTCCGCCTCCTCCGCCTTCGAACGCCTCGCGCCTCTTCGACAACGTGCCTCCTGTGGCAGGAGCAGATGCCGTTCGAGGAGCCTCGGCAGCAGGAGGCAAGGCGTCCACCAGCGGGCGAGGAGGAGCAGCAGCAGAGGCAGCAGCAGCGATGGCAGCGGCAGCGGCCGCGGCGGCGTCGCAGCAGGCGCATGCCCCGCCCTCCTCTCCCGCCCTAACCGCGGTCCGCCGCGCCCTGGGCTTCGCCGCCCTGGCCACTGGCTCGGCCGCAGCCTGGCTCACCTGGGCCAAGACCCTGGACGAGGTCGACGAGATGGTGGCGGCGCTGGAGAAGGAGGAGAAGGGGGAGGAGGCGTTGCCGATCGCCTCGGAAAAAACAGCCGTCGCCGCCGACGCGACCTCCCCATCCTCTCCTTCCCTCGCCGCCCGCCTCCTGCTCCCGCCGCTCCGCTACTACCGCGACAAGCGCGCCGCGGCCAGCTCCACCATCGCCAGCTACGCCGACCCCCCGACGGACCGTCTCCTCCCCGATCTCCCCCGAAACGCGGCACACGTGCGCACCCTGGTCCTCGACCTCGACGGCGTCCTGGTGCAGAGCGACTGGCGCCGCGGGCGCGGCTGGCGCACGTTCAAGCGGCCCGGCGTCGACGCCTTCCTGCAGGCCGCCAGCCAGTACTACGAGCTGGTGCTCTACACGGACCACCTGCCGACCTACGCGGACCCGATCCTCGACCGGCTCGACCCGCGCAGGCTGATCCAGTACCGCCTCTACCGCGACTCGACGCGCTACGTGCCCTCGGCGGCGGGGGGGGCGGGCTCGGGCCCGCAGCACGCGAGGGACCTGGCGTCGCTCAACCGCGACCCTCGCCGCGTGTTGTTCGTGACGGCCTCGAAAGAGGCGGCGCAAGGGCCCTCGGCGAGGGAGAACGCGGTGCTCGTCCCAGAGTGGGGCGACAAGATGGACCCGGCAGACACCGGGCTCCTCGACCTCTTGCCCTTTCTTGAGGCGCTCTTTAGGACCGACGTGCCCGACGTTCGGCCCGTGGTCGAGAGCTACGGAGGGGAGCCCGTCGGTCCTGCGTTCCGGAGGAGGATGATGGAGCTGGAGGCGAGGAAGAAGGGCGCCGGCAGGAGAGGCGGCGCGAGCGGGGGCACTGGAGGAGGCCAGGGGCGGTTTGCCTTTTTCCGGAACTAATTGATAGAGAGAGAACGGAAAGACAAAACTATTGAGAGGGGGGGGGCTGCTTTTTCGCACGCGCGAGAGAGAGCGAGAGAAAAAGAGTGAAGGAGAAGATTGAAACTTGTTACAACGAGAGATATACGCTGCTGCCGTTTTTTCTTTTACACTTTTTTTTCCTTTCTCACCTCAAGAGGGCTTCTGGTTCTCCTTCGAGGTCTGTAGAGGGGGGAGAGCTGCTGTCTCTGTTCTCGTTCCCTTTCGTACCGCAAGAGGAGCACCGCGAACGGGGCTCGCCTCCGCCGAGGAGCAGGGCGAGGAAGAGGTCGGAGACGGAGACGCTGCCGCGGAGGCGGCAGCGGTCACCGCAGCGGCGACAGCTGCGGCAGAGCCCCGCCTCCTTTCTGGGGAGGCTCCTCCCTCCTCCCCCCCCCGCCCCCTCTCCCCCTCCTCCTCCCCCTCCTCGGCGTTCAGGCAGAGCATCTCGCCCACGAGCTCCTGCAGCGCACCCACCTCCCTCTGCGCCGCGTCGAGCTCGCGGGAGAGCCTCGCGCGGTCCACCGCGGCGAGCTCCAGCTGCCGCAGCAGGAGCGAGACCGTCGCCGAGTCGCTGTCGTCCTTGTTTTCGGCCTGCGGTCGCTCTTCTTGCTCTGCGCCCGCGGATTTCTCTTCCCCTCGGGCCGCTGCTTCCTCCGGCAGGGCGGAAGCAGCTGGAGCAGGAGCTGCTGATGCTGATGCCGATTCTCCTCGTCGTCGTCGTCGTCCTCCTCCTCCTCCTCCTCCTCCTCCTCCTCCTCCTCCTCCCCCTCCTCCCCCTCCCCCTGCTGCTGCTTCTTCCCTTGCCCCCCTGTTCCTCGCTCTCTCCTTTGCCACCGCGGCTGCCGCCGCGGCCGCGACCGCCGCCGCCGCTGCCTTTGACGAAAAGGAAGAGGGGTCGTACTGCTGCTGCTCGCCTCCTCCTGCAGCGACGCTGCTCCGCCTGCGCAGCATAAACTCCTCGAAGGTGCGCTGTCCCGCCGTGCGCGCGTCGTGGCGGCGTTGCTCCTGTTCGTGAGGAGGAAGCAAAAGAGCGAGGTTGAGTTTTTTTTCAAAAAAAAGGCGAAGAGGTGAAAAAGAAAGGAAAACGAAGAAGGAGAAGGAGAAAAAATGATATAAGTCTACTCTCAAACGCACCTTTTCCCTTCGCTTCTGGGCTCGGGCGGCTCTCCTCGCTGTTCTCGCGACGTCCTCGGAAGCGGCGGCGGAGGAGTCGGGAGGGGCAGTCGCTGCTGCGGACGTCGAGGCCAGCGATTGAAAGGATTCGTCGACAATTGCATCGTCCTTGGCGTCGGGCAACATCGCTCTCTTTTTTAGACCTTTCCTCCGTCTACCGGCGTCTCAATTCGCCGTTGGATCCAGCTCAATTAGCGAAGAGGCAGGGAGGTACTCGCTTCAAGTGTTTAGATGCAAAAAGAGAGAGAAGCGGCGGCGAACCGCGCTGCGACAGCTGCAGAGGTCGGGCGAGCGAAAACGAAAAAATGAAGGGGAAAAAACTCGAAACTCCACTTTTTCTTGGTTTCAGAAGGCAAAAAACTCAACGCTTTCGATCGGCTTCGTTCGCACGGTGCTCTGTTCCGAATCTCCGCGTTCGACCCAGCGCTGGTGAGAGCCTCTGCAGAATCTGCGCCGCAGCTGAGGCGAGAGAAAAAAGGGAGAGAAGGGAAAGGCGAAGAGAGCTTGGACGATCGAAGCGACGGGATTCCTCTCAAAATCAGTCCCACCCCCACCTCCCACCCCCCCACCTCTCTCCTCAGGCCAGCTCTCCTAAGAATAACAACCGCCCGCCAAACCACCCCACCCCAC
>Ga0210003_1003241_pt1 | contig 13348 bp, 11 predicted proteins | sample LantaG_FD_182804 | JGI IMG/M metagenome (GOLD analysis project Ga0210003, IMG submission 182804) | Deep subsurface microbial communities from Baltic Sea to uncover new lineages of life (NeLLi) - Landsort_02402 metaG (SPAdes) (version 2) | ecosystem: Environmental > Aquatic > Marine > Oceanic >... | reverse complement strand
GTATAAATTGTTCCTCCATTAGTTCTCATTCTTTTTACAAATGGTGTAATTCTATTATTGCTCATTATATCTAGTTAATTTTTTATATATACTTACTTTTTTTAATACCCTCAAAATGCTCATTTAAATCTTTTTATCCAGCAAATGAACCTTTATATGTCCATATTCCTGAAATTCTTCTTTCGAATACTAAACTACTATCTGCTCCTATATAAAATCTCCAAGATCCATCTGTCTCGGGATTTCCCATATACTGAGCGTCAGCTTCTACAACAAATCCAGTAACACTTGCATCCCCTGCTCCATCTGAGAGACCCCAAACTTGAGCAACTTTATTTCCTGCAAGATCAAGGCTATATGATTCTTCAGTTCCAGCAGTTGCCGAAGAAACATCCATATCAACAAGTGTAATTGCTCCAGCATCTGCACCAATACCTATTCTTCCTAATTTAACATCTACAGATTCATCGGAGGGTATTAATGTTGATCCATCTAAGGTCCAATAATCTGGGCTAGAACTACCTGCAGTGCCATAAGTCCAATAAGAGCCTGCGGAATTATAAATTAATGCGGATCCATCTGGTATTGTTCCCCCTATACTTATATCTGTTAAATTTGTTAATGATACAGATCCGCCTAACCAAATACCATTGGACCAAACTGAGCCATCCTTGTTTACGAAGAATTTTTCAGTATTATTATTAGCTATAGATAATAATTTTGCAGAAGAATCCGACAGCGTATCTACTGTATTTAGATAATACGCAATGGCTGATGAACTATCTACAACACGAGGGTTTAGATCTATCATCCTTGTATTGTCCACCTGGGCATAAAGTATAGCACCAGCAACGGTACCAGTGACAGTGGGATTATCTACTATTTTAATTATATCACCAATTATAGAAGCGTCTCCTCCGGGTTGTCTTGTAAGATAAATTAAAGGCTGGGTAGAATTAGTTGTAAGTGTTTCGCTTTGGTGGCCGGATAAAGCTGCCCCTCCAGTAGTATAAACAGTTAAGCCATTTCCGCTAGGAGCAGAATTTTTTACGTTTAGCGCAGGAAGATACAAACGTCTATCTAAGTTTAAACGTGTAGTTCCAGTTGGATCCGTTGTACCATCATAAAAATGTTCAGAAGAAAATGCTGAATAAGGTCTATAATAGCTACTGCCAGAATCCCATTCTAAAATATTATCAGTCGGAACTACTCCGGTATCTGGAGCATCTCCATAGGCTACAGCTCCATCGGCAGTATTATAAAAGAGTATTTTACTTGTAGAGGCTTCAGCAATATTAAGCATATAAATACTTCCATCTGCATCCCCGCCGGCTCCAGCTCCAGCAGATAATGTTAAACTACCACCAATACCTGTATTTCCTGCATTCCCAGCTTCTAGAACTAGATCCCCGCCAAATGAAGCATCAACCCCTTGACCACCTCTAATAATAAACTCATTAGGTGTAGTTCCGCTTCCGGATGAGCCAAGAGTTATTAAAGCTGGCTTATCTGGATCAATTACCATCTGATGGTATGTACTGGTATAATTAAAATCAAATTCATTGCCTGTTCCAATAAGAGTTCTACCTCCTAAATGAAGATTTCCTACTCCCTTTGGATTTATAGATATTCCTACATTAGCATTAGCGCCTTTTGCAGTAAGATACATACTCGTGTTTTGCGAGGTATTATCAGATAGCTCAATAATTCCAATCCCTGGTTGATCTCCAGGAACTAATGCAATATTTCCTCTACTTGTTCCTGAAGTTACATTACCAGCTTTTAATATAACATCCCCAGCATTAAGAGAAGCATCCGGGGTTTTTAAAATTAGATTGTTATTACCTGAAAGCAAATTCGGAACTGTTTCGATTATAAAGTCCTCATTAGCATTATTTTTTAATGTACCGCTAATAAAAGAAAGAGTTGATTGACTTAATGGTGATCCATAGGTAGGGATATATCCAGTTGATCCTGTTAAAATATCTAATGTAAATCCAGTAGAAGTATCGAATCTATTTTCATCATTATTCCAGAAAGCAATCCCATCATCAACAGGGGCATCTTCTCTAGTTGCAACTGCTTGAGTAGAAGCATCATTATATTGAGATCCATCAAATGGAGCAATTCCTATTCTAAATTGTTCTAAACTTTCGTCATATACAAATGCGTATGGATCTTCAGTTCCTCGTTCTACAACTATACCTGATTGCATATAATCTGGAGGTGCTATTGTTAATCCTGTGTTTAGGTGAATATAAGCTGCAGATACATCAATTGTTTCCGTTCCAACAACATAAACTGAACCGTCCACTACTAAATCCCCTCCAACAGCTAAATCTCCAGAAAGAGATCCGCCAGTCAAAGGAAGATAACTACCGGAAGCATCATATTGATTAGCAAAAAGCCAGACAACAGAGCTGTCTAAAGTTACGATCGAAGCATCTAATTGAGCAATTTCATTGTTAATTAATTGAAGTGAAGCATCTACTTGATTTAGTTCTGTGTCTATTCTTTGGATAGAAGAATCTAAAATAACTATGGCTTTTGTGTTGATATTAATGGATGTATCCCTTTCTCCTAATGATCCATCAACATAGTTCTTTAAATCAGTAAGGGCAGAGGAATCGGATCCAACAATATCCCAAGCAGGGGTTACTTCATCAGTTAGAATATAAAGAGTTTGATCCGCTTCTACATATATTTGAAGTCCTTCGTATGCTCTGCCTGCAGATACGATTGCATCTCTTGCAGTTATATCAGCGGCAATATAACGATCTTTGTCAATAGGATCACTATTTGCGATTCTTACACCAAATGGTAAATTAAATTCTGCCATATCTAGTTATTATATTTCTTTTAAGTTATTGTTACTCTATAAGTTGCTGTTCCAGGATATCCGCCGCCACCGATAGTAGTTGTCCAAGACTCATATGATTGAGTTGCTCCGCCAGCATCGTCTACTGAAATTGGTCCAGATGTAAAGGATCCCGTTACATCAGCAAATGATGATTCAACATATTGAACTACTACCGTTTTTCCAGCTGGAATAAAGAAATAAACCTCCGGAGTTGAACCAGGAATTGTAATATCAAATGTTCCTGTATTAGTAGCACTCAAGAAACTCTTTAGAGATAATGCTCTGACCTGGGATGAAATAGTAGGAATAGGTGCTCCTGTTCCTCTCCATGCATATCTTCTACCTGTAACTACGTTGGAATAATCGGTATTTTCTCCGGATACTCTTTGAGGATCTAAGTTACTGCCAAGATTACCTTTATTGTCATAATAAGGGCTGGAATTTGAATCATATCCTATAGATACTTCCCATCTATTTGTACCAAAACCAATATTATATGATGAGAATGTATGACCTTGTGAGTTTCCTGCAGTGGCATATGTCCCATCAACTGTTCCATCCGGTAAGAAGAATGTATATGAATTAGCATCCCCAGTTAAATTAGGTCCAGTTGTTCCATCTCCATTATCAATAACGCCAGGATTATAAATACCTGTTGCTGCTGGGGTCATCGGAAGACCAACTTCCAAAGTTGAAGTAGATACCCCATTTAAAGTAGCGCTATTCGCTGTAGCAATAGATGCTAGAACGGTTGGGAATAGTAAATCATTTATAATTGCTTCATATGTTTTTCCTCTTAAATAGCCTACTGAAGTATCTGCTGGTATCCCTCCTACAGCTTCCGGTGTTTTTAAATCATCCGGTAAGGAAGGATTATAAACTCCTAATTCATTTCCATTGACATATAAGGATCCATCAATATTAACAGGTCCATAGATTGATCCATCCACGGTTAAATTCTCCCCCACATTAAGATTACTGTTTATATTCACATTTCCGTAAATAGAAACATCTCTTTCTGATTCCGGGCTATTTAATTGAACCGGTGATCCATATCCTAGTAATATGTTATTAGAACTATCTAATATTGCATTATTAATCTGAATCTCCTGAGCAATAAGTTTATCACCATCCATATAAAGAGCAGAATCCGCAATAGTATTTATAGTATCAAAACGTGGAATATAATCTATTGTTCCTGGTCCTACTGTACCTCCCCCAGTTCCCCCTGAGCTAGAATCATCAGCTCCATATTTATATTGAGTCCATGTTGATCCCCAGGATGCATCATAAGCAGTCGCAATAAATTCCATATATCCGCTTCCTGAACTACTAGCATCTACAGCAAATGTGGATCCTAAACACGGATCTAATAATATTTCAAAATCGTCTGATCCACTAGCATCACTAAAAAATATTCCTACAACTTGAGAAATATTTTTATTTGCAAGGAAAATAGGATATTCATTGGTTATCTTGTAATAAGGTTTATTAACATCAATAACCTTATAAGTGGACGGCTCATAAGGAAAAGTCCAAACAGAAGTATCTATTCCAAATGTACAAGGATCTCTTGGTACAAAAGCAGATTCAATGAACATAGTATAGTAGTTTCCATCTGCGGTAGTATTATTCTCATATAAATTTGTAAACTGATTCTTGACAACTAAATTGTCAACGACAGCTGTAACAAATTCTCCACGTGCTCCTTTAACCCTACCCGTTGTTTCAAGAGGTTTAATTAAAATTCCTCTGTTTTCATCAAAGAAAACATCCAAATATCGTTGAAAAGCTTCAAAGTTTGAATTTAAGAGCTGGGGTAGCTCGGGGATAAATGTATCAAGATAAATCTTCGTCCAATCCATTATTTTTACTTTTATTTTATATATCCAATCTTTTAAAAAAGACCCTATTTAAATAGAATAAAATAAGGGTATATAGAAAAACAATGTTGAACACTTTAAACTAAAATAAGATGAATGAAGTAGGATTCGAGAATTTCAATTGGAACAAATATGAAGATTGGAATGGAGCAGGACTAAGAACCAATAAAAAAATACAAGTATCAGATCTTAAAACAAGAGTTTATTCTCACGAGCCATATGCTCAAGAGATGTTCAACCTCTATAATGACCCCAACAATAAATTTGTTAGAAAAGACCTTGAAAAAGGTGATGTAGTGCCTATCATTGAGATTCCACTATTGGATATTTCGGGTAAAATGATGATAGAAATACTAGGGGGATTAAGTATTGAGGTTGATTTAAATAGGGAGAAAAGATTTGTACAATTATTTGGGTTTAATACCATTGAAGAATTTTACGATGCGTTAAACACCAAAGAAAAAAGAGCCGTATTTATCGAGCAAGGATTATATGCTTATGTTATAGAGTCCGAACCAACCATAAAAATTTCTCTATGGCAAGGGTACTTAAAGAAGCAAAGAGAAGAATTTATGGAGGAGATCTTATCTCCATCTAAAGCTTATATATGTAAGGTAATTTCTGCAAATAGAGGAGGATTTTTCGTTGAAGTTCAGGGGGTAGATGCTTTTATGCCAGGATCTTTAGCTGCTCCAAATAAGATTAGTGATTTCCAATCCTATGTTGGAAAAGAAATTATAGTTATGGTAGAGGATTATTTAAAGGATATGAATTCATTTATTGTTTCTCATAAAAAATATATTGAACATATTCTTCCTAAACGAATTTCTGAATTAGACTTATCTTCTAAATTTTCAGGGACAGTAACTGGAGCATCCAAATACGGAGTATTCCTTGAATTTGGTGAAATATTCACAGGATTATTGCATAAATCTAAAATGAGTAAGGAAACTTATCATAAATTCAAAGCAAGGGAATTCAATCCTGGAGACCCTATGGAATTTTATATAGGAGAAATAACCAAGGATAATAGAATTATACTAACTGAAGAAAGTCCAGAAGAAAAGAAAAAGAAAATAGAAACTTTCTTAGAAAAATATAAAGATATTCCAGTTGGAGCAACAGTTGCAGCCATTATGTCATTTGGTATTATTGTCAACATAGATGATCTTTCTGGTATAGTTCCAAACAAAGAATTTAGAAAAGCTCACACATCTCCCAAAAACTTTGTAGAAGGAGACAAAATGGGTCTTAAACTATTAGAAATCCGTGACGGGGACAAGCTCGTATTCACATTTTGGACTGAAGAGAAAAAAGAATTAGAAGAAGGAGTTTAATACTCCTTTTTCTTTTTAGATAAATAGAATAAAGAGCTGTTTATGCGTCCAAAAGATTACAGTATACAGGAAGTTTTTAATAATACATCCATAGGTTTAAATTTTGAATTCTATTCATCTAAAAAGACCTCTTTTATAGCTGAGGATTTATCTAAGCCTCTTGGAAAAACAGTAGTTGTAACTGGGGATGAAAAAGTTATTCCTACTTGGTCCAGTGCTATTTTGCTAAAAGAATATAATGGCAAAAGACCTAGATACCAGTTAAAAATTGCTCCACAGGAATATATGGCTATTGGTAATGGATTAAATGGAGTTTTAGCTTGGATAAAGGAACATGCTGCATTAGATTACAGTACAAAAATGTCCGTAGATCTTTCATTTCTACACAGGAATTTACAAACTCTTACCACAATATCTAATATGGATGTAGGCAAAATGATTCTTAAAATAGATGAGAATTTCTTATATGAGAGATTTCCTCAAATGAAAGAATCTCCGTTTGCATTGTCTATAAAAAGATTTGTTCCATTTGATGGATTTATAAATATTTCTAATCCCTTGAGTAGCTTAAATACTTCTTTCCAATTACCAGTTGCTGAATATTATGCTGTAGATTTTACGGATCAAACAATGGGATCTCTAAAATTTAATTATATTGGAGGCTCCGATTATGCTGAAAAGCCGTCGGAGATAAATGAAACTCTCAAATATTATATTATTTCGACATATCAGGTACTAAACTCTTCAGGATACACGGTTGATATGCAGCATGAATTAAAAAAATTAACAGAAGAATATTCTAAAATGCGTAGAGCTTATTATGAGCCAGATTATTTTTTGAAGGAATATAATGAAATTAGAGTTTCTGTAGATTTAAAAAGATCAGAACAAATCACCAAAGCATATTGGGATAAGTTAAGGAATCCATTACTTAAATTGGTTCTTGAAAGCGATTTAAGAAGAGGAGATTTTAATTTAGATACGGAAGAAGGGAAATTTGAGTTAAGGGATGCAGAATTAAATGGGGTAAGAGTTAATGGATTTCATTTAGTAGATTGTCAAATAAAAGGATTAGTGGAAAATTGTAATATTTGGAATTCTCGAATTATGAATTCCCGAGTTAAAAAATCGATTTTAATCCACGGAAATGAGGTGGATACTTCCCTTTTGGAAACTACTAGAGCGGATAGAGGAAATACAATTGAAAGATCCTATATAGTTAATCAAGGAGAAATTATTAACTGTGAAGTTAATGAATCCATTATAAAAAATGCTGGTATCGGTCAAAATGCTAGTTTAGATGAAGGATGTACTTTGATCGAAGATAGAATTCCGGTTAATCCCCCTCCAAATGCTGGATTACAAATTGGGGAAATTCGGGATTATAGATGGCTTAAAGATATGAGAGAAAATGAGCCAGCCCCGGGATTTGCAAATGAGTTTAAAATCAATTACGATAATGACTAAAGCAGAATTAGTTGAAGAAATAAAAGGGGAATTAACAGCATCTTGTGCTTTACCATATTCTCCTTCAACAAAAGAATTAGAACGTATCATTGATAAAGAAATGAGATGGCTCTACAGGGAATATCGTGAGCTTCTTCAGGATAAAATTTATATTTTAAATAAAAAATATTTTCAAACTGAAGAATTCAGAAATACCCGTACATTCCAAATGAATGGGTGTACAGAAGGAATTAAACAAGTTACTGAAATGACTGATGGAAACAGGGTATTTGGTATTAATGACCCGGATATGTCATTTGATCGTTTAATGGCTTCGGATCTTTATCTTACACCATTATCTTCAGATCAAATTACTTATAGAACAATTCAGTGGTCTTTCTGGGATTTAGCTAGATCTTTTAATTTAAGAGATATTAACCATGATTTCAATCCAATAACGCGAAGACTTATAATTACTGGTAGAACTCCCGAGGAGAGTTTAATGATAAAAGCAATGGATCAGATTCCTTTAGAAAACGCTTATGAAGATACTATAGTAATAGAATGGATGATTGCTAAGAGCAAAATGTCTTTAGCTAGAATATTAGGCGCATTCAATTATAATCTACTTGGTAATATTACTATCAATTTTGAACAATGGAGACAAGAAGGGCAGGAAGAACTCGAGAGACTTAGAGAAAAAATTAAAGGAGACGATAGCCCAGACTGGTTTATGTTTTTTCCTTAATAAAATTATTCGTATATTAGTAAAGTGAAACTCGTAAAAGAAAATATAAACTTTGAGAGGGGAGAGGATCCTAAAAATTCTATGAATGTAGGGTTAAATTCTAAAAGTCCTAGAGATATTGTTGAGGAATATATGACTGATGTTTATTTGGAACATGCCGATACTGGGGATTTTAGTTCTTTTGCACAATGGCTATTTGAATTAATTAAAGAAAATATGAGATCTCCTACATATGGGGATTATCCTATGGAAGATGCTCAATCAGATTTTAATGATTTTTTGAATGTATTTAATAGCCAAAATAAAAATCTGAAAGAGTGAAACTCATAAGAGAAAATATAAACTTCGAAAGAGGATTAGATCCAAAAGAAGCTTTGGGGATTGGATCCAAAAAGGCTATTATTGATTGGCTTAATTCTTTTCCTTATTTTGTGAGCAGACATAATTATACAATAAATAATGATTTGTCCATAGATGTTAAAAGTGAGTTTCCAATAGAATTACAAGGTTGTATAGACTTATTCCCTAATGGAGAATTTCCCCCTTATATTAATTTTAACCATACAGGGGATTTCGATGTTGATGATTGTGGTCTAAAATCACTAAGGGGATGTCCTAAAAAAATAGACGGGTATTTTTCATGTCAGCTTAATGAATTAACTTCATTAGAAGATGGTCCTAAAGAAGTACGAGGCTCTTATTACTGTAATAGCAATCCTGGGGGATTTACTGAGCAAGATGTTAGAAATATTTGCTATGTTACAAGAGAAATACAAGGGGATGATGCCCCGGATTATTAAGATAAATATATAAATGAAACTAGTCAGAGAATATATCGAATTTAATCAGATGGGATTTGATCGCGAAGGCCCGTCTCATAAAAATCTTGATATTGGTCAAATGACTAGAATTGATGATTGGATGTTTAAGCATGATTTTGCTAAAGATGATTATAGAATTAAAAAGGATTTTTCAATAGATGTACTTGATGATGTAAATTTAGTAGGATATGGTATGGAAGAGCTTCCAGACTTTATCCAATTTAATAAGATATATGGGGGATTTTATGCTGGTGGCAATCCTTGGCAATCTTTAAGAGGGTTTCCCAATGAAATTGATGGGGATTTACAAATAAATTCTGCTGCTGCTCCAAGTGGATATATGAAACGATTTACGGAAGATGAAATAAGAAAAAAAATAAAAGTTAATGGAAAAATATACAATATCTAAGCTAAAAGAAAACATTTCCAATTTTTATCCTAGGTGGAGAGATTACGTTTTATTTGAATCGGAATCAAAACAAGGAGATATACCCAAATCTGCTAAGATTGAGGATTATGGAGTGGTAAAAGCTCAGGATGGAACCGAGGTCAACATGAGGGAATTAAGAACCGAGATGGAAAGTGCTAAAACTGCTATCGTTTCTCAATCCCCACTTTTTGCTCCATATGTTCATAATTTTACGCCAATATACACTTGGCTAATTCCTACTATGGCAACAGATGGTATCAGACTTTTTGTTAATCCTTTATTTGCTAATAAATTAACCTGGCATCAAAAGATTTTCGTAATTATTCACGAAATCATGCACTGTGTTCTATTACATATGGAACGTTTAAAAGGAAGAGATCCAAAACTCTTTAATATAGCTGGGGATTTCGAAATAAATGACCTTATTGTCGATACTATTGATTCATTTGATGCAGCTTTTGTAAAAGAACTTGGAGGATTATATGATGAACAATATCTAAATTGGAACGTAGAAAAAATTTACGAAGAAGTTAAGAAAAATACTCCTTCAATGCCGCAGAATTCAAATTCCCAAGGTAATCAGGGAAGTAATCAGGGGGGAGAGCCTCAAGATTGTCCACAATGTGGGGGTTCTGGACAAGTCCCTAATGATCCTCAACAAGGAGATCCCGGAGAAGGTCAAGGAGAAGGAGAAGGAGGTGAAGGTCAAGAAGGAGGTGAAGGTCAAGAAGGAGGTGAAGGCCAAGAAGGAGGTGAAGGCCAGGGTCAAGGATCTGGTGGAGGACAGCCTGGTGGGCAGCCTGGTGGACAGCATACTTGTCCAAATTGTGGAGGATCAGGAAAACAACCTGGCCAGCCAGGAGAAATCGGTGGAGCTGGAGGATCTGGAAGTGGATCTATCTATGAAAGAATGGGGGAGTATGACCCAGCAGGAACTGGTGGCATAATCCCAGAAGAAATGGGTAAGAAGATTGCTCAGGAATCGGGATATTCTGGTGAAGAATTAGGACCGGATGTAAGTGCTAAAGATAAATGGAATGTAGAATCTGGAAGAATGATGGACGATTTGGAAAAGGGGGTTTCTGGCTCTAAAACAGCAGGCAAAGGAAAAGGAGGGGCTCTTCTTAAAACTCTACAAAGAATTCATAAGGGAGATGTAAATTGGCTCAGACTATTTAGAAAATATGTAGCCAATGCTCTATCCAAAGAAAAAGAATGGAGATTAGGTAGTAAGAAGCACTTAGGCAAACCATATCTTAAACGAGCGGAAAAGAACAAATGGGATGCAATAAAGCATATCGTAGTATTAGTAGATGTATCCGGATCTATGAGTGAAAAAACTATAGCAAAGATACTAAATGAGATCAATAATATCATCTTTGCCAAAAAAGTTAAAAAGATTACAGTTGCCCCATTTGATGGCGGGGTGGATGAATCACAAGTAAAAATAGTAACTAAACATGGTGAAGGAGCTACTTTTAAAAGTTATAGAGGACCAGGCGGAGGAACAGATTTTCAAGCTGCTTTAGATTGGGTAGAACGTGAGTTAAAAAACAATATTACACTATGTGTTTTCTTTACTGATGGATATGCTCCTATGCCTAAAAAACCCCCTTATGCAAACAAATTCATCTGGCTTGTTTATGACAATCCTGGATTTCAACAGCCATTTGGAAAATTGATTAATTTAGAAACAAACGATTAGATAAATATAAAAAAATAAATTGATAATGAAAAAACTAGTTACCGAATCCGTAAGGGAATATCAAGAAAGAAGGTTTCTAACTGAAGGAATCTTTGATAGAGCCGTAAGCGCGGTTAAGGGTTTATTCCAAAAAGTGGGAAAATTCTTCTTTCGTATGGTAAATGGCGAACCAGATACTGGAGCTATTGCACCTGTAAACGTAGGTATTATGGACAGAGATAGTCTTATTACTGATGCTGTCTCATATATCCCAAATCAATCAGATATAGCTCTAGAGCCAAATCTTAGATCATTAACAGCTGATAAAGCTATTGCTAAAAGAGGCCCTGAAAATATTCAGGAATCTATGGATGAAATATTCGAAGCTTTAGTAGCTTTGGAACATCCTGATAAAAATGTCCCTAATGTGGATAAAAAATCATTGAGTAGATGGATAAGAATGTCTGTTGAAAACCCAAAAGAAAGACCTCTTATGATCTGGGGAGCCCCTGGTATTGGTAAAACTCAGATTGTTCAAGGAGTTCTTAAAATGATGGAAGGTAAAAGAAGACTTATTGACGTTCAAACTTCAAAAATGGCTCCAGACGACTGGGCACTCCCTGCAATTTATAAAAACGAGGCAACTGGCGAAATGTCTGCTGAGGATATTCCTAAAAACTGGCTTCCCGTTTATAAGCCTACCGGTAATGCTGAAGAAGATGCGAAAAGAGACGAGGCAGCTAACCAAGGAGACGGTGGAGTTTTATTCTTTGATGAGTTATCAAGAGCAGCACCTTCTGTACAGAATACTTGCTTAAAGATCATGGATGAAAAAATCATTGGGGATTCCAAATTAGGATCTAAATGGTCAGTGATCGCAGCTTCCAACAGAACAGATGATGATCCGGATTCAGATATTAGTTTTGGTAAGGCACTTGGAAATAGATTTTCACAAATTAACTATGTTCCAGATTTCAAATCTTGGAAAGAATGGGCTATTAATAAGATCGACCCAAGACTTCTAGATTTCTTGGAATTCAACCAGGAATATTTCTATAATATGGAAGATGATCCAGAGCAAAGTATTTTTGCTTCACCAAGATCATGGGACGAAGCTTCAGTTAAACTTGGTATGTTAATGCAAGATGCTGAAAAATATGGTGAGACTATATCCAACAAAGATATTACAGAAGTAATAGGGGCTAACGTGGGTATGAATATTGCTACAGAATTTAATACATTCTTAAGAATTCTGGATTCATTTAAGAAAGAGGATATTAGGAAAGTATTGGAAGATTCTAAAAACGCTCCTCTACCAAAGAAAGCAGGAACAGGATATGACCAAGCACAGGCTAACGCTATTCTATCACTTGTAATTTCTTCAACAAGAGGAAGAGATCTTGAAGTAAGCGAATTTGATAATTTCTGCGAGTATCTAGTAAGATTGGATAACGCTTCTCTGGCAACAAGAGGATTAAAACTTATGTTTGAAGTTCATCCAGATCTACACGAAGAGTTAGGTGAGGTAGAAGGAAGAGATAAGTACAAGAAAGGTGTAGATACCTTTATTGAGAAATATAAAGATATATTCTAAAATGGCATTTGTATCAGAAACATTAGAAAAATTCTTAGCTGAAAATTTTACTCGAGAAGAAGATGAATGGGCTAATAAAGAAATCGATAGGTATGAAAGAGGAGTTCCTGCAGAAAACGCAGGAACCGATGATATTCTAACTGATCCAGAAGGAGCTTCTTCTATTACTACAACTAGACAACTTCAAGAAGAGCTGGAAAAATTGACGGATTATCTCCAAGGGAGAGAATTAACAGGCGATGAGTGGCTCAATATTTGTAATTGGATAGGAGATATGAAGAATGAAATACCAGCGGAATCTTTAATGACTGTTGTAAAAATGTTTATGTCTAAAAATGATTATATTATAGAAGACCTATTTCATGGGGGAGAAGAATATTCCGCTGGAATAGAGCTTTTAATGCAGAAATTTGGTAAAATACAATAAAACATAAAAATTAAAGGAATGGGGGAGGTTAGGAAGAATAGCTTCCCCCATTTTTATAAGATGAAACTAGTAAGAGAATATATTGAATTTGAAAGAGGACAAAGTCCTCAAAGCTCAA
>Ga0210003_1003240_pt1 | contig 13350 bp, 10 predicted proteins | sample LantaG_FD_182804 | JGI IMG/M metagenome (GOLD analysis project Ga0210003, IMG submission 182804) | Deep subsurface microbial communities from Baltic Sea to uncover new lineages of life (NeLLi) - Landsort_02402 metaG (SPAdes) (version 2) | ecosystem: Environmental > Aquatic > Marine > Oceanic >... | reverse complement strand
TCTCTCTCTCTCTCTCTCTCTCTCTCTCTCTCTCTCTCTCTCTCTCTCTCTCTCTCTCTCTCTCTCTCTCTCTCTCTCTCTCTCTCTCTCTCTCTCTCTCTCTCTTGTAACCTTTCCTTCTTCACTTGCTCGCCCAGGGCTTGCCCTGCGCGTCGAGAGGCTGCTCGAGCCTGCGCAGCTGCGGGGTGGACCAGGGGTGGTCGCGCACCATCGCCCACTCGACGGGGCGGCCGAAGTTTTTCTTTTTTTGAGTGAAGATTTTTTTTTTTTGAAAGAGAGGTGAGATGACAGAAGAGAGAGAGAGAGAAAAGGAAGAGGCATCGAAAAGAAGGGGAAAAAAAAACGCCTCCCCCAAAAAACCTCCTCTCTCTCTTACTTTAAACCCGTCGGTAAACGCCCGCTGCGCCTCCTTGAACTCGGGCGTCGAGAAGGAGAGCCTGGGGTCCTCGTCGCGGCGGAGGGCCTCGAGCTGGAAGAGGGACAGTGGAGAGGGAAAGAGAGGAAGAGAGAAGAGAGAGAAGAGAGAGAGAGAGGGTTTTCGGTCAGAGGCGAAACGGAAAAAGAGGGGAAAAAAAGAAAAACGCTTTCGAAAATCTCTTCTCTCTTCCTTACCCTTTTGACGTGAGCCCGCATCTCCTCGAGCAAGGCCGCTGCCTCGGAGGACTTGGGGTCGGCGCGGCGCTCGAAGTCGGCCTGGTTGAGTGAAAGTGGAGAGGAAGAAGAAGAGGTGAGAAGGGAGAGAGAGAAAAGAGAAAGAAAGAAAAGTAACCGACGCGAAGAAGGAGGAATGAAAAAACCTCCCCCTCCTCCAGCCCTCTCTCTCTCTTCATCTCATTCATTCGATCATTTACCAGCTTTTCCGCGGCGGACGAGGCGGCGGACGAGCCGGAGGCGGTGGCAGGAGGGGCCATCCTTAGTTGGAGGAAGAAGAAGAAGAAGAAGAAGAAGAAGAAGAAGAAGGAAGGGGTGTTTTTTCGAGGAGCAAGAAAAGAGAAAAATGAGAAAAAGAGGTCGACTTTTTTTCACTCTTTTTTCCCCTTTGACTTCACCTCGAAGAAAAAACCAAAAGAAAAACTCTCTCCTTGTTTCTTTCTTCTTCTTCTCTCCTAGCCCTGCGCGAAAACACTCTCGCGATGGCCCCGCAGCTCATAGAGACGACCGAGTCGGACACCCGGGTGGCGGTGGCGCGCTTCGTGGCGGCGCTGGCGGCGGGCAAGGTGAGGAAGAAGATGAATTTGACAAGTTTGATCGATGCCATCGCCGTCGATGATTGGCTCTTTCTCCCTCGCTTTCTCCCTCTCCTTCTCTCTTCCGCGCAGATCTACGATATCTGCGTGCTCCAGTCGATCACAGTGACCGTCTCCGTCACTCACGAATCAAAATCAAATCCAAATAAACCCACTCCCACCAACTCACAGGACGCGGCTTCGGCAGCGGCGACGGCGACGACCGATTCCGCCGCTTCTTCGTCGGCGTCGCCGGCAGAGGCCGCCGCGGCCAGCGGCAAGATGGCCGAGTTCGTCACCGCCCTGGCGGCGCAGCTTCCTGTCGTGTTCGAGAAGGCCGAGGCGAAAGGTAAGGAAGGATTAGTGGGGAAGCGAGACAGAGAAGAGAAAGCAAGAGAAAGCGGATTGAAGGAAAGAAGCGAGCGGCGGCTTGCGATCGTCCAACCGTCCAACTAAGAAGAAGAAGAAGAAAAAACTCACCTCACCTCTCCTTCAAACTCCGCAACACCAACAACAACAACCTCAGACCTCGACTGCGTCCTCACCGTCATGGCCCTCTCCGTCGCCTCCGCCCGCGACTCCGACGGCGACGCCGCGGCCTCTAGCGCCGCCGAGGCGGCTGCCAGAGCCCTGGCCTCGTCTTCGACGCCGCACCCGGCGCAGCGCCTCTCTGCCCTCTCGGCCCTCCACGGCGCCGCCCCGGCGGGGAGCGCCGGAAGGACCGCGGCCCTCCGCGGCGCGCTGGCCGTGGCGAAAGGGGCCGTGGCAGGGTCCCCGGCCGCCGCCGTCTCCTCGGGGGCCGCCGCGCTCTCCGCCGCGGCGCGCGCGCACGGCGAGTCGTGGGCCTCGGCGGACGCCGGCGGCGACGAGACCGTCAAAACGGAGCTGCTGCTCGCGTTGGCCGAGGCGGTGAGGTCCGGGGCTCCGAGCAAGAAGGCCGCGGCGAGGGACGCGGCGAAGCTTGCTGGGGCGGCGATGAGCTCCGAGAGCGCTGCTGCCAGTTCTTCTTCGGCGGCCGGGCCCGCCGCAGAGAGAGCCGTCGCCGATTTCTTGTCGTCGCCCGACGCCGCTTCTTTTGATCTCGCCAACGCCCCCGCCGTCAAGGCCCTGCCTTCGAGCAAGAGCGCCTCGGGCAAGGCCCTGGCTGCCTCGCTCGAGGCGGCTCTCAAGGGAGACACCAAGGCCGCCGCCGCCGCCTGCGACGGCAAAGACAGCGCCGCTGCGCTCGCTGCGGTCGGCGTCTCTCGAGCCCACGTGGAGAACAAGGCCCGCCTGATCGCCCTGTTAAAGGCCGCGGAGGCCGCCCCCGGTGGGGTCCTGACCTTCGAGGACGTCGAGAGGGCCCTGGCCTTGCCCGCGGGCGGGGCGGCGCGCGCGCTGGTCGCCGCGGGAGGCGCCTCTGGCGGCGCCGCCGTCGTGAGGGTCGATGGGAAAGCGAAAACTGCTCACGTCGCGCGGAGGGCCCCGCTGTACCCTTCCTGCCCTGCTGACTACGCATCGCTGGCCGGGGGTTTGAGGAGGTGGGCCGAGTCCGGGAGGGCGGTGGTGGAGAAGCTCAAAGCGCAAGCGGCGGCGGAGGCGACGGGGAGGGAAGCTTGAAGAGTGAGGGAGGAAGATGATTTTTTTTTTTCAAAGAGAGAGGGGTTTCTTTTCTCTTTCCTCTCTTTCTTCTAAACCAAATCAGACTAAAGCGTGTTACAGTGTGTAAGAGAGCGAGAGAGAGAAGAGATTGCAGCAAAAATCGGAAAAAGAGAGAGAGAAAGCGGGTCTACCTCACGGGGATCGAGTTGAGCGTGTTGTCGATGACCGGCCTCGCCAGGGAGATCAGCAGAGCCAGGGCGCCCCCGAAGACAGCGACGAACGCCAGGATCGTCGCGATCCCGGCGAACTCCGAGTCGGCGAACGAGGGCGCGGCGTCGGGGTCGAAGCGGTCTCCTTCCTTGTTGTTGTCGTTTTTGTTTTCGGCACGAGCGACGACGACGTTGTTGAGGTCGAGGCCGCCGGCGGTGAATTTCGATCGGATGATCGAAATGCTTGGCCGCAGCCTCGGTGCCGCCATCGCTGGTCCTCTCCGCGCCGTCCTGGGCAAGGGCGAGGTCGAGGCAGCCCTCACGGAGAGCGCCGAGCTCGCCGAGCGCGGTGTCGCGCTGGCAGAGGCGCGCATTCGAAGGGGTAGAGGTGTGTCTTGATTGGAATGGAAGAAGAACAAAGGAAGGGGAGAGAAATGGATAACGAAACAGAAGAGGCAGAAAAAATGTTTGCAACACCTTTTACACTCTCTCTCTCAAAGAATCACGCGCGCGAGCGCCACCGCCCTCTCTCTCGCTCTGTCTAGTATCTCTCTCTCTCGCTCTACTCTCTATTCTCTATTCTCTCTCCAAAGTTTGTGTTGTTGTTGTTGTTGTTGTTGTTGTTGTTGTTGTTGTTGTTGTTGTTGTTGTTGTTGTTGTTTTTGTTGTTTTCTTTCTAATCTCTTCTAGCTCTGCCTGCAAGACCCGGCTTGCTCCGCTTCCGCCGCCTCTGCCGCCGCGGCAGCAGCAGCAGCTTCATCTCCCTCGTCGTCGTCGTCGTCGTCTTCTTCTCCCTCGTCGCCTTGTCCGTTCTCCGCAGCGGCAGCGGCGTCAAGCTCGACCGCGACAGAGAGCGTCGGCGGGGACAGAGGAGGAGGAGCAAGAAGAGGAGCAACGGCGTTGCTGCTGTTGGCACCTTCTTCTCCTTCGACTGCTGCCGTTGCCGCTTCCGTCGTCGTCGTCGAAGCCGAAGGAGGAGGAAGAGGAGAAGTGACCGCCGCGACGGGGGGGATGAGCAGTCCCGCTGCCGCGGCAGGAGCAGCAGGAGGAGGAGGAGAAGAAGTAGTCGCTTCCGCTTGAGGAGCAACAGCAGCTGCTGTCGCCGCAGCCGCGGCAGCAGCCGCAGCAGCGGCGGCAGCGGCAGTGGCGGCAGCAGCAGCCTTCTCCGCCGCTGCAGCCCTCTCCTGCTCCTCCTGCTCCCGCCGCCGCTGCTGCAGCAGCAGGTCGGGCGTCAGCGCCGGGTGGATCGCTCGCGCGCGCTGCCACGTCAGCGCCCACAGGTCGACCGTCTCGGATGTGGAGACGACGGGGACCGGGGCGGGCGGGGGAGAAGACGAAGACGAAGCATGAGCAGCAGCAGAAGCAGAGGAAGCGCTTTCGGCGCCGGCCTTCGTCGGCGACGAAACCATTTGCTGCTGCTGCTGCTGCTGCTGCTGCTGCTGCTGCTGCTGCTGCTGCTGCTGCTGCTGCTGCTGCTGCTGCTGCTGCTGCTGCTGCTGCTGCTGCTGCTCCCCGACGATGACCACCTCCACCGCGACCCACCCGGGCTTCAGCAAACCCGCGGCCGCAGCGACCAGCAGCGCGTTCTTCGCCGTCTCCGGAGCGAGCTCGGCCACCTCGGGCGAGCGGGACCGGGCAGCGGCGGCGAGCGCGGCCAGCGAGCGGTCCCAGCAGCGGGCGAATCCCTGGGAGGCCGCGAGCGAAGGCAGGGCCGCGAGGAGGGCCTTGGAGTGCGCCTTGAGGGCGGAGAGGGCCGCCGCCGTGTCCGGCTCGAGGAGCGAGGAAGAGGAAGCAGAAGGGTCAGCGCCTTCTCCTCCGTCGTCCTCCTCTGCGGTCGAAGCGAGGGGGGTCGTCCTCTTGCTGCCTCCCTTTGAGCCTCCACTCCCGCGGCCGGTGCCGGCGGCGGAGGCGAGGCGGGCGACGGCGGGCGCGGAGGCCTCGGAGAGCACGGCGTTGAGGAGCTGCGGAGGCGGGGAGACGGCCTCTGCCGCGGCGAGGGAGCTGGGAGGGAGGAGGGGGGTTATTGATTATTTTTTTTTGGAAGGGAAAAAAGTGAGTGGAAGAAAAAAAGCAAAAAAAAAAAGCAAAAACTGCTTTCTCTTTTCCTCTCCTTCCTCCATTCTCTTACCGTGCCAAGGCGGCGACCGCGGCGTCCCTCAGGTCTGCGCTCGCCGAGCCCTCCGCCGCCAGCGCGGCGGCGGCCCTCGCCGTCGCGGCCCAGAGGTCGGAGAGCTGCGGCTCGGGGGCGTCGTCGGCGGCGGCCGCGGCCGCGGCGGCGGCGGAAGCGGCGAGCGATGAGAGCGGGACCGGCGCAGCAGCAGGAGCGAATTGCCCTCCTTGCTCTTGCGCCTGAGCAGCAGCAGCGGCGGCGGCCACGGCCCCTTTACTCGCCAGCCACGCTGCCATCCCTTCGATCGCCGTGGCTGCCAGCGGCGGGGCCCCGGGCGGAGCGCCCTTGCACCTCCCCTCGGCGACAGCGAGCGCCGCGCTCAAGACGTGAGGGAACGAGGCCGGCGAGAGGGCGCCAGGGCTCGCGGCGGCGATGACGCCCGCGACGGCCGCTCCCCCCGCGTGAGGGTGGGAGGCGGCCGAGAGGAGCAGAGCGAGCACCAGCCGCCAGTCTCGCCCGCGGCGGAGGGCAGAAGGGTACAAGGAAGAAGGAGCGGCAGAAGAAGACGAAGAAGAAGACGACGAAGACGACGAAGAAGACGACGACGACAACGGCGAAGACGACGGCGAAGAAACGGCTCGGACCAGCGACAGCAGCTCCGGCGCGAGGGCAGGGGCGAGCTCCCAGGCCTCCGCCGCGGGGAGCCTCGCGAGCAGGGAGAGCGTGCGCATCAGCAGAGTGGTGCCGAAGGCGCCAGCGGCAGAGGAGGGGGCAGCAGAGAGCGGGAGAGCAACAACAGAAGAAGCTGTTGTCGTCGCCGCTGTTGCCGTCGCCGTCGCCATTCCACCTCCGCCTCCGCCTCCGGCGAGCGATGGCAGCAGCGCCGTCGCCGACCTCACGGCCGCCAGCGCCGCCCTCCTCGTCAGCGGGCCGCACGACCCCGGCGGCGAACCCGGAGGCGGTCCCGTCCTCAGGCCTGCAGCGATCAGCTCGTGGGCCGCCGGCCACAGCAGGGGGAGCCGGTCCCTGTTGCGGGACGCGAGCGCGAGCGCGAGCTCGAGGCAGACTTCGGCCGCCGTCGGGTCCGCGAGAGAGTGGTTGAAGTGCTCAGCAGGAGGCGGCGAAGAAGCTCCTCCTCCAGCCGCTTGTCCGGCTCCTCCTCCCCAAGAAGTAGGGGACAGCTCGGCCAGCCCGGCCTGCGCGACCGCCGCGGCGAGCGCCTCCAGGGACTCGGCTTTCAGGAACTTGGAGTCGGAGACGACGACGGCTCCGACGCGGCAGCTCTCGGCGGCGTCGGCGGCCGCGGCGGCCTCGGGCGAGGAGAAGCCGCCGTTGTTCGTGGTGGTGGTGTTGTTGTTGCTGCTTCCTCCGTTGGCCTGCACGGCGGGAATGCCGCCTGCACTCCCTTCGGTCGTGCCGGCATCGACGGAGATCAGGCTCGAGATCGCCCGGCTGAAGAGCGAGCCGGCGCCTCCGCCTCCTCCGCCTCCGCCGCCGCCGGCCTTGGACCTCTTTGGCGGAGGGGGCAACGGAGCGCCGCAGTGGAGCGGCAGCGGAGGAGGAGCAGTCGATTCGTTCGCAGCAGCAGAAGCGACGACAACTCCGAAGGCGTCCGGGAGCACGAGCCCGGCACCGTGCAGCCTGACGACCGCGTCGACGACCCCGCGCCAACCCGCGACCCCCAGGGCGTCGCCGCAGCGCCCTGCGGCGACGACGCCGAAGAGCGCGCGCGCGCAGGCGCGGGCCCTGGGGTCGCGGCCGAAGGCGAAGGCTGCCGCGGCGGGGGTGCCGGGGGCAGGAGGGGCGTTGGAGGAAGAAGAAGCGGGAGCAGCAGAAGCACTTGAACCGAAGCCAAAGGCGCCTCCACTGCCGCCGCCACTGCTCGAAGAGGAGGAAAAGAGAGCTTCCTCCAGGGGCAGCGTCGCGTGTGCAGAGAGGCAGACGGCGACTGTGTCGACGGCGTCCCGCATCCCGTGCCGGGCCGCCCCGCGGGCGAGCAGGAGCAGGCCGCCGATGGCGGCGTCCGCGGCCCGGTCCCCGGTCGAAGAGGAAGAAGAAGAGTTTCCGAAGAAAAAGTCTTCGGCGCTGCCTCCGCCGCCGTTGTCGAGCGCGGTCGCCAGGGCGGCAGCCGCCGGAGCCCAGACGACACGGAGCGCCGCGGCCTCCAGGGGGCGCCACGTCTTCTTCCTCTTGTTCCTCTTGCTGCTTCTGTGGTGGTGGTGGTGGCGGTGGTAGAAGCGGTGGCGCGAATTGTGGTGGTGGTGATGATGATGAGAAGATGAGGAGGAAGAGCTGGCCACAGCGGAGACGCGCGCGCCGCGGGGGGCCCTGGCCTCCGCCGCCAGCCGCGCCCACAGCCCGGCAGGAGGCCTGTGGCGAGCGACGGCACTCGAAGAAGTAGCAGAGTGGTGGTAGTAGCCTCCGCCGTGGTGGTGCGCGCCGTCGCCGGCCCTCGGCGTCCCGGTCGCGGACCCGGCGTCGCTGCCGCCGCTCCCATTGGCGTGGTTGCCCCCTCCACCTCCAGCTCCACTTGCTCCTCCGCCGCCGCCCTTGTCCGGCGTCGCCACGGCCAGAGGGATAGCCACGATGCTCGCGTACAGCTGCCTCAGGAACGCCGCGGGCAAGTCGGCGCCACCGTTGATGCCCCTGTTGTTCCTCACGAACTCGTCGGAGGTCATCTTTCTTTTCACTTGGCTAGAATGCGCGTCGGTGTGCAGCATGATCGCCGAATACGCCAAGACGTAGCAGGCGTCCGCATTGACAAACAAGTCGGGCCTCGCGGAGTGGTACCTGTTGCCGAAGGCCTCCATGATGCGGCTGATCTTCTGGGCCTCCCCGGGAAGGCGGAAGGAGGCCAGGAAGGCCCGTAACGCCCCGTCGAAAGCAGCGCCGGAGAAGTCGAACGAGCGCGAGAACGAGGCGAGGGTCGCGACGGCAAAGGCGTCGGCGTCCCCCAGCAGATCTCCCGCGGCCTCTTTCGAGATGCCGGGGCAGTGGCGCAGCAGGGCGGCGGCGTCATCCGGGGTCGGCGGTGGTGGGATTGTCGAGGAAGAAGAGGAATCGGCGGCTGCGGCAGCAGCTTTCGTCGAAGAGACCAGCCCGGCCGCCGACAGCGCCTGCAGCCCGCGCGCGGCGTCGCGGTTGAAGGCGTCGGCGACGACCGCGGCCCGAGCCTTGACTGCTCTTTCCAGCAAAGCGGCGCGCGCGGCCCTGCGAGGGGAAGGGCGAGAAGAGGAAGAAGAAGGTGGTTTTGAAGGCGCGGAAGAAGAAGCGCCAGCGGGGGCGACGGAAGAGGCGCGTCCGTTGTTGTCGTTCCTGCGCCTCCGGCTGCTGCTCCTCCGGCTCTCTCCTTTCTTCCTCCTCGGCGCGGGGGTCAGCTTTCCCGCGCGCACGGCGGCCCAGACCCGCGCCGCGTCCTCCGTGGATACGCCGTCGTCGCCAAAGGTCGAGGCCGGCAGGGGGTCCTTTGGCGGGTATTTGAGAGGGAGCGGGGGAGGTTCCGAGGAGGAAGAGGAAGGTTTTTCGTCGTCGTCGTCGTCGTCATCGCTCTCGCTCTCACTCTCACTCTCGCTGCTGCTGCTCTCGTCGCTCTCGCTGCTGCTGCTGCTGCTGCTCTCTTCCCCGTCGAAGCTGCCGTCGCCTCCTCCCACTCCGAGGTACTTCCTGTTCCTCCCCCCGTCCAGCTGCGACAGCACCTCCAGAACGGCTTCGAGGGCCAAATCGTGCCCTCGCAGCCTCCCAGCCGCCGTTCCCGCCGCCGACGCCGACGCGCGAGCGAGCGTGCCGACCAATGCGGCCAACAGATCCGGCCTCTCGAGCCTGCAGTCGCCGTTGACGAAGGCGTCCGCGGCGAACCCGGGGCAGCGCACGAGGTCGAGGATGGCCTCGAGGGCGGCCTGCTGGCGGTGGGTTGCTGCCGGGGGCAAGGAGGAGGAGAAGGAAGAGGAGGCGTTATTCGATGAAGAGGTCGCGTTTTTCGCCGAAGAAACTCCTCGAGCGTTGCTGCCGCTCCCACGGAGCTTGCTGCTGCCGCTTCCGGTCCCGATAACACCACCTCCGCCGCTCGAGCTCGACGACGCCGATGCCAGCGCCGCCGCCTCGGGGAGCAGGCAGGCGCTCATAAAGGCCCCGACCTGCAAGAAAAGGGCATCGCCCAAATGCACGTAGCACAGCAGGGCCGCATGTGCGGCGCCGGCGAGCGCGAGGGGCTCGGGTCCCGAGGCGGCCGACGACAGCGCTGCCCAGGCTTCGTCAGACAGCAGCGCCATGAGTCGCGGGTGGCTGGCAAAACAGGAGCCCCCTGCGGCCAGAGCGCGGCAGAGGAGGCGGACTCCCAGCGGGGCGAGCCCCGCGTAGGCTGCCGAGTCGGAGGAGGAGTCTTCCGAGGAGGAGAAGGGCGCCGCGGAAGCCGAAGATGAAGACGACGACGACGTTGCCGCTGTTGCTCTCCCCGGTGGGGGCAGCGGAGGGGCCGAGGCGAGCTGGATCAGGAAGCCGAGCACGCGAACCAGGGCCTCGATGCCGAACCCGGGAGCGAGAGGAGGGGCGGAAGCGGGAGGAGCAGGAGGAGGAGGAGGAGGAGAAGACGGAGAGGCGGGAGGCTTTTCCTTTTCTTCCTCCTCCTCGCCTTCGCGTTGGCCTCGGCCGTCGTCGCTGCTCTTCTTCGCTTCTCCTTCCTCTTCCTCCTTCTTCTCTTCTTCTTCTCTCACCGCCGCGGTCTCCGCCGTCGTCGCGGCCAGCCTCGGCAGGGCCCCGAACACGCGGTCCGTGAGCTCGCCCAGCGCGTCCCAGGCCGAGGCCGCCAGCGGCGAGACCCCGGCGACGGAGGCGGTGACCCGCGCGAGCGCGGCAGGGGTCGCCGCGGACCCGCCGCGGGCGGCGCCGGCCGCCGACGAAGCAGGAGAGGAGGAGCTCGAGGAGGAAGGGCCCTTGCCGGAAAGGGAGGCCTCCGCCGCCGAGGCGACGGCGTGCATGCCGACGCGGAAGACCGCCTGGAAGGCGCCGATGACGTCGTCGTCGTTGAGGGCGCCTCCCGTCGTCGGGTAAGGAGGGAGAGGGGGAGGAGGAGAGGGAGAAGTTGTTGTGTTTGCCGTCGTCGCCGCCGTTGTCGTCGTCGTCGTCGTCGCTGCCATCGCCCCGGGCGCGCCAAAGACCTCGCGCAGCAGCGCGACGATCCGGGACAGCACGGCGTCGTCGCCTCCGCCGCCGCCGGCCTCGAACTTGCACTCGGAGGCGCACATGGCGATGATTCGGGTCGCCGCGGCGACGGAGGTCGAGGTCGAAGGAGAACTCGACGTCGAGATTCCGGCGAGCGCTGCCAGGGAGCTCGAGGGGGAGTTGGAGGGAGCGTTCCCGCTGGAAGACAGCGCCCTGGCGACGCGGATGAGCGCGTCGAGGGATGCCGCCGTGGGCGCTGCCCCTGCCGCGGGCGCGCGGGCGACGGAGGCGAAGGGGGCGACGAGGGCGTCGAGAGGAGGGATAGGAGAAGAAGAAGAAGAAAAAGTCTCTTCGTCGTTCTCGCCGTCCTCCTCTGCTCCGTCTCCGGAATTCAGAGGCGCTTCGCCTCCTTCCTCGTCGTCGTCTCCTCCGCCGCCGCCGTAGTACCAGTCGCAGAAGTCGTCAAAGTTGAAGGTGAGCAGGCCCCGCCTCAAGAAGGAAAGAGGGTCGAGCAGCGAGGGGTCGTCGGGCGACGGGTCGAGCGCGGCGTTGGCCGGCGAGCGCTTGAGGAGTTTTTTTTCGAAATGTGAAGTTTTTTTGATGGGTTTCAACGTGAGCTTCTTTTAAGACCGTGCTTACTTCTTTCTCTCTCTTTTGCGCCTCGCAGGGTCACGCTCTTCGATCCGGATCGCTGCTGGCTCAGGGAAAGCGAAGAGAAGGCGCAGAAGAGGGGTGCGCCAAGGACCAAAGAAAAGCCCGACCGATCGGAACGGAAAGGCCATCGATTCGATCTCTCGAGGAGAAAAAACGAATGCCTCTTCTCTCTCCACTTTCTCAGAACTCACCGACGAGTACCGCCCTGCCTGCCACTTGGCCGCGGCCTGCGCCCTGAGCGCGGCCATGACCGCTCCCGCGTCGCTGGCGAGGGCGAGGGCCGCGGCCGAAGGGGCGTTGGAGTGGGAAGAGTGGGAAGAGTGCGAAGCGGGTGCCATCGACGTCGATGGAGCTGCAGCGCCGAGAGCGGGAACAGCAGCAGCAACAGCCGGCGCTGGCGCAGCAGCAGCAGCCGAAGCGTCCGTCGTCATCGAGGCTGCTCTCTATCTCTATCTCTCTCCGCTTTTTCCCGCGGGGAAATGAGGTCGAGAAGGAGGGAAGAAGTGAAGGAAGCGCGCGCCTCTTCTCTTCTCTTTTTTTTGCTTTGGCTTTCGTTTTTTTTGTGTGCGAGTGCGAGCGGGAGAGAGGCGAGAGCGTCGACGAGCGAGCGACCTTTCGTCACTTTTGAGGTTTTTCTTTCTTCTTTCGCTTTTCGCTTCCGCTTTTTGCACCTTCTGAGAGACCACGATGCGCTTCTCCCTCCGCTCTGCGGCGACGACGGCGACAACGTCGACGGCGGCATTCCCCTCGTCGCGGAGCAGCAGCAGCTGCAGCCGGAACAGCAGCAGCAGCAGGCCGAAGATGGCTCTTTCGTCGAGGGCGATGCCGATCTCGACGAGCGTCGTCGTTCCCCCTCGCTCTCGCTCCTCTCCCGCCGCCGCTCCCACGCGAAGAGCCGGCCCAATTTCCATCCGGGCGCAGGCAGGCGACAGCGCTGCGCCCGCTGCCGAGGGCGAAGGGTGAGTCCGAGGAAACCAACAGGGAGAAAATGAGAGAGAAACGCGACAACGCGGGATCGAGATTGGCTCTTTTTTTTCCGTCTCTTTTCTTCTTCTTCTACGGCCTCTCAATCTCTTTTTCGACCTCAAAAAAACCCAAAAAAAAACTCTCTCCTTTCACACAGCCGCCGCCGCAGGCTCATCCTGATGCGCCACGCCCCCTCCGCCGACGCGGCCTCCGCCGCGGCGGCGACCACGGCGACCACGGCGACCACCAGGGACCACGACAGGCCGATCACCGAGGCGGGGGTCGCGGCAGCCAAGGCCTGCGCCCGCGCCTTGCTCGCCGCGGGCTGGCTTCCGGACCTCGTCGTCGCATCGGACGCGCTCCGGTCGCGCCAGACGCTCCAGGCGATGGGCGAGGAGGTGCCGGCGCTGAGGGAGGTGAGGGTGCGGTTCGCCGGGTCGCTGTACGCCGCCGCGGCGATGGACGACAACCAGACGGCGAGGGCGCTGGCGGCGACGCTCGACGAAGCACTGAGCGACGGCGAGGGAGGAGGGGCGATGGCGACGGCGGCGGCGGCGACGGCGACGCGCGGAGAGGAGGAAGAAGAACAACGACGGAGGGACTCGAGCAAGGGCGCGTCTTCTTCTTCCGGTTGTTCGCCGACGACCGTGCTTGCTGTCGGGCACAACAAGGTTCGTTTCTCTGTCTTTCTTTTGGAGTTTTGGAGGGAGAGAGAAGAGAAAGAAGACGAGAGAAGAGAGAACAAAAAACAAGAAAGAGAACAAAAAACTCACCTCCTCTCTTTTTCTTTCTCTCGCCTTTTTTTTTCTTCTTCTTCAAAAACACCTCCCAGGGCTGGGAGGAGGCCGCGAGCTCCCTCGCAGGGACCACGGTGCTCCTGGAGGCTGCGTCGGCGGCTCTGCTGGAGGCGAGCGAGCAAGCCGTGGCGGAAGCGGCAGCCGCGGCAGCGGAGGCAGCAGTGGCATCAGCAGCTTCCTCTTCTTCTTCTTCCTCTTCTTCTCGCTGGCCCGCGGCGCTCGCCCTGGGAGCGTCGAGGTGGTCGCTCGTCGGCCTGATCGGGAAGGCTGCCGCCCCCGAGGTGAGCAGCGGCGGAGGAGAGGACGAGCTGGCGTGCTGGCCGCTGGACTGCGACGCGGCGTGACACGAGGAGAGAAGAGAGGAAGACTTGAAAAGAGAAGTTGAAAAGAGAAGTTGAGAGAGAGGGAGAGAAAGAGAGAAAAAGATGAGAAGAACAGAAAAATGCAAAAAAAAAAAAACTTTCTCCAATTAATTAATATTAGTTCGGATCGGCCTCGAACGTTTTTCGATCTTTCTATCTCACACGTACAAAAAGAAGCAGTAAAGAATTCGGAAAAAGCAAGCGCATCGGAGTTGGTATTGTTGTTGTTGTTATCGGAGGTGTTGTTCTTGGGTGTTGTTTCTTTTGGTTTCGTTTTTTTTTTTTTTG
>Ga0210003_1003239_pt1 | contig 13352 bp, 6 predicted proteins | sample LantaG_FD_182804 | JGI IMG/M metagenome (GOLD analysis project Ga0210003, IMG submission 182804) | Deep subsurface microbial communities from Baltic Sea to uncover new lineages of life (NeLLi) - Landsort_02402 metaG (SPAdes) (version 2) | ecosystem: Environmental > Aquatic > Marine > Oceanic >... | reverse complement strand
GAACCGGTCGGATGCTAATGACCGTCCGTACGCGGGCATTGTGGACGAGGTGCGTGTATACAATGCTGCCTTGTCGCAAGCCGAGATGGCGTGGCTGGCAACCGACGGCACCGGCTATGTTCCTTTGAACTCGGCAGCCAACCTCTGTGACGAAGAGTCGGAGGGCAACAAGTCAGTCAATATGAGGGACTATGCCGAGCTGATGCTGAACTGGCTTGACGAGAAGCTCTGGCCGCGGGACTATTAGTCGACGCTGCCGAGCTTTAGTGAGCATCAAATCCGGGGCCTGTATCAAAAGGTACAGGCCCCGGTTGTTTTTTAGACTTATGGTTACGGCGGCGCGGGCGTGAGCCTGGGAGGCTTGCTGAGGCGGTTTGGTTGGAAATAGGTACTACCTGTCACGGGCGCCAGGTAGTTTGTGAGAGCCAGTCGGCTGCGAACCAGGCGAAGTCGGGCATATCGACGGTGTTGTTTCTGCCGACATCGGCGGGCTGGTCACTGCCGGCGTGGAGCCAGCTATCGGCTAAAAGGGCGAGGTCGACGGGGTCGAGGATTCCATCGTTTGTTAAGTCGGCCAATATGGCCCAGTCGTGAGGCGGCATGCCGGCGTATTGTGTTCGGCCGTAGGCGCCCATATTGGTTCGCAGATTTCGGCCGAAACGATTCAGCGGGTCGACGGGCAGGATAAGTGCTTCGTGGCCGAGGGTGGTTCCGGGATTGCCGGCATCTATACACCTGCTGGTGGTATCGTCCCAGGTCCATTGATTTTGCGTGCGGTCCCATCGCCAGCCCCGGCTTTTGAGGTGGTAGTCACCAAGGTTTGGTTCTACGAAACAAGGGTCGGCGTCGATATTGCCGAGACCCGGCCAGCCGCCCTGAATGTTGCAGTAGTCGGCCTGAGCCGAGCCTTTTATCTGGTTGGCAAGGTTATTGCAGACTATGGAATTGGTGATTACGACCTGAGAGTTGAAGATACCGGAGGCTGCGTTTTTTGTTATGGTGCAGTTTGCGATTTTGGGCGAGCCGCCGAAGACGCCGTGCCGCGTATTTTCCGCGATAATGCAGTTGGTGATGACCGGGTGGCTGTCGGCCCGCGACTCGATACCGTCGCGACGATTTTTAGTGATGATGCAGTTTACGATATTCGGGCCGCTGGCGAGGACGTAAATACCGGGTCCTGAATTTTCGGTAATAATGCATTGCATTATCGTCGGGCCGGTTTGGCCGAGATTGATGCAGCAGATGCCTCCTATTTTGCCGCTGTTATTTTCTGCTCCGGTTACGGTAAAGCCCTGGAGGATGCTGTCTTGGTCTTCACCTGAACAGAAGCTCACGGCCGGGCCTCGGCAGGCTCCATTTATGATAGTAGCCTTGACGATGGACGGGTCGTTGGGGTTGGTGGAGCTTAGGGTCAGGCGTTTGCCCGTAAAGTCGACGTTTTCGTAGTAAGCGCCCTTGTCGACTACGATTTCATCGTCTGGATAGGCGTCGTCTATGGCTTGCTGGATGGTGTCGTACTTTCTGCCGGAGGTGGTATTTTCAACAGGTCCCTGACCGAGGTCGGGCACGCATTCAACCCTTACCATCAGGTTCGCCAGGAAGCCAACATTTGTGAAGGTGAGCCATTCTCTGAGATATGGCAGGTAAAGCCAGGAGCGCTGGTGGTATGGTGGGTCCATATCGATTGCATTGTAGTATGGTTTTTGGTCCTCGACCCAGCCGACGTAGAAGCTGCCGTCGTCTATTTTCAGGCCGAGCGAGGCGATTCCTACGTCGAACCAGTCGCCGGTACCGGGCACATCGGTCTCGAGGGCAGCTAAGGCCGTGCCCGGCAGGCCGTCGGGGCCGTCGTCATCCCAGATTGTCAGTTCGATTGTGGAATCCATACCGGGGTAGGGCACGAGCCTGATTCGCGTCAGGTACGATGGGTAGCTTTGCGGTGTCATTCGGACGGCTAATGCGCCGCGTGGTCCTCCGTAGCCGATATAGAGATGGTCGTTTTGTCCGTCGTCGTATGCCAACTGGTCTACGGCGACGGCGTAGGTAAGCAGGCAGGTCCGCGAGTAAATATATGGTCCTTCGGCTGTGACTCGCAGGGCCAGGTCGATGGTGTGGGTACGCGGGCAGTCAGGCTCGAGTGAGACGATAAACAGTGCGGCGGCGTTGTTGGTTGTGCCGGCGTAGGCCACGTCGGGGAAGTTTGCTTTGTTTTGCTTGATTTTGACGAATGGGTCGGAGCTGGACAGGATTGCCGAGATGCCGGTGGCGTCTGCCCAGTCGTTAGTAAGCGACAGCGACAATCCGGCCGTTTCGCCGGGGTCGAGTTTGCCGTTGGCGTTGCCGCTTGCGTCGTCGACGATAATACTGGGCGCCAGGTACTGGAGTCCGCCAATTCCATGGTCGGCAAATGAGTCAAGGATTTCCTTTGCGTGCGGGGTTGCGTTAGCCGGGCAGCCGTCGCCGTAGCGGATGTCATCTTCGGCCAGCAGTGCCAATAGATACCGCTCGAATGTTTGGGCGTGCGCATATCGGGCGAAGTGGACCATCTCGTCCCAGCGTTCGGCGTCGAGTTTATGGCCTATTGCCTTTCGTGCCTGCCACAGGGAGCCGCTGACTGTTTGACTGTCGAAGTGCACCTCGTTGCGAAAGTCTTTCTCTCTGCGGTAGGCATTGTCGAGGCTGCGGAAGCCATCGGGCAGGTCAAATATGAGTCCGCCGTCTCCGACGCGGGGGCTCTGGCTGGGGCTGAGCACACATCCGAAATAGTCGCTCCAGGCCTCGTTGAGGGCCCCCGACTCCATCGCGTAAGGCAGAAAGGCGTCGGCATAAACCATCCATGTCACGCCGTGGGTGTACTCGTGATATATTACCTCGGAATACAATCCGAAATCGTCGCATACTGAACCGTCGCCGGCGCCGAGTGTAATTCCGCGGCCGTCCCAGTACGCGTTGCAGTATCCGTTTTCACAGCCTTGCTGGACGGTAACGGGCATAGGATAATTCAGGCCGGCAGGCAAGTAAGTGACAGGGTCGCCAAGATTGGGGTCGATGGCGAGAAAGTAATCGTGTACATAATTGACGTGCCGGTACACGCTCGGCTCGACAAGCTCGTTATACACCGAGCTGTTCCAGGTAAAGTCAACCACGTCGGAGGGATGTACGCCGGGTTTTTCGAGAAGTGCATCCGGGCCGCAGGCGTATTCGATGTTGCAGTAGGCGCCGTTGAGCTCCGAGGTCAGGATTGTGGGGTCGGCGGTGGGCGTGACGGAATAGAAGCCGTCGGGGCCGGTTTGGGTGGTGTTATAAGGCCAGCCCGGACAGGAAACCACTTTGACGTCGTCAATGTTCCAGCCTGCCATGGTCACATAGCCGTCGGTGGGTCCCATGGCCCATCGGATATAGACGGTTGGCTCAAACGCAGCGATTTCAGAGATGTCGTATGAGACGGGGTGCCAGTATTTGTCGCGAACGAGCCTGTCATTCCGCCAGATGGTGGTCCAGTTGGCCCCGTCGTTTGATACTTCAATAGCGGCGTAATCGTAACGGAGCGACTCGACGCCCAGCCATCGCATAAACTTCAGGTGCACATTCTCGTAGCCGGAACAATTGATGGCCGTGGTGGTCAGGTAATAAACCGGCATAAGATTGCCGTAGTCTCCGTTGAGGTTATAGCCGTAAACGTTGTCTCCGGTGTAAGCTGAATCGGGGTCCGGGCAGTACTCGAAACCGCCGCCGGAAGGTGGGCCGAAAGCCCACTCGCCCTGCGTGGCCCAACCCGGGTCGGTGTCGAAGTTCCAGGCTGCGATGACAATCTCCGGGGCTGCGGCGGTTACGTTTCCGTAGGGGAACGTGTCGGATTGTATGGGGTCGTCGGCGAACTCCGGTTTGAACTCAAGCTGGGCGGCGCCGGTGATATTCTGATAGACCAGGGCGTCGGTCTTGCTGATTATGCGGCCGGTGGCGGCGTCAATTAGATATTGCCATTTTTGGTGAAACTGGGGTTGGGATATATGGAATCTCCAGCAAAGCCTGTACTCGAATCGGTCGGGGCGGTACAAGGGCAGGATACACAACTGCGGCTCGCTGACGCTGTTGGAATCGGGGTCCTGTCCGCAGTCGCCGCAGGCCGACTGCACGGCCTGGTTTGAATCTACGTTGGGCTCTGTGTCCACCGCGACGTCGGGATATATTTCCGAGCCGAACGTCATCAAACGGTCGTCCGGCGTGAAGGACATTTTCAACTGGCCTCCGAGGACGGGGACGCCTTTGTGGGCCTGTCGAAAGGTGACGAACCATCGGCTGGCGGCCTTTGCCTTTTTGGCCAGTTGCAGTTGGTCGGGCCTGACTCTGAGCAGGTCTGCATTTTCGGAGACGAAGTTACGACAGAGCGGTTCGATGTTTTCTGCGGTAAGCCTGGCTGCTCCGGTGAGCCTGTATGGCTTGCCGGTGACGAGTTCGGGGGCGTCGGTGATGGGATTCCATCGTACGAACCAGTTTTGCCCGGTCCTTGTGGTGAAGTCTCTGTATGACCTGACGTTGGCTGCGGACCGTATACTTTTGGGGCCGGGGCCGTAAGGCGTCTCGGCGCCCCGGCTGATATATGCGGCCGGCGGTGGGGCTATGGCGCCTCGGTCGCGCATCAGGCGAAGGGGGCCCGGCTGGTTCTGGGGCCTGATTGCCCAGGCCGGGCAGACAAAGATGGCCACGCCGGCCAGAGGCAGAGCAATCCGGCTGTTCATTTTTTTGAGCGAATCGAGAAAGTGCGGCATAATTTACCTTACCCACCTTGGGTGCGCTTTGCTCCTCCGTTAGCCGGGCTGCAAAGTAAGCATTGGCCCGGATGCCTAAAAAGTATATGCACCGTGCCTGCCGGGGCGGCTTTCTCTGCGGTATGTGGTCAATCACGAACGGGCCGGTGCGATACCGCGGTTCGACAAGCCAAGTGTCTGCTAAAGTACTCTAATTACAGAAATTATAAACCTTTTGTGGTTTAGATGCAAGTAGATTCTCGATATGACGTGCCGCAGGGTTGCCGTTTCGTTATGGCGTGGATTTAAGCGCTTGCGGGCGGTGCTGCGGACCGCTATCATTTGCGGGCAGGTTAATTTGTGCGGTTGCCGCCGGTTATAAGACTGGCCAAGACACAAGAGGTATGCCAGTGGAAGCTTTTCGCTGCCCGTCCAATCCCATAATTGGGCCTGAAGATGTTAAGCCTTCGAGGAAGGATTTCGAGGTTTTCGGCGCATTCAATGCGGCCGTTGCCCGGCTCGGAGATGAGATTATTCTGCTTGTTCGAGTGGCCGAAAGACCCGTTAATGCCGAGCCGGACGCTGTGGCGGCTGCCCTTTACGATGTTGGCGCAGCCGATATTGTCGTGAGGAGGTTTGCAAGAAGTGATGCGGAAATCGATTTTTCCGACCCAAGGCTGATAGTAACTCCGAACGCGACATATCTGACATCGCTATCGCACCTGCGGGTGGCTCGAAGTAAGGACGGGTTGGATTTTAAGGTCGAAGAAACCCCGGCGATTTTCCCAGCCAATGAGTATGAAACGTGCGGCATCGAGGATGCCCGGATAAGCCTTATCGAGGGCACATACTATATCACTTATGTGGCGGTCTGCCCGTGGGGGGTGACTACGTGCCTGGCGTCTACGGCGGACTTTGTATCTTTTGAGCGGCACGGCGTAATCTTTTGTCCTGAGAACAAGGACGTTGCGATTTTCCCCGAGCGTATCGGCGGCAGGTATTACGCGCTTCATCGGCCGGTTTCGCCGTTATTCAAGACGCAGGATATATGGCTGAGCGAATCTGCGGACCTGAAGTGCTGGGGGAATCATCGTCGGCTTATGGCGCCTCGTGCGGGCTTCTGGGACGAGATAAAGGTAGGGGCAAGTGCGGTGCCTGTCCGCACCGAAGCCGGCTGGCTGGAGGTTTATCACGGGGTTGACCGAAACAATCGCTATTGCCTTGGGGCTTTGTTGCTCGATGGCGCCGAGCCTTACAGGATTATCGCAAGGGCGGCGCAGCCTCTGCTCGAGCCGCAGACCGATTACGAGCGCAGCGGAGTATTCGGCAATGTTGTGTTTAGCTGCGGGCTGCTCTTTGAGCAGGACAAGCTGAGGATTTATTACGGCGCCGCCGACACTTCAATCGCCTGCGCTGAGATAGCCGTGCAGAATGTCCTTCAGCAACTGCGTTCCTGACCTGCTCTGTAGAAAACCTCTTATAGTACGTCAGATAGTACGCCAGATGAGCATGACGTTGTGTGTTAGTATTCGCCGGCAATAGTGGCAATAGCAAATCCTAACTATTTTTTTAGCTATTGCAGGGGCTAGGGTCCCAAGTTCTAAAAGAATGTGGAAATCCCTATTGCCACTGATATCTCCTGACTACAGAAACCGCCAGTTCCGAATCTTCTCTTGGTGCCAGCCGCGCGTAAACGCTCTGAACGAAATTATCCGGTGTGATATAGCTGCTTGCTATTTGGCGGGTGATTTAGTAGTCTCACGGCCCATGAGCAGGCGCGGCTTGAAATCCGGAACCAGAGGCAGTAGGCACGGCTATATTCGGCGAGCGTACAGGTTCCTGGCTCGTCGGCCTTACAGTGTCCTGGTTTTTGCTGCGCTTTTTTGTACCTTGGCGGCCAAGCTGTTTCACTCGATTCGCAGCGGGCTTCTGGGCGAGTATTTCAACTGGATTGCCGCCGACCTTTCCTTTCTGCTGATGGTGCAGGTAATCGTTGGGTTGGTTTGTTTTCGGTGGCCTCGCAAGGCAGTGATTCGGTCGGCGACGGTACTGGCGGCTTTGGTATGCACGTGGTCGGTTATAAATGCCGGCTGGCTGATACGAACCGGCTCGCAAATCCTGCCTGCTGTTCTTGCGCCGTTGTTTCGCGACCCGATAAATACCCTGAGTGTCGTCGGCATTAATCTGGTGAAGATGCCGGCGGCAGCGGTGGCGTTGCTTGGACCAAGCGCTGCTGCGCTTTTGTTTTTTTTCGTGGTTCTGGCGAGGCCCCGAGAACCGGCCTATGGGCGCAGGGTCTTTGTCGGCAGGACGGTCGTCTTGCTGATTGTGGTGGTGACCGTCGTTCTGGCTCGCTGCACGGTCTTTGGTGGGACCCGCCCACAAACAGGCTCGGCGACACTGCGTTATAACTGCCAGTTGAGGGCTTTGATGAGCATCGTTCTTGCCGAGTCCGGCAGAGGTTCTGAAAACCCGACACGCCAAATACCTGCGTGCGACGAACTGCAAATCAGGTTGTCACCGCAGAGGCGGCAGGCAGGGCACAACGTGGTCATCCTTGTTCTGGAGGGTATTCAATACCGGTATACGTCACTTCCAGCTATGATGCAGAATCAGGGACGTGTCGGGGAGGCCGACAAAGGGTCGGGCCTTGCGGCCGGCCTTACACCCCATCTTGCCGGAGTAGCTCAGCGGGGAGTGGCCTTTACAAATGCGCGCTCGTCACTTACTCATACCACCAAGGCACTGTTTGCACTTTTGACCGGGCGGTACCCTTCGGCTTCGCACGATATTGTCGAGGCGGTTCCGGCGGACAAGCCCTATGCGAGCCTTGCGACGATTCTGGGGCAATTGGGCTACAGGACCGCTTTTTTTCAGTCGGCCAAGGGCAGCTTCGAGGCCCGGCCGGGCCTGGTGCACAACCTCGGCTTCGATACGTTCTGGGCCAGGGAGGACCTCGGCGACCCCAATCACTTCATAGGTTATCTGGCCTGCGACGAATTTTCGATGTTGGGGCCCATTGCCGAATGGATAAAGGCTGAAGATGGGCCATTCCTTTTGGCCATTATGTGCTCGGTTACGCACGACCCATACGAGGCGCCGCAGTGGTATGACGAGCCTGCCGACAAGCCGCTGGAGCGTTACAAGCAGGCTATTGCTTATACGGATGCTTTCATAGGCGCGCTGGACGATGAGCTTGCCAGGCTTAAGCTCGTTGATAATACGGTCTTCTGCATCGTCGGCGACCACGGTGAGGCGTTTGGCGAGCATGGCGGGTTGGGGCATGAAGGCATAGGTTTCGATGAAGTTCTGCGTGTGCCTTTTGTTTTGCGGGCCCCGTCGCCGGCTGGGCCGGCACGCAGGGTCACATCGCCGGTTGGCTCAATCGACGTGACGCCCACTTTGCTTGCTCTGCTGGGCTTTGATGTTGGCTCGGCGGATTTTGACGGCCTCGACGTGCTCTCGGTGATTCCAGTGGGTCGGAAGCTGTATTTTTCGGGCTGGATGGGGCAAAGTCCCGCAGGTTTTGTCACGGGCGATAGCAAATTCGTTTACGACCCTGGCGACGGGGGGGTCTTTGTTTACGGGCTGGTCAGCGACCCGAATGAGATGACTATGACGGCGCTGGGCGAGCGACGGGCCGATGAGCTTGCCGATGAAATCGTCGGCTGGCGCAAGGGCAGTGTTTTTCGAGCTCATCAGGAACCGTCCGGCAAAAGAAGATTGTTCCACCACTGGCTGTGCCGCTGGAACAACCGCTCCTGCGTTGCGAAGTACGACCCTGAATTGTACGCGATTGAGTGAGTGCGGTTTGCGTGTGTGGTCTTGCGCTGCGTGTTGCCCCGCGATGGAGGGTTCTGAACACAGGGTGGGCTGTTGTGTTGACTTTTCTAAACATTAGACAAATTTGCCTTTCGAATAAGGAATAGCGGCGTTCGTGCTTGCCAAGATAGGCGAGCTGAGCAAGGTGGGTGTTGAAAAAAGTCAACCCGCTGTCAAAATGCGAAGCATAGTGGCGTTGATAGGCGAGACAACATATACGAGCGTAAGTAAGTATGGGGTAAATTGTTAGGGCAGCGGGGCAGGGGTCTTTTGCCACTCCGTGTTGTTGTTGGCACAATTCTTGCAGGTTGGTTTACCTTTGGCTTGGTTGGTGATATTGGGCGGCAGCTTTCAAAACTGCTATGCTTAGGAGGAGGAAGAGGCCGCCCGATTATGCGAGTTATCAGAACCGGCCTCGCTTTGGCGTCGTCGGTTTTGTTAACGATAGTGGTGGAGCCGTGCCGGAGGAGGGCGGCTCTACATTTTTGCGCTGGCGTCATACCCGCCGGGACCGAAGAAACCCACAGTCACGGATGTTCGGGAATCCGTCTTTATTGGCCAGGTTCAGCATATTTGAGGCCTTATCTTTGAACAGCTCAGGCGGTATCTTCTTTCTGGAGCAGTTCGATGATTTCGGCTTTTGTGGGCAGGGCTTCAATTGCGCCGAACTTGGTGCAGGTCAGCGCTGCCGCTGCGGAAGCGAACCTGGCAGCTTCGCTGATGTCGTCTTTTACCGTGCAGTAGGCAGCGAGGGCGCCGGCGAAGGCGTCTCCCCTTGCGGTGTCGTCGACGAGGTCGATATCAAAGGCCGGGATGTGGTTTGCGTCTCTTCTGTCGACCACCAGACAGCCTCGCTTGCCCATAGTGATTACGGCGGCGCCGGCGCCGCGGGCGACGAGGTCCGAACCCACCAGTTTGGCGGTTCGAATATTGGCGGCGCCCTTATCGGTGATGTCGGCGGCTTCATATAGATTTGCAATCAGGATATCGGCACTGAAGTACTCTACGGGCAGGGCAGTGTTTTGACGGGGGGGCTGCTCTATCGGTCTTGCGGGGTTGAGGATTACTTTGGTGCCGTGGACCTTTGCATAGCGAATGGCGGCGACGATGGTATCGGGAGTGAGTCCTCCGTGAATCAGGCAGACATCGGCCTGAGAGATGATTTCTTCGGCGGCTTCGATATCGCGCCGGCTTAGCGCGCTGTTGGCGCCGCAATACGTACAGCTTGCGTTTTCGCCTTCTGCGTCGACGAGTGTTACGATAACACCGGTATTTTTGGCCTGGGCTGTGAAAACGAAATCGGTATTGACATTATACTCTGCGAGGGATTTTACGGCCATTTGAGCGAAGGGGTCGCCGCCGATTTTGCTGAGCAGATGCACCTCGCAGCCGCACAGAGCTGCCTCGGCGGCCTGGTTGGGCCCCGGGCCTGTGACGGCGTATGTAAGCACAGAACCTAGAACGTTCTGTCCGGGGACAGGCATCTGCTTGCACCTTAATGCCATATCGACATAGGTGCCGCCGACGACAACTACTTTAGGAATCCTTCCTTGCATTTTTTCACCGGCATCCTTAGGACCTTGAGTATAAGGAATAACCCTGCCAGTGCAAGTGTTTTTGGCGAGATGCGGGAAAATCCCGGTAGTTTGACAGATAACAAGCAGGCCGACAAACCAAAACACGACCGCAAGCAACTTCTTACAACCGCTCGCCCCTCCAGTTTGTCAGCCTGCCTCAAATTTACACTATGTCACATCACGCCTGGTTTTGGCGTGTTCATCTGCTGCTGGGCCCGATCTTCGGTCGGCAATGATAAAGATTCAGGCCCAGCCTTGGAGGAACGTGTATTCTTCAGTCGCGCGTAAAACCCTCTGTAATCTTCATTGTAGGTGAATCATGAGAGCGAACAACTGTGGAAACTACGGGATTTTGGGGGGATTTGGCGTTTTTTTTGGTATCGGATTGAACATCCGTTTGCAACTGGAGTGAATGTCCGGTGTCGTTGACCTGGAAGAATGGCCGATATGATATAAATCCGCCGTTCGGAATTTAAGAAAAAGTTCAGGTCAACACTGTTATACAAGCCTAACCGTCTTGGTCTTTATCATGCCCTTCGTCATCGTCATCCTCGTCGCATTCTTTTTCATGGTGGTGTTTAGTTGCTTCTTCGGCTTCTTTGCCCAGGAATTTGCCTGTCGCAGAGATGAGGATGTCGAACTCTTTGCCATCTTTGAGGACTTCGGCCTCGTAAACAAGAACTCCTTTTTTTGATTGCTTTTCAATCTCACTGATTTTTCCACCTGCAGCATGTTTTTCTATGGCAGCGCGCACCGCAGGCGATAAATCCTCGAGGGCAACTTTTTCTTCTTTTGAGTTTGCTTTGCTGTATTTTGTCAGCAGCAAATCCTCATCCTGAATCATACCTATACCGGGCGCATAAATTTTGTAGCATTTTTCATTGGGCTCCACTCCGGAGGTTTCTTCTACTTTTATGCAGTTGGTGAAAGTTCCGGCTGGTGTTTTCAATGTCACATCATCACTTATTATCTCGGCCCTATCCATAGCATTCGGGGCAATTTCCTGATAGTGCCTTGCGCCTAAAAGAATCGTGCCGGGCATAATGATACCGGCTTTGGAATCCTTTTCGTCGGCTCTCCAAGCCCCTGAATGTCTGACAATGTTACCATCCTTGTAAATGTCCACTTCTTCGCCAAAATAGAATACATCGCCGTGCTTTTTGCAAATGGCAAAGAAGTTACGCGAGACCTCTTTGAGCTTGCCATTTTCTTCTTCCCTTTCTTCGACGACTCTTGTTTTTATACCGCCGATATTCTTAGTTTCATCGAGGACGGTAATCACCACTTTTTCTTCAGGACTTTCGAGAGTTAGTTGGTGGCCAGGCTTGAGGATAAAGAATCGATTTTTACCAATAGTAGAGAACTTGCGGTCAGCTATATCGAAAGAATCAGTCCATTTTTCGCTTTTTTCGCTGCCTGAAGCTTTCGCTGCCGACTTTGTCTCCTTAATCTCAACGACCTTTCCTTCGGCGGAGATTTCAACTTCGTATTTCTTTTCTGCGTAACGAATGTAGATGTCGTATTGGCCTGGGTCTTCACCTTCAATTTCTTTTTCAATTTTTATAATCTCGCCATTCGGACAGGCTTGGTCGATTGCCTTTTTTATGCCAGCGGGCAGCTCCGCGAGCTGAACGCAAACTTTTTTCTCGCGCGCTGGTGCAGCCTGGGCCGAGAAAACTGTGAGTGTAAAAATTGCGAGCAAAACGACGGTGATGAGCATTACGTTAAGCAAGTTTGATTTTAGTTTCATGATAGTTCTCCTTCTTAACTAATCCGAGTTCTCCCATTTAAACGCTTGGCTACTGTGCTAAACCTCTTAATGCCACGATACTATCAAAATCTTCTTTCAGCCGCAATCGCTTGTGTTTTGACGACCTTACGGCTGTAATTAGTGAGGAAAATCCATACAACCACTCTACCACCCAGAGACTTAAGAAATTTACATAAAATGGCGAATGTTTTGACCAGCCGATGCCGGGAGTGCGGGGCGGTGAGCCGCTGGGCTTTGAAATTGGCTTTGTTTTTTGGCGCCTCCAGGGGCGGTTTCTTGTCGTAAAGCCTTGTTAGAGCTGAGGTTACAGTCATTATCAGCCCTGGCGAAATTGGCTTTGTTTTGCATAAAAGGTATTGTTTTGTGCGCGCGGTTTGCCTGTAGCGGAGGAACCCCGGCCAGAGGTGCCTTATAGGCACGGAGGAGCGTACCTCGGAACTGGTAGCCCGTATTTGGTGAAGTTTGGCAAGGGTCGCGGCCTTTTTGCCAATTGGTTTTGAATTGGCTTTGTTTTTTGGCGCCTCCGGGGGTGGTTTTTTGTCGTAAGTGCTTGTTAGAGCTGAGGTTACGGTCATTAGCAGGGCTCCGGAAATTGGCTTTGTTTTGCATAAAAGGTATTGTTTTGTGCGCGCATCCACCTGCAACGGCGGAGAAGTAAGTAGAAAGTAGATAGTAGAGCAGGCGAAAACGCCAGGGGGAGATTTTGGTTCCAGTTTTGGCGTGTTTTGAGTTGAGAATGTGAGCATAGTCTCGATACTCCTTTTTGGGCGCGAAAAAAGGGCGCCCTTCATATTTAGGCCGACCTGCGCGTTTCGTGCGAAAATTCGGGTATTTTTGGGTTGCTCGAAGAGCGTAAGTGCTTATGTGGAAAGGAGTAAGAATTTTTTAGAATTTCCGCTTTTTGCCGCTGGGCGCCTGCGCATTTGGTTGATTTTTCGGCAGCGGAAGAAGAGTTTTGGGTTTTGAGTTTTTAGTTTTTAGTTGGCGGAAGAAGGCAGAACACAGATATGACAGGTCAGAGGTATTCAGTCAGCTTTGGTGTGCTCGGCAAAGTTTGCTTGCAAAACGAGCTTTGCGGCAAAGCTTTGCCTTCGTCCACAAGGCCAATTAGATTGGCCTGATTGGTGAAGCTGACTGAAAGAAAAGGTCGGGATGAAGGAGAAATGGGAATTTTTTGGGGCCCCGCACCAAATGACGGATTGTTGAACCTGCGCGGGCACAACCCTATTTGGTGCGGGACTTCCGCTTCGCTCCAGCTTGCGCATTTGGTTGATTTTTGGGCGGGATTGGGGCCTGTGCAAAGGAATACCGGCCCCGGCGGCTGCATACCATGCTCAAGCATATACCTGGTTGCATTGGTAACTGCGGCGTTGCACGAACTTTGCTTGCCGTCTTGTAGTACCTGACCGATAAATGACCATAAAGTCAACCCTG
>Ga0210003_1003238_pt1 | contig 13354 bp, 9 predicted proteins | sample LantaG_FD_182804 | JGI IMG/M metagenome (GOLD analysis project Ga0210003, IMG submission 182804) | Deep subsurface microbial communities from Baltic Sea to uncover new lineages of life (NeLLi) - Landsort_02402 metaG (SPAdes) (version 2) | ecosystem: Environmental > Aquatic > Marine > Oceanic >... | reverse complement strand
CAGGGTTCACCTGGTGAGGCAGATATTCTGTTTTTTCCTTTCCCCCCTTTTTCGTTTTTTTAAACCCCGATCTCTCTTTTTTTCTTCCCACTCACCTTTTCTCTTCCCCCTCTCTCTCTTTCTCTCTTTCTCTCTCTTCTCTTTTTCCCCTCTCTCTTTCTCTCTCTTCTCTTTTTCCCCTCTCTCTTTCTCTCTCTCTTACTTTCTCGCTTCCCAGGTGCTCCCCTTGCAAGAAGTTCGCCCCGATCTACGCCGCCTTCGCCTCCTCCTACGAACACATCACGTTCCTAAAGTTCCACGCCAACTCCAACGAGGCCACCAAGGCGCTCTTCAAGGAGAGGCTCAATGTTCCGCAGACCCCGGCCTTCGCGATGCTGCGGGACGGGAGGCTCGTCGCGCCCCTGGTGCTGGGGGCCAACGCCGAGAGGCTCGCGGCGGCTCTGTCGGAGGCCGCGGCGAGCGAGCTGGGGAAGGGGAGGGGCGAGGACCCCCTGGAGAACGCGACGGAATTCGAGAAGCAGGTGTTCATGTCTCGGCTCACTGCGGGGGCGAGGAAGGTCTAGAGTCCGCGCGGAAGTGGCGGGGGTGGAAGGAGAAGAAGAGGCCGTGGAGAGCGCGAGGTGTCGGTCGTCGTCGCCTCTCTTCTTCTTCGCTTCCTTGAAGAGAGAGAGGGAGAGCGGGAAGAACTGTTTATTTAAAAAATGTTTATCATTTTAGCGTGCAACGCGCAATCATTCTTGTAGAGCTAGTCATTGAACGCCGTGATACTGCCCCCCCCCCCAAAGAAACGAAAGAAAAGTATGAAAATGAACAGTTTCCCCCCACTTTTTCCGCGTCGTCGTCGATGACAAAGCGCATCGGGACGAAAAGGCAAAAACTGGTTTTTTCTCCATCATCCTCGCTCTCTTTTCCGCTTGGCGATCCCTCGAGCGGCGCAAAAGAGTCTTCTCCGTGTCCTCAACGATACTGCGAAAGAAAAATAGAGCTCGAAGAGGCGTCCTTGGAAATATAAGAGAGGCGACATCATGCCTCCTCGATGGGTCGCCGCGCTCGCCGCCGTCGCCTTCGACCCGGACGTCGGGCAGAAAATAGAGGCCCTGTGCCCCGCCAACGCCCTCTCCGAGGAAGAGCGGCGCGCCGTCGCGTTCGCTTCGCTGCCCGACTCTGTCTCCGCTCTCGACGGCGGCGTCTTGGTGGGCGCTGCGGCGCAGGCGACGAGCGTCAGAGACTCTTTCTTCTTCTATAGGGTCAAGCGGAGTTCTCCGACGTCGTCCCCTCGTCGTCCTTCTCCTTCTCCTCCTCCTCCTCCTCTCAGAGAACCCACCGCGGCGACGGCAGCAGCAGTAGCAGCCGCCAGCGAGGGAGGTGACGAAGTGGAAGGTGAGCGCCCAGCAGCTTCCTCTGCTCCCTCTCCTCCTCAGACCCCTTCCGCTGCCGCCGCGGCAGCCGCCGACGCCGACGCGGCTGCGCGCTACGGTGGAGCCTCGCCGGCCTTCCTCTACGGCTTCGTTGTCTGCCGCCAGCGGCGCGACCCGGCGCTGCGGCGCGGCGGCGACCAGCGCGCCGTCGTGGTGCTGTCGGAGCAGCCCTACTCCGCGACGCTCGCGCCGCTGGCCAGGGCCGTCGCGGCGGCCTACTTCAACTCGGGCGTCCGGGGCCTGGAGAGGGCTTGGGAGGAGGTGAGGCGGTGGCCAGCTCCCAGGGCGGAGGCGAGGACTGCGGCCGCCGCCGCCGCCGTCGAAGGAGGGGGGGAAGGGGGAGGGGCAGACGCTGGAGAAGGAGCAAACGGCTGCGACCAGCCCCCTCTGCCGTCGCCGCGCTTCTCTTTCGGCATCCGCCGCACTTCGTCCTCTTCTTCCCGAGGCGAGCCAGGCACCCCTCGGCCCGCGCGGGTGCTCTCCGCGGCCGGGGCCACGCTCGTCGCCTGCTCCCCGGACGCGTCGGTGCTTCCCCCGCCGGCGCCGAGGAGCTCGAGGCTCTCCTCCTCTCCCTCGTCGGCGGCCTCGCTCGACTTCCGCGTACCCCGGCACCCGCTCTCCCCGCTCCCCGAGGACCTCCCGATCGACGCCGACGGCTCCCAGCGGGCCCCGCACGGCGTCTTCCCCGAGAGCGACGTCTGGTCGCCCTTCGGGGCGGGGCTGCTCGAGAGGCTGTGGCACCTCTGGGAGGCGACCCTGACGGCGACGCCGACGCTCGTGCTGGCAAGGACCCCCGGGCAGGCCTCGGCGTTCGTCGCGGCGCTGCTCGCGCTCGTCGCGCCGCTGCCCTACGGGGCGGACTTCAGGCCCTATCTGACCATCCACGACGCCGACGCGGCGCCGCTCGCGGCGGCGGGCCGCGACGCCGCCGACGGGGGCGCGGCGGCCGCCCGCGGGCCCCCGCGCGCGGGCGGGCTGCCGAGGCTCGTCGGCGCGACCAACCCGCACTTCTCGCGGGCGCTGGGGGCGGGGTGGCCCGTCGTGGTCTCCCTCGGAGGGGCCGGGGCGGGGGCCGGCGGCAGCGGCGCGGGGGGCCCCGCCTCGTCTCCCTCGCGCCGGTCGCTGCTGGGAGCGAAGGCTTCGGGGGACGGCAGCAGCGGCGGGGGGAGGTCGGCGGCCGCGGCAGCCTCCGCCGCGGTGGCCAGCCTTCTGAATCGCTCTCCGCCGCGCCCCGGAGCAGCCTCGCCCTCGAGGCTGCGCAGGGCCGCCGCCGCCGTCGCGGGGCTGCCCGTCGCGGCCGCGGCGGCCGCCGTCGGGGCCGCGGCCGCCGGGATGCGGAGCGTCTCCTCCGCGGCCAGAGGCGAAAGCGGCGGCGGCGGCGGCGGCGAGCCTGCCTCTTCCGCTCCAGCTCCCCCCCCCCCGCCGCCACCCCTCGGCGGCGGCGCGCGCGCCCTCGCTGCCGCGGGCGCCAGCGCGATCCGGGACGTCCTCTGGTCCGAGGCGAAGCCGCTCGTGAAGCCGGACCGGGCGCTGCTGTCCAGGCTGCTCAAGGGCAGCGCCGGCGGCGGCAGCGGCGGCGGCGGCGGCGGCGGCGGCGGCGGCGGCGGCGGCGGCGCCGACCCTCGAGTCGCCGCGGCCAACAGCGCGGCCCTCCGCCGCTCCTTCAGGCGTCTCACGGAGGGCTTCCTATCCCTCTTCGACCCGTTCTTCGACCTCCCGGGGCCGCCGCCCGGCTCCTCGCGCCTCCCTCCGGGCGGCCCGCCGCCGCCGCCGCCGTTCTCGCACTCGCTCTTCCTCGAGGCCCTCGCCGATCCGCGCAGGACCCCCCCGGTCCCCGGGGCGCTACTCGACCGCCTGGGATCGAGAGCCGGCGTCGTCGCCCTGGCCCGGCGGTTCCTGGCGTCGCCCAACTTCGCGTCGTGGTTCGAGCGGAGGAGGGCCGCCGCGAGGGGCTGGCAGGCGGCGGCCTGGGAGGCCGCCGCGGCCGAGAGAGGGGAGGGCCCCGCGCCGCGCGAGCTCGGGGAGAGCGAGCTCGTGGATGCGTTCGCGGCACTGGAGGAGAGGATAGGGGCGCTGGAGTCGGCTCTGGCTGAAGCTGTTTCTGGCGGCGGCGGAGAAGCAGATTCGGCGAGCCCTCCGGATCTCGGCGCGCTCTCTCTTCGGCGGCAGTCGTCGGCGTCGTCGGCGGCGTCGGCGGCGTCATCGGCGGCGTCATCGGCGGCGGCGAACTCGACCTCGTCGAAGAAGAAGCACCACCGCCACCACAGGCAGCACTCTGCGGCCCGCAGGCGCCTCTCCTGCCTGAGGAATCAGGCAGCGGAGACGTATGCGGCGATGCCGGAAGACTTGAAGCAGGCCGTGACGAGCGCGCCGAGCAGGGCGAGGCTGGTGGAGTCGCTGCTGCTCGGGGCGGTGGGTTGAGAAAGAGTTGTTATTTTCCCCTTCTCACTTCTTGATCGGCATTGTAAAACCAAAGAGTAACAAAACGCTCTTTTTTGCACTCAAGCTCGCCGATCTCACGTGGGAGATCGACTAAGAGAGCTATGATTTCTCTCCAACGAAATGCGGTCGCCGCCGCTTATGGATCGAGGAACAATGGACCGAGGACGAGCGCGGCAAGCTCTTCGTTGAATGGCCACCACCGCCGGCGAGTTTCCATCGTCGTCGTCGTCGCCGCCGCCGGCGACCCCGGCGGCAGCTCCACCCCCTCCAACGCCACCTCCACCCCCTCCAACGCCAACCGGGGCTTTCGCATCCTCGAGCGCGCGGGAGGCCTCCTCCCACAGTCCCTCCTGGTGAAATCCACCAAGACAGCCTGGAGGGCCGCGTGGAAGACGATGGTCGTCGAGCTCGCGCCGCAGGACGAGGGCGGCGCGTACGCGCGGCCCCAGGCGGCCTTCACCGGCGAGATGCGGGGGCCCCTGCCGCCGGAGGGGGAGACGCGGTACCGCTTCTACCTGGGGAACGCCTGCCCCTGGTGCCACAGGGTGCTCCTGGCCCTCGTCGTGCGGGGGCTGGCCCCGGCCGCGCCGCCGATCCCGGGGAGGAGCGGGCCCGGACCGGAGGCCGGGGGCGGGAGGCGCCGGCCCGTCGCGGTCACGGCCGCGGCCGACGACGCCGAGCGCGCCTCGAGGGGCGGGTGGGTCTTCGACGCGTCGGAGAGGGAGCCGGCCTTCGGGGCGCCGGACCTGGCCCGGGTGTATGCGCTGGCGAACGGCGGGAGCTACGCGGGGAGGTGCACGGCGCCGCTGCTCCTGGACGCCAGGAGCAGGAAGATCGTCTCGAACGACTCTGACGGGATCCTCCGGTCGCTCGACGCCCTCGACCTTTCGTCTTCTTCCTCCTCGATCGCATCCCGGGTGCTGCTCCGCCCCAAGGAGCTCGTGACGCAGATCGACGAACTCAACGACCAGGTCTACGCCGACCTGGCCAACGGGGTCTACCGCTGCGGCTTCGCGACCGAGCAGTCGGCCTACGACCGCGCCGCGGCCGGCGTCGCGCGGGCGCTCGACGGGCTCGAGGCGCGCCTCTCGGGCTCGCGGTTCCTGCTCGGGGAGCGGTTCACGGACGCGGACCTGCGGCTGTTCCCCGTGGTCGCGAGGTTCGATGCGGTCTACGTGCCGCTCTTCCGGGCCGCCGCCGGCCCCGTCGAGCTGAGGTGGCCAAACGTTTTCCAGTGGTGCTGCGATGTCGCCCGGCTCGACTCGAGCGGGCGCGGAGGCGACACCAGCGAAGGAATCGCTTCCTGCTCTCCCTTGTCCTCCCGCCTGGGCGACACCATCGACGTCGCCGCAGCCCACAGGTCCTACTTCACCTCTCTGTTCCCTCTGAACCCTTCCGGGATCGTCCCCGTCGGAGGAGGGGGCGGAAGGGAGGCCGCGGCGAGCTGGCAGGCAGGGGAGGCCGCCGCGGCGCTCGCGCGCAGGAGGGGCTCGCCCGCGGTCGACGAGGTCTTTTGGCTGCGGTGAGTGAAGCCAGAGAATGCGGTCGGTTTTCGCTTTTTGCCTCTGTTGTTTTTTCCTCGGGCGCGTGCACGCGCGTGTTGTAATGTACTCTCTTTTTTTGTGGCCGAAACGAGAAAGCGACCAAGTTTCTTGCGGGGGGGGTGTTGTGTGGAGAGGGTGAGAGAGAAGAGAAAAGAGCCAGACCACAACCGAACGAGCCTCGTGGGCCCGACCTCCAAAAAGAGTGCGATTAAAACATCCGCCTCAGGATCGCAATTGCGCCACTATTTGGTCCAGCAACGGCCTGCTGCGTCGTTCACATATCGATTTTGATCCCTTCTGAGAGAACTCGGGCGAAACTCTCGCTCAGAAAGCCCCAAAGGGAGAGAAGCGTTGAGTCTTTTTTTTGTTTCCCAGCGGCATTCCAGTCGCCATCGATCTCGCCGCTGACACCTCTCCTGCCCGAACTTGAACTTCGACCCCGACCTCCTTCTTCGTCTCCTTCTTTTTCTTCTTCTTCTCTCTGAATTAGATCTGACATGGCCTCCTCCGCGCCTCCTCCTAAGACGGCTGCGTCATCGCTGGCTTCCCACAACCCTTCCATCGACGAGAACGAGCAGCCGATGCGCGCCGGAAAGCCCTCCTCCTCTCCTTCGCCTCCTCCTCCTCGCTCGCCCGACGGCGGCTCTTTTGCCTTCCGCCTGCCGCGGCCGGCAATGAAGGAGAGGGTCTGCTCCTACCTCATGTCGACGCACTTCCAGTGCGCCGTGCAGCTGACCGTCGGTGTCGCATTTCTGTCGCTATTCGTGCTCGTGGACAAGATGCGGTTCCCGATGAGCTGTCAGGCAGCGGTGATTTACGGTACGTTTTTTTTTTTCAAACACTTCTCTCGACCCCACAAAGGGAAAAAAATCTCACCTTTTTTTCTTCACACCAAACACGAAAAACAGCCGCCCTGACCCTTCAGCTCTTCCCCAACGTCCACATGGGCGGCCGAATCGCGGGAGCCTCGATCGCGACCGGCTGCGTCTTCATCGGCGCGCTCTTCGGCGGCGCAGCGGTCTCGATCGCGTGGAGGGCCAAGGGCGCCGGGAAAAACTCGCTCATCAAGGCCGTCAAAACCATCATGGCAGGTCCTCCAGGACCCGAGAAGGCGGCGCTGATGCGCAAGATCGCCGCGGCGCAGTCAGCCAAGGCGGGCGCGGCCACGGGCGCCGCCGCGGCGGCCGCGCCCAAGCCGACCCTGGGAGAGGCGATGGAGTTTCTGACGCAGCTGCCGATCGTCGGTCCCGGGTATTACGTGACGCTCTGTCTGGTCGGCGTCGCGGCCATGGCGCTCTTTGCCGTGGTGCGCTGCGACCCGAAGAACAACGCCGTGGGGGCGCTGGGCTCGATCCTGGCCGTGGTCACCGGACTGGTCGTCGCCAACGCCGGCGCGGTGCCCGTGGTCGGCCTCAGGGGCTTCTGGGGCGCCGTCGTCATCCGCATCATCGAGCTGGGGCTGGTCGCCTCGGCCGCCACGCTCGTCGGCGGCACGCTCGTGATGCCGTCCAAGGCCTCGGACGCGCTCGCACGCTCGCTCGCGACCGCGCTCAGCGGCGTCGGGACGTCGGTGACGGGCTTCGGGCGGCTGGCCGAGGCCGCGCGCTCGGCCAAGGAGCGCGCGGCGGAGGACGGCCCGAGGCTCTCGGGGAAGAAGGGGGGCGGCCCACAGGTGGGGACGGCAGGGCAGACGCTCGAGGCGAAGCGCGGCGGCGCGACGAGGGCGAGGAGGCGCAGCGCCGGCCCGGCGGGGAGGTCGATTTTTTTCCTGTCCGATGCGAACGTCGACAGGGAGCTCCTCCTCCGCCTTAGGGACGACTCGACGCCCCCGCCCGTGGCGGCCGACGGGAGTGTGATCGACGGCCTGTCTGACGACGACGTCGCCGGAGACGGCGAGACCTCTTCCGAGGACGACGACGGGAGCGGGCTCGTCGAGGGCGCCGAGTCCAAGCGCTCTCTCTCGCGCCCTCTCCCGGGCCCCGCCCCGGCCTCCTGTCGCAGGGAAGACGGCTCCGCCTCTTTTCCCGCGGGCCACGGCCTGGCCGAGCCCGTGACGTGGTGGCGCTGCCACCTCTCCGATGCCAGAACGCTGCTCGCCGAGTCGCGGTTCGAGCCGCCGTCGCTCTTCTCGGGGCCGCGCGCCGCGGGCGGGTTCCGCCCGGCGAGGTGGGCCGCGATCATTGCCAAGACCGACGCGCTGATCGCCCGCGCCGCCGCGCTGGAGGAGCTCTGCGCCAGCCCGGGCGCCTCCGAGGCGTCGGCGCTGCTGCGCGGGCTGCACGGCAGGGACGTGGGCGGCCCCCACAGGGAGGCGATCGGCGCGTCGGCCGCGGCGCTGGCCTCGCTGGCCAGGCTGCTGCGGGACCCCGGGGGCGCCCTGCCGCTCTGGGAGGGCCGGGCTCCCGGGCTGCACGGCCCCGAGGTCTGGGACGCGCTGCAGCAGAAGCTGGCCGGGGCGGCGAGGGGGCTGCAGGCGCGGTACTGGGAGGCGCTCGAAGGGACCCGCGGAGGGAAGGGCGGCGGCAAGGACGGCAGCCGAAACCAAGCCGCCGAGTCTTCTGCCGACGGAGCGAGGGACTCCATGGCCTCTCACGGCGCCGTCATCGCTATGCGAGGGTACCACCAAGCCGCGATGCTTTCTGGAGGGCTGATCGAGGCCATTCGAGACCTCGAGAGCACTGTCCTCAGCGCCCTGGGCCTCGAGCAGAAGGGCTCTACCAAGGACGAGGAAGAGGGCGGCGGCGGCGGCGGCGCCAGCGACGAGAAGAAGAAGGAGGCTGCTGCCCCGAAGAAGAAGGAGCCCAACCCGTGGGTGATCTGGGCCGTCACGATCTTCGCGGGCCTCTCGGGACTCATGGTCTGGATGCGGCTCTTCCGCGTCGCCAAGGGACTGCCGGCTGTCGTCTCTGGCGCGGTCAAGAGCCGCTCCAGTGGTGGAAGCAAGAGCAATAACGCCATGAAGAACGCAACGCCGCTCCGGAGATTGACTTCCGGCGACGCGCGCTCGGCCGGCGAGGAAGCGAGCGATGTCGCAGGCATCGCCGACATCGACACCGATGCCGCCACCCCTTCCCTCGAGCGCTCCGCCGTCATCTTCGGCCTCAAGTACTTCGTCGCGACCTCGGGCACGCTCGTCGCCTGCGTCTTGCTGCTGTGGAAGTTCCCGGCCGAGCTCTTCGACTGGCAAATATCCACGGCCTTTGTCGTCATGGCCATCTGCCTGCAGCCGCGGCTCGAGGACACGGTCCCTCGCGCCGTGCTGCAGGCCTGCCTTGTTTTGCTCGGGGGCTCTCTCGGGTACGGGGTCATGCTGCGGTCCTCGCTTGCCGCAAACCCGCTCTACGTCGCCGCGCTGCTGCTGTCGACCGTCTTCGTCTTCGGGCACATTAATGCTTTGCAGGCCGTGAAGAAGCCGCTGTTCCTGATGCTGTCGACGTTCATGGCGAGTCTCCTCTGTCAGTTCCCTAAGGCAGCCACGACGAAGTACTTTTGCGGAAGGGTCGTGTCGACGGCGGCGGGTTCGCTGCTGGCGCTGGCCTTCTCGGCCTTCGTGTTCCCTGCGAGGGCGTCGCACGAGTGCATGGACTCCGTCGCGGACGCGCTCGAGGCCTCCGCCGAGCTCGTCTCGCGCGCCTGGGACGACTTCTCCAGGGCCGCGAAGGCGGCAGAGAGCAAAGGCTCGTCGATTCCGCCGCTGCGCGCCGACCTCTACCTGTCAGAGCTCCAGAAAAAAGTCAACGTGCCGCTCGCGCACGTCACCGCGCTCACTAGAGTCGACGTGCTCCCTTCTTTCTTCGACGCCTGCCTCCCTCGAGGCACCGACCTGGTGACGCCGATGCCTCCCGCGGTGAAACCCATGGCCGCTGCCGCCAGCGCTGTGGCGAGGAGGGTCGCGGCGCTTCAGCTGGCGACGGCGAGGGAGTGCTGGGGCGCCAGGTCCGCCGAAGAGAGGAGGAAAGAAGCCGCGGGCGCCCACCCCAACGGCGCGCTGTCGGGCGTCGCCGCCGCGGCGCTCGTCCGCGCCGCCGACACGGAGATGCGCGCCACGATCGACGACGCCCGTGCCCTCATCGACGCCGTTTCGGCCTCACTGCGCACGCGGGGAGAAGACCGCGGCCTGCTGTGCTACCTGCTGCCAGGAGGCGGCGCCTCGCTCGAGTGCAAGCGCGTCGCCATCGTCGAGCGGATCCGTGCCACCGAGCTCTCGCGCGTCGCGGCCACGAGGGCGATCCGCAACTCGCTCCCTGACATCGTCGCCGCGGCGCAGTCCGGGAAGCTGACGGCAGAGGAGGACCTCGAGTTCGAGGCCTGGGCCGCGGCCCTGATGTCGAGCCTCGACTCGCTGCTTGCGGCGGGCAGGGCCGCGGCGTCGAGGGTCGCGCAGAGGAGGGCGAGCGCCGCGAGCGTGTTCGGGCTTTGCTGAGAGGTTGTTCTTTCTTCCTTGGGCTTCCTTTCTTTGTTTTATTTTGTTTCCGTCTGGGCTTTTTGGTTGAAGTTTTTTTTTAAGATTTCGAGTTTTTATCTTGCGGGACGTGGAAAGAGAGAGAGAGAGAGAGAGTCTCTGAGAGAGAATGTACGCGACCGACATCACTTTTTCCTCGCCGAAAGGAGGAGAGTGAAGAGCGGGCGAAGAGGTCGAGGAAGAGGTCCTCGAGCAAAATCACAGATGCTCGAAAAAAAAGGTGCCTGTCGTTTCTTTCCCTCGTTGCTCTCTCCTTCCCGCTCTCTTTTTGTGCGCTATCCTCTCTCAAACAGCAGCGCAAGTGTTCTCTACCGCTGCTTCCCCAAGCCCACATCGATCTCCCGCTAGAGTCGCAGCGCGAATCGGAAAAGAAGATGGTGACAACGGCGACGGCGACGGGCAACCACGAAGATGCTCGGAAGCCGCGCGTCCTCCAGGAATTCGTCGTGCTTGCCTTGGCCCCGGACCACCCTGCGCGACAGCAGCGTGACGCGCCCGTGCCTCGAGGCGTCGAAGAGTCTCTGGAGGAAGCTCCTGCGAAAGAAAGAGAACAAAAGACGTCGTCGCCGTCATCATCAGCACCAGGCTGCTGCTCCTCCTCCTTCCTCGATCAAACCCCACCTCAGTCGCTGCGCCTTTCGGACGCAGCCATCGAGCGCGCCTCCGTTGGACTGCGAGCAGGAGACGAAGAAGGTGCCCGGGTGCTGAGGGAGGTGTTTGGAGAAGCGCTTCCATGGACGGAGAAGGAGCTGTTCCGCTCAAAGTGAGAGGTGGGCTGAGCGAGAGGGGAGGGGGGAGGCCGAGGGAGTGAGAGGGAAAGAGGAGAACGCAGTTTCAACTTTCAACTCTTGTAACAATACCAATCACAACGAAAGGATTAATGCTGCTGAAGACATGGGAGTAGAGACGCGCGCGCGCGGCAGGGAAGGAACAGAGGCAAGTTTGACTTTTTTTTCTTTCCGCTTTCGTTTTTAGGCCGTTTTTTTTTCCACCTCCCTCGAGCCACTTCTCGATCGCTTCTCCTTCGAGGCTTCCACTCGTTCTCCCGCTTCTCCCATCCGTTCTCCTCGCCTCTCCTTGTCTCTGTTGCCCCGTCCGCCATGGCCGACGCTACCCTCCGAGAGCACCAGCACGGGAAGTCCCGCGTCCGCCTCGGAAGGACCTGGCGCGAGCAGGGCGACGGCGCATCGAGTGCCAAGCATCACTTCGTCGAGTGGAGCGTCGACACGGTCCTCGAGTCGGAGATGAGCCACGCCTTCCTGTCGAGCAGCAACGCCGGGATGACCGCGACGGACACGCAGAAGAACGCGGTGAGATGATTGCACAGGGGCGAGACGGGAAAAAAGGCCGAGCGATGGAGGCATAGAGAGAGGAGGAGGGGGCGGGGTCGCCGCGGTCGAGGGCACGTGCGGCGTCGCCGAGGGCAGCTTCCTCTCTTTTCTTCCCGAGGCTCTTCCTTTTTCCCCTTCGAACCCCGCCCCGCACCCCCCACACACCCACCCACCCACCATACACGCACACGCACACGCACGAAAAAACAGGTCTACTTTGTCGCCAAGCAGCTCCCGGTCGCGACCCCCCCAGAGGAGTTCGCGCTCGCCCTCGCCCGCCTCTTCCTCGAGACCTACCCCCTCGTTTCCTGCGCGAAGATCCGCGTCGTGTCCTCTGGCTGGTCGCGCGTCTCGGTCGAGGGGAGGGAGCACGCCCACGGCTTCCAGTCGGACGAGGGAGGCGGGTGTGGCACGGGAAGGCGGTTCGCGGAGGTCGTCTCTTCCCGCGGGGGAGGAGAAGGAGCAGCAACTTCGAGCAGCAGCAGGTACAGCAGCAGCACCAGGGTCGTCGCGGGCGTCGAGGGCTGGCGCGTTCTAAAAACCACCATGTCTGGCTACGAAGGGTTCCTCAAAGACTCGTTCACCCGCCTCCCGGAAACACGCGAGCGCATCGCGGCCACTTCGGTGACCGCGTCGTGGCGGTACGGCGGGCCCTGCGACTACGACGCGAGCTACCGCAAGGCCCTCGCGGCACTCGGCGCTGCCTTTTTCGGGCCCGCGGCCGGGGGGCACTACTCGCCCTCGCTCCAGTATACGCTGTTCGAGATGGGGAGGGGGCTGCTGGAGGCCGTGCCGAGCGCCGAGAGCGTGCACCTGAGGCTGCCGAACCTGCACTTCCTGCCGTGCGCCCCCGTCAACAGCTCCGTACGTTTTTTTCTATGAGTTTTTTTTTTTTTTTTTTTTTTTTTTTTTTTTTTTTGCGTTTACTTTTCCGCTGCACTCTCAACAAAACTCTCAAAAACAAAACAAAAATGTCTCAAAAACAGTTTGACGACGACGTCTACGTCGCCACCTCGGAACCCCACGGCACGATCGAAGCGACGGTCACAAGGGGGAGCAAAGCGGAGCCGCACGTCAAGCTGTGGTCGTCGAGCCTGAGCAAGCTCTAAATAAGAAGAAGGAGAAGAAGAAGAAGAAGAAGAAGAAGAAGAAGAAGAAGAAGAAGAAGAAGAAGAAGAAGAAGAAAGGAGAGAGAAAAGAGAGACGAAAACATAACTGAGAAGAAAAAAAAGAAAAAAAAGATGGTTCTAACACATTCAGATATGTCCTCATCCTCCTCATCCTCCTCTTCCTCCTCTTTTTTCACGCCGCGCGTGGCTTTTCGGTTTTGTAATGAATAGGGCGGTGAGAGAGTAGTAAGTGGGGAAACAACGCAGGAGAAAAGAATCGAAAAGAAAAAAAACGGAAGAATAAAATCAACCTCGCCCGCCTCTCTCCCTCTCAACTCTCCCTCGACTCTCCCCCCCTTCCTTTTCCACTCACTCCCCTCTCCTCCACGCAAAGCAGAAGCAGAAGCAGCAGCAGCAGCAGAAGCAGCATCAAACGATCGACGAATCGATCGACCTACTTGATGTACTGGCTCACCCAGCGGAACCCGTCGCCGTAGCCCATCCGGCGCACGACGCTGCACATGAACACCTCGATCGGCCGCACCCCGGCGTCGCGCAGGTCGACCTTCCCCTTCCCCGTGGTGTAGTTGGCGAGGCCCAGCTGCAGCCTCAACTCGTCCTCCGACGCGGCCTGCGGCACGTCGATCTTGTTCCCCAGGACCAGGAAGGGGACCGTCGCCAGCGCGTCGTCGCCGAGCAGCGAGTCGAGCTCCTTCTTGGACTCCGAAAACCGCTCCCTGTCGACGGCGTCGACCAGAAAGACGATCGCGTCGACCTGCGCGTAGTAGTCCCTCCAGACCCTCCGGGCGATCTCGTGACCCCCGAGGTCGAACGCCTTGAAGTTGATGCCCGCCATCTGCAGCTCCTCGCTGGTCGGGTACTGCGTCGGCTGGTGCTGTGCGAGGCGCTCGTCCTTGAGCATGTGCATCAGCGTGGTCTTGCCGGCGTTGTCGAGGCCCTGTGTTTTTGTGAGTTTTGGAGGGGGGGGCGGGGGGCGGGGGAGGGGAGGGGGAGAGAGGCCGTGCGTTGGGTGGTCGAGGTGGAGGTC
>Ga0210003_1003237_pt1 | contig 13359 bp, 10 predicted proteins | sample LantaG_FD_182804 | JGI IMG/M metagenome (GOLD analysis project Ga0210003, IMG submission 182804) | Deep subsurface microbial communities from Baltic Sea to uncover new lineages of life (NeLLi) - Landsort_02402 metaG (SPAdes) (version 2) | ecosystem: Environmental > Aquatic > Marine > Oceanic >... | reverse complement strand
AATCTCTTAGGGTTTAATTCCCCGCAGCTCTGCTGCGATCAATTAGTTTGCTTTAGAGAGTAATAGATACCCCGTAGCTCTGCTGCGGGGAGATTCATTAAAACTTTAAATTAATGTCTAAGATTGATTCTTTTAGGGAATAATATAATCAGAGAAAGCTATATTTTAAAATAGAATAAGTATCTTCGAAAGTTGATAAAGGCAAACTATCCGAAAGGATAGGACGCAAAGCCGTGGATCTAAGGCACATAATGTGCTAAGATTGCCAGACTACCGACTTTTTTTTATTTGCATTCGGATGATTAATGATTAAATAATCACATACTCTTTTTTTAAATATATAAAAAGGAGAAAAGTTATGAGATATATCGGTATAATCATATTATTAGTTCTTTGTCTGACCTTGTTATTATTAACTGGTTGTATAGTAAATCCAGTTATTCCCGAAACAGCTATTGGGAATTTAGAAAACCAGGAGAATACAGAAGAACCTATAATAGAGAATACAGAAGAACCTGTCATGTGGTCTGGTTTAGGGATAGATATTGAGAATTTGGTTTATATAGAGACTATCCCAGAATTTGATAGTTATGTGGATACATTACTGGCTAATGGATTTACTCAAATTCGTGTAAAAATAGCACAATATTATTCAGATGATGTAGATTTATCAAAAACAGCAGCATTGAGAGCTATTGCTAAAGGTGCAGAGGTAATTTGGGGAGTTGATGGGGGTTCTACAATAACTGCTACTAACTGGTCTTCTTTCAGACAAGCTATATTAGATGCAGCTCAATGGGCACAGGATAATGGAGTTTATGAATTTCTATTAGGAAATGAAGAAGATGACAGAGTTGATGGAACTACAATGACACAAGCACAGATTATTGTTAATCTTAAAGCTGTTGCAACTGATGTTCAAGCAATATTTACAAGAGGAAATATAAGTTATACTTGCAATTCTTTTGCTATATCTGATTGGGTAACCGCAGGCAGGGGAGATATAGATATTTTAGCATCAAATGTCTACATAAACGGCTGGGGTAATTGGAAAACCAATATAACTAATTTAATTGCTGGTTTTGGTACTGACCATACAGGTATAACAGAATTTAGTGTATCTGGGAATGGTTTAGATAATTATTCTACGGATGAAGCAGTACAGGCAGCAGGGACTATTGAAATGATTGAATATATTAAGGCTTCAGGAATGACCAGAGCATTTTATTTTTGTTATACAGACACATCTTGGTTGCCAGGACGTGGGGTCTTAAAAGCTGATGGGACTTATAGGTTATTATGGAGTCAGGCTCTACTCAATTCAGAGTCTGTAAAATTTGCTACTGTTCCAACAAAAACTACCATAGCATCATTACCAGGCACACAATTGCACTTATACCAAGAATAACCAGATAGTGCCCGGCATCAGGCTCTAGTGTCACGTCAACCTTGTAATGACTGGTGGTTACATGGCATTACAAGGTTGACTAACTCCACCAGAAGCAGTAACCGCTCCTTATTAGTGGCTTATAATTTATCTTCTTATTTTTAACCATTTTAGTTTTCTCCAAAAAAATCCAATCAACTTTCGTACGATTGGACAGTTGTCTAAAATATAACGTAGAACAACCAAAATTGCAACTATTAAAAAACTGCGTATTCCGGAGTATCCGGACGGCAATTCCGAAGGCATCCGGAGATCAAAAAAGAGTTATGGGGTGGAGAATTTTGGTCTGATGGATACTCTGTTGCCACTGTTGGTGAGAGAGGGAACTGGTCAAAAGTGGAAAACTATATACAAAAACAAGGTATACCGAAGGAAGATTTGAGACAGATAAGGCTGTTCTGATTTTTGATACCCTGCGGCTTGCCGCAGGGTCATTCATTCTGTTTCGATGTAAGGCCTTCCGCAAATAATGATTGGGAGATTGACAATGGAATAATGTAGATAAGGGATACAATTATCAAGAGCCTGTGCTATTTTTTCTGTAAAAGTGATTAGAATAACTTGAAGGGGTCATCAAAAACCTCCATAATAAAAAACAAATACCAAATCATTAAGGAGGTAATAAAAAATGACCCAACTAAATAGTACTTTATTAAAAAAAATATTTCAAGAGGCTTAATTGCCTCACCAAAAAAATACTCCAAATAGTATCATTGTCAGAAGGACAAAAATAGTGTAATATGGTTCTATAAAAGGGATTAAAATTATAATAAATAAAGAACTTCTAAAAGAAATTATCGTATCAAATGAAGAGTTTATTCTTTATCTAGTGAAAGGAATTCGCTATGTCAAATTTTATAAGTGATAAAGCAAAATTAGGGAAAGAAATAATTTTTGCTAAAAATGTTATTATCGAAGACAATGTAAGTATTGGAGATAATTGCTGCATAGGTTACAATGTAGTAATTAAAAAGGGTACAACAATTGGTGACAATGTTAGGGTTGATGATAATACAATAATCGGGAAATATCCTATGCGGGCAAGCTTAAGTATCTTTAAAGAAGAATCAGACCTTCAGCTTGCTCCCACCCATATTGGCGATAATTGTTTAATTGGTGCAAATACAGTTATTTATATTGGCTCCTCTATTTCTAATCATGTCTTAATTGCAGACTTAGCTTCCATTAGAGAAAATACTACTATAGATGAATATACTATTGTAGGTAGAGGAGTTACCATAGAAAATTTCGTTAAAATAGGCAAACGCTGTAAATTAGAGAGTGAATGTTATATTACCGCTTATTCAGAATTAGAAGATTATGTTTTTATCGCTCCCGGAGTAGTTACCAGCAATGATAATTATTTAGGTAGAACAGAAGAAAGATTTAAGCATTTCAAAGGAATTACAGTAAAGAAAGGTGCTCGTATTGGGGCAAATGCAGTAATCCTTCCTGGGAAAATTATAGGCGAAGATGCCCTAATAGCTGCCAGTAGTGTAGTTACCAAAGATGTTCCTCCTCGAAAAATTGTAATGGGTTCGCCTGCCCGAATTATCCGAGATGTGCCCGAAGAACAATTAATTGAAAATCAAAAATTTTACATAGGATAAATTAATTATGAAAATATTAACCATAATCGGAGCAAGACCGCAGTTTATTAAAGCTGCTTCTCTATCCAGATATTTAAAAAAGATGTTCAATACCGATATCAATATAAAAGAGATTATATTACACACGGGACAGCATTACGATAATAATATGAGTGAAGAATTCTTTTCTGAGCTAAATATCCCCAATCCTGATTACAATCTTCAGGTAGGCTCTGACACCCCCGCTCGACAAACTGCAAAGATGATGATGGGAATTGAAGAGATTGCTCTTAGGCAATGGCCAGATTTTATTTTGATATACGGAGATACTAATTCTACCATTGCTGGTGCTCTGGTTGGCGCAAAACTTCACATACCTATAGCTCATGTCGAGGCAGGATTACGAAGTTATGACCGAGAAATGCCTGAAGAGATTAACCGAGTAGTTTCGGATGCAATATCTACAATTTTATTTTGCCCTACAGAAACAGCAGTTAATAATTTAAAAAGAGAAGGGATAACCAAAGGTGTATATAATGTAGGAGATATAATGTTGGAAACATATTTATATTATAAAGACCAGGCCCAAAAAAGTTCCACAATATTAAATAAATTAAATCTTAAACCTAAAGAATTTATATTATGCACTATTCATCGAGCTTCAAATACAGATAATACTGAAAATTTAAAAAATATTTTTATAGGATTAACCAATTCCAGAGAAGGAATAATATTACCCTTGCACCCTCGAACCAAGAAAAAAATAAATCAGAACGAATTTTTAAAAAAATATATTGGGCCGAATATTAAAATTATAGTTCCCGTAGGATATTTTGATATGATTTGCTTAGAAGTAAATGCTAAAAAAATTGTTACTGATTCAGGAGGAATTCAAAAAGAAGCTTATTTTAATAAAGTTCCCTGCATAACCCTTAGAGAAAATACTGAATGGGTAGAGACAATTGAACAAGGCGTTAATCAATTAGTAGGAGTAGATCCCGAAAAGATAGAAGAAAGCATTATTAATTTCCATCCTCGAGAGCAAAATTATTCACAACAATTATATGGAGATGGAAAAACATCAGAAAAAATTATAGAAATATTACGCCAACAATTAACTAATTTTTCAATTAACAAATTAACTAATTAACTAACCGAAAGGGTAAAAAATGAAAGTACCACAATTAGATTTGACAACACAATATCAATCAATAAAAGAAGAAATTAATTTTGCCATTACCGCTGTCTTAGAATCAGGAATAGTCATAAACGGTGATAACGTAAAGAAAATAGAAAATTCTCTTGCCGCTTATTCAGAAACTAAATATGGCATAGGAGTGGCTAATGGGTCTGATGCTATCTTTATAGCCTTAAAAGCTTTGGGAATATCCCCGGGAGATGCGGTAATTTCTCCGCCTTTTACTTTCTTTGCCACTGCCGGAAGTATTGTAAGGGCAGGGGCTACCCCAATATTTGTGGATATCGATTCTCAAACCTACAATCTTGACCCGATAAAACTACAAGAATTTATTGACATTAATTGCATCTTTGATGCTAAAACAAACCAATTGGTCTATCGACAGACTGGCAAACCAATTAAAGCAATTATCCCGGTTCATCTATATGGTCAGATGTGTAAGATGGATGAGATTATGAAGATAGCCTACAAATATAATTTAAAAGTGGTAGAAGACTGTGCTCAGTCAATAGGTTCTGAATACAAAGGAAAAAAATCGGGAAGTTATGGCGATTTAAGTACCCTTTCTTTTTTTCCTACCAAAAATCTTAGCACTTATGGTGATGGAGGCATGATTGTAACTTCTTCAGAAGAGTATGCCGAATATTGTCGTATATTCCGTTCTCATGGTTCAAAAACAAAATATTATCATAAATTTATAGGAATTAATTCTCGACTTGACGAAATACATGCTGCAATATTAAATATCAAATTTAAATATTTAGATAAATGGTTAGAAGATAGATTTCAAGCTGCCTATAGGTATCAGAAATTATTTGAGAAATATAAACTATTGGATAAAATAAGGCTTCCCGTAAAAGATATCCATAGCATTAAATATCATAAAGAACATACTTTTCATCAATATGTTATTTTTTTAGAAGATAGAGATAAATTACAAAAATATCTAAAAGAAAGTGAAATAGGCACTAATATATACTATCCTTTATGTTTACACTTACAGGAGTGTTTTAAATATTTAGGTTATAAAGAAGGAGATTTTCCTATTGCTGAAGAGGCAAGCAAGAAAGTTTTAGCTATACCAATGTATCCTGAACTTACTGAAGAACAACAAAAATATGTAGTCAGTAAAATCGCTGAATTTTACAATAAAATCAGGTGAACCATGAAAAAATTAAGATTTGCTCTAATCGGTTGTGGACGTATATCTTCAAACCATATAAAAGCAATTTTGGATAATTTTGAAGATGCCGAACTTGTCTCCGTTTGCGATTTAATAAAAGATAGGGCTGAGCAGAGAGCTAATGAATATATACACCAGGTAAAAGAAAATAATATTTCCCTCAAAAGACCAAAAATATTTACCGATTATAAAAAGATGCTTCAAAAAGAAGATATTAATCTTTCTGTTATCTGTACCGAATCTGGCTATCACGCTGAGATTTCCCTTTATTGCTTAAATTTTAAAAAGCATGTTTTGGTAGAGAAACCAATGGCTATGTCCCTTCAAGATGCCGATAGAATGATTCAAGCAGCTCAAAAGAATAATCTGAAATTGGCTGTTTGTTATCAGAATAGGTTTAATCCTCCTATTCAGAAATTAAGGCAGGCAATTGATGAAAAAAGATTTGGCCGAATATTTGCCGGAACTGCTCGAATCTTATGGAACAGAAATAAAGAGTATTATGATAAAGCTAACTGGAGAGGGACCTGGAAATTAGATGGAGGATGTCTAATAAATCAGTGTACGCATAATATCGATCTCCTTCAATGGATGATAGATAGTGAAATTGATTCAGTATATGGACTGACGGGAAATTATATGCATCCCTATATTCAAACAGAGGATTATGGAAGTATAATTATTAAATTTAAAAATGGTGCCATAGGGAATATTGAGGGGACTGTCTGTGTATATCATAAAAATTTAAAAGAAACTCTTACTATATTGGGAGAAAAGGGGACTGTAATAATTGGTGGGTTAGCTTTAAACAAAATATTAGTTTGGGATTTTGAAGATAAACAGGAATCCTTAGAGCAATTACAAAAGGAATGTGATTCGGAAGTCGAAAATATCTATGGCAAAGGACATATTCCGCTTTACGAAAATATTATAGATGCAATTAAAAACAATACTAATCCATTAATAGATGGCAATGAAGGAAAAAAATCTCTGAGTATAATCTTAATGGCTTATAAATCTCAAAAATGTTCTCGAATTATAAATTATAATGAAGGATTAAATATAAGTTCTGAAGACTTTGAAGGAATGTTCTAATTAATTAGCTAATTTGTTAATTAACTAATTAAACCGAAGGGATAATTCAAAATGAAAAAATCTGAAAATCCTTATAAGAAACAACTTCTCTCCAAAATCAAAAACAAAACTGCTATTCTTGGAGTGATCGGTCTTGGTTATGTTGGTCTGCCCCTTGCAGTAGAAAAAGCAAAAGCAGGTTATAAGACTATCGGTTTTGATATGCAAGAAAAAAAGGTTTATATGGTAAATGAAGGGGAAAATTATATTAAAGATATCATAGATTCAGATCTTAGAGAAGTGGTAGATAAAGGACTGCTACAAGCCACCACTGATTTTTCCTTTGTAAAAGATGTAGATACTATTTGCATCTGTGTCCCTACCCCTCTTGATATTTACCAGCAACCCGATCTTTCTTATGTGAAAAATTCTACCGAAAATATTGCCCAATATCTTCATCCGGGAATGCTGGTAATTCTTGAATCCACTACCTATCCCGGTACCACGGAAGAATTAGTAAAACCTATTCTCGAAAAAGAATCTGGTCTTAAGTGTGGAAAAGATTTCTTTCTGGCTTTTTCTCCGGAACGAATTGACCCCGGAAATCCCTGGTATAAAGTGAGAAATACTCCCAAGGTAGTAGGTGGAGTAACTCCAGATTGCACTGAAATAGCAGTCTTTCTTTATAGCAATATTATTCAGGGCAAAGTACATCCTGTCTCTTCTCCCAAAGTGGCGGAAATGGAGAAGATTTACGAGAATATTTTTAGATATACGAACATCGCCCTGGCCAATGAGATGTCGATCCTTTGTCATAAAATGAATATTAATTTTTGGGAGGTTATCGAGGCAGCTAAGACCAAACCTTATGGATTTATGCCTTTTTATCCTGGACCAGGTATTGGTGGGCATTGTATACCCCTTGACCCATTTTACCTTACCTGGAAAGCTCGCAAGTATAATTATCATACTCGTCTTATTGAATTAGCTGGTGAGATAAACAAATATATGCCGGAATATGTGGTAGAGAGAACCGCTAAAATTCTGTCCAGAAAATTTAAGAAATCTTTAAACGGAGCAAGGGTCCTCTTGTTAGGAGTGGCTTATAAGAAAGATATTGATGATTTACGTGAATCACCTGCCTTGGAGATAATTAAAAAATTGGAAGAAGAAGGGGCAGTCATTTCCTACTATGATCCTTATATACCAGAATTTACCAGTACTGGAAAAGAATATAAATCTTTAAAAGAACTTACCGCGGAAAATATTATAGAAAAGGATATAATAATTATTACTACCGCACATACTGCAGTAGATTATAAAATGGTTGCTAAGAATGCCAAAGTAGTATTTGATACCAGGAATGCAATAAAAGATAACAGTGAGAATGTGGAAAAATTGTAAAGTAGCAAGTTATTAAAAGAAAAATATTTTATATTGTAATTTTTAATCTCATTAGTGCAGACTTAGTTTAAGGAGTTAAACCAATAAAGATGACAAATAAGGACCGATTAAAAATTTTATTTATCCCAGCCTGGTATCCATCTAAGCAAAATTTGGTAGCTGGAATTTTTATCAAGGAGCATGCCAAAGCAGTGTCACTATTTAATGAGGTAGTAGTGCTTTATAGCGAAGGGATTAACCATTCAATAAAAAACTTTTATAAGATTGAAAATAATATAGAAGATGGTATACGTACATTGCGGATTCATTATCGGAGATCTCCAATTCCTAAGACGACTTATTTTATTTATCTTTGGTCCATGTTTAAAGGTTTCCGTAAATTGATACATGAAGGATGGAAACCCGATATAATCCACGCTCACGTCTTCTCAGCAGGGGTTCCAGCGTTTATTTTAGGAAGGATATATAAAATACCAGTAGTTATCACTGAGCATTGGTCTGTTTTTCCTCTTCACATATTAGGGAAATTCGATATATTAAAAGCCCGTTTCGCCATGAATAGAGCTAAAGTGATACTTCCAGTAAGTAAAGATTTAGAAAAAGCCATTAAATCTTACCAAATTAAAAATAATTTTGAAATTATACCTAACGTCATAAATACTGAAATATTTCACCCTTCCACTTTACAAAATAGAAAAGAGGAAAAAAGAATTTTGTTGGTTGCTCTGCTTTTACCAATAAAAGGAGTACCCTATTTACTTCAAGCCATAGCTCAACTTAGACAAAAAAGGCAAGATTTTGTTTTAGATATAGTGGGAGATGGCCCTAATAGGGAAGAATATGAAAAATTAACTAAAGAATGGGGGCTTAATAGGATAGTAAAATTTCATGGATTAAAATCAACACCAGAAGTAGCAGAATTTATGAGAAAATGTGATTTTTTTGTTCAGCCTAGTTTATGTGAAACTTTTGGAGTCACTTTTATAGAGGCAATGGCTTGTGGAAAACCAATTGTTGCTACTCAGATTCCTGTTCTTCAGGAAAAAATAAATAAAGACATTGGTATTTTAGTTCCACCAAAAGATATTGAAGCTTTAGCAGATGCAACTGATTATATGTTGGATAATTATCAGAAATATTCTTCAGCAAAAATTTCTCAATATGCTAAAGAAAATTTTAGCTATGAAGTGGTAGGGAAGAAGTTAGATGAGATTTATAGAGCAATTTTAGAGAGTAAAGCATTATGAAAATAGATATTAAATATATACCTGAAAAATATTGGGAGGAACGCTTGAATAAAGATTTTTCATTATCGGGGGTAGGACATTTAGGATTTGGATTGGAATACAATATTTGGCTTTATAAATCTAGATTGCATGTACTTAGAGGACTTTTAATAAAAAATAATATTGTTTGTAAAGGTAAAAAAATATTAGATATTGGAGTAGGCACAGGGTTTTATATAGATTTTTGGGAGAAATTAGGTGCAAAAAAAATTACAGGTATAGATATAACAAACAAATCAATAGAAGAATTAAAAGAAAAATATCCTAATTATAGATTTACCAAAGGGAATATTTCTACTTTAGATTATAATAAAAAATTTCCTGATGAAAAATTTGATATTATAACAGCTTTTGATGTTTTGTTTCATATAGTTAATGAAGAAGATTTTAAAAATGCAATAGAAAATATTAGAAAGTTTTCCCACAAAGAAACAATTATTTTAATTATGGATAATATTCTTAAAGAATATAAACCTGCAAGAGAGCATGAGAACGATAGAACATTTTTATATTATAAAAAAGTTCTAAATTCTTATTCTAGAGAAATTAAAGAGATAAAACCTCTATTTTATTTTATGAATACACCCATTGACATTAAGAGAATAGATAATAAATTTTTAGTGTATTTTATAAAAATTATGTGGAAAATAAACGCAAAAATAAGAAGTATTTATAGAAAACTTGGATTATTGGGAAAGAAAATTGATTATATATGGGCTTTTATTCTCTATTTTCTTGATCGAATAATTCTAAAATATACTAATATAGGTCCAAGTACAAAATTATTACTTGCAAAGTTAAAAACCAAATAAATCATAAATTAAGGGACAATATAAAATGAATAGTATATCAAAAAATAGTGCAATAACTTTCTCATTTCAAATATTAATTTTTGCTTTAGGGCTTATCACTTCAATAATTTTAGCTCGAACTTTAGGCCCTAATGGGAGAGGAATATATACTTTAATAATTCTTATTCCTACAGTAATGTTAAAATTAGGCTCTTTAGGTATAGAAGCTGCCAATGTTTATTTTACGGGAAGCAAAAAGTATGAACTTAAAGATATTGTCTCAAATTCTTTGTTTGACAGTATTATATTAAGTTCAATCTTGATTATATTATTTATTGGAATATCTTATCTTAAAGTTTTTCATAATTTTCTAAATTCCAATCAAATAAATCTTTTTTATTTGTGGTTATTAGTTTTAACTGTTCCTTTTTCTTTACTTTTGGGATTCTTAATAAGTATTATTTTAGGGCAAGAAAAAATAATAACTTATAATAAAATAAATATTTTTAAAGCCATTTTTCAATTAATCGCTGTTTCTATTTTTTTATTAATATTTAAACAAGGTGTATTTGGTGCGATTATTTCCCATGTTCTTACTATTATTTTTGTTACTTTATTTGTTGTATTATTTATAAAAAAATATACAAAGATTTACGCTTCTTATAACAAAAAAATATTTAAAGATACGGCTAAGTATGGAGTGAAGGCTTATCTTGGTAATCTTGCTCAATTTCTAAACTATAGGTTAGATATGTTTATGGTAGCTCTCTTTCTTACTACTGTTTCAGTTGGTTATTATAGTATAGCAGTAGGGATAGCTGAACAACTCTGGATGCTTCCAGAGACAATTGCCACTGTATTATTTCCCAGAATTTCCTCAATTAAAGATACAGAAGCAAATAATCTTACTCCAAGAATCGCACGGCACACATTCTTTATTATATTTATTATTTCTTTGATATTAGCTATGTTAACTGTGCCAATGATTAAAATTTTATTTGGACTTGACTTTCTGCCATCGGCAGTTCCTTTATTGATATTGCTTCCTGGCATAGTGGCATTAGGTGGAGCAAAAACATTAACCGCTGATATGGCAGGAAGAGGAAAACCGCAATTTGGTACATATTCCTCTTTTGTTTCTTTGGCTGTAAATATTCCATTGAATTTATGGCTTATACCAAGATGGGGAATTTCTGGCGCAGCCTTTGCTTCAAGTATTGCATATATTGTTGCTACCTTAGTAGTAATTGCGGCTTTTTGTAAAATTGCAAAGAAATCATGGTTTGAAATTTTGTTGATTAAGAAGAACGATTTTCAAGATTATAAAGAGTTTATTTTTAAAATTAGAAAAATTTTTTAAATGGTACTTTTCACATTTGGAAGATTAACTTTTAGCTTTATTAATCTCTATAATAATTGTAAATGAAAAAGGGAAACGATTTGTATACAAAAAAAAGTATTGTGTATGTAGCCTGTATAATAGAGGAATTATCTTCAGGATATAATGAAAAAATTCATTCTCAATGTTTTGCATTTCATAATTTAGGATTTCAAGTATATCTTTATATTAGCAGAGTAGATAGATGTGTGTGTTATGAAGTTAACAAAGGGAGAATGATTGAAATATTTCAAAAAAAATATTCATTTCCTTTTGTTCTATCTTCTGTTAAGAGTAAAAATATATTTGAAATATTTCAAAAAAAATATTGTGCTTATCTTAGAATTAGAGAATTTTTCAAGAATTTATATGAAATGAATTTATCAAAGAAATCCCAAATTATATATATTAGAAGGGTTATTCCTATTACAAATATTTTAATAGAATATCTTAAAAAATTAAAAAGGAATGGCAAAACCATAATATATGAATATCCTACTTATCCTTGGGAAAAAGAGATGATAAATGGCAAAAATTATTTTCTTTATATTTTGGATAAATATTATTATAAAAAGTTAATTTCTTTAGTAGATTATGTGCCTGTAATATTGGGGAAAAAAATAAATCTTTCTGAAAAATTTATCAAGATTAGAAATGGTATAAATGCACAAAATATCACTACAAAAAAATATAATCATTTTAATGATGAATTTAATATGATTGGATTAGGTCATATTCGATACTGGCATGGATATGATAGAGTGATTAAAGGAATATCAAATTATTATAGTAGTTCTAATATAAAAAAGAGAGTTTATTTTCATATTGTAGGAGACGAAAAAGAAATTCCTAGACTTAAAGAATTGGTTAAAAAATACAAAATAGAGAAATATATATTATTCTATGGGCATAAAGAAGGTAATGATTTAAATAATATTTTTGATTTGTGCCATGTAGCAATTGGAAGTTTGGGGAATCATAGGCAGGGATTAGATATTGCTTGTCCTTTAAAAAATAGAGAATACTGTGCTAGGGGAATTCCTTTTATAATATCATTTAATGATTTAGATTTTCCAGAAGATTTTCCCTATATTAAGAAGATTCCAGCTAATGATAGTGCGGTAAATATTGAAGAAATAATTAATTTTTATATTAATATTGAAGATAAATTTCCAAACTATATTGAGAACATTAAAAATTATGCAGAAAAGAATTTATCTTGGGAAATTAAACTGAAGCCAGTAGTTGATGTTTTAAATATTAAATTATAATATATAAAATATATTCCATATTTTTGAAGCAAAATATAATAACTTTTAGATAAATCATAAAAATAAGGAGCAAACCAATGAAAGATATAATCTTAGCCGGGGGAGCGGGAAGCCGCCTCAATCCCTAACCAAAGCAATAAGTAAGCAGTTAATTCCAGTTTACGATAAACCGATGATCTATTATCCCTTATCTACTTTAATGTTAGCCGGGATTAGAGATATTTTAATCTATCGAGAACTCCCCCCCCCGCCTGTAAAGGCGGGGATGAGAGCTATTTCCTGTTTCTTCCGTTCGTTCGTACTTTGCTATAATGGATACATGAAATGATATAAAGCGGCTCATACCGAATATAAAACTAAAATATCATATGGTTTGGATCACACGCTATCGGAGGAAGATTCTGGTCACCGATGTAAAAAGTTATCTGAAAATAAAGCTTCAGGAAATCAGGAGATATTATCCGGATTGGGAATATATAGAGATAGGAATAAAACAAGATCATGTTCATTTGTATATGGTCATTCCCCCAAAGTATGCAGTCAGCAAAGTAGTGGAAACCATCAAAAAGAATACCAGCAGATCTCTAAACAGGAAGTTTGTTTTCTTAAAAAAGGTGTATTGGGATAGAAAGGGCCTTTGGGGTAGAGGATACTTTGTCTCTACGGCAGGGATAAACGAAGAAGTAATCCGAAGATACGTCCAATCACAAGAAGAGGAAGAAACAGGACAAGTAAAGC
>Ga0210003_1003236_pt1 | contig 13363 bp, 12 predicted proteins | sample LantaG_FD_182804 | JGI IMG/M metagenome (GOLD analysis project Ga0210003, IMG submission 182804) | Deep subsurface microbial communities from Baltic Sea to uncover new lineages of life (NeLLi) - Landsort_02402 metaG (SPAdes) (version 2) | ecosystem: Environmental > Aquatic > Marine > Oceanic >... | reverse complement strand
TTGCATATTACGTCTTCAATGTACCTGAAAATGACCTGCGATCCGCTCACGGTTAAAGACGTCATGACCGGCATAATTAAGAGCGGATTTTTCGCGGTAGTTATAAGTACCATATCCTGTTTTGAAGGGATGAATTCGCATGGCGGAGCTGAAGGAGTCGGCAAATCCACGACATCGAGTGTCGTAAGGAGTTTTATACTGATTATTATAGCCGATTGTTTTTTTACGGCGTTTTTTTATTTCATTGGACGATAATAATAAAAAAATCGGTTTGAAGGCGAAACAAAACGCGGCAAGAAAAATTATGATAGAACTCAAAAATATTTGTAAGACTTTCAATAGGAAAACGATTCTCAAGAATTTTAATCTTACGGTAAAAACAGGAGAATCATTAGTAATAATCGGGCGATCGGGTTGTGGTAAAAGCGTTTCCCTGAAACACATGATAGGAATTATGCGGCCGGATTCCGGTGAAGTTATAATCGACGGTACGGATATTACGAAAGTAAGCCTCAGGGAACTTGACGCGATTCGGATGAAATTCGGTATGCTTTTTCAGGGCGCGGCGCTTTTTGATTCATTAAGCGTTTTGGAAAATGTCGGGTTTCAACTTTTTGAATATACGGATATGTCTTTCCGCGAGATAAGACAGCGCGTTGAGGAATGTCTCTCGATGGTGGGGCTTCAGGGTATAGAGAAGATGAAACCTGCCGCGCTTTCGGGAGGTATGCAAAAGAGAGTGGCTCTCGCTCGCGCGATAAGCATGAAGCCCGAAATTATTTTGTTCGATGAGCCGACTACCGGGGTTGATCCGATAACCGGGGACATAATCAACAAGCTGATAAGACATTTGCATGACTCCCTTAAAACGACGTCTATTACGGTAACGCATGATATGAAAAGCGCTTATCAGATCGCCGACAGGATTGCCATGCTATACGAAAAAGAAATTATTGAGATCGGGACGCCGGAAGAGATAAGATGTTCAAAGAGTAAAATAGTAAAACAATTTATAAACGGTAGAGCTGAAGGGCCGATAACCGCCGCCGCGGGTTCCAGATTTTAGAAGCCTCTCAGGTTAAGTCTCTACGGTCGCTTAAAAAAGACAGGGGTAAAGCGCGCTCGGACGTTAATTCGACTAAATAATTGAGGAATCGGGGAGTTTTTTTCCGATCCCTCAGGAATCTACAGAGATCCTTCAGCCCTTTGGGCTTCAGGATGAGGGGTCGAAAAACTCCCCGACCCCTCAAATAATTACAGAACGCAAGAGTTCTGCGATCAAAGTTTCGGTAGTGTCAAAAAAAGCATGAAAAAATGATGAAAAAAACAGTAAAGTAAGTCTCCCTCTTTTTTTTTAAAAGGGTGGAGGAAGTTTTTTTAACAAAAATTTTCTTAACTTAAGGAAGATATAGAAATACTGGATATAAACTTTTGACGATACGAAAGTCTTATTTATTAAGGAGAAAATATGTTTAGAAATGAAAAATTGGAATTAAAAGTGGGACTGTTCATGGGGGCGGGAATTTTTTTGATGTTTTTAATAGTTTTTTCCATAAGGGATCTATCGTTTCTTAACAATGGCTATGATATTCAGGTGATATTTGATACTGCCGGCGGAATAACCCGGAACGCGCCGGTAAAGTTAGCCGGAGTTAATGTTGGGGAAGTTATCTCGACCGAGATTTTTCATGATGAAAACGAAAGTGCCACCCGAGTAAAATTGGGCGTTAGAATTAACGGCAGCGTCAAGATCTCAGAAGATGCCGCCGCCAGGATCAATACTTTAGGACTTTTGGGAGAACAATATCTGGAAATAACACCGGGCGTTTCTAAAAATTATTTGCGTGAGGAGAGCGTTGTAATAGGAAAAAATCCTTTAAGTATGGGAAATCAGATCGAGAAAATGAACGCGTTCATGGAATCGGCTATTAAAATCCTGAAACAGATCGAAAGTGGAGACGGAACGCTCGGAAAACTTTTGATGGATGATACTGTGTATGAAGATATCACGGTTATTTTAAACCGACTCAAGAACGGAGAAGGAACCCTTGGTAAACTTTTGGTAAAAGAGGAAATATATGACAACGTGGAAGATTTTACCTCTGATATAAAAGAAAATCCATGGAAACTTCTGCATAAAACCAAGAATAATCCGCCGATACCGAAAGAAAAATAAAATTCTTTGTTTTTGAGTGCCGGCGGTACTATTTGAGATTTCAATTCCGCTGAAGAAATTTGAAAGCTAAACTGGGACGGGGAAGAATAGGAAACTTATTTTTTTTATTTGATATGTTGATCCTAAAACAGAAAGGAAACGGATACTATGACTATTAAGTTTGTTAGGATCTTTTTTTTGATCCTGAGCGTGATTTGCGGGTATTACCTTTGGCCGCTTTTACCCGTCAGTTCCAACTTACCGCTATTTTCAGGAGCGATAGCCGGTCTTCTCGCGGGGGCGCTATTGATACTGATGGAAATTAAACTGGAAGGGGTTTCTCTCCGAAACCTTTCCGCTTCCGCGTTCGGCCTTGTTTTCGGGTTTTTTATGGCGTGGATGGTCACCTTGATACTGAAATTTATACCTATGGAAGAGACCTTCTATTCGGTTTTTCGTATAATTTTCACGCTTATTTTTTGTTATCTGGGTATGATAATCGCGATAAAAGGCAAAGATGAATTTAATTTGGTGATTCCATACGTGCGGTTTTCTCGGGAAGACAAAAGTGAGCAGTTATACCTCTTGGACACAAGTGTTATTATTGACGGCAGAATTTCCGGGATATGTGAAACGGGGTTTTTAAAAGGAAAACTTATGGTGCCGCGTTTTGTTTTGCGGGAATTGCAGTATATCGCGGATAGTTCCGACGCTTCAAAACGAAATAGGGGCCGCCGGGGTCTTGATATGCTTGACAAATTGAGACAAGTGAAAGATGCCGAAGTTATAATACATGAAGAACGTTTGCCGGAAGTGAAAGAAGTTGATGCTAAGTTGGTTCGTTTGGCGAAAATATTAAACGCAAGCATAATTACCAACGATTTTAATTTAAATAAGGTCGCGAAATTAGAGGACGTTAACATTCTCAATATTAATGACTTGGCAAATTCTTTGCGTCCGGTAGTTTTTCCGGGGGAAGAGATTACGGTACATATCAGAAAAGAAGGTAAGGAAAAAAATCAGGGTGTCGCGTTCATGGATGACGGAACGATGATTGTAGTGGATAACGCGAAAAAATTTATCGGAAGAAACATAAATATTTCAGTGACAAGCGTTTTGCAGACATCGGCCGGAAAGATGATATTTGCCGCGCTGATAGAAAAACCTGATCCTCAGAAAAGGAACGCGCGGACTATTCCTCATTCAACGGAGCCGGTTTAGTGTCGCGGGGTACACGTCGCGGACTGCGTGTTTCACTGTGAGCGCGGCGCGTGTTACGCGAAATTTTAAATTTTCTCTATTTGCTGATAAATTATGAAAATCGGAATCGGATATGACATACATCGGCTCGTTCCGCGCCGTCCAATGGTTTTGGGCGGGGTAGAAATAAAATTCCCGAAAGGGTGTTATGGGCATTCTGACGGAGATGTGCTTCTACACGCTGTATGTGATGCTATTTTGGGGGCTTTAGGCGAGCCGGATATCGGCGCGCGGTATCCTGATACGGACGCGAAATATAAAGATATTTCAAGTGTGGAGTTTTTGCGTGATGTAGAACGTTTAACGCGTGAAAAAAAATATGAAATTTGCAATTTGGATGCCGTAGTTATCGCTGAAGAACCTAAAATATCAGATTATAGGATGGAAATAATCGCCGCGATCGCAAAAGTTCTTCGAATTCCGAAGGACAGGATAAATGTTAAAGGGAAAACGGCCGAAAAGTTGGGTGAGATAGGAGCGTGCCGCGCGATAGCATCTTACGCGGCAGTGCTTTTAATGAAAAAGTAGGGGCGGAGTTTGTTGGTTGTTTATAGGGACACATTGCATATGCCCGCATCGCTTCCGGCGTACGCCGTTCGCTTTTACAGAATAGGGGAAAATCATGAATTTTATATATGGGATTATAACGGCGGTAGTTGTTTATTATATTGCCGCGCGCGTATTTTTTTATGATGAAATAAAAGCGGCTGTTGACCGTGATCCTGCCGCGATGAATTTTTTGACGGTAATTTTTACGTATTCAGGATTTCACGCGCTTATGTTTTATCGTGCCGCGCATATTTTGAAAAGGTTTTTGATCCCGTTCTTCCCGCGTGCGGTATCACAACTTGCCAGATGGATAACCGGTATCGAAATTCATCCCGGCGCTGTTATAGGTAAAGGGTTTTTTATTGATCACGGTATGGGTGTGGTTATAGGAGAGACGGTTATAATCGGGGATAATGTAACGTTGTTTCAAGGTGTGACTTTGGGAGGTACGGGAAAAGAAAGAGGAAAACGGCATCCCACGCTTAAGAACGATATTGTAGTGGGAGCGGGCGCGAAAATATTGGGAAACATTACGATAGGAAACAATGTGTCTATCGGAGCGAACGCGGTTGTTCTTCGGGATGTTCCGGATAATTCTACCGTGGTCGGTGTTCCCGGACGCGTAGCGAAAAAACTTGGCCGTCGTATTCCCGGAGGAATCAATCTTGATTACACGTCCCTGCCGGATCCCTTGCAGAAACAGCTTGAAAAACTTCAGCATGAAATAGACCATATCGAACATGAAATAGACGAGTACAATAAATAGGGACGTCTCCTATTTAATTAGATGTATAAAAAGTGGCATTTTTTATTTAACCATTTAATTGGGAGACGTCCCTATTCAATTAGGGAGACGTCCCTATTTAATTAGATGTATGAAAAGTGATATTTTTGTGGGAGACGTTCCTATTTAATTGCGGCGCATTTGGCTGAGGAAGAAATATATTATGATTACCGTATATAACACTTTATCACGGCGGAAGGAAGAATTTAGGCCTTTGAAAAAGGGTAAGGTAAAAATGTATGTTTGCGGGCCTACGGTTTATGATGTTCCGCATATCGGGCACGCACGTTCAAGCTACATATTCGATTGGATAAAAAGGTATCTGGAATTTTCGGGATTTAAAGTTTATTTTGTAAGAAACATAACGGATGTTGATGACAAGATCATAAAAAAAGCTCAAACTGAGCTGGGGGAGGGGAACAGTCCCGAGTCTGAATCTTTAAGAAAAAAAACACGTGAAGTTGCCGAAAGATATCTTAAAATATACCATGATCAAATGGATTTACTGGGTATCGCCAGAGCGGATGCCGAACCAAAAGCAACTGAATATATACAGGATATGATTGAGTTTACTTCGAGGCTTATAAAAAAAGATTATGCCTATGTTTCGGGAGGAAGTGTTTATTTTAGTGTCGAAAAATTCAAAGAATACGGAAAATTGTCTAATCGAAAAAAATGCGAAATGATAAGCGGCGGGGTTGCTCAGCAAAACGAGGAAAAAAAGAATCCGCTTGATTTCGCTTTATGGAAAGGGGTAAAACCCGATGAGCCTTTTTGGGAAAGTCCTTGGGGAAGAGGCAGACCCGGTTGGCATATTGAGTGCGCCGTTATGAGTACAAAAATATTAGGCGCGCATTTTGATATTCACGGAGGCGGGCTTGACCTTATTTTTCCTCATCATGAAAATGAGATCGCGGAAGCTCAATCGGCAACGGGGGAAGCCTTTGCCGATTATTGGATACATAACGGGCTGTTAACGGTGCGCGGCGAAAAAATGTCAAAATCTTTAGGCAATTACGTAACAATTGACTTGTTTTTAAAAGAATACGAAGATCCCGACTGCTTAAAAATAGTTTTCCTAAACAGCCATTACAGAAGCCCGATAGATTACAATGATAAAAAACTTGATGAAGCCCGCCGGATCAAAGAACGAATAATGATATTTATAGATAAAGCCGTAAAAATGGAGATAAAAACCAAAACCCAACCCGAATTGAACGCGCGATTTAAAAAAAGCATACGTGATTTAAGGGAAAAATTTAAAAAAGCGATGGATGATGACTTTAATACGCCTTTGGCGATGTCGGTTATATTTGAAACGGTAAAAAAGGGGAATGATTTTTTACATGATGAAAGAGCGGCAAGCGGGGAAAAAGCGGCCGCGGCCGGCGCCTTTAAAAAACAGCTTTTTGAATTTACTGATATTTTCGGATTGCGCCTTTCAAAAAAGGAAATTGACCGGCCTTTGCGCGGTGAAATAGAAAAACTGGTTGCCGAAAGAGAATCAGCAAGAAAAAATAAGGATTATTCCGAAGCGGATAAAATAAGAAAAATACTTAAAGAAAAAGGTATCGTCGTGGAAGATACCGCCGGCGGATCTATATGGCGAAAAAATTGAAAAAAGGAATTTTAATAACGTTTGACGGTCCGGAAGGAAGCGGGAAGAGTACGCATTCAAGCAGAATTAAAGATGAGCTCCTTTCGCAAGGATATGACGTTGTTTATACCCGGGAACCCGGCGGAACTTTGCTCGGCAAAAAAATACGGAATATTCTTTTAGAAAAAGATGAAATTTTATTCGGAAAAACGGCGGAACTTTTTCTTTTTGAAGCGGACAGAGCCCAGCATGTCGAGGAAATAATCGTTCCGGCACTCGCGGCGAAAAAAATAGTTATATGCGACCGTTTCAGCGCGGCAACATTCGCTTATCAGGGGTACGCTTCCGGAACGGAAATAAAAACAATCTTAGATATGGATTACCTCGCGACAACAGGTATTGTTCCTGATCTTACGATACTGCTTGATGTCGATGTGAAAACCGGACTTGAGCGCGCGAAAGGGCAATTTTCGCCCGATAGAATGGAAAAAAAACCGCGGGAATTTCATGAAAAAGTTCGCCAAGGTTATTTTACGATCGCGGAAGAACATCCCGGCAGGATAAAACTTATTGAAGCGTGTCAAGATATAAACCGGACGTATGAACTGGTAAAAAAGGAAGTATATGACTTCCTTCAGTGATATAAAGGGGCAAAAGAACGCTGTTCGGTTTCTTTCAAACTGTCTTCTAAAAAACAGAGCCTCCGGGAGTTATCTTTTTACCGGGCCTTCAGGAACGGGCCGCGCGCTTACGGCAAAAGCTTTTATTACGGCACTTTTCTGCTCAAATAACACCATTGCTTCGGAACCTTGCGGTAAATGTTTATCATGTTTAAAAACCGAAAAACGACAGCATCCCGATATGTTTTGGGTTACCCCCGAAAAAAATAAAAATATAAAGGTCGAAGAAGTTCGTGACATTTGCGCCGGATTTTGCTTAAAACCTTATGAGTCGGATTTTAACGTATGCGTGATGGAAGAAGCCCATATGATGACGAGGGAAGCGTCGAACGCTTTTCTGAAAATGTTGGAACAACCGCCGGCCCGATCGCTGTTCATACTTATTACGGATCAAAAAGAGCTTTTACTTCCGACGATTATTTCTCGCTGTATAGAGGTGCGGTTTTCTTCGGTATCTGTCGGGGATACCGTGGATATAATCAGAAATTTAGCGGAGATTGAGGAAGAAGAGGCGTATTTTTTGGCGCATTTTTCGCAAGGTTCGCCGGGGGCCGCGCTTCAGATGATTAATGAAGATGTTTCGGGGCGCAAGAAAAAAATATTGGAGATGCTTACGCGAATCGCGGAAGAAGACAATTATGATTGTCTCAGTTGGGACAAAGAAGGCCGAGATTATCTTACCGAAGACTTAGAAATGCTGATAATGTTCTTTCGTGAGATAGCGATGGCTCGGGAAAATCTGGAAAATGTAATGTTTGAGAAGAGTATTCAGGATACGTCCATGTACCGATTTTTCGGGAAGTATTCAATCGAAAAAATATATGGAATAATGGAGCGCCTCATAAACATAAAGCTCGCGCTCAGCGGAAACATTAATCCAAAATTAGCCGCGCAAATTCTGCCCGGCGCGGTGCGGGGAAAATCATAAACGGGCACATGCAATGTGCCCCTACGGCCAACCTACGAGGATGTTGGCTATGCTTGTTGGCGGTTCGTCGAGACTGATTGCGCGCGCCCGCGTATGAATCGACCGCCGCCAAGGCCGGAGTTTGTTGTTTGTTCATAAAGGCGGATGTGCGCTTGTAAATAAAATTAGACAACAGGAAAGATAAAATCATGTTTGAAATTATACAAATACAGCTTAGGACCAGCGGCGAGATAAGGTATTTTATTTCCGGAGGGATGAAGTTTGATGTGGGGGAAAAGGTAATAGTCGAGGCGGACAGAGGGCTTGAATACGGGACGGTTGTGACCGCTCTTGAGAAAGTGACGGATATCGCGGCGCGCGGTAAACTTCTTCGTAAAATTATCAGAAAAACTAATCCATGGGATGAGGAACAGATCGCTAAAAATAAGGCTAAAACAAAAGATCTGATGGGGATTTGCGAAAAGAAAATAGCGGAACTTAAACTGCCCATGAAACTTGTCGACGCGGAATATTCATTTGATAGGTCAAAGATCATTTTTTATTTCACTTCTGAAAATCGTGTGGATTTCAGGAATCTTGTAAAAAATTTAGCAAGCATATTTCGCGTTCGAATCGAACTTAGGCAAATCGGAGTCAGAGATGAAGCTCGGCTTCTCGGCGGTTTAGGGTCATGCGGCAGGGAGCTTTGCTGTATGGCATTCTTGAAAAACTTTGAACCGGTTACGATCAAAATGGCTAAAGTTCAGAACCTTCCTTTTAATCCTTCAAAAATTTCAGGGCTTTGCGGCCGTCTTATGTGCTGTTTAGGATATGAGTATAAAAATTATAAAGAAGCTTCAAAAGGTTTACCTAAAGTCGGCAAAGAAATTAAAACGCCGAATGGTAAGGGCAAAGTTATAGCAGTGAGTCCTCTTAAGAAATCTTTCACGGTTGATTTGGGAGAGGGTAAAATAAAAGAGGTATCAGTGGAAGATATTGAAAAAGGTGAGGGAATAGGTCATGAAAAAAAATAAATTTTATGTCACAACACCTATTTATTATGTGAACGCGAGTCCTCATATCGGACATGCTTATACGCAAATAGCGGTTGATGTTCTCAGCCGGTATTATAAAACGCGTTCGCGCGACGTTTTCTTTCTTACGGGAACAGACGAACACGGCGAAAAGATTGAAGAAGCAAGTATAAAAGCGGGCTTTAAAAAAGGCAACGAAAAAGAATTTGTCGACGGGATAGTTCCTAATTTCAAAAAAGTATGGGAGATGTTAGATATCAAGTATGATCATTTTGTTCGTACGACGGATATATCTCATAAAAAAGAAGTTGAGAGCTTTCTTAATAAAATGAAGGATAATGGTGATATCTATCAGGGAGAATATGACGGCTGGTTTTGTACCCCTTGTGAAACTTTTTGGACGCGCGCTCAGGCTCCGGAAGGCATTTGCCCGGAATGCGCGAGGCCGCTTAAACACATAAAAGAAAAAAATTATTTTTTTCGTATGAGGAAATATCAAGAGTGGCTTATCTCTTATATAGAGAATAACGTGAATTTTATTATGCCGCCGTACCGTAGGAACGAGGTTCTCGGTTTTTTGAAAGAAGAATTAACTGATCTATGTATTTCGCGCCCCAAAGAGCGTATGTCTTGGGGGGTGGAACTGCCGTTTGATAAGGATTATGTGGTATATGTGTGGTTTGACGCGCTTGTAAATTATGTTTCCGCGCTTCGAGCGCGGAAAAAATTCGATAAATTCTGGCCGGCTGATATTCATATAATCGCTAAAGACATACTGCGCCACCACGCCGTGTATTGGCCGATAATGCTTAAAAGCTTGGATATGGAACTTCCCGATTGCATTTTCGCGCATGGATGGTGGAAAATGGGAAAAGAAAAAATGTCAAAATCGAAAGGGAATATAGCGGATCCGGTCGAGTTTTGTAAAAAATACGGAACGGACGCTCTGCGTTACTTCTTGCTGAAAACCGTAACTTTCGGGTTGGATGGTAATTTCTCGGAAAAAGCGTTTGTCAGGACATATAATAACGACCTGGCTAATGATCTGGGAAACCTTCTGAATAGGACGCTTACGATGGTTGAGAAATATTTCGACGGCGCCGCGCCGTTCGCGCTTAATACGGGCTCTCTTGTTAAAGAGCAGGCCGCGCGGTCCGGACGAATAACAAAAGCTGTCTCGGAATTGTTTCCTAAAGTTAATGAGTGTATGCAAAGTCCGAAACTGTTGTTAAGGGAAGCGTTAGAAACGATAATGGACCTTGTCGGAGCGGCGAACAAATATATCGAAGAATCCGCTCCATGGAAATACTCTAAAGAGAATAATATTGAAGCAATAAAATTTATTATGGCGGATTTATTGGAAGTATTAAGGTCTGTTTCTATAGCTATTTTTCCTTTCATGCCGGGGACTTCACGGAAAATTTGGGGTCAGCTTGGGTTAAAAGGTGAAGTAAAAACTCAAGAGATGTTTGAGCTGACTACCAAAGAACGGCGGCGAAGTTTTCCTTCCGGAACAAAAATAGCCAAGGCCGAACCGCTGTTTCCCAGGATAGTGAATAGTGAAGTGTGAATGGATTCACCATAAGCCCTTCAAATAAAAAGAGGTTGCATGAAAACTCAAGCGGCGAAAAAAATTTCGATACTCGGCGGGATGACTCTCGTTGGAATTACGCTGGGTTTTTTATTTTGGATGTTCGAGACGTTGGTGCATGTGTATTTTTTTAACCCGCAGAAAGAATCGGTTTTTCGTCATTTTTTTTATCCGGATACTCATGAATTGTGGATGAGATCTTTTGTGACCGTGCTTTTTATGCTGTTCGGTTTTTACGCGCAGTATATCGTCAATGTGCGTAAAAGGGCGGAAAAAGAACTCAATCGTCAGAATATATTTTATGATAGGACGATTGAATCTCTTACCCATCCTTTTTATGTGATCGATGTGAATACTTACAAAATAAGGATAGCGAATTCTGCCGCGTGTGAACATGAACTGACAAAAGACGGTAAACTTTGTAAAGGCAAATCATGTAAAAATTTTACGTGTTACGAGGCGACTCATAAAAGGAACAATCCGTGCACAGGACTTGAACATGAATGTCCTCTTGAAGAAGTTAAGAGGACAAAGCATCCGGTTACGGTCGAGCACATACACTATGATCTTACCGGCGCGTTTAAAAATGTTGAAATTCACGCGTATCCTATTTTTGATGATAAGGGAAACGTAACGGAAATGATAGAATATTCGCTGGACGTTACCGAACGAAAAAAATCGGAAAAGGCGTTAAAAGACGCTCATGATAATCTGGAGGCGCGTGTTAAGGAAAGAACAGGGGAACTCGCAAAGACCAATAAAGCGTTGATAAAAGCCGCTAAAGATCTTGAAAAAACAAACACCGCGCTTCAGGAGAGCCAGGTTCAGCTCGTACAGTCCGAAAAAATGGCCAGTCTTGGCCAGCTCGCGGCCGGTATCGCGCATGAAATAAATAATCCAACGGGATTTATTTTAAGCAATTTAAACACTTTAAGTGAATACGTAAAAGTTTTCAAAAAACTGCTTGAACAATACGCGTCTTTGTTTGACGCGTTGGAAAAAGGAGAGAGTAATGATAAAGTTTTTTCTGAGATTGCCCAAACGCGTAAAGATCCGGGATTGGAGTATATTCTCAATGATATTGACGCCTTATTTAAAGAAACAAGGATGGGCGCGGATAGGGTTAAAGATATAGTTGGGGGATTAAGAAGCTTCGCGCATGCTGACGAGACGAAAATGGTGGAAGCGGATATTAACAGATGTATAGAAAACACGCTGAAAATTGTCTGGAGTGAGATGAAATATAAGTGTGAATTGCGTAAGGACTTAAAAAAACTTCCCTTGATCCGCTGTCATCCCGGACAGCTTAATCAAGTTTTTATGAATATTTTGATGAACGCGATACAGGCGATCCCGGATGAAGGGGGGCTTGTGACAATAGAAACAAAAGCCGGCAAAACCGGCATTATCGTCAAAATAAGCGATACGGGAGTCGGAATTTCCCCGGAGAATTTGTCCAAAATCTTCGATCCTTTTTTTACGACTAAGCCTGTAGGCAAGGGCACGGGACTGGGGCTTTCCATATCACACGGTATAATAAAACGGCACGCGGGAACTATTGAAGTGGAAAGTGAACTGTTGAAGGGAACAACTTTTACTGTTCGTCTTCCGATAAAAAACGGGCAGTAGCGGCGTGTATGCTGATATGAAAAAAATTGACATAATAGTCATAGATGACGAGAAAAACGTATTAAACTCTTTAAGACGTTTATTCAGAAACGAAACATTTAGAATATTTTTTACGACGGATCATAGAGAAGCCGCGCGAATTTTGGAGCAAGATACGGTTAAAGTGGTAATGTCGGATCAGAAAATGCCCAAGATCACGGGAGTGGAATTTTTAAAAACCATAAAAGAAAACTATCCGCGTGTCATTAATATTTTATTTACCGGATACGCGGATTTAAAAATAGCGACGGAAGCGATAAATAGAGGTGAGGTTTACAGATTTATTAATAAACCTTGGAATGACACGGATTTAAAAACTGTTGTAAAACAGGCTATAAATAAATATGATCTGGAGGAGAAAAACCGGGAACTCGCGGGAAACATAGCAAAACAGAATGAAAAACTTAAAAAGCTGTATGAGGCTCAAAAGAATTTCATTTTAATGGTCTCTCATGAGCTCCGAACGCCTTTAGCGACTATGCGCACAGCCGTTGATTTTGTTTCAAAAAACGGCATCGGGATAAAGGCGCGGGAAAAGGATTTGCTGGGGAAAGTATCGAATAACATAAAGAGACTGAACAGGCTTATCGATGACATGTTGGAACTTTCTAAGCTTGAGTTTGAAAAAGTCAATCTTAAGATCGGCGCGCATCCGATCAATAAGATTATTGAGGAAGTTATTCTGACCCAAAAACCTATTGCCGAAAAACGCGGGCTTTATCTTAAAGCTGAGCTTGATAACACTTTTTCGAAGGTCAACTTTGATCTTGATCGCGTAATTCAGGTGCTGAACAATCTCATAAATAACGCTATCAAGTTTACGCCTCGGGGCGGTGTAACGGTGAAAAGCTATTTTGATGGAACCGGGAAAAATATAATCGTGAGCGTAATCGATACGGGCACGGGAATCGATAAGGAGGATATTCTCGAACTATTTAAAAAGTTTAAACAATTGGCTAACGCGTCGGAAATAGGAACAAAGGGTACAGGGCTGGGACTGGCAATATGCAAAGAGATAATTAATCAGCATGGAGGGGAAATTTGGGCCGTATCCAAACCGGGTAAGGGCAGTTCTTTTAATTTTTCTCTGCCGTATGTTCCTGATATCAAAAAAACTAAAAGGGAATAAAATGCAAAA
>Ga0210003_1003235_pt1 | contig 13378 bp, 13 predicted proteins | sample LantaG_FD_182804 | JGI IMG/M metagenome (GOLD analysis project Ga0210003, IMG submission 182804) | Deep subsurface microbial communities from Baltic Sea to uncover new lineages of life (NeLLi) - Landsort_02402 metaG (SPAdes) (version 2) | ecosystem: Environmental > Aquatic > Marine > Oceanic >... | reverse complement strand
AAACTTTGATTGCAAAAAAGGATGTTTTCTGAGCATTTTGAAACCTTAATTGCAAAAAAGCAGAAAGGTGGGCAAGGCAGATACCTGATCCTAAAACAAGGATGAAAAAGCGAGTAACTGAAAAAAATCAGCTGATAAATAAATTCCTTATTTATTGCTTTTCTCCGCCCAGATCCGCATCTAAAAAAGAAATTTAGATTCAATGCCAAAAAAAGCCCTCATCACAGGTATCACCGGCCAGGATGGCTCTTATCTTGCTGAACTTCTGCTCCATAAAAGTTATGAAGTACATGGTATTATTCGTAGGGCTTCTACTTTCAATACGAAAAGAATAGACCATCTGTATAAAGATCCTCATAACAAAAATATTAAAATGTTTCTTCATTACGGAGATATGACCGACTCTAGTAATCTTAACCGTATCCTAGAAAAGGTTCAACCTGATGAAATATATAATCTTGCGGCACAGAGCCATGTAAAAGTTTCATTTGAAGTGCCGGAATATACTGCAGAAGTAGATGGCATTGGGGTTTTAAGATTCCTGGATGCTATTAAGGAAATGGGAATCAAAACAAAATTTTATCAAGCTTCAACCAGTGAACTTTATGGAAAAGTGCAGGAAGTCCCCCAGACAGAAAACACGCCCTTTTATCCACGTTCTCCTTATGGAGTAGCAAAACAGTATGCGTTCTGGATTGTGAAAAATTATCGTGAAGCATACGACCTCTTTGCATGTAATGGGATATTGTTTAACCATGAATCTCCACGGAGGGGCGAGACATTTGTTACTCGTAAGATCACAAGAGGATTAGCAAATATAATTGCTAAGAAAGAGAAGAAAATATATCTTGGCAACATAGAAGCAAAAAGAGACTGGGGATATGCTCCGGAATTTGTTGAGGCAATGTGGCTTATGCTGCAGCAAGATGAGCCAGATGATTTTGTCATTGGCACAGGAGAGACTCATTCGGTAAAAGAATTTTTAGAAGAAGCATTCGGTTACCTCGATTTAGATTGGAAAGAGTATATTGAAATTGATCCTATATATTTTCGTCCAACAGAAGTCGAAGATCTAAGGGCAGATTTCTCTAAAGCTAAAAGCATATTAAATTGGTCTCCAAAGATTTCATTTAAAGACCTGGTTAAGATAATGGTTGATTTTGATTTAGAACTTGTAGGACTTCCTTCACCTGGAGAGGGCAAAAGAATCCTTCAAAAAAATGGATTGGACTGGCGAGCCTAAGGAGGTAAAGATGGATTTAAGTAATAAAAGAATTACAGTAACTGGCCTGAAATTGTCATTCACCTTGCTGCAGTAGTTGGAGGGATAGGTGCAAATAGGGAAAACCCTGGTAGATTCTTTTATGACAATGCCATAATGGGTATTCAACTAATGCATGAGGCATATCTCAGAAATATAGAGAAATTTGTTGCACTTGGGACAATCTGCTGCTATCCAAAATATACACCCGTACCCTTTAAAGAAGAAAACCTCTGGGATGGTTATCCAGAAGAAACAAATGCCCCATATGGTCTTGCAAAAAAGATGCTACTTGTTCAATCTCAAGCCTACCGTCAACAATATGGATTCAATTCAATATTTCTCATGCCGGTTAATTTATATGGCCCCGGAGACAATTTTGATCCTAAATCATCTCATGTTATACCTGCATTAATAAAAAAATGTATAGACGCAAAAGAGAATAATGATGATCACATAACAGTATGGGGAACTGGAAAAGCTTCTCGTGAGTTTATTTATGTAGAAGATGCTGCAGAGGGAATAATTCTGGCTACAGAAAAATACGACAAACCTGCCCCAGTAAACATCGGAGCTGGGTTTGAGATAAAAATAAAGGATTTAGTGGAATTGATTGCTAAATTTACAAATTTTAATGTTGAAATTATTTGGGACACATCCAAACCAGATGGACAGCCCCGCCGAATGCTTGATACATCAAAAGCAAAAAGAGAATTCGGATTTAAGGCGAAAATAAGTTTTGAAGATGGATTGAAAGAATCAATCGATTGGTACATAAACTTTGCCAAAAAAAAACATCTTGCTGGTGCACAAGACATAGGGAGAGCGATTTTTATATCAATTTATTATGTGCAAGCACATTCGAGAGTAATGAAAATCCGAGGATACTTTCTGAGAGAACGCCACGAAAAAGGTCATCTTGCTATATAATTGCTAATTTAACGGAGTCATTTTGCTTAGAAATAGTTATCAAAAGAAAACAGTACTAGTTACTGGCCACACCGGCTTCAAGGGTTCATGGCTAACAATATGGCTGAGGGAATTGGGTGCCCATGTAATTGGATACTCTTTTGAACCACCGAGTGAACCAAACAATTTTAATGCTTCAAAACTGGAAAATAAGATTACTCACATCCATGGCGATGTGCGTGATCTTGATAGTCTATTAAAGATTTTCCGTAAATATCAACCGGAATTTGTCTTCCACTTGGCTGCGCAACCTCTTGTCCTACTTTCATATGAAGAACCCAAATTGACTTTTGACACCAATGTAGGCGGTACTGTAAACCTTCTCGAAGCCGTAAGATTAAATCCCGGTGTCAAAGTCTTTGTTAACATCACGAGTGATAAGTGTTATGAAAACAAGGAATGGGTTTGGGGATACCGGGAAAATGATCCTATGGGCGGCAATGATCCTTACAGTGCTTCCAAGGGTTGTGCAGAATTAGCATTCCAAGCCTATTTAAAATCTTTTTTTACCCATAACGATTCTATGAAAAGGCAGATTGGAGCGGCATCTGTCCGAGCTGGCAACGTTATTGGTGGAGGTGACTGGGGAAAGGATCGTTTAATCCCGGATTGTATTCGAGCTTTCAGTAGTCATCAAATTATAGGTATACGTAATCCGAATTTTATTCGTCCCTGGCAGCATGTATTAGAACCTCTTAGCGGCTATCTTTGGCTCGGCGCTCTCCTTAGCTCAGAGCCAGACTGTTATTCAGGAGCATGGAATTTTGGCCCAGATGATAGCAGTCAAATGACTGTTGCAAATGTCGTAAATAAGTTCATTCAATACTGGGGCGATGGATCGTGGAAAGATCTTTCAAATCAGGATGCCCCTCGAGAAGCAAAACTTCTCAAACTAAATTGTGATAAGGTATATGCAGAACTCAATTGGCACAGTGTTCTAAGCATCGATGAATGCTTGAGGATGACTACTGAATGGTACCGCAAATTTTACTCAAACAGGCCTAATGAAGATATGTATCTAAATTGCGTTGATCAGATTAACAGCTACTCAGACCGTGCCTCCCAAAAAGGACTCTCTTGGACAAAATGAAACAAGCGAACCCGAATTCAGAAAGCATCCGCAAGCAAATTCTCAATCTTGTCAGGCAATACTACAAAATGAAATTCGGCCATAGAGAATTCGATCCTAACCGAGATAAAATCCATTACGCCGGTCGGGTCTTCGATGCAACTGAGATCACTTATCTCGTTGATGCCAGTCTGGATTTTTTCCTGACGGCTAACCGCTATGCCGAGCGCTTCGAAACAGAATTCGCCACATATCTTTGTTTATCAAACGCTCTCCTAGTGAATTCCGGTTCATCCGCCAACCTGGTGGCTTTGACAACCCTTACTTCACCAACGCTAAAAGATCGCCGTCTCAAACCCGGCGATGAAGTCGTCACTGTTGCCTGCGGTTTTCCAACTACTCTTAATCCAATCCTTCAAAACAGCCTAATACCTGTCTTTGTGGATGTGAACCTTGGTGATTATACCGCCATTCCTGAACGACTTACCGAAGCAATTAGCCCAAAAACAAAAGCTATTATGATGGCCCATACGATGGGCGTGCCGTTCAATCTTGATGTCGTCATGGATCTCGTTAAAAAACACAACCTCTGGCTCATAGAAGATAACTGCGATGCACTCGGATCAAAATACCGCAATCAATTAACCGGTACCTTTGGACACTTATCTACCTTTTCCTTTTATCCAGCCCATCATATTACGATGGGTGAGGGGGGGTGTGTGGCCACTGACGACGATGATTTGGCCCGGATCGCACGCTCCATCCGTGATTGGGGCAGAGATTGCTACTGCGCTGGTGGCGAAAACAATACTTGCGGTAAACGATTCAGTCAGCAATTCGGAACCCTCCCGTTCGGTTACGATCACAAGTATGTCTACAGCCATATCGGTTATAACCTGAAAGTTACCGACATGCAAGCGGCCATTGGCTGTGCCCAGCTGCAAAAACTTGAGCAATTCATAACCAAACGCAAGGAAAAATTCCAAAAGATTACAGAAATTCTGAAGCCATATGAAGACCGGCTCATCCTGCCAAAAGAAACAGAGAACTCAGATCCCTCCTGGTTTGGCTATCTCATTACGGTGAGAAAAGATGCCGGATTTTCTCGAAATGATATTGTAAAATATTTTGAAGCTAACCGCATAGAAACCCGCAATCTCTTCAGCGGTAACCTCCTCTGTCATCCAGCGTATCAGGCCATTACCCATCGTGTTGTGGGTGATTTAAATAATACCAATCTAGTCATGAACAATACCTTTTTTATTGGCCTTTTCCCTGGGATTGAGGATGATCAATTACGCTATATTGAAGAGATCTTTTCGTTATTTATGAATGGTGATCGGGTATAATGTCTACCCCCCAGAAACTTCGTTGCCAGGTAAAAAGAATCGTTAATCATGGAGATCATGTTTATTCTGTTGATTTAAAGCCTGAGCGACTCCTTCCCATTTTCAAGCCTGGTCAATTCCTCCATCTTGCTGTGGATGATTATGATCCCAGCGGTTTTTGGCCTGAATCAAGGGTATTTTCTATGGCCAGCTCTCCTCAAGGGAGAAAGCCTTTACGGATTTCCTATTCAGTTAAAGGGAAATTTACAACCCGCATGGAAAAGGAGCTTCATGAAGGCAAGTTTATATGGATAAAAATGCCTTATGGTGAATTTGTAATCAATGACTCAATTGATGTGGTTCTATTGGCAGGTGGTACAGGCATAACAGCCTTTGCGGCTTTCATTGAAAACCTGACACCAAAATTCAAACACACTGTCTATCTTGCTTATGGAGCAAGGAAGCGTTCTCTTCTCATTTATCGGGATCTTATTGAAGAAAAGATCAGAACAGTTCAAATGTTTCATTCTTACTATTTCATCGAACAGCCAGTAACCATAAAGCAAAAAATGCAGACAACAACTCAAAAAGAAGGAGTCTCTGTCAGCGAAATTACTGGATGTATAAACCTTGATGGATTTTGGGAAGCAATTTCAGAACCGCAAAAAGCAACCTTCTATATCGCTGGACCGCCCATTATGAATAAGACCATGATTAACGAGCTTATAGGCCGGGGAATTAAACCTGAATGCATCAAAATAGATGCCTGGGAATAAAAAAGATTTATCAAAGGTTCGAAAATGGCAAAAGTTAATAAGAATATTCGGGTAGCCATTCTTTGTGGTGGCTTGGGAACACGTTTATCTGAATTAACAGAATTACGCCCAAAACCGATGGTAGAGATCGGCGAAAAGCCTATTCTTTGGCATATTATGAAAATCTATGCCTCACATGGTTTTAAGCACTTTGTTTTGGCGCTGGGTTATAAGGGTGATGTCATCAAGGATTATTTCCTAAATTATCGATATCACGCCCTTAGCTTATCTGTATCTCTGGCCAATGGTGACATCAAAGTGCACGATGGTGATAGTGAAGACTGGACAGTGCATTTGCTTGACACAGGCCTGCACACCCAGACCGGCGGGCGTGTAAAGCGCCTCGCTCATTTTATGAGTAATGAGACATTCATGTTAACCTATGGAGACGGTGTAAGCACCGTGAATATCCGCAACCTTCTGGACTTTCATCAACGCCACGGCAAGTTGGCTACTGTGACTGCTGTGCGACCTCCGTCCCGCTTTGGCAGCCTTTCGTTAGACGGCGACTTGGTAGCCCACTTCTGGGAGAAGCCACAGATCCAAGAGGGATGGATTAATGGTGGTTTTTTCGTGTTGGAGCCTGGTGTGATTGACTATATAGATAATGATAGCAAGATATGGGAGCGAGAGCCCATGGAGCGGTTGGCCGCCGACGGTCAGCTTATGGCCTACCAGCATGATGGTTTCTGGCAATGCATGGACACCCTGCGGGACGTACGGCTGCTGGAAAGCCTATGGCAGGAAGATAAAGCACCTTGGAAATCTTGGTGAATTTGAGTGCCTTTAAGAGAGAGCTCATAGCTATTGTATAATAACCTAATGAAAAGAGTATGCGCATCTTAATAACAGGGGCTACTGGATTTTTAGGTTCAAACCTAGTGAAATCACTGGTTAAAGAAAGTCAGTATGAAATTGTAGTTATAAAACGCCTAACATCGGATATATCTGTGTTAAATTCTGTCTTGGGATATATTTCAGTTTATGATTTGGACAAGACAAATAATACAATTTACGATATTATCTCACAAGAGAGACCAGAAATTGTAGTTCATATGGCATCTCTTTTTCTAAGTAATCACAATTTGGAGCAAATAAACCCACTAATAGAATCAAATATCATCTTTCCCACCAAACTTCTTGATGCTATGGCAGTTCATGGTGTCAAACGTTTTCTTAATACTGGTACTTCATGGGAGCATTTTAATTGTTCGAAAGAATATAATCCCGTTTGTCTTTATGCCGCAACCAAGAAGGCTTTTGAGGACATTTTACAATTTTACATCAAATCATATGGCATAATGTCAGTTACCTTAAAGCTCTTTGACACTTATGGTCCCAATGATCCCAGGCCAAAGCTGTTTTATTTTCTTAAAAGATGTCTAGTAGATGAACATCCTGTTGAGTTTTCTCCAGGCGAGCAGACCCTTGACCTTTTGTATATAGATGATGTCGTTACAGCTTATGAAAAGGCCTTGAGATATTTAGCCAAAAAGGAATCGCCAGAGAATGATATTTTCTTTATTGGTTCGGGTGAAGAGAGACAGTTGAAAGATGTGGTTGGTATTTTTGAAGAAGTTGTCGAGAAGAAATTAAATATCAACTGGGGAAGTCGACCCTACCGCCAAAGGGAGGTTATGAAGGCCAAGGCTGATATCAGGCTGGCTGAGGAAAGACTTGGGTGGCAACCGCGTGTTTTCCTTAGGGAAGGTATAGAAAAAATGTTGAAGGAGGAAGGATTTATATGATAGACGGAGTTTTGATTACACCTTTGAAACAAATTCTAGACGAACGTGGCAAGGTTATGCATATGCTCAAGGTGAATGATCCACATTTTCGGCAATTTGGAGAGATTTATTTCTCTTGTGTTTATCCAGGGGCAATCAAGGCATGGCACCGTCATAAAGAAATGACTTTAAACTATGCTGTGCCATACGGAAAAATCAAACTTGTCCTCTATGACGATCGGCCTGATTCACCCACACATGGCAAGTTAATGGAGCTATTTCCAGGACCGGACAATTATATTCTTATTACCATACCTCCGATGGTATGGAATGGTTTCAAGGGGATTGGGACAGAGACGGCCATTGTGGCCAATTGTGCTACGCACTCTCATGATCCGGAAGAGATTGATAGGATTGATCCATTTGATAACCATATTCCCTATAAATGGGAAATTAGACATGGATAAGGAAGGCATGGGATTTACTAGGAAAGGATATAGTCAGTGCCAGCCGTCCTGCCAATACATCCGACGCAGTAGGATCGGTGGTCTGGTAAATACCGATAAGATCATAAACGACGGATTCTAACATTTGGATTTTTTTAGTAATTAACGGCACTATGCAGTATTATGCAAGTGAGAATTCGTCTGATTTCCTCAGTCGGCATTTAAGACACTTATGAACGATATATCGCAGAGAAATCATAGCGTTGTGGGTCGAGTACTCTTCGGTATCTCTGCAGCCTGGGTTCAGGCCATTGTAGCAGTTCTAATCAATATTGTGCAGATCCCATTTTTCTACCACTATCTAACGCGCGATACTCTGGGTGCGTGGATGATCTTTGTCCCCCTTGGACTTTTTCTCCTCCTGTGGGACCTGGGACTGGGCGTCACCTTCGCACGCTCCTTGGCGTACTTCTGCGGAACGAGGGAAAGCGGTGGCACGATCACTCTGAAGCCACCGGCTACCCCTGCTGAATCGCCTCAGGACATGATAAAGACCGTCAGCGTGACCTATTGGATTTTGGCCGCGGTTTTGTATACCGTGGGTCTCGCTGCTGGCCGGATTTACCTGGGCCAATTGGAGTTCGATACGACCTCCTTTGACACAATATGGCTGGCTTGGATCATCTACTCATTTGGTTGCGCTGTAAACCTAGGAGCCATAACCCCATTCTACTGCCTCAGCGGAGTGGGGGATGTTGGCATCGAGCAATCCCTTCAGACTGCATGCAATCTCGTTGCGTTACTTGCTAACATTATCATACTTGTGGCTGGTGGTGGAATCGTGGCATTAAGCCTAATTTTTGTTGCCAGGGGATTTGCCGCAAGGGCTGCAGCATGGTTCATCTTAAAGCGGCGCCACTTATGGCTCTTTTCTCAGAAGGGTCGGTTCTCCCGTTCGTGTCTTCGTGCCATCCGAGGAGACTGCGTCCGGATTTTCATTACAAAGCTGGGGGCTTTCCTCATCCTTCAGACGCCGGGCCTTATCATTGCACAGTTCCTCACACCGACACGCGTCCCTGATTTCATGGCGATGTGGATGATCGTGCAAGTGGGCATGATGGGGGGAATGGCTATAGGCCAAGCCGTCACGCCGTTCGCCGCCAAAGCTTATGCCGCAGGCCATGGCGAGCGCCTCTTGCGCCTTCATCGCAATGCCGCCAGTACCGGACTTTTTCTCATGGGACTGTGGAGTGTCGGTTTTCTCGTGTGGGCACAGCAGGGCTTGACACTCTGGATCGGGCCGGGCCATTTCTTGGGTTATATGGTACTCCTGCCAATGCTCATCACCGGCACCCTTGAGGTGCATCATTCGATAAATTCAAATTTTGTCTGGGCCTCCGGCCAGTGGCCTTTCATGCCCTGGGCTATTACCGCGGGCCTGTTGAATCTGGCGCTGGGAATCTGGTGGGTGCAGATCGCTGGAGAATTGGGTATGGCGTGGGCCACATGCGTTGCGCAGTTGGTCACGAACAACTGGTATGGCGTGTACGTTGCTTTGCGGAGACTCAAGGTCCCCATAGCGCAGTACGCGCGAAAGGTGGTGCTGCCAGTGGCCGGTGTGATCGTCTGTTCGGCGCTTATCGCCATCGGCGTGAAAACGGGCATTGTTCGTTATCTGAACTTTACAGGATCTATCAGGGGAGTGCCGCTGAACGACGTAGTGGCGCTGGCCATAGGGTCGATAGTCACGGTTCTGTGCGCTTTTGCGCTATTCTGGCGTTTTAGCATGGACGCCGAGGCGCGCCGAACGCTACACTTTCAGCTCCAGCGACTTGCAATGAGACGCACGTGAAACGACGATTACTAATTGCACAATTCTGCAATGAATTCTGAGGTCAAGGCCAACACGCCTTGGTCGCGTGGCGGTCCACCTCGATTTCACAAATCGCCTGAAAAGAACTGAGCAGCAATGGAGGAAGTTGGTGAGTTGGAGAAACTCCTTAGTGTCAAAGCTAGTGATACGACGCATAAATATCGCTATATTCTCTTCCGCACATAGGGTTTTTGATGTGAGTTAAGATATCGAACTCCTTTTTAGAAATTTTGTTCAATCCCCTTCGCGGTCTTTAAATCTGAATTATCAAGTGCTGTTCGTTGAAGGGTGGCAAAATAAGATCCTATAAAACAAAGCCAAGTACTATTAGTTGGCAATCAATAAGCATGAATCCGTCTTCGCAATTTATTGGAGAGTTTTTTTTAAGCTTTAATAGGGCACTGAAATTATCCATAATGAGGTGAATCGATCCCTTGTTCTAAAAGCCCGAAGGGCAGAGTTCCACGGGCTTGCCCGTGGATGAATGTATAGGCGGTGATATGTTATGATAAAAAAGTGGAGATTAGGTTATCAGGGCACAGTGCATATCGTACGGAGTATCATATAGTATGGATACCGAAATATCGCCGCCGTATCCTAAATCCTGGGGTGCAGGGATATTTGAGAAAACTTTTTCCGAGAGTTATGGATAGCATGGTTGGGTGTGAGATAATAGGATATAACATGCAGAGAGATCACATTCATATGGTTATGATAATTCCTCCGAGGACGCAGTAAGTGATGTAATAGGAAGAGTAAAGGGAATGACTGCGAGTCGATTGAGGAAAAAGTTTTCTTGGTTATCGAAAGTATATTGGAAGGAGAACATAGTGTGGTCGCCTGGATATTTTGTATCGACAGTTGGGATGAGAAGAAGATACTAAAATATGTAAAATGGCAAGAGAGCCAGGATTTAGGTCAAGCGAAGCTTGAGTTATGATAAGTACCACGGCTTTAGCCGTGGGTATCTATCTTGGCCAAAGACCAAGTCATAAAGCCCAATCCTAAATCCCGCGGACGGGAGATAGCTGTTTGAATCACCAATGTCTCTGGATCTTTCCCATAAATTTTGGGTCTCCTAGGTGTCGCAAGATTCCAGATCATTGAAATCGCTTGAGCTATTCGTGAGCGTTTTGTGCAATGCAATCCAGCTATTTCGCTGGCTTCGGCCAAGTTGAATCCTACTGTAAGTGGAGGTAATAGAAATGATCAGTTTAAGTAACATAGATTGCATTGGGCGAATAATTTTGTCAGGTGAAATACAATGATATTTATGTGTCAAATCATTAGTTTCGTTTTGACGCGCTTGATGAACAGCCTGTCATACATAGCTGCGCCTTTCGTTGACGTCGCTTCTTCGCCTCTAACGCTGCTCAGTTCTATTTGGCTAAGAATTATCAGGCGATTTCCCATTGCCAGAATGCCGTTCAGCAAGGCAATATTCAATATGGCCGGGGTTTTCCCAATACGTGACCACTATTACGAACCAATGTTCAATACGGCTCACTTGTACAGGCCACCTGAACAGGACAGAGAGCTGCCAGGTCTGGCTCTCAATCTGGCGGAGCAATTGGTGATTCTAAGCAGATTCCATTTCAATGACGAGCTGATCAGTTTTCCCGTCAAGAAACAAGCAGAGTTTAGCTTCTATTACCATAACGGCTCGTTTGAACAGATTGATGCGCAGTATTTATACAACATCATACGATTGTACAAACCGCGACGAATAATCGAAATTGGAAGTGGGTATTCAACGTTGATGAGCGCAAGTGCCATCCAAAAGAACAAGGATGAAGACACCGACTATGCCTGTGAACAGACCTGTATCGAGCCATACGAGAACCGTTGGTTAGAAGGGCTAGGGCTAATAGTGCTCCGCACGCCCGTGCAGAAAGTAGACAAAGACCTCTTTAGATCGCTAGACATAAACGACATCCTTTTCATTGATTCGTCTCACGTAATAAGGCCGCAGGGCGACGTGGTGTTTGAATACCTGGAAATACTGCCCTTATTAAAGTCTGGCGTGTTAGTACATATACATGACATTTTTACGCCAAAGGATTATCCAAGCTCATGGCTAGAAGGACCGTTTGTGTTTCTTAATGAGCAGTACTTGGTTGAGGCATTCCTTTCATTCAACCGTCAATACAAGATCATTGGGGCGCTGCATTATCTGTATCATAACTATCGGAGCGAACTGGTCGAAAAGTGTCCCCTGTTAACTCAAGACTTCTGCAAAGGGAGAGAACCTGGCTCTTTGTGGATCATAAGAACATGAGAGTAGTGGAAAGGGCCGACTACGTTCATCAGCAAGGACCTCGGCATGGAGATTCGGATCAGGTTACCCACCCGGGGGAGTCTTCCGTTTCATGTTTTCCGTGCGTTAGGAGGTGCGAGGTTCGGTCTGAAGCCGGGCGGATTGCCGCGAAAAGCGCATAGGATGGTAGGAAACAGTTTCGTAGCTTCTGTATGTATCCCCACATACAATCGGGCAAGGATGTTGCAACGCGCAGTGGCCAGCGCCCAGGCACAGACAGAATCGAGGATTGAGATTTTTATCTCGGACAATGCCTCCACGGATGAGACAGAGTATGTTCTCAAGCGTCTTGCTGAAAAAGACTTGAGGATTCGGTATGCAAAAAACTTTGAGAACAAGGGGATGGTTTATAATTGGAACCAGTGCCTGGCTGAGGCAAAGGCTCCGCTAATGTGTCTGTTGAACGACGATGACATACTCGATCCGCGGGCTATTGAAATAGGTTGCAGTTTGCTGGAGAGGCATCGTGATGCAATGATTGTATTTGGCGCAGTGCGCCATTGTAAGGATTCTGGCTCCCTTATCAAAGTCAATCGCCCCTTCAACAGAGAGTGCGTTCTAGACCCGGTCAAGGCACATAAGACGATCTGGCTCCGAAATTGTTTCCAACTCAGTCATGCTGTATTTCGAGTAGCTGCGGCGCGGGCGATAGGCGGATTTAACGACGAAGTAGGCTGGTGTACTGACACGGACTTTAATCTTCGCCTTTCGGCACGTGGGTTTGTTGCTTTTTCGCCACAAGAGATGGGGACATATATTGTCCACTCCGGCCAGTTGACTAGTACGGACAATCGGCAGGTTTACAGATGGCAGCGTAATATGGTAGAGCATGTGATGGATGATGTGTGGGAAAAACCAGAGTTGGCTGCACTTCGAACGTTGGCTGAAAGAGGATATCTTTCTTCATACACAGTGTATTTTGCCGCGGCTGCTCTTAGACGAGGGCAAACCGAGAAAGCTCGAGAGTTTCTGGCGCTGACAAGGGCGCTCGGACTGCCGATCAGCAAAAAGCATGCAACCTTATACATCCTTCTTATCGTGAGCCTAATATTGCCTGGAGGAGAGAAGTGCTTCAAAACAGTTGTCGGTCCACTGTTGGCGCGCCTTGCTGTTAGGTTGAGATAGTATGTTACCACGCCCTTACAGATGGAGTATTTTAAAAATGTTAAAACAATTTAAACTGCTTTTTATGCTCGCGATTTTGAGACTCAATATATCGCTTGATCAACTAAGAGATCAGCTTATTTGTCACTGCCCTCACAATTTAGTCATTACTTTCATCGCATCAATCTCAAATCCATGAATAGCTGTATCACCGGACACTTCCTCTACTCTTTTCTTCAAATCTTTCGCCAAAATATCTTTACAGTGTTTCGGAATCCAAACGAAATGATGTTTGATATCAAAGACTGCATACTTTGTTCGTTTGAACATGCAGACATTATACGCATTGACTCACGTTAAATGTAACTTTAAAAAAGTTGTTGCCTCACGAATAATGTAACCCAAAGCTTATTAATGTGGAGGGTTAATTGTGAGGTTAACAATGAGTTTTCAGACACGTCATGAATTA
>Ga0210003_1003234_pt1 | contig 13380 bp, 8 predicted proteins | sample LantaG_FD_182804 | JGI IMG/M metagenome (GOLD analysis project Ga0210003, IMG submission 182804) | Deep subsurface microbial communities from Baltic Sea to uncover new lineages of life (NeLLi) - Landsort_02402 metaG (SPAdes) (version 2) | ecosystem: Environmental > Aquatic > Marine > Oceanic >... | reverse complement strand
AACCCTATTTCAACAATAGCTGAAGCATTAAGAAAATACATTCAAACCGGAAACATCCCCCTGCTTCCTACAAGAAAACATAGCACTTGAGTGAGATGTTATGAATTTGTTTCCAGTTAGTTTATTATACTTGCTTCTTATTTTAGCTGAAAAAACTGTTTAAGAAAGATTTGAAACGATTTTCCATGCCGGTCAAATGTGCTGTTAGATGTGATACTGCCATTTCTTATGTCCCCGACAGGGCTGTTTTGGGAAAAAGCTGATACATTTGGCTCTTCCGGTTAATGGGCAGATTGCTATGCGGTCCGGGAAAAAGAAAAAAATCATACGGAGTTCCGGAGCCATAAATCTGCTCCTACTGGTACGCCCCGAAACGAATTTTGGCCTCTTTGTAAACGATTTTTCCATTAAAAACAAACTCAAAGCGACTTTTATGCTTACTTTTAAGAAATAAACCGTGTGCCAAGCGAACCTAGTGCAAGTCAGCAGGTATAAATCATGGTATGTCTCAATGTGCCAGGGGCAGCCATCTGCTGAACGTGGAGTTCTTACGGGAATGCTATGGGTATATCGGCAGGGAGAAGGCTCGTATGAGATGTTTGTACTGAAATAGATTCTCCAAAATCTGCACGAGAAGCAGAAATTAGTTGAAAAACGATGCTATATCGTGTAATCTAATATAAGCAGCGCTATAAATGGAATGTTTAATAATGTATATTTGAAAAATGTGAGCGAGGATAGTGGTAAATCACAATAACAAACAAACAGGCAGCAAAAATGGGCGGCAGGGTGGTACTGGGAAACGCAAGGGTAAGCGGCTTTGGATCATAATTCTCCTGCTGATAATTGGCGGTACCGCGATTGTGCTTTCGGGATGGATGAGAACGCCGTTGTCAACCGATGCCGAAGGCGCGAGTAGCACATTCACAGTGCGCGAGGATGACCTGGTCATTACGGTGACAGAGAGCGGCAATATCAAAGCTCAGGAGTCCACGGATATTATGTGTGAGGTTGAGGGCCGGGGCGTCGAAATTGCCAGTATCGTTCCCGAGGGTACTGTGATTACTCCGGAAGACGTTAAAAAGGGTAAGATTCTCTGTCAGTTGAACGCGGCTGAGCTCCAGGACACTTACAATCGCGAGCTGATCGATTTTTCGGCTGCCAAAGCGAATTATTTAGGGGCTCAGGAGGCTCACCTGATCCAGAAGAAGCAGAATGAATCCGACATTGCCGCGGCGCAATTGGCGGTTGAGTTCGGCCTTATGGACCTGCAAAACTACCTGGGTGAAAAAGCATCGCAGAAACTCGTCGACGAGGAGAGCCGGGACCCGAACGTAGTGATCGAGATGGCAACATTACTGGCGCTTCTTGACGACCCGAACGACCTGGGCGGCCAGGCTTCACAGATGTTGAAGCAATATCAAAATGATATTCTTCTTGCCGAGGGACAGCTCGAAAAAGCGACAGACGTTTTAACGGGTACACAAAAGCTTCATGATGCGAACTATGCATCGGACCTTGATTTGAAGAGCGCCCAACTGGACGTGAACAGGTTTCGGATTCAAACAGAGAGTGCCACTGAGGCGCTCAGATTGTATAAGCTCTATAATTTTCCAAAACAAACAAAGCAGTATTTGAGCGACTATCACGAAGCCAAGCGTGAATTGGACCGGACCGTGGCCAGCACGCGATCTGAGCTGGCCCAGGCCCAGGCGAGACTTGAAAGTACCGAAGCCTCGTTTAATCTCCAGAAAAGTCACGTTGCCAAGCTTGAGCGGCAGATTGCCGCGTGCATTATCCGTGCACCCAGCCCGGGCATCATCGTCTACGGCACCAGTGCGGACTGGCATCAAAGGCGTGAGGACCCGATCGAGGTCGGTGACATGGTTCGCCGGGGTCAGAAGATTTTTACCATTCCCAACTCCAATGTTATGGGCGTTGAACTGAGAGTCCACGAGTCGTCGGTAAATAAAGTTCTGCCGGGGCTGGATGTAACAGTTACAGTGGAAGCCCATCCGGACCTGGCCTTTCGCGGTAAAGTGGTTAAGGTCGCCCCATTGCCGGATCCTCAGCAAGGCTGGCTCGATCCCGGCGTGAAGGTCTATACGACATATGTCACGATCGAGGGCTCGCACGAGGTCCTCAAGCCGGGAATGTCGGCAAAAGTCGAGATTCTCGTTGACCAGTTGCGCGGCGTCAAAATCGTGCCGGTTCAGGTTGTTGAAAATCGAACCGGCAAGAAATTCTGTTATATCGCAACTGACTCGGGCCCGCAGGAACGTGAGGTCGTAACTGGGGCGTTTAACAATACCTTTGTCGAGATCGTCAGCGGTTTACAGGTCGGCGAGAAGGTATTGCTAAGTCCTCCACAAGGGATAGAACGGAAACCCGCTTCCGAGACAAAACAGCCGCGGCGGCCATCCACGGAAGACAACAAGCCGCAGGATAATGCCGAAGAAGCCGGCGAGTCTCTCGAAGAACCTGCTCCCGATTCAGACGTTTCAACAACGTCGTAACTTCAGCACGCTTTCCCCAAAATTGCCTATGGGGGCCGAAATACAGTCTTAACCAGTCCTCCTATTTTTAGAATCTATAGAAAAAGCTGACGGCAATAACGGGATAGAACTTAAATGGATCCAGTTCGTCTTCTATTTCGGCAGTTTCCTTTGCCAGATCCCCCGCCAGGCTGGCTACCGGCCCGGTTGCCGAGAGACTAACATCAGGAGTGCTTATGAAAGCAACGCCAAAATCACAGGTAAATCCCCACCTCCTGCTATGAGTAAGAGGATTGCCCCAGCCAATTCCTACGTAAGGTGCTATCTGATCTATTTCTATACAGCCGGACAAAGTACCTATTTGAGCGGGTGTGTAGGTTGTACCTCCAATCTCTTGTTCCTCAGTTGGTACCGCGTCAAGATTGACTTTATGGTCCATTGACAGAACACCGCCGCTCAGACGAAAAGAACCATCAAAGATATACCAGTCAACGAGTCCTGTTACGGAGAAAAAATCAAATCCAAGTTCGTAATCAACATCTTCTAATTCTCCGTCATAATCATAGCTGAACGTATTTATGCCGACCCGGGCGTTAACTTTCGGAACTACTGCCGCGGTAAATTCCCCGCCGAGTCCCAGCGTACTGCTTTTTGCCAAAAGGGCAAATTTACCGCAATCCGTACATCCGCTATCCGTACACCCCGCTCCACAAGAAAGTAAAATTGATAAGATTAATAACAAAATTGCATTTAGTTTCATTCTCATAGCATTTCCTTTCTTTCCGTTTAGAGCATTTTATCTACTCATTTCGACTGCCATACCGTATTTCGGTGATATATCTACCCAGTATAACTTGAGTCTTCTACTTTTCCGGCAGCTTTTCAATTGTTTTTCTTTCTTTTGCTGTTTTAGACATTCCTTAAAACCTCCATTCATAGCCTAAAAATGAGGGTCGATTCGACTCGCCCTTTGACTTATAAACAGGTTTTATCCGGCTAACCGGTCGCCGCCGCGAGCGATTCTTCTCTTTTCCCCACTCCTTCGGTCTGCTCGGGAGCGAAAAATTGGCTTTGATTGGCTTTGTTTTCTTCGCCGTAGCCGGCCGGCATACTGCCGTAATCTCCTTTACCAAAAGGTGTTAAGCCCATTAAGTCCGGCGTAAATTGGCTTTGTTTTTTCAAATTGACCTTTTTCCCTGTCAACGCTTCTGTTCCACCGACTGCCTGATTGTAACTGATGTCATTCTGCTCGATTCGCCGCATTATCTGTTGTTTCTTAAACTCGCGCAGCATTTTGGTCATGCTGTTTTCGATTCGCCTCTCGTACAGCATCATCCTGTCGAGTATCCTGCAATTGCACCAGTCGGATGAAGCGACTCGGCCGAGCTGCAAATGGCCGATGACATATCTCGGGTCGCCCAGCTTTACCCCCTTGGCATGCCACTTCATCATATTGAAGCTTTTGGCCATCGGATTGTCGATTTGACTTTCTATCATCGAATCAATGGCCTGGTTCTGCATGCGTTCGGCCCGCTTTAGCCGCCAGGTAAGGCTGACAAACCGCTCGACCAGCATGGTTTCCACCGCCCCGACGGGCGCCATTTCAGCGATGAATTGGTCGTGGTAAGCTTGATATTCAGCCGGATCTTCGCCTTTAATCACCGCCTCAGCGGCAAAAAGCCCGTGCTTAACCGCATTCTGCGAGACGGTTGCCTTACCCTCATCCGTCTGCGGCCCGGTCGATTTTTGTGCGTTTTGTCGATTAGCTTTGGTTTGTGCTTTCGTAGCCATAGTATTCTCCCTTTCTGAATTGATTATTTACTATTGTCTATTGACTATTGTAATAACGACCTAATATATTACGTTAAATAACAATCTTACAAGTAGGTTCGTTGGCCGTCAAGTGAAAAATATAAAAATATTAGAAATATATTTAACCGCGGATTTCGCGGATTACGCGGATTTTGATTTACCACCGAGGAACACGGTTTAAAGACAAAGGATAAAAACTGTGTAAATCCGTGTATTTCCGTGTCTGAAAGTAGTTTTTTAATTTTATTAGACACTGATTAACACCGAGGAACACTGTAAAAAAAAAGAAAAGATCATATCTATCCTGTTATCTTGTCAAAAACAGGCTTTTTCACCTTTTTTTACTTTTTTCCCATAATTATAGGTAACAATTTCCATCGACAAACGCTGTAATAAGTAGAAGGGCCAGATTGGCCATAAAAAGCCGGAATTCGGGATTTTTTGATTGAAAATTTGCTGGTGCAGTGTAGATTTGTGATCGGTAAGCGATGAAGCGGTACATCTTGGATCTGTGCTCGTTAGTAATGGCTTTGATAGAATACGGCGGCCGTACTCAATTATTGGTGAGTTTGGGATGCATATATCGGTTGGAAATAAGTATGGTATCCCGGAATTCCCCCGTCCCTATTATTCTACAGAAAGGCGCGAATTCGCATGACAAAGGTTAGAAGGACGCAAAGCAAGAGGCAAGAACAAAACAGCAGAGGAAATGGGAAGGAATCCAAAAAACCACTAATCTTAGCCCTAATCTCGCTCATTTTGTGGAGTGTCACCTGTTTCTATCAGGTCAGACAAGGTGAAAGAGGACCGTTGTCTGGAAAACCTGATCCCACTTTTCACATAGGTCCGCGCATCGGCATAACCAATGGAATCGGGTCTGCCATACTATTCATCAAGATGTCAATAACCAACTTTGGCACCGCACCGCTACACATTGCTCCCATGGAAATGTTCGTATCCAAGAAGGGCACTAAAGAGTGTAAGCTTCTTACCTTGGTATCTCAGTCAAGTCATCCTCTCAGTTCTTGGCTTGTGATGGATTACTTCACTCTCATGGAGAATAATAGTTGGGCTAACTTCGTGTTTTTTGGAGAAGAACGTAATTCTGCGCAAGACTTGGACGAAGTTGATTTGCTCCTGAACCTCATGGAAAGCCAACAAAAGAAGTTGCTCAGTGATCCTAATCTTACCTCAACCAGAACGAAGAACCTTTATAAGGTAGACGAGTCAATATTCAGAGATATCTCTGATAGGCTTGAACAGAATATCGCTTGGCTTGATCAAGGTGAGTATCAGGTTCTCTTATCAGTTAAAGATGCGAAATCAGACTCTAAAACATACTTCCAGGCTGCTTACAGTTTCACGATCAAACGTGAAACGATTAAGAAACTGTGTGCAATACAAGCTAAAGCGTATTTGTATCAGGGGGTTGACACTGCACCCCTTACACAGCATCTTATATACAGAAGATTGTCAATTCTTAAAACGTCCGAACTCGATAGATTGATTGCACTGGAGAAGAAACACAAGCAATCGCTGAACAACTAGACCCAAGAGAATTAAAGGTTTCGGGTATTTTTTACGTCGCTGGAAACAGTTCACAGAAAACGGTGACTGTTGGGCTGTTGAAAAAGTCCCCAGAAACTCGATGAATATTGTGCTGCCGGCCGGCTCGTGAACGTCAAAACCGACCGTGTTGCACTTCGCATGTTAATGCGCCTCGCTCTTTTTTCAGTAGAGGATTCGTTTTCCATGCGAAAAGCAAGGTTGACGTATATGTAATTGTCTGGTATTATGTAGTTGGAAGATCCTATGTGAAAACAAAAGGAGCGGGAGTAGCCAAGGTAATGGAAAAGAGAATAGACTGAAGCCCTATGTGGAGCCGAGTATGCATTCTTCTGTGTTGTCAATTGCGCGCCAATTAGAAAAGTATTTCTTCGATGGAAAGAGAAGCCCTACTGAGTATTTTCTTTTTCTTTGTGGAGGCAACAGTCCAAGTCAGTCAAACTTTCGTCGAGAAGTTGGTACAGGGATTAACTCCATTAGGTCGAGATACCGGTATATCACCTACTATCCCGAAGAAATGTTTGTTGAATTGATATTAGGCCATCAAAAAAAGGATTTACTCAGTCTTGAAAACATGCTTGCCGAAAGCGCACATGCGGTGGCAATTCTTATTGATAGCCCTGGAACTTTTACCGAACTCGGAGCTTTCGCAAATCACGAGAAGCTTCAAGATAAACTTATACTCGTTATTGAACCGAAATACAAAAAGGTGAAAAGTTTTATTAACTTGGGCCCTGTAAGATATCTGAAAAAAAGAAGTCAAAGCAAGATACACTATATTCCGTTAGATATTCAGCATATTAAACCAATTGCTTCAGCAATAACTGAGTCTTGCCGCGATATTGCGAAACATTCAGCTCCCGTTGAGGATCTTACAAATCCTATATTTGCTTATAATTTTTACTTGTCACTTATCCATGTTTTTGATCCGATACCAAAAGACGCTTTAATATCAATCGGAACGAAGCTTTCAAACTGTGCTGAAGATGCAGTTATTGTTGCTGCTGAGACTGTGGTTAACACATTGATTAATGAAGGAAATGTATCTTGTGTTTCGAATACCTTGTCCTGCACTAAAAAGGGAAGTGAACGACTTATTTATTCAAATCCGACAAAAAATAGTTTACAGATCATAAGAAAATTCTTAACAAACATCCGTTATCAAGTACTGAATGAACTATATAGAGGAAAAATAGGAATTAAGGGTGGAGCATTTTAATATTTAGGTCAGTTTGCTATATGGCAAACTAGAGTGGTGTTTCGCCACTCCGGATAGAAACCTTGACATTGCTTCCACGTGATTTTGCCCTCGCAAAATCACGCGGTTCGGCCACAGAAGCGACTAAAGTCGCTTGGTGCCCGAAAGATTTGTAAAGAGTAAATACCAATGCTCCACCCACCTTTTATTGTGCAATGAATGGTAATCCTTATCTTTTAAGACTGTTAAATTTGCCAGTCTTTTCTAATTCTAGAGAATTGGCTGAAGCTATGCATATTGATCCTGCGCAGATAATTTTATTCAACAGATACGCTCACGCTGGACATTATTATTATGAATATGAAATTCCAAAATCTAATGGAGGATCACGCACAATTAACCAACCGGGTCGTCGACTAAAGGCTATTCAAGCATGGATACTAAGAAATATTTTGGATAAACTTACACCCTCACCCCATGCCACAGCATTTGAAAAAGGAAAGAATCTCAAGGATAATGTTGTCGCACATTCGAACAATAGTTATTTTCTTTGCATGGATTTAGAAGATTTCTTTCCTTCGATCAAGACATGGCGGGTCATACATATATTCAGTTTAGTTGGATATCCTACAAGAGCAGCAGCCACACTAGGTAATCTTTGCACATGTAAAAATTGCCTTCCACAAGGTGGTGTTACATCACCTTCGCTTTCAAACCTCATTGCTGGCAAACTTGATAGAAGAATGGCGGGTTATACTTCCAGAAGGAACATTATATATACACGATATGCGGATGATATGACTTTCTCATGCAATAATCCAAGAGTGCTCTGCAGAGCCTTACCCATGCTACGAAAAATAGTGAAAACTTCAGGTTTCAAAGTCAATAACAAAAAGCAGCGGATGTTTGGCCCAAGACGAAGATGTCTGATAACCGGTCTGGTCAAGAACAATTCTGAACCAAGATTTGGCATAGGACGAAAAAAGAAAAGGCATATTAGAGCAGTCCTGCACAATCTCATCATCAAAGGGAACAGTGACGATACCTATCGGGACGAGAATTCTGTGCTGGGCTGGTTGAACTATCTGAAATCTGTGGATGGTGATTCTTTTCAGCAAATGAATAACTACTATGAACACTTGAAGCAAAAAGCGGGAACTTAAAGGTGTCCGCCTGCCCCATAGGTAGTACGTTTTTCGATGAGTTGTTCTTGATAATGAATTCGTATATCGTATTGCGTATAGCGTATCGCGTGAAGGATTGAGATTGCCGCAGCCTCGTAATTTATTAATTATGATTTACTATTTATTATTTAGATTGTTGATTTGGCAGTAGGAGGGGAGAATGAATTTATATAATTCAAATGTGAGCTTGGCCATCCCCTACGGGAGTGCGTTTCAACACACCCTACATGTGGCTCGGATCACGTTACATTAACAGCATTCCCGTCTGCGGGATAAAATACTCTTTCGTGTTGATTTGAAAGAAAACCCGCCGAGTGAATCGGCGGGCTAAATATTTTGAATTGTTGAGATTTCTGTGCATCGTATAAACCGCGAGATACGAGTCACGAGTCACGCTGTGGAGCTTTGGGACGCATGGATTTGCTTTACCACCAGAAACACGGATTGCCGTACTGCTCGAAGAACCAACGGTGCTGCATATCTTTTAAGTGCCGCCACTGCACGTGCCCATCGACAAAAAGGATATTTGCCCCAGTAGGCTTCGAGCCAGCTTTCAGATGGTTAGTTCTGTCATAGACTTGCCAGCGTGTCCAGCAGCCGCCGTTTGCCCGGGTGAAATCAGACGTCTCGCGGTCCGGCCCGTCGCTGGCGGTTACGTCGGTGATAAGCTCCACCGATGCGGGAGCATTTTTCGTCGCAGCGATGGATCTGACCCATTCCTTGGATGCTGACTTGTCGGGGCTCATAGGCGGATTTTTTCTGCCGTCGGCCGTGTCGATGAACCAGAAGTATCCCATAATGCGATGGTAATTTCTGCGTGTCGCTTCATCCTGCGGCTCCGGCTGAGTAATGTTCTCCGGCGTCCCCATTGGAAAGTTCTCGCCGTAACGCCAGTAGATGATATTGTCTCTCTGACGCCAGGAGGGGCAATAAAAGATATGACGGTCGAAAGCCCCTGTCTCCAGAATGATGTCCGTCGTCCAGTATGAAACGTCAAACAACCAGCGATCGACCACATTCAGAGGCAGCTTGCCGTCGTAGTCGTCGGCGTACATGAACAAACCCAGGCCCGTGTTCTTCTCATTTTGGCCGCAGACGGCGCGTCGGCCCTGCTCCCGAACCGTTCGCAACGCGGGTAAGAGAATGCTCATTAAAAGAGCAATGATGGCAATCACCACCAGAAGTTCTATGAGCGTAAACCCTCTTTTTCTGTCCATAGCAGCACCTAAACTTCCTCGCGGACACCTCTGGAAACGATATGTTACTATACTCCTTTTCCACCGGAGAAACAACAACAAACCGCAAAAGCATCATTTTTGATAATGATAACCTTCAAAGGTGGGAAGTATAACGGATTTTCGGTATAATTGTAGGTTATTGGCAGCTATGTATGCAAAGCAGGGTCGGCTCGTAAACCACCCGTGTGTAAATGATATAATTTTGAGAGAGTGACAATTGAGCCGGGAACATGTAATTAAAATCGCCTCGGAGCTGTCAATAGATTCCCGCCAGGTTTCGGCGACGGCCGAGCTGCTCGAAGGCGGAGCCACGATACCGTTTATCGCCCGATATCGCAAGGAAGTCACGGGCAGTCTGGACGAGGTGGTTGTCACGGCTATTCGTGACAGGCTGAATCAGTTAAAAGAGCTGGACGACAGGCGCGAGTCGATCATCAAGTCGCTCGAAGAGCGTGAGCTGCTCACCGATGAGCTTAAAGAAAAAATCATGCAGGCCGAGACCATGGCCGTGCTGGAAGATATCTATCTACCATATCGGCCGAAGCGGCGAACGCGAGCGACAATCGCCCGGGAGAAAGGACTGGAGCCTCTGGCCGAAATGATTTTTGCTCAGGACCCTGCTGTCGATCCCGCAGTTGAAGCGAAAGCTTTTGTCGATCAGAGCAAGGGAGTCGAGTCCGCCGAGGACGCCCTTGCCGGAGCGAGGGACATCATCGCCGAGTGGGTCAGCGAAGAGCAAACAGCACGAGCAAGAATTCGTGAGCTGTTTTCCGGAAAAGGCCTGTTCCAGACTAAGGTCTTGAAGGACAAAGAAGAAGAGGGGCGTAAATACGAGGACTACTTCGACTGGGCCGAGCCGGTCGCCAGGGCGCCGTCGCACAGGATTCTGGCGATGCGCAGAGGAGCGAGGGAAGGCTTTCTGAGATTGCAGGTAACAGCTCCCGAAGAACAGGCCCTGCAGATACTCGAAAGATTGTTCGTTAAGGGACAATCGGCCTGTTCGGCACAGGTAAAAGAAGCTGTCACCGACAGCTACAAAAGGCTGCTGTCACCATCGATGGAAACGGAGATTCTCACCGCGACAAAACTCAGGGCCGATGAGGAAGCCATAAGGGTTTTCGCTGAGAATCTGCGGCAACTTCTGCTTGCTCCCGCGCTGGGCCAGAAGAACGTGCTGGCAATCGATCCGGGCTTTCGCACGGGATGCAAGGTTGTGTGCCTCGACCGGCAGGGCCGGCTGAAACATTCCGACGTGATTTTTCCGCATCAGAGCGGGAAACTGGCAGCATCGGATGCGGTGAAAACCGCTTCCTTATGTGAGCATTTTGACATCGAGGCAATCGCCATAGGCAACGGTACGGCAGGCCGGGAGACCGAAGCTTTCATCAGGAGCATCAAGTTCGCCAGGGACATTCCCGTGATCATGGTCAACGAAAGCGGCGCCTCGATTTATTCGGCATCGCCGGCGGCCCGCGAAGAGTTTCCCGATCAGGACGTGACAGTCCGCGGCTCGGTCTCCATCGGGCGAAGGCTCATGGATCCTCTCGCCGAGCTGGTAAAGATCGATCCGAAGTCGATCGGCGTCGGCCAGTACCAGCACGATGTGGACCAGTCACTGCTCAAGCACGGCCTCGACGACGTCGTTATCAGTTGCGTCAACAGCGTCGGCGTCGAAGTCAACACTGCCAGCAGGCAATTATTGACGTACGTTTCCGGGCTGGGCCCTCAACTGGCTCAGAATATTATCGAATACAGAAACGAAAACGGGCCATTCAAATCCCGGAAGCAGCTTAAAAAAGTTCACCGTCTCGGGGCGAAGGCCTTCGAGCAGGCGGCGGGCTTTCTGAGGATACGGGACGCCGTCAATCCGCTCGATTCGAGTGCCGTGCACCCAGAAAGTTATCACGTTGTCGATGCGATGGCTGCGGACGCCGGCTGCTCAGTCGAGGATATGATGAAGGACAACTCGCTTCGGATGAAAGTCAGCCTGCAGGACTATGTCACCGACACCGTGGGACTGCCCACACTTAATGATATCATGCAGGAACTGGCCAGGCCGGGCCGGGACCCGCGCAAGCAATTCGAGATTTTCAGCTTCGCCGAGGGTGTCAATAAAATCGAAGACCTCGAAATCGGTATGAAACTGCCCGGAATCGTCACCAATGTCACTAACTTCGGCGCGTTCGTGGATATCGGCGTGCACCAGGACGGTCTCGTGCATATCAGCAACATGTCTAACCAATACGTGAAGAATCCCGCAGATATAGTCAAGGTGCACCAGAAAGTACAAGTTAAAATTCTCGATATAGACCTGAGCAAAAAGCGAATCAGTCTTTCAATGAAAGATTTCTGACAATAACCTCCCTCAAATCGAGAAAGGAGATAAAGTCCATGTTAAGCATCGATTTTTCTAAAAGATCCATTGTTACAATAAGCATTATTGTTTTTGCAATGGCTTTTTGGGCGATTCCATCTGAGTGTGCACGGATTCCCTATCTACAAAAACAGGGAACCGCTACACAACTCATCGTGGATGATAATCCGTTTTTGATCTTAGGAGGAGAGCTGGGAAACTCAAGTACCTCTAACCTCGATTACATGAAATCCCAATGGCCGAAGCTTGTCAAGCTGCACCTTAACACCGTCCTTGCCCCCGTTTATTGGGATCTCATAGAACCCCGGGAGGGCAGCTTCGATTTCACGCTTGTGGACGGCCTGATACAGGACGCCAGAAGTTACAACTTCCGTCTTGTTTTGCTGTGGTTCGCAAGCTTCAAGAACAGCATGTCCTGCTACGCCCCCGTTTGGGTCAAGACGAACCAGCAGCGGTTTCCTCGCGCGCGGGACAAAGAAGGCCGGGGCATAGAGATTCTCACGCTGTTCAGCGAAGAAAACAGAGAAGCGGACGCCCGCGCATTTACAGCACTGATGCGGCATATTCACCAGGTGGATGGCAATAAACATACGGTCATCATGGTTCAGGTTGAGAACGAGATGGGAATGATACCGGAGGCAAGGGATTATAGTGACACTGCGAACGAACTTTTCAACAAGCCGGTGCCAAAAGATTTGATGGAATACCTTATTGGGCATAAGGAGACACTGATGCCGGAGTTCCGCGATGTGTGGGCTGATGCCGATTTCAAGACGTCAGGGACATGGGAAGAGATTTTCGGTGAGGGACTGGGAACGGACGAAATCTTTATGGCATGGCATTATGCGCAATATACAAACCGAATCGTTGAGGCCGGTAAAGCCGAGTATCCGCTGCCGATGTTTGTGAACGCGGCACTGATCCGTCCGAATTATAAGCCCGGCCAATACCCGAGCGCCGGACCGCTACCGCATATTATGGACATCTGGCGGGCCGGCGGGCCGCTGATAGATTTTTTCTCGCCGGACATCTACTTCCAGAACTTCGCCGAATGGTGCCGGAAATACGACCGATCGGGCAATCCCTTGTTCATACCCGAAGCAAGAAGAGACGCACAAGCGGCCGCAAATGTGTTCTACGCCATCGGACAGCACGATGCTATCGGTTTTTGTCCTTTCTCAATCGAATCGATCAGCGATGCCGGCAACGATCCTCTCGCAAAAGCCTATGATGTACTTTCGCAATTAACGCCTATCATTCTAAAAAATCAGGGTAAAGGGACAATGGCGGGAACGTTGCTGGACAAAGACAATCAGAGACAACAAGTGGAGCTGGGCAACTACGCGCTGAAAGTCTCTCATGATTATACCTGGAGCTGGTCGTCCGGCGCGGGCGAATCCGGCCAGTGGCCGCGTGCCGGGGGTATTTTTATTTCTACCGGTCCGGATGAATACATTATAGCCGGCACCAGTATCATCGTGACGTTCTCTCCGATTTCGCCGGGTGATTCGAT
>Ga0210003_1003232_pt1 | contig 13383 bp, 13 predicted proteins | sample LantaG_FD_182804 | JGI IMG/M metagenome (GOLD analysis project Ga0210003, IMG submission 182804) | Deep subsurface microbial communities from Baltic Sea to uncover new lineages of life (NeLLi) - Landsort_02402 metaG (SPAdes) (version 2) | ecosystem: Environmental > Aquatic > Marine > Oceanic >... | reverse complement strand
TTGTCTATTTCGGGTAGTCTTCCAGCAGTAAAAGTTCCCGTCTTAGTTATTTCATCAACTAAAATTGCCTTAATTTTTGCATCAGTATCCACTGTTGGATCAACTTCTGTAGCCACTTTGGTATCAGCATAAGCCTTGGTAGCAGCCTCTTGTGGATTTACCGGATCAACCACACCAATTATTTTATGGGTTCCCATATTAAGGTCCTGGGTCTGTGTGCCTAAAGCAGTATCTGTATTCTGGGTATGCCTTTTGGTGACCGCATCTTCAATGAATGATCCAGCAGAAGTTATATCGGATAAAACATTTACAGTATCTACTTTCTTAACAAAGGTTGCCTCAAAAGTAGGATCTAAATCGGTATCGGTATTCTGGGTATGCTTTTTTGTCACTGCGTCTGACACTTCCGTATCGGTATTAGTCCCCTGCTCTATAATTCCAGTAGCATTGTTTATCTTGGCAATTCTACCGGCGGTAAAATCACCTGTTTTAGTTACTTCATTAACTAAAATTGCCTTAATCTCTGCATCGGTATCTACGGTTGGATCGGATTCTGCGGCAAATTCTAAAGCAGTCTCACCAACATTTACCCTGGCAAACTTTAAAGAGCTACCAGTATAATTAGCTGGAGTATCATCTAAATCTGTGAACTTTAGGGCAGCCAATTCTACACTATCAATTATGTCCTTAACCCATATTGTTTCCACCTCTCCAATGGTATCTATAGCTGTTTTTAAATAATAATCTGTTAAAGCAGAAGCTAATTCATCGGAATCGGTTATATCTTTAACGTAAATGGTCTCCACTTCCGAAAGAGTATCTATTTCTGTCTTTAAGTAATAAAGAGTTAAATCGATATCTAAAGAAGCCCTTACAGTTGAACCACTTTCTACGATCCAATTAGTTCCATCGCCTACGATAAAATTACCATCCGTCTTAACTAAAGTCGAAATATCTACTAACCCTGCAGTTGAAAATAAAACATCGCCAATGTAATATCCTTTATCGGCAGGAACTCCGATATCACCTCCAATATAACTAAGCGGTCCAAGATTCACATAAATTGGAGCACCTATAACTGGAATTGACATTAATAAAAAAATTAACAGTATCGAAACTAAACACTTTTTAAACATATTCTATACCCTCCCTAAAAACCAAATTGTGGTTTCCTCGTTGGCAACTATTGTCGCACAATTCAAAGTATCATAATCCGTATCTACATTATCCAAAATCTCTGAACTCTTATCTTCGTTATTAACCTTTTTCTTAAATACATCACTAGCCTTTATTATCGATGAACCTAATCCAAGTTTATCTGATATTCCTATCGTTACGGTGTCATTGCCCGTTACTCCTGCCGGAACAGTTATCTTACTAATCGTAGCGAAAGCCACATTACCATAAGCAATTTCACCTGGAATAATAGTTATATTATCTTCAGCACTTTCTCCTTTTGAGTCTATACCGGTTATTTTTACTACCCCACTCGGAGAAAAAACATTGGTAGTCTTAACACTTGCATTTCTCGGAACGTCGGGATTGGTTATTCCGGTAGTTATTTCTTGCTCTGATCCCGTCCCAATTATGGCATCATGGATATAGTCATCATCTGCTGCCCGCAAATCCTGAAAGTGAACACTTTGTGCAACAAGCCTTGACCTGGCAATTATCTGCCAATTTGTCCCATCTGATTTAATTGCTACATGAGCCCATTGATAATTTAAATCTGTATAAGTTAACGAACCTGCTATCGTTTCACTGCCATTTGGCTCTAAAGTAATCCTGTAATAATTATTGTCTGTCTTCACAATAAAATATAATAGACCGGTATTACTGGCTGCCGGAGGAAGTCCTAAAGTATAATCCGTAGAGGATGTGCAAAATATTAATCCCCCTTCATTAGCTGTTAGGGTGGCAGCTCCCGTCTTTGTAGTTACCCTTCTTAGTTCTTTTTCTATCTCTGTTATTGCATCTTCTATAACATCAAAAGCAGCACTTGGAACCACTTGACCAGCTAGTCTATCAACAATCAAATTATCAAGAGAGCCCGGGTAATTACTCTGTTCTTTAGGCATTTATATTACTCCTCCTTTTTCTCTTCGAGTTCGATATCTGATTCATAAGAACCACCTTTGACTCTAATAATTATCTTACGAATCAACATATGAATCTTTCTAAATACTGAATCCAAAACTTTTATCGTCTCACTAAATTTTAGAATAGATTTTAAACTAACACTATCTACTATATGGAAACTTTCGTTAAAGAATATCTTAAAAGGTTCAATAAGTTTAACAATATCATTAAACGAAAAAGATTCAGATAAAAGTTTAGTTGCTGACTTTAGTAAGGTATCGGCAATATGTAAGGCTTCTCCAAAAAGTACTTTAAACTTAATAGCATCTCCGATAGAAAAAGATTCACTTAGCAAATTTACTACTGACTTTGTAAAGGAATCTGCTATATTTAACCCTTCGCTTAGTAATTTAGTTCCCGATTTTATAAATGTATCAGCAATATCTAAACTTTCACTAACCGATTTAGTTACCGATCTCGTGAAGGAATCTACAACATGCAATGCCTGACTCAAAAAAATTTTAAAGTGAATACCATCAGTAATATTTAAACTCTCGGACATGCTCTTCTCTCCGTCAGTAGATATTGCATCAGCCGTGGAAAAAGACTCACTATCCGTTAACATACTCTTATCGAATGCACCTATATCAAAACCTATGTCGGCAGTATCAAATTTACAAGCAGGATTGTATATTGCCATTTAATCTACTCCTTAGGATAGGGTAAAAGTTACCTCAATTTCCAATGAATCCACTGTTATTGAGGAGAATCCTGCTGTATTTAATAGATCTCCAAGAGATGCGGCATTAAAAGAACCATACTCAGTCGCTGCTACAACATTGGTAAACGTTGCTGTAAAGGTAAAAGTCTTAGTTCCCTCTGTATGAGCATAGATTCCAGCCTGTCTATCGGTCTCACTGGTTAAAGTTGTTGCGGTGGCATCTCCGGCAACCCCGTTTCCTATGGCTATGTGGGTAATATCCGAAGGCTGGGCATCTTTACCAATAACGTCACAGATTAAATCAAATCCAGCATTGGTAATAAGATTAGGTAAGTCCTTAATAAATTCTAAATTCCCAAGTTTATCTCGACCAGTTAGTTTAACTTTCCCACTAATTTTAAATGATTCGTTTCCCACTCTTAACCTTGCAGTACTCTTTGATATCCCGATAATTCCTTTTGATATCATTTCACAGATTTTTAATGGATTTAACATCTTTTTCTCCTTTCTTTTTGACTTTTAGTCAGTCCTATTCTAAAAACTTCTTAATTTTGGTTTAGTAAGTTTAGTTTTTCTGCCTTTTAACAAATAAAACCTTGCCGTTCTTGTCTCTTCCAGTTAGTTTTAGTCCACCGGTAATCTTGATACTTTGGCTCATTGATTCATTTAATTCTTCTTCCCTATTCTTCCTCATTTTATTTACTCCTTTTTCGGTTTTACCTGTAAAAAATTTTAGTATATTTTTCATGTTAAACTCCTTTTTAAACTTATAGTATCCCCTACATCATAAGGTAAGGGAGCAATTGCAGTTATTCTCATTTTTACTTTCTGTTTCTTATATTCTAATAGATACCCGTCGGCTATTGCTTGGGCTGTAGTCTGGTCTTGGATGAGATGGTTGTTAATAGTTAGAGTCCTTATTCCTCCAGCTGCTCGGATTTCATCATCTGTAGCTACAGCTTCCGCAGTTATCGCAATTCTTTTACTTGGGTATGCCATTATTTTTCTTCTCCTCTACTTTGTAATTCGTAATTTCATTTAAAAGTAAATCCCTTAATCCTTTCATGGCAAACTGCGAAAGTCTATTACCAAGTTCCTCTTGAATAAATTGAGTAAGTATCTGATCTATTTTCTTAGCTAATTCTTCCATTACTTCCCCTCCTTCGGATTCTTATTTATCAACTCTTCTATTTTAGTATTATACTTTTCAAATCCTTCATCTACTATCCCCAAATTGTCTAATATTGTTTTTAGGGTTTGTCTCTGTATCTTTGCTTCGCTTGGAGGATTGTATAAATCATTAATTTTAAATGCTAAAGCCATCCTCCTAACAGTATTTGCAAAATAAGCATATTTGGTATAATCAAAGCGAACTATTTTATCATCTACAATTTCGTAAAGAGGAAAAGCATCCCAACCATCTGCCCTTACTTTAAATTGTTTATCTTCGATGATATCTTTACCCTCTTTGTCTTTTTTATATTTAATTTTTAGTGTATCTTCGATAAACTTATCATCATCTTTTAAATCGATAATCAAGTCATAACCATAAAATTCTAAATCACTTATAGCCAATATTATTTCATGTTCTATTTCATTATTTTCTTCATCGAAATTCATTTTCTTTGTATTTAAAAATAATTTTATTTTAATCACCACCCCAAATTTGAAGCTATCCATCGCCAAGCAGTAGTATGAACATGTAATTTACCTCCTGCACCTTCCAGATAAGAATCAAATATTAATTGCCCATAATAATTATTAGATGTAGGAGCATCAGCCTTATTCGGTATACTAACTTGTCCTGTCGTATAAACTTGAAGTTCTGCAGTGCCAGCTCCTAATTGTATTTTTCTGCCAGTTGTTCTAATTGCAGCAAGATCGCCCTGCTGAGTAAGATGAACGTCATAAGCTCCACTAACCAAATAAAACCATGAATGACCTGTATCGCTTTTATAAGATAAACGAGCAAAATTTACAGCGCCATATTGCCAATAGATTCTCTTATAAACTCCCGAAAGAGCATCATACATTCTAATTCCACTATCTTCAAAATATATATCTTCATCAGTTCCACCACCACATCTAAATTGAACTGCTCGCAAATATCCTACCCTAATATTAGTTGCAGTAAGTAAACTTGTTCTTATATAACCACCAATAATAATTGTATTATCTAATAAAGCAGCAGATACTAAATTATAATACGCCAGAGTTCCCGCGACACCTCCGAAATAATCTGCATTAACTGGAGGCTTTGCCCCAGTTATAGCCGCATAGGCAATACTGTCTAAGGTTGCTAAAGCTCCCGCATCGGTTAAATTTGCTATTCCTGAGCCACCTTTTATTACAATACTTCCTGCAATAGCAAGATTTGCTCCATCCCACTTTAGATATTGAGTATTGGTTCCGATATGTAATTTATATTTATCTATATTATAACCCATCCAAAAACCAGCTAAAGCCGCACCATAAGTTTTACCACTCGAACATATAAATCCGTCGGAATCTAAAGTAATATCTCCGGCAGTTATATGTCCCATGTCAGCAATTATTGCCGACAAATTAATAACATCTATTTTTACTGCTGTCACTGCGTTTGCAGCAATATCGTTTTCTCCTACTTGACTCGGTTGTCGCGCAGCAGTAAAATCTGAAGTTACTCCTACTACTCCAGCAACTGTATATGCCGTGATTCTGTATCGATAATAATATGAATAAGTCAAAAGTAAATCCAACCACATATCTCCATCTATTCTTGCAATCTCAATCCAGTTTGCACTCCAATCTACATTATCAGGAGACTGTTGTCTCTCTATCAAATAATACATGATATTATTTTCGCTATTTTTTGTCCACTCAATTTTAATTCCTGCTACAATTGCAGTAGCTGTTTGTCCTGTTGTTTTTGCAGGTGTGCCTTCATCTGTTGCAGATACTATATTCTGGACAGTACTCCAGTCACTTCTATTTTCATAAATATCACATGCTCTTATCTGAACATTATAAGTTACACCAGGTTCTAAACCTAAAAACATAAAACTTGTTGCAATAGTAGAAACTTCTGTATAATCAGAATCTGCATTTTTCTTTATCCTTAATTCATAATGACCAAAATCACTTTCTGTATTTGCATCCCAAGTTGCTTTTATATAAGCTAAACCAGCTTGAGTTGACTCTCCGAATCCTGTTGTCAAAGCTAGACCAGTTGGAACATCGGGAGCAACTTCATCATCACCTTCAACTCTATCTCTTTCTTCTCCTATAACTATTATGTGGGTATAAGTTTCATCTACACTTTCTCCTACATTCTCAACTTTAGTTTCATAATCTGAAATGGTATTGACCGGTGAATCTGTACTTGGTTTTTGTTTAAAGATGGGATTGCCTGCATAATCAAAATAAAATCTATATTGAATTACTTCAGAAAGCAAAGTAATAGCTTTTAGGGCACTGGTTCCAGTATTAAACCAAACTCGCTCGATAGTCTTTTCAGTAGCAGTGCAGTATTCACTGACCAACCAAGCATTCCTCTCGGCATCATTAGCAAATATTCCTGCTGCTAACAAAATATCTGCAACCACATCTTCCACATTCTGAATCTGAAAATAGTAGACTTTGAGGTTATTCGTTCCGACAAAATCAGGTATCCTCTTTGGAGTAAAAATTAATTGATTATTGTGCCAGTCATAAGACCAATCGGAATTTTCATAAATTTCCTCAAGATGACTTCCATCATAAGGAGAAGTTGAATCCAAAAAGACCTGATAAACTCCCTTGCAGTCGGCCTCCATGTCGTATCTTATTTTATTAGCTACTGTATTATAAGTAGCACTGGTTCCCCAATGGGTATTGGGAGAATATAATTTAAAATCTAAAACCATTCTCATAAGACAACGCCCAGTTATAGTACAGATATCTTCTCCTGCCTTTTTACTTAATTTAAAATCATCTACTCTACCTAAAATTAACTGATAGGGATGATCTTCTTCATCCTTTCTTATTCCTGCCCATAGTTTGATCCTTCTTCCCTGCTTTAAATAATTATAATAAGGTGAACTCGAATTTAGAGGTCCATATCTGTCATCGATATTGAGGCAGGTAATATTAAAACTATAACTGCAGAATTTCGCTACCCGGTTCTCTTCATTTGTACTGATGCTATATGTTTTTATGTCTGGTAATTCCTGGAAATTCCCTGCACCATCGGTATCAATTTCTACTTTTGATATAACTGTAATCGCACCCTTATTAAAGTCTTCAATAGTTAGAGGAGTAATAGACCGCATTATTCCACCTCCACACAAGTTACACTACATTCATAATAACCCGGATAACTTCTGCTTAGTTTAGGACTAATCGGATTTCTAAATTTTACGATATGATCTTCCAAGAAATCTTCATCCTCTAATTGCAGGTTTAACTCTCCGGCTAAATCGAAAATTGCCATTAAGGTGTCCTTCTCAGCTTTAATTAAACAGAGAAAATCTAAGCTATAAGTCTGATAAGTCTCAACCGCCTCCTGCATTTTGATATTTCCAGCAATCATTAAATGCTCGGATTTGGTTTTTATTCTATCCGGTGCTATATTCACATAGTGAAAAGTTGTTTCTTCGTCTTTCGGTCCTATCTTTATGTCCATGTTAATCCTCCACCAAAGCAAGTCCACGCATTGAGAACTGCTTTCTTAACTCTACGAATATCTTATCTCCCGCATTGGCAATAGTCTCATCGTTAAGTTCTTGAGCGAAAATTGATATTGCCCCGGGCATTATATTTAATTCAATTGAACTCCCAATTCCTGGTCCTACTAAACCTCCTCTGGCAAAGGCTGGTATTGGTGTTCTGCCTCCCATCCGAATCGAGCTAATTAAATCACTGGTTACAATCCCGGTTCTCTTAATGAAATCGGTCATTGGCTTTGAAATCACATATTCTCCCGGAGTAACCCAAATCGGGACTGTATCCGTTCCCTTTGGTCCTCCTCTCTGAAAATATTCCATCCCGGCTTGGGCAAGTTTCATCTCTTTTATCTTTCCACCTAGATCGTAACCTGCAATTTTTCCACCTAAGGCCATAGCCTGTTTTGTGACTTCACCACCCAAAGCCTTACCCCAAGATTGCACAAGGCTGTAAATAAAAGCTAGACCTAGAAGTAACCAGCCTGCCCATCCCCAAGACAGTAATACCGAAATCGCTTGTTGGGCAATAACTTTGGCTAACTCAGCAATTGCAACTCGACTTAATTCTTCCCAAAAATCCTTCCAGATGCTTGCCAAAGTAACTTGATCTTCTTCAATTCCTGTCTTCAAATCACCATACTTATCATCAATATCTTGCAAATCATCTATTGCATCTGTACTCATAAGTGTCCATTCATCTTTTAAATGAGTCATCATCAAAGCTTCTAATTCCTCGATACTTGCGTTCTTCAATATATTTGCATCTACTATCCCCTCAAGCATGCCGATTAATTTTTTCTTATAGTTTTCGTTATACTCCGCTCTCTCATCAAGACGTGCTTCTTCGTTAGCTGCTAAATCAGCTTGAACCTGTTCATTTATTTCTTTCCAATTTAATAAAGAAGTTATTGCATTCTCAAAAGCTCCTCCGACAGCATCTGCCCACCTCATTGCTGCATCCATTAATATCTCAGTTGTCGTTTGAGCATTTTCTCTCATATTGTCAAAAAACTCTTTCCAGTTTTCCCAAGCTGTTTTAGCTGCTACTCCAAAGTTTTCTGCTACTACTTTTGCCATCAACATTTTGTCAGCAAAAGACGTAGCAAATTCATCGACTGTTTCTCCCCCCTTATCTATTTCCTTCCACCAATTTTTCATCTCGTTTTCATTGGCTATTATGGCTGTTAAGGCTTTGTAATATTCCGCTGTCCCTTCTCCATACTTTTTAATAACCTCGTCTAAGTTTTTTACAAGTATTGCGTGCTCCTCTTTTAATAACTGTAATTTCTCTTTATAGTACCCAACACCTTTTTCGATAACTTTATATTTCTCTTCTAACACTGATAGTTTAGCTGATATTAAATCTAATCCTTCGAGTTCCAATTTCTCCACTATAGTTAATTCGGCAATTGCTTCTTTTAAATCTTTAACACCTTTTTGTGCTGACAGTAATGCAAGAACTGATTCTTGTCGTTCCTTCGTTCCTTCTTTAGTCTTTTCTTTCTCTAATTCCAATTCTTTTACTAGTTCTTCAGAAAGTTCTAACATTCCCTGGTAATATTTATTTGTATCTTCAATAATTTTGTTAGTAAGTTCATATTCGGCAGTTAAGATCTTCATCTGACCGGATAGTTTTTCGCTTCCTTCTAATAATTTAATTTCACTTTCTGTCAGACCTTTAATACTATCCTCAAATTCTGCTATTTGTTCATCGAGTTTTTTCCGAGCTGCTATCTCTTCTTCAGTTAATTCAACTCCCTCTTTTTCAACTCCGGTAAGCTCTTCTCTCTTCTTTTTAAGCATATCTATCCGTTCATATAATTCGTTAAGCATCGTCAATATGACTTGTCCTGCTTCAGTATCTTCACGCTTAAATATTCCAAAGAGTCCACCTTTTTCAGGTATTTTATTAAGTTTTTCCAATAAACCCTCAACTGTAGTCTCTAAACTTTTTATCTCGGCATCTATTTGAGCAACAGTCATCTTATCAAGTTCTTCTCGAAACTCACGCATCCCTCCTACAGTTTCCTTCAAGTAGTTTGCTAACTTTATAACTCCAGCAACAACTGCTATGAGAGCACCGGTCGCAACAAAAGCTGTAAAGTGTCCAAATAAGAGTCCAAAACCCGTTACAATACCCGGCAACATCACAAGTAATGGCCCAAGAACTAGCAAAGCTACACCAATACCAGCTGCCCATTTAACTATTGTCTCGGTAAGAGGTTTATTTGCCTCGGTCCATTCTTTGACTTTCTTAAGTACCCCCATAACTTTTTCAGTAATGTCCTTCACAGCGGGGGCTAGAGCATCTCCCACAGTAACTTTTAGGATTTCGAACATGGATTTCAACTGCTTTAGTGCAAAATTCAGGGTAGCTGATTGTTTTGCGAAGGCTTCTTGGGTCAGGCCGGCAGAATCTAACATTAATGCATAACTTTTAGCATACCCTTCGGTATCTCCTAAGGCTGCTGCCATTCCTTTTAAACCTCTGATGTTAGGAAATATTGCGGCAAGTTGTTCAGCAGTTGCGTTTGTCAATTTTTCCATTACCCCGGTCATACCTAAAGTCCTTAGGGTATTGGTATTTAATTCTAACCCGAATTCTTTTGCTGCCTCTACGGCCTCATCGGTTGGTTTAAGAAATGCTATCAGCACTCCATTAATAGCAGTCATGGCCTCTTCTGTTCGGATACCAGCCCTGGTGAGTGTGGCAATAGAAGCTCCTAGATCTTCAAAATCTAATCCGGCCATCGAGGCAGTGGCAGCGACCTTTCCGATCGAAGGCGCTAATTCAGCGAAAGTGGTTTTTCCTTCCTTGACGATGGCAAATAAGACATCCGATACTCTTCCAGCATCTTCAGCTTCAAAACCATAAGAATTTAAGATAGTAGTTACGGCATCGGCTGCCACCCCGGTATCGGTAAGACCAGCCGCCGCTGCTTTAGCAGAAACCTCCAATACATACATAGCCTCAGCAGGAGGTATGCTGGCTGAAAGGATATCATAAAGTCCCTTAGAAAGTGTTTCAGTAGATTCTCCAAATTCTACGGATAGAGACTGCAAACCCTTTCTGTATTCTGGCAAGATTTTCATAGCGGATTCGTCAAGCATGGTGGAAACGTTTGCCAATTGTTCTTCAAAGCTCGCTGCACTCTTTACGCTTAACACAAAGGCCGCAGTAGCAATTCCGCCAAATACCGTCATGTACTTCCCTGCTTTTTTAATTTGGTCAGAGTGTTTTTCGATATAACCACTAAATTTAGTAAAAGACTTCCCCATTGCTGTAGACGCTTTTTGAGCTTGATCTTGTATTGCCTTGATATCCTTAAGGGCCTTATCTTTGGAGATGGCCACGGTCCCCATAAGTTTGAAGATTTCCATTGCCATTTACTTAAATCACCTCTATTTGGTTTACCAAAAAATGGGAGTAACTAATATTTTTTTTGGCTACTCCCATTAATCATCAATTAACTCTCTTTTTATCCATTTCCACTATTTTTTCAGCTATTGCCAGGGATTTCCTTTTCATCGCTTCTACATCTTCAGCCTTTTCTTTCTTACCTTTTTCTTCTAATAGACCAAAATTAGTTAGCCACTCCTGGAAGGACATCTTTCGGATCCTTTTAGCAGTAGGCTGTAATAAATATATTAGCCAACCAAGATAACTTTGCTCCCTCATCCTCATTCTTAAGTCGTCAACCTTCTGCTCTGAAGCAACTCTTAAAATCTGCAAATACCGGGCATAGGGTAATTCCTTAATCTCCCTATCGGTCCAACCGTAACGATCTTGGATTATGTCAATTCCTTTTTCGAAAATTCCTTGAAGACCGGTGTCTTTAGAAGCCCGGTTAATTTGGTAAAAAAAGCCTTTACGTCCTCGTGCTCTGCCAGGACCTTTATTATGTCAAGTATAGAATCGACTGGAAACAATTCGGGATTCTTTAAGTCCTCTACCTTTACGTCAATAATACCGGCAATAAACTCCATGCATTGATTCTCGGCATAGGGAAAACTTACTAGGAGCAGACCGGCAAGCATACCAGGATTTAACTCCATTTTTCCTATCTCCTTGCCCATACCTGCTGCCCCCACAGCTAATATACGGCCCAGCTTAAAGATATCCGCAATACCCAGTCGTCTTACCTTATACTGCCTACCCTTTATAGTTACTGTTGGAGTTTCGGCCACAAAAGCCTCTACCTCATCAAATTCTTTCTTCTCCGATTTTTTGATCGGTTTATCTTCAGGCATTTAGTTGCCCTCCTTATTTAATCTTTAATTAAGATTTCGGCCATCTTATCTCCCAGGGCTCAGTGTCCAAATCTGAAGGATCATAATGTCCGGTAAATACAATAACTGGAACGGCTTCATCTCTTGGTGCAGTACTCAAAGTAAACCCGGCATCGGCTAGAGCATTCTTGACTATACAAATGGCCGGATAGTTTTTGCCACTTACATTTCCTACAATGGCTACGTTATCAATGTAGTCTGCATCGGCTATCTCTCCACCGGTAATTGTAATGTGAGTCGCTGCATCGGTAGTCCAGGTATAGCTAGCAATAATATGGTCAGTATCAGTGGGAGCGGTTGCAAACACAACTTTTCCTTCTATCCAGTTCATTACATAGTCGCCATCTACTCGCTCGAGTTCCAGAGAATCTATGTAGAGAATATCACCCGTTGTAGGAGCTACACTACCCGTGAAAGTAATGGTTGCATCTGTTCCAGTGGCGGTAAACTCTATCACATAAATTACCCATGCATTGGTCGGGGTTATTGTTGTCTTTGAACCCGCATCACAGGCAACAGTTATTGTCGGGGTAAAGGTCTCAGTTAGCTTGGTCAAAGCAAATTGAAGTCGATAGTGTTGGCCAACTACTAAGTTAGTTAATACCGCTCCATCTCCTCCCGCTAATTTCAAAAACTCTACTACCGCAGATGCCCCAGCTGTAAATTTCAAACAATTTCCAGACTGCCCACCCGTGGCAAGCTCAATTGTATCGGCAGCATCTCCTTTGGCCCAATCTCCAGTGCCGTCCACAAACCCTTTGTTATTCTCAACATTAGCTCCTACAAACCTCGAGCTATACTTTTTACTTCGAGATTTTAGAGTTCCATCCAAGTATATTTTCTCGCTATTTTCCAATACAGGTTTGTGATCCAGAGTAAATTCTTTCTCAGAGTTATCTCCAACCCCAACATATTCTGATTTAACTATAGTCTGCTGGGCCTGGTTTGCTCCTGCAATTGCTGCTATTAAATTCTCAACCGTTAGCTCAATCAAATTAGCGGTTATCTGAGGATTTACTTCTGTGACTCTTTTCATTCCTTTAACTGAACCTTTTAATCCATCTGCTTCGATGTTCTTTACAACCCTATTAAGATTAAATTCATTTCCACCACGAGTGGCGCCAAGCAATCTCTCACTTGGCAGACCATAATCCAAATAGACTGCCCCAGCATCGATAAAGATACTTTCGGGAGTTTTTGATGTTATTCCACTTCTAACGTTCATTTTTTTCACCTCGTTTCTTTTTTTTAATTAAACATTTATATTTGATTTCCTGATATATTTCACGGTATATAAAATGACCAGATGTTGAATAAATTCTTCCTCTTCTTCGATCATGTCGCTGCTATCGAAAAAGATTCGCACCCCTTTTGCTTCCTCTCCCGAGATGGGAAACTCATGCAGGTCCATCAGCCAAATTAATCTATTCCTCATATTGTTAACTCGGGTCGTTAGATTATGCTTATCCCACAAATGGGTCTCCAGAGTCCCTGTTCCTAACAAGGGCATGAGTGGATCCACAAAAGGCCTGATTCCAAAGGTGATATAAGGAAATACATCCGATCTTAAGGCCCGACCGACCCGGATATTTTTATTTCCCATAATTCCCA
>Ga0210003_1003231_pt1 | contig 13385 bp, 13 predicted proteins | sample LantaG_FD_182804 | JGI IMG/M metagenome (GOLD analysis project Ga0210003, IMG submission 182804) | Deep subsurface microbial communities from Baltic Sea to uncover new lineages of life (NeLLi) - Landsort_02402 metaG (SPAdes) (version 2) | ecosystem: Environmental > Aquatic > Marine > Oceanic >... | reverse complement strand
GTTTCTGGTTCTTCTTCTTTTTTTTCAGGAGGAGGAGTTAAGCATGTTCCAAATGCACGATCAAAGATTTTTGTCAGAGACCCGTCAACTTTTGATTTTTCCTCTGTTGCTTTTAAAAATAGAGGGTTGTCTTCATCATAGACTTTTAATACATTGCCTAATGCTTCACTTTTTTTGGTCAATTTTTGTGCTTCGTCCTGTAGTTCCTTGCAATCCATCGTCATCGGGTCACATTCCTCTGTTATCTCAAATGAACCTAAGACTTCTTTTTTGTCTTCCTCTGTTATTACCGTTGCTGATGCTTCATTGGTATTTATTTCATCCTCACTATCTATATCCTCAACCTTTGTTTCATCTTCTGTCATAATGACACTATATTGTAAGCTGTTTTATAAATCTTACTAATACATTTAGGCGAAAACTATTTTATTGCTTTGCATATTACTGGTTTTGGTGATATAAAAAATGGCGAAAATAACTGATTCATATACGCTACAGATAACGGTTATCCAACACGGAAACGCCCAGATTGTGATCGATAGTGTTGTATTCCCAAGTGAAGTGGAAGCAAACACGCCTTTTGACATAAGTTATGATGTCAGAAATGATGGTGCAGAAGACACATTAATGGGTCATATCCTAGAAGGTGTGTTGCAGGTGCCTGGTAGCGCATGGGAAGAAGCGTTCACTGAAGGTGAAATAAAAACAAAATCTTTTGTGCATTCTGGTATCTCAGCAGATGCTAGTTTCACTATCGAAGTCGGGCATGTTTAATGCCATTCGTGCAAATCGTGAATGTTGAAGCGCCTAAAAAGGTGCTTCCCAATTTTTCTTTTTTTATTAAATGGAAATTATGGTATTTTACATGGCCTTTTAGAAAAATTACTCTTTATACCAATATTCGTTCATATGGTGTTTTATTAATGGAAAAATACACTATAATTAAACCATGGTGGTTTTGGGGTACTGTTTCTTATCAAGTTGAAGTCCCTGGAATTACAGAGGATATGACTTTTATAATTTATGCAGGGTATGACTAATTTTTAAACAGAAAACTTTAAATGTCACATTGACATTATGTCATTTTGACAGGTGAATGTTATGACGGAAAAATATAATGATGATGGGAGTGTAAGTCAGAATTGGCTTGCTGAAGAAATAGCAAAAAGAGAAGAAGGAAAAATTGAAGTAAACATTGCTCAGATCAAAGATGTTCTGAATGATACTTTAGATATTCTTTATGGTCTACAGCAAGAAGATCATGAGAAATTTGATGATTTGCTTAAAAAACACAGTTAAAAAAATTCACCATGGGGAGAGACGGGTTCAAAATCATCTTCTTATTTTTTGGGCACACTTCACCGTGAAAATGTCTCTCCTCTACCTTTTTAATAACAGCTCTTTATGATTTAAATGTTTGTGTTTTACAATAACTTTTTAAAAGCTAATGATATTTTGATAGATTATGGCTAAGAAAAAACTAAATATACCGCCTTGTCCTGAATGTGGCAAACCAATGATGCATACTATTTTTAAGTGTGATAATTGGACTAAACATGGTTGGGTTTGTAAAGATTGCCAGGATTATTACATAAATAACCCAGTAAAAGACAAGAAAACCTGCAACGAGCTGGCAGAGCGCGTATGACAACAATGACGAGCAGATGTCTGGGCTACACTAGGGCATGAAGTTTACCCATTAATATTATATACTATTCTTCACTTTATTAATTTATGCCTATCGATGATACAGAGAGTTTTATAATTGCGGTTTCTCCGACCCCTAATGCCTTCTATATTTCTGATTCCGCAGGTAATGATAATAACGATGGAAAAAGCGAATCTTCACCTTGGAGGACATTAAATAAGGTGAATAATGCTCTGAACTCTGGTATTATCCCTCAGAATAGCCATATATTGTTAAAACGAGGGGATACGTTCAGTGGTTACATCCGTATTCCTATAGATGGTCTTTCAATTAATGAACCATTGACTATCGGAACATATGGTACTGGTGATAAACCAATTATTACAGGTGGTGGAGCAAATGCTGCGATTGAAATATTTACTCATGGTTATATTAAAATCAAAAACATTTCTTTCAATAATATCAATAGGATGCTCTGGGTTGAAGATTATTGCTCCCATATCGAATTAGATGGAATCGAAGGGACAAATTATGTTCGATTTGGAGGAATCGTATTTAGAGACCATATTAATAATGTATACATTCATGATTGCTACTTTGATTCAACGGATAGGCAACCGAGTAACATGGATACTATCTATGCAACAGGATTATCTTATGCACTGATTGAAAACAACACATTCTTGAATGCTTCTCATAATTCAATCACTTTGTATGGTGCCCCTCAACAGGGTCAGCATGGCGATGTTGGGGAATGGGTTGTTGTCAGGAACAATTATTTTGATGATTTACGACATTCTGTATGTATCCTCTATGGTCAGCAACACACTCTATTGGAGAACAACTATATCAAAAAAACCAAGTATACAGGTATCGATGGAGGATGTGAACAATATGGTGGTCTTACCGATTACATCATTCGGAACAATATCTTTTATGAACCCATGGGTGAAAAATCAATTGGTGCTTGGGGAACTGATTTGATTCTTTTAGATGCTACACGGGTTTCTATGTACAACAACACATTCTACAGCACCGGAACAAATGGTTCCCTTCATCGAGTATTGCAACATGCGCTATACAATGGTGTAAATAATATTAAACATATACATTATATTAACAATATTATCTATGCAACTAATACTTCTCAAGCAGTTTCTACTACAAAAGGAGCAGAAGCATCTGGAACATTTAGTGATTTGTTTTTCAAGAATAATATGTTCTATGTTGGAGATGAGCCGACATCAAATATCTTTCATTTTAATAGAGGCGGAAATTTATATTATAATCTACCGACTTTACAAGGTCCTTCACCACCGCAAGCCGACTGGGTTACTTTTGTTGATAATACTTGGGATAATCCACAGTTGAATGCTGATATGTCTTTACAATCTGGCAGTCCTGCTTTAAATAATGGGATACCTTTGGCTGAAGCAACTGGAACGGGATATGGAAATCAAATTCCTGTAAGCCATGCGTTCTATTTCTATCCGCAAGTTCAAATACTTAATCTTATAGTTCCAGGAGATAATATATTTGTTGGAGCGAATGAAAACTTAGAAATACTTTCCATTGATTATGAAAATAATATATTAGTAATCGATAAACAAATTTCATATTCTACCGGCGATAAGATAAGTTTATCTAGGTATGGTATGACACCGAACATCGGTGCATTATAAAAAGATTAAATCACCTATTTGCATTGATACATATGCATCTGGGTTAGTATATCCAGTTTCACATTCTCGTTGACCTCTACCTGCTATTTCATGGTATGGATAATTATAACTCGAATACATTTGTACCTGCCCTGTGAATGCAGGTGTGATGAACTCATCATAAAAACCTGTGAGTGTAACCCATTGTGCCGTTCTTTTTAATTCAATATATACCCAACTGCTAATGTTAATATTGTTAAATTCTACGGTATTAACACCATAATTATGCAATGATAAACGATGTTCAGATTCACCATCATTATAATTGTAGCTCAACATTATTGCTTTTTTCTCATCACCAGTCCACTTTACACAATCTGGGCCATGACTGATGTAGCTATATGTTGCTGGTTCAGCACAAACAGCCCATATTATTACTGTCCCTTGAGTTACACTTGGCGGTGTGTTCACTAAAAACTTAAATCTATGGATAAAATCTCCACTAAATGCATCACCCCAATTCTTAGAAAGTATGCTTGTTGAACTTCGATATGATTCATTAAAAGATGCAAAATTACCATTTGCAGATAAATCATTATCAGGTGAATCTAAATTATAATCATCAAAATTTACAAAACCTTTAATTCCTATATTTACTAATTCTGTATCATCTATAATATCTGCCAAACTGACTTCACCTTATATTATTAAACCAAATACTATCATATAAATTTTTCCTATTTCAAATAAAGCCGACCATGCTGACCCGATGGTCCCATACGGGCTCCATGTCGTTTTCCCCAAAAAGGTGGTTCGCAGCCGATGTACGAAGTACCTATCCGCAAACAATCAATATATGCACTCGTATCCGCTCCAGCATTCGGGGTTGAATAGGAATTACCGGCCACACAATAACTGAATGTTCGGTAATGGTCAACTCCTGACACTGAAACATCTAATTTTCCATCTTTATAGAGTTTTACCCATCCATCGTTAGCAGTACCATAATGCACAACCAGTTCAATGCAATACCACTTGTTCAACTCACATGCGGTTCCATTTAACTGAGTGAAAGAACCAAAACTTCGATAATAGATTCCTGATTTCAACGTGCCACCATCATTTATCAATGTAAAATATACTAATGCTCCATCACCAGTGATTTGATAGGCTATTGATAATGGCCTCATCTTTCCGCCATTCGCAGGAAGATGGTCAAGCTGAACATATGCCCTCATATGAACATAAGTTATGCCGTTTGGTATTGGAACTGTGGCTTTCGCATCTCCTGTAGCTCCTGAATTATCTTTATCAATCGTTGATTTCAAACAATATTTTCCATGATGAGAACGTTCTGAGCTATTTGTCAATGAATTATTTGCATCAATATTACTGCCAGAATAATAATTAGACCACGGAATGGTATCCCGTTCAAAATTATCCTTCCAAAATAAGTCGTCCTTTGACATAAAATCACAAATCATTAGCTATATAGGTTACACAATCACCACTGACCTCTGCAAACACATGAAGATAACCTGCCTCTTTAACTTCTATTGAAAATGCTTCTCCTGGCTCTAATAGAAACCCATGTCCAGAATAAGGACGGTGCCCTACGTTATATCCTCCAACATATACATCCCCACTATTTGCAGTCAAACTCTTTAAAATTATGCTTTTTACCGCTGCTGATGTAATAATCACCCCACCTGAAATTGCTCCTACTGTCTGTGGATTGTTTGTTGCATTAATTTTAATATCATCTGGAGTTATAATCTCAACCAAACCAGACATAACATGAACCTCACCAGAAAGAATACTAACCTGACCGCTAACTCCAACAATACCAGAAACCTGAACCCCGCCAGAAATTTGAGTGGGAACAACAACACCAATACCTGAAGCAATAAATACACCACTTTCAACATAAACATGCTGACCTGAAATTAATACACCAGCTCCGCTTTGGATTTGAACACCTATTCCTGATTCGGCAATATCAGCTACAACATGCAGACCTGATGCAATGTAAGCACCTGATGCAATATTTACAATATTTCCACTAATCGAAGTTACCCCCACTACGTTAACACCAGATTGAACTAAAACACCAGCTCCACTCTGGATTTGAACACCAGCACCACTCTGAATTTGAACACCAATGCCTGATTCGGCAATATCAGCAGTGACATGCAAACCAGAGGCGATAATTACCCCATAACCTGATTGAACTAGAACACCAGCACCACTCTGGATTTGAACACCAATGCCTGATTCGGCAATATCGGCAACAACGTGCAATCCTGATGCAACATGAACACCAGATTCGACAAATATGTGGTTGCCTGAGACGCTTGTGCTACCACCTTGTGGAACAACATATAATTTCCCTGTCCCTCCTCCTTGAGGTTCTGATTCCAATATATTTCCTAAATTATCTATAAGTTGTGCTGTTCCATAAGCACCGCTTTCAACATAGACGTGCTGACCAGAAATAAGAACACCAGCACCACTCTGGATTTGAACACCAATGCCTGATTCGGCAATATCAGCAGTGACATACAAACCTGATGCAATGATAACACCATAACCAGATTGAACTAGAACACCAGCTCCGCTTTGGATTTGAACACCTATTCCTGATTCGGCAATATCTGCGACAACATGCAAACCAGAAGCAAGATAAGCACCTGATGCAATATTTACAATATTTCCACTAATCGAAGTTACTCCAACTACATTAACACCAGACTGGACTAGAACACCAGCTCCACTCTGGATTTGAACGCCTATTCCTGATTCGGCAATATCAGCAGTGACATACAAACCTGATGCAATGTAAGCACCTGATTGTACAACAGCATTGACAGTGCCAGAGACAATTACTCCACCTGAAACAGCTACAGTACCAGATACCTGAACACCACCATCTACATTAACCAGCAATCTTCCTGTTCCATCTGTCCTATTTAACCGTTTCCACACCCCTGCATTATCCTCATAAGCATATAATAAATTGATATTAGTCTCATAATTACCTGATAAAGTAATATTATCATCCTCAATTTCAGGTGCAAAAGGATATTGACCACCAACACCAGAAATAGCGGTTTGCTGACCACTAACCAGAACACCAGCTCCGCTTTGGATTTGAACACCTATTCCTGATTCGGCAATATCAGCAGTGACATGCAAACCAGAGGCGATAATTACCCCATAACCAGATTGAACCATAACACCAACGCCACTAGCGGAATAAACACCAGAAGTAGCACCAGCAACAACAAACAAACCACTAGCGAGATATGCGCCAGATTCGACAAATATATGGTCTCCTGAGATGGTTACTGGTTGACCGGAAATTAAAACAGGGTCTCCACTGCCAAAACCACCAGCAGTCACAACTCCAATACCTGATGCGAAGAAAACCCCGGATTGAACTAGAACACCAGCACCACTCTGGATTTGAACACCGACACCACTGGCAGAATAAACACCCGATGTAGCGCCAGCAACCACATGCAAACCACTGGCAACAATGACACCATAGCCAGATTGAACGAGGACACCAATACCTGATGTAATCCAAAGGCCTGATTGGACTGACATGGCCACTCTTTGAGATGGAAAATCAAATTGTACTCTTTTCCAATTATCAGATGAGGTATCATATGCGTAAAGCAAAGTAATATCTGTTCCTCTTATCCCAGATCGGTTAATACTATCATCATCTATTTCTGGCCCATCTCCTCTAAGAACATGAAGGCCACTTTCAACATAGACGTGCTGACCTGAAATTAATACACCAGCTCCGCTTTGGATTTGAACACCTATTCCTGATTCGGCAATATCAGCTACAACATGCAGACCTGATGCAATGTAAGCACCTGATGCAATATTTACAATATTTCCACTAATCGAAGTTACCCCCACTACGTTAACACCAGATTGAACTAAAACACCAGCTCCACTCTGGATTTGAACACCAGCACCACTCTGAATTTGAACACCAATGCCTGATTCGGCAATATCAGCAGTGACATGCAAACCAGAGGCGATAATTACCCCATAACCTGATTGAACTAGAACACCAGCACCACTCTGGATTTGAACACCAATGCCTGATTCGGCAATATCGGCAACAACGTGCAATCCTGATGCAACATGAACACCAGATTCGACAAATATGTGGTTGCCTGAGACGCTTGTGCTACCACCTTGTGGAACAACATATAATTTCCCTGTCCCTCCTCCTTGAGGTTCTGATTCCAATATATTTCCTAAATTATCTATAAGTTGTGCTGTTCCATAAGCACCGCTTTCAACATAGACGTGCTGACCAGAAATAAGAACACCAGCACCACTCTGGATTTGAACACCAATGCCTGATTCGGCAATATCAGCAGTGACATACAAACCTGATGCAATGATAACACCATAACCAGATTGAACTAGAACACCAGCTCCGCTTTGGATTTGAACACCTATTCCTGATTCGGCAATATCTGCGACAACATGCAAACCAGAAGCAAGATAAGCACCTGATGCAATATTTACAATATTTCCACTAATCGAAGTTACTCCAACTACATTAACACCAGACTGGACTAGAACACCAGCTCCACTCTGGATTTGAACGCCTATTCCTGATTCGGCAATATCAGCAGTGACATACAAACCTGATGCAATGTAAGCACCTGATTGTACAACAGCATTGACAGTGCCAGAGACAATTACTCCACCTGAAACAGCTACAGTACCAGATACCTGAACACCACCATCTACATTAACCAGCAATCTTCCTGTTCCATCTGTCCTATTTAACCGTTTCCACACCCCTGCATTATCCTCATAAGCATATAATAAATTGATATTAGTCTCATAATTACCTGATAAAGTAATATTATCATCCTCAATTTCAGGTGCAAAAGGATATTGACCACCAACACCAGAAATAGCGGTTTGCTGACCACTAACCAGAACACCAGCTCCGCTTTGGATTTGAACACCTATTCCTGATTCGGCAATATCAGCAGTGACATGCAAACCAGAGGCGATAATTACCCCATAACCAGATTGAACCATAACACCAACGCCACTAGCGGAATAAACACCAGAAGTAGCACCAGCAACAACAAACAAACCACTAGCGAGATATGCGCCAGATTCGACAAATATATGGTCTCCTGAGATGGTTACTGGTTGACCGGAAATTAAAACAGGGTCTCCACTGCCAAAACCACCAGCAGTCACAACTCCAATACCTGATGCGAAGAAAACCCCGGATTGAACTAGAACACCAGCACCACTCTGGATTTGAACACCGACACCACTGGCAGAATAAACACCCGATGTAGCGCCAGCAACCACATGCAAACCACTGGCAACAATGACACCATAGCCAGATTGAACGAGGACACCAATACCTGATGTAATCCAAAGGCCTGATTGGACTGACATGGCCACTCTTTGAGATGGAAAATCAAATTGTACTCTTTTCCAATTATCAGATGAGGTATCATATGCGTAAAGCAAAGTAATATCTGTTCCTCTTATCCCAGATCGGTTAATACTATCATCATCTATTTCTGGCCCATCTCCTCTAAGAACATGAAGGCCACTTTCAACATAGACGTGCTGACCGGAAATTAAGACACCAGCTCCGCTTTGAATTTGAACACCAACACCACTAGCAGTATAAGACCCAGAAGCGGCAGCAGTGACAACATACAGTCCAGATGCGAGATAAATACCTGATTCTACAAAAACATGATCGCCCGATATTGTTACTGGTGAGCCAGATATTGTTACATGAAGGCCAGAAGAAACAACAACATCCACTTTTGCAATTACATGAACACCACTTTCAACAAATATGTGATCACCAGAATTTGTTACCCATAATGGCCCACCTTGTGGAATGTTATCAACATAGACCGTCCCTGAAACAATAACGCCACCACCAACTTGAACGCCACTTTCAACAAATACATGATCTCCACTGATTGTTACAGGTTCACCTGAAACACTAGCGGTAAATGTTCCTACTACATGAACGCCACTTTCTACAAAGACATGGTCTCCTGATATGGTTACTGGTTGACCGGAAATTTGAACTGCTTTACCAGAAATAGGGGATATAGGAATAACATCCATTCTTGGCATACTTCACCTTCTATTACATATTGCGTATTGGTATTTAAATATTTTAACGGAAAAGTTTTTGTATTTACTATCTTATCTATATTTTGATGGTGGAGAGAGTTAGCCCAGAAGAATACTTCAGTGAACCGCAAAAATTAGAAGAAATACCCTACATAATACCTATGCCTGTTTGGATTTTGCTTGGGCTTGCAATTATTGGCACAATTGCAGTTGCACTGTATGCCATATCTAAAATTAATAAAAAGGAGTGAAAATGCCAACAAGAATAACACCAGATCAATATTTCGGTAGTCTTTTAGAAGGCGATACTAACTGGATTATTGTTGGAATTATTGTTGTTGGTATAGTTGCTTGTGTTGCTTGTGTTACTATTGCAGCAATAAAAAAGGGGTGAATTAAATCGAAAAGCTTCCGTTCTCCGAATTATTTCCAGAAAAGCAAAATATTATAGTAAAAGCACATTCTGAAGAACGTGTTTATTATGGGGAAATACCTGAGAAACATGCAGGTTTTCTTGGTGCCTTAGCATCTAATGATTTTGAAGGAGTGAAATGGTCTTGGTATATTGATGGGGAATGTGTTGAAGAAGATATTGAACATGCTCTTGGTGATATGGAAAATCCAACTATTTTTAATCCACCTTATCTTATGAAAAAATCTATTGAAATCAAAGCGAAAAATGATAATGATGTTGAAGTTGACCTTGAGGCAATGTGCGTTGGTATGTGCTATATGATACCTGAAAAACCAATCCCTGAAATACAACCTTTTGAACCTGCTACTGCTATTTTACAGGAGATAAAACAAGAGATACAAGCCCAGGTTCCTGAAGGGGAGGCATTGGACAAAAAGGTTGAGGTGACAAATGCCATTACTGAGGTTTGGGATACAGATTATGAAGCACAGAATGGATTGAATTGGATGAGTTGCAGTATTTTCAATAAAGGCCCGAATGATGTATATGTATCTGTGAATAAATGGACATGGCCTGAAGCACCACTTTCTGTTGGTCAGACTATGAACTTTGATTTCAGCAAAAAGAAGGCCATTAAAAAAATCTTTTTAAAATGTGATGATGGTGAAACTGCTACGGTTAATATCCATGCTATGAAATAGACTATTTTCTAATATTGGCTTTTATTGTTGGTCTGATATAGTGGAATGTTATAAAGGTGACTATCGCAGTCATCACACCAGCAGCAAGGGCAATAGCAAGGTTCTCTTTCGTTATATCATCCATAAAACATCACCTGCACTATTAGATTGCCTATTCCTACTAGAACTGCACCTACTACGCCGCCAACTAAGTATTTTGTCCACCGGTGGTCATGCCATAGTATTTCTATTTTTTTAGAGAGGGACATGTCATCCTCTGGGAATAATGCGATGTTCACTTTTTCACAGAACCCTTTTTCTGGTAAAGTTTCAGTTATGTGCTGCATGATTTTATCATGATCTGCTATCATTCTATGAACTGTGACATTGTTTTTAGTTGACCATTCGATGTGTTTATCCAATTTATTATTTATTTTAGTGATCTCTTTTTTCTGGTCTTTATGGAGAAGCAGAACTATTTCTTTGACGGAAAAATCTTTAATATTGTTCCCATTGCTTTCAAACTTTTCAATCATTTTATTAACAGTATCTTTATCAATGGGCAAATCATCTTCCTTCACCATTCATATATAAAATATTCTATCGCATTAAATAGTTTGCTTTAAAAAAAGGATTACTTTAAAATAGTATTGACATTATGTCATTTTGACATGTCTATTCAACTATCTCGCAAGACCATGCAGGATATTTCAATCTGTGTGATTTGCGGTGATGTAATGATAAAAGCAAATGGATATTTTGTATGTAGAAACTGTGCTAGGAGAAAGAAAGATGGAAAAAAATGAAACAATTGGTATGGATAAAAAAGAGATAAAACAGCTTGAAGAAAAAGTTAATGAAATGGTTATTTTTATCTCGAACATGGCAAAAAAAATGTATGAAGAGCTGGGATATAATGATCTGAATTATCTTGTTATGCTTTCAAATAATCTTGCGCTTTCTTTTATAACTAATTTTTCTGTGCGCACAAGTATGGTGTCTGCCAAGTTTGTAAAAGAAGTGAGTAAGGCAATTATTGAAGAAAAGAAAAAACAAGAGAAAGATGCTAAGGCACGTCCAGGAGCGGTTGCAGGATGAAAATACTCTGTAGATTTTGTGCAGCGGAATTTGAAGGGGATGGTCAAACTTTATCAAAAGAAGCAATGGACCACATTGGAACTTGTCATCCTGACAAAGCTAAAGAATTGCAAAATGGAATATTCAACATAGTGAAAGACTATTATATAATTCAAAGAGGATAGGAGGGAAAAAAATGAAGGATTTTATATATGGTGCAGCAACGTCTGCATATCAAATAGAGGGCGCTTGGGATGAAGATGAGAAAATGCCTAGTATCTGGGATGAAATATCTCATGGTAACGAGAGGACAAAAGTTCGGAATGGGCATACTGGTGATATTGCTTGCGATCATTACCATAGGTGGAAAGAGGATATTAAGTTGATGGCGGAACTCGGTATTGATGCTTATCGTTTTAGTATCAGTTGGTCTCGTATCATGCCTCCGTCACCTATGGAAATCAATTGGAAAGGCGTGGATTTTTATAAACAACTTGTCTATGAGCTGAAAAAAAATGATATTGAACCTTTTGTGACTTTGTATCACTGGGATTTACCTAAATGGCTTGATATTATAGGTGGATGGGGCAACCCAGATATAATCAAACATTTCAAAGGTTATGCTTGTATGATGTTTGAAGCGTTATCTGATGTAAAATATTGGATTACATTCAATGAGCCTGCTGTTTTTGTCAATAATTTTTGGGGGCATAATAATTATTCTGAAGCGGTGCGTAATGTACTTCTTGCCCATGGTGAAGCAGTTAGGACTTTTAGACAGGAAAAAATGAAAGGTAAAATTGGTATCAGCCTCAATCTTATCCCTGCCATGCCTCGTGATAAGAAAAACAAAAAGGACCAATTGGCAGCGGAGAATCTCAGCAAGACACATAATGGGATCTGGCTTGACCCTATCTATAACGGCAGGTTCCCTACGAATATCAATGAATTAATTGGTTTTGACGGGAAAAAATTGCAGTTTTCATGGGAAGAAAGTAAGATTGTATCTGAACCCATTGATTTTCTCGGTATTAATTACTATACTGCCAGTGTTATTGAATATGATAAAAACAGGCCACAAAGTTATGCTAAAGGCGTTCCTTTAATCAAGGAAAAAGATGAGATGGATACGGCAATCGTTCCTTATGGTATTTATTGGATTTGTGAAGATGTGGCAGAAAACTATGGTAATCCAGACATATATATCACAGAGAATGGTTGTGCATATACTGATGGCCTTACACATGATAATGAAGTTCATGACTATCGCAGGATTGAATATATCAAAAAGCATTTGAAATGGTGTAAAACAGCAGTTGAAACAGGGGTTAATCTCAAAGGCTATTTCTATTGGTCTTTGATGGATAATTTCGAGTGGGCTTTTGGTTATACTAAACGGTTTGGTCTGATCTATATCCATTATCCAACTTTGGAGAGGATACCAAAGGATAGTTATTATTGGTATCAGGGTTTGATTATGGGAGAAAAAATGGTGAATAAAAAATGATTTGAGAAAAAGGAGGGGGAAATGATGACGACAGAATATACTATTGGTTTGGGGTGGTATATAATTTACAAATTTATGAGTAAATTAATCAAAAAAATAACGGAGTTGGATAGGAGTTGAAAAATGATTTCGATAGTGTTACCAACAGTTAGGCCTTTTGAGGATTTATTACCAGCGTTTAAGACGTCTAGTAATATAGCGGAGATTATTATTATTGATTCTAAATGGAATA
>Ga0210003_1003229_pt1 | contig 13387 bp, 7 predicted proteins | sample LantaG_FD_182804 | JGI IMG/M metagenome (GOLD analysis project Ga0210003, IMG submission 182804) | Deep subsurface microbial communities from Baltic Sea to uncover new lineages of life (NeLLi) - Landsort_02402 metaG (SPAdes) (version 2) | ecosystem: Environmental > Aquatic > Marine > Oceanic >... | reverse complement strand
TATTTCCTTCTTAACCGAACCAATCTGATGAGTGTTTTAGCAGATTGTTTGATGAGGATGCGGCAGGGACAAGTATTTATGTCACCCTTGTCTGGCTAAATGCCATAAGCCATCTCAGGAAAGAAGGATTCAAGTTCTTTCCTCCCCCTTTTATTGCTCATAGACAAAAAATACTCTTTGATTTCCCCAAAAAACACTGATGCCATGGGTGCGATTGGATGATGTTCATAATCTTGTATGATTTCCTCAACTATTTTGCCTTATCTATGAACCTTCTTTGGCCTGGATTAATAAAATAAACATAGCAGAACTGCTTTAGAACGAAAAACTGGGAGAGGGCAAGAGAAAAATCCGATTGAAAAAAAAAGAAAAATCATATAAAATAATAAACAATGATTGTCTAATTTTTCTGTGAGAAAATAATTGCTTAATCCAAAATTTATGAAAACAAAATGACAATGATGAGGAAAATACAACGAGTAATAATTGGGATTTCTATTCTCGCATTATCAGCCTTAGTTTTGGTTCAAGCGAAAACCAAAGTCAAAGAAATCCCAGAAAACTACAGAAAATGGCTCAATGAGGAAATTTTTTATATCATAACCCCAATCGAGAAGGACGTTTTCCTTAAACTTCAGAGTAATCGCGAGCGAGACCTTTTCATTGAAGCTTTTTGGAAACAAAGAGACCCCACAAAAGGAACAGAAAAAAATGAGTTTTGCGATGAGCATTACAGGCGTCTGAATTATGCCAATCGTAGGTTTCGTGGGACAGGTAGACCCGGATGGAAGACCGATAGAGGTAAAGTTTATATAATTTTAGGAGAGCCCATGGAAATCCGAATCTTTCAGGGGATGGACGCATATTATCCTTCGGAAGTTTGGTATTACCAGGGTTTATCAGGTTATGGCCTCCCTCAGGCTTTCCATTTGTTATTCTACCAAAAAGGAAGAATAGGAGATTATATTTTATATAATCCAGCATTTGATGGACCATGGAATCTCATGTCAAACTATATTGGAAACCCAGGAGATTATCTTGAATCGTTTTATGCCCTTGACGACATAGAACCTGAGTTAGCACAAGTCTCAATTTCGCTCATCCCTGGAGAAAGCGTTATTCATTACCCTTCTCTGGCTTCATCCATTTTACTTCAAAATATAGATATTGCTGCCATAAAAAAAATCAAAGACAAGTATGCGGAAAAATTTATCAAATACAAAGACATCGTCGGAGTCGAGTATTCTGTGAATTATGTGGAGAGCGAATCCCAGGTTCAGATCATTCAAGGCGAGTCAGGCATCTATTTTGTACACTTCTCTATTGAACCTCAAAACATCTCCGTGGCAAGTTTTGAAGACAGCATATACACAAATTTGGAATTTAACGGGATCATCAGGGATAAACAAGGGAATACAATTTATCAATTCGAAAAATCAGTTCCCCTTAAATTCACAGTAGAACAATTTAAGAAAATGAGATATAGACCTTTCAGTTTTACAGATATGTTCCCCCTTGTTCCCGGAGATTACAGATTCTCTATACTGGTAAAGAATTCAGTTTCTAAGGAATTCACCTCTTTTGATCGGGATCTCAGGATATTTTCAGAAATTACATCAACTCAAATGAGCCCTCTATTATTAGGATTCAACGCTATAAAGTCTACTTCTCCGCATGATACTAATAAGCCTTTTGTAGTCAATAACATTCAGATTTATAGCCAAGCGAGGAACTCTTTCATCTCTAAAGATAATATGTATATTTTCTTTCAAATTTTTACTTTACCGGAAAAAATGAGAGGGAATGGATTTTTGAACTATGTCATCTATAAAGAAGAAAAGGAATATTTCACAGTTACCTATCCTATGGACAAGTATCAAGACAATCTAAGTTTTATTGAAAGGATCCCTCTTGAAAAATTCGTCCCCGGCTATTACAAAATCAGGGTATCTCTCTTAGACGAGAAGGAGAATGAAGTTACAAGCCAACAAGAAGATTTTGAGATCACTCCAGCTACATATCTTCCAAGGCCCTGGGTAATAGCCAAATCTTTAATCGAATCTGGCGAACCTCATATTTATTACATTCTTGGAAGACAATTGATGAATAAGAAAGATTACGTAAACGCTCGTATCTGGCTAGAAAAAGCTCATCTCACAGAACCTAACAATCTCAATTATGGGTTTCATTTGGCTCAAACAAATTTTTATATGAAGAAATACAAAGAAGCTTTAGATATATTATTACCCTTTTCTGAGATGGGCAAGAATAATTATGAATTCAACTATTTAATGGCAAAAACTTACCAAGCATTAAGTGAGTATGATAGAGCTATAAAAATATTGGATGATGCAGTACTTCAGTTTGGTCTAAATGTCAGCCTTTTAAATTCTTTGGGCGAATGTTACATCCAACTGGGAAATAGAGAAGAGGCCCTTGGGGCTCTTGAAAAATCACTCGAAATCAATCCTAACCAAGAAAAAATCGAGGATTTGGTGCGATCGCTGAAAAAATAGTAAGAAGCCTGCGCAGAAATCCGTTTTTTCCATAGGCGCTTCATCTTCATAAAATATTATTTCTGTTCTTTTATCTTCTCCAACTCCATTACCTCTTTGATCCACGCATCCATGTTTTCGAAGGGTATCTTCCGTATGGACAACACATCTGCAGACAGATTATAATCTGGCTTCCCTGTTTCCGGATTGAAAGAAAGGGGATTAGCACCTATACACACCAGTTTTATCTTGTGCACGCCGGGATTAAAATAAAATAACCCTATTTTCCTTTCCCTTCTCTGTCCGTAGATATAATCCTCGTGTTCATCCTTTTGATATATATTAAAAAAATCTAGAGTCTTATTGACCTTCTCCGGTGGAAGTTGATTGACCAGACTCACCCTGTATCCTCCCGCTATTTGAGATTCCCCAGCTTCATTGATATAATCCTCTGTGCCAGTTCCGATGATTGAGGGAGTTTCTTCTCCATCAATGTAAAAAAAATCATCCCCTTCTCCGAACCAGTGACCAATGCCATTCTGCGAGGAAAGCACTGTCCCGACATAATGCCCCTTACCTTTTCCGATGAAGACCGTATAAGGCTTACCCATTTCTGGAGAATATTCCTGATGATAACTCGCATGAAAGTACATGACTTTCTCTGGTACTTTGGAGAATTTGACCCAGTCGATTTGATAATAGCAAGAAGCGGTTTCTTTGTCGGATTCATTGGTTATTGTGATCTTTGCCTCTTTCTGGAATGGCATTTGCCAGTAACAGTTATAGCCTCTTCCATAAGAACTCACTTTAACGGGTAAAGAATTGACGATTGCTCTCATCCCATTCCCAACGGCAAAGAAATCGCCGAAGGGTGTTTCTACAGAAGGAATTTCTGATCCATCCCAGTAAATGCGCAGAACCAAAGCCTGGGGATAGCGGATATCCATCGAATAAGGAATCAAGCAGATATGAGTTATCTTCCCAGGTCCTTTGAGGACAGCGATTGTTTTTGTTTCTCCGATATCAAATTTTGCTGAATCAGCATTGTTGAATGGATTTCCGCTAGAAGCCCTCATGGACTTCCCTTCATGAGGCTCCGTCAGAGCTGCTAAAGTTTGCGAACGAAGTGGTAAAAATGAGATCAATAAAAACAAAACCAGAATCAAGAATATTGTTTTTGATTTTTTCATGATTTTATACCTCTTATTTTTATAAAAGAAGAGCCCTTCACAAAACTCGTAACTTCTTTAATACTACCTGTTAAATTCCCCGGACGTAAGTCTGGGGTTCTTTAATAACAATAAGTTACAGAAGGGCTAAAATTCAATTTTCCTCCTACGCATAACTCTTTTATAATCAAACGCTTATAATGCATCTTTACTCAAAATGCACACTTTTTCGCCCAAAATTACCCCCTCAAAAGGGGGGAGGAGGGCAAAAAATTCTTCTTTCCAAACACCTCCTCGTTTTGTGAAACCCTCTCTTTTCATATCTTTAAATATTAATTTATCTTATTGAATCAAAAATAATTAGTTCATTATCAAATTTGCCCTCCTCCCCCTTCTCATCTCCCAAAATTTTTACTATCATCTCTAATGAATCTTGCGACCTTCACAAAACTCCTTCATCAAGGGAGGCGTGATATGGATCATCAATCTTTACTCCTTTCCTTTGAATCACTCCTCGATGTCAATCCTATCCAAAATTTCAAAACCCTCTTCAGCAATCTAGATACCTCTCATCTCGACTTCCATCCTTCCACTGGCCGAAAGCCTTTCCCCCGCCAAAGTCTCTTACGAGCTATTATCTTTAAAAATCTTAAAGGGATTCCTACATTAACAGAGTTAGTTATGGAGTTAAAAGATAATCCATCGGCAGCAATCCGTTGCGGCTTTAACATCCTAAAACCTCTGCCAAGCGTGGAAAGATTTTCCTCTTTGCTAAAAAAGACACACAATAAAGAGCTGCAAAAAATACGCCTTCAGCTTCTCCACAACCTCATCCATCTTGCTATCATTACAGGAGAATATCTCTCGATCGATTCCTGCCCTATCCCAGCTCGTGTTAAAGAAAATAATCTCAAAACCAATGTCAAAAAACGTTTTTTGAAAACTTGCATCCCCAAAGGCTCACCCGATGCCCGGCTCGGTACCATGGTTATCTTCCCTAAACCGAATAAAAAACAAATCCGCTACTTCTGGGGCTTCAGAGATCATGTCGTCATCGACGCCAAAGAAGAACTCCCTCTCTGGCATGTCACAAAACCAGCCAATGTCCATGAATCTGTCATGTTCCTTCCTATCTTCAAGCTCATCCAAAAGGAATTCCACTTCTCGATCAAAGCGGTAATGGGCGATGCCATCTACGATACTGCCTCTATCCTTAAATATATTGTCAAAGATCTAAAAGCTAAACCTCGTATCTCACGGAACCCTCGCAATACTAAAAATCCATCAAGGCTCCAGTTCTCAAAATCCGGCAACCCCATCTGTCAAGCTCAACTCGAAATGCTCGCCCGTGGCTCATTCTACGATAAAAAACAAGATCGATGGCGACGCAAATGGGTCTGCCCTCTCCACCATTCAAAAAAATACGCTAGCCAATTCATCCTCTGTCCTGCTTTTCATCCAAAGTTCTTCTCCCAAAAGGGTTGCTATGCCTATATCCGTATCGACCAAGACATCAGAAGCGAAATCGATTACGGCTCCACCTCCTTCAAGACTGAATCTAAACTCCGCTCGGGATCAGAGAGAGTCTTCTCAAGACTCCTTAACATCTGCATGCAAAATCCTCCTGTCATCAGCTTTAATGCCGTCTCAAATTATGTCACTATCGCTCATATCACTGTATTGCTCGTTGCTCTTACCGCAGCCAAAAACGATATGAAAGACAAGATCCGCTTCATTAAATCTTTCCTTCCCAGTTTCAATCCTTAAAGTCATGAGTTTTGTGAAGCCCTATATAAAAGAAGCAAGACAGACGTTAGATCTAAGTCTACAAATGAAAAGACTAAAGAGTTTGTACTTCAAATTTTCGATTTTCTGTTAACTGTAAAATGATTTTGTATCTCTGTCACTGTTTTGCTGTTTCTTTTTTCTGCCTCTTGCTCACCGCATACTAGATTGTTATCTCCACGGGATAGATTTTCTTTCCTCTTCAGTCATGGGTGGTAGGAGAGCTTCGCTGGGTTCAGTGCGGTGTCCTTTGACATCATGAACACTAAACCCAGGTCCGATTATTTTCCCGGTTTCTTTGTCTATCTTTCCCCGTATAGAACAGCACCCATATTCTCCAACTTTGTTCAGTGCCACAATCTTTAAACCGAACATGGGTTTCCCGTTGTGGCGGTCGATAGCCCGTTGACACACATGTCGACAGGCTTCTTGAGGTGACATGCCTTCGCGCATCTTCTCTACGGCCAGAAAGCTAGCGCAAACCTTTATCGATTCGGCCCCATGTCCAGTTGCACCTGCAGCGCCTATGTCATTATCCACATACAGTCCAGCTACTATAATCGGAGAATCCCCAACACGACCCACAATCTTAAAATGGTGTCCGACCGTACTGGTCACTCCAGTAATATCTCCGTCGGCATCCAGAACGAGCACGGTTATGGTTCCACTGCCTTCGGGCTCATACTTCTTGTTGGGGGGATGGTAATAATCCCTTTCACTCAAGTTTTCTTTCAATTCAACCCAATGCCTGCGGGCCTCTTCAGTAAGAAGGTTTTCTTCTTTAAATCCATGCATCTTGGCAAATTTCAGCGCACCCTTCCCAACAAGCATAAGGTGATCGGTTCTCTCCATGACCAGCCGAGCCACAGAACACGGAGTTTTGATGTTCTCTAAAGCTGCCACCGCTCCAGCATTATTGCCATCCGGGCCACTCATTACAGACGCATCAAGCTGATGAAAGCCTTCTTCATTGGGATCTCCTCCGTAGCCCACAGTAGGGTCTCTCGGATCGAGTTCTGATACATTCGTACCTTTTTCTGCCGCATCCAGAGGTGCTCCTCCTTGCTGTAATATATCCCAAGCTGTTGTAGTAATATTTTCCTTTACAAAAGGATTTGTCTTACTGGTCACGATGAGGGGCCGGTTGATCTTCCCGCGTGTTTTCACCTCGGCTATTCCCAATTTGTTTATGAAGGGAAGGCAAATTCCGATACCAGCCATATTGGAGAAAAAGTTCCTGCGACTAATTTTTTTTAAGGACATATTCTCTCCTTTTACTTATCTTAATTTTTAAAGAATTTTTTTACTTTCCTTCCTTCTCTAAAACAAGACAATCGATTCCGCACTTGTGTCCCTGCGACTTTGAGTTCTTTGAATCGATCGAAAAGCGAAAAACATTCAAACCGGCCTTAAGCAGCACTCCACGAAACTCAAACTCCTTGGGAGGCCAAACAGGCCGGGGAAACATTTCCACAAACGCTTGATACAAATCAACAGGTTCCCCCACCTTTATACGTGGTCCAGATATGGGTGATTGCCCCCGGTCCCTTGATGTAGGATATAGTGACCTCCTCACCCCCTAAGGGTAAGGGGACCGTATCCAGATTGAGTCCGTTACGAGTAAAAGAACTGAAACTAGCAGCAGAAAAATTCTTGGGTTTGCAAAGAAGCATCATAGGGTTATCTGCTACCAAGGAACCCGGAGGAGGAGGCGCTGGGGCAGGCTCAGGGAAGAGTGCCCCTCCCGTATGGAAGGGAGGAGCTTGATATGCTCTCTTCCGCTCTTACAGGGTAAAAGAAGAAAAAATTAGAATGGAAACAATAATCAAAAACAGAGTCAAATTTAAATTATATTTCCTATTATCCAACTTTTCTCTCCCTTTTAAAGCTCATGCATATATTTTTTTTTATTTCTTCTCCTTTTTAGAGGATTCCCAGTTTCCAATCCATAAATCCGCGTTGCGGCTGTGTCCATGGACAGACCAGACATCAAAAGAATCGGGATTATATCGACCTGGAACAAGATAGCGGTAATGCTGCCCCCAAGGATCAAGAGGAATCCGATTTCCTTTGAAATACGGCCATTTCCCAGGCCTCCTCGCCCAGCTTCTGTTCATCTCGGCGGGTCTCTCAATCAATATGTCCAGATTTTCCGGATATCTGGCGTAATCTCGCTTAAAAGCCTCGATGGCTCTGGCTAATTCGGTGGCAGTTTTTCTCGCCTCTATTACCTTCTGCGCAAAAAGTTTTTCTTCTTTTTTTAAGTAATCTTTATACCAGACACTCATATCTCCCCATGGGAGCATGCGCACAGAAATTCCGTCAAGACGAATACTGTAGCCATGCTTTCCGGTTTTTTCATCATATGAGAGCGGATTCGTTCCGGTACACTCGAATCGGAAAACATATTTGCCCGGTTTAAGGTCAAAGATCCCGACTTTCTTTTCTACATTGGTGCCGAATTGCTCGTTCTCGGGATAATTTTCTTTCCAGGCAAGGTAAGGATCCCAGAAGTCCATCCGGGGGTCCAGAACTTTATTAAAACCATGTCCCTTCATGGAGAGTTTCCAAATCCCATTCTCAGGGAAAAGTATCTGGAACACCGATATGGAATAGCGGCCTTCTTTATCTACGGCAAAAGGGATTTCGAGCCATGAACCCACTTTGTCATTGTACATATGGAACATACGCTTTCTCCAGCCCGTCCGGTTGTGAGCGGCCTCTGGTTTCAGCCCAGGAGATACGCGTAGTGGCGACTTTCCTGAAGGAAGCTCGGCCATTTCCCGCGGCTCAACCCATATTTCTTGCATTAGCCGCTCCTTCAAAGGCGGAAATGATTTCCAGGGAGTCGCCACAGTTTTCTGATACCAGAAGGCGACCGAAGAGCAGAAATCAGCTCTATACTTAAAGTCCCCTCTCTCGACTTCACCTGTTTTGGGGTTTTCAACGGACACATAGCTCCTGCGCTCGACTTCGACTTTCAAGGACTTTTTAAACATGATTGGATCCTGGATATGCCACTTGAATCCAGTAATCCGTGCGTCCTCGCTATTCCATTCACGGATAGTGATGCCGGCATTAAGGTTAGAAAACAACCGCAAATTCCAAGCGTCGGAAAAATAGTCTTCAAATCCTGTTCCGACCAGGCTGGGTGTTTCTTCACCGTCAATATAGAAGTGGTCATCGGATTCCCCAAACCAACTGCCAACAGAGCTGTGTAAATTGATAATACTCCCCACATACTGGCCATCTCCTTCAACTTCAAGGAGCGTGTAATAGGTAAAAGGTGTTACCGGCCACTCCTGGTTGTATCGGGCATGGAAATACAGAGAATCGGGAGGAAGTTTATCCAACTTCACCCAGTCAATATAAAAATAACAAGAAGTGATTAGTTTTACCCCTTCATTTGTCATCGTCAGTCGTGCTTTTTTATGGAATGGCATTTTCCAGTAACAGTTCAAGGCGCGTCCGTAAGATGTGACTTCGATGGGCAATGTGCTGACATTGGCTCTCATTCCGTTACCGGCAGCGAAGAAATCCCCCAGCGGCGCCTCCACAGAAGGAATCCTGGCATCGTCCCAGTATATCCGGAAAACCAATGTCCTGGGATAGCGCCGTTCATAGGCGCCAATTGTGAACCATATGTGTTGGATTTCTCCTGGGCCCTCCAGTTCAGCAAGCACCACTGTTTCTCCCGGTTGGATACGGAAGGAATCGGCATTAGACTCAGGATCGAAAAGACCCGAGGAATTTCGCATTCGTCTTCCTTGTTGTTTTTTAGTAATGACGCTCAGCTGATCCTCTGCATATACAGAGAGTGAACCCGCGACCAACAGGAATAGAGCGAAAAGAGCAATCCAATTCTTGATGGAAAAGTATCTTTTATTCATTTTTGCCTCCTTTTTTTCTTAATTGAAATCAGTTTTTAATTTTGACTTTACCCACTAATATATGATTCCGCTTCCCATAGAAAAATCTTCTGAAACCTTTACGGGGAGCTTGCCGCGGGGAGAAATTTCTCCTTTCAGGAGCTTAATGAAAGAGTCAGCATAAACGGTCTGATTTCCGTAAAAGTCTCCCTCTCCATAGCCAGTAGCGAATGCGGATGCATTCTTGAGGCTATCAACAAGATAAGGATTACCATAAGACATGACAAGATAAATATGCTCATTGAGATCAATACAAAAGGATACTTAAGTTTCATTTTCCCCATTTTAATTTTCTTAAATGGATGGATGTACAGCCTAAAAAATAGAACAAATTTTTCTCGATTTTAAAGATTTCTCTCTGATGGAGTCAAAAAAAAAGGGGATCATCCCGTTTCTTTGGAGCAGGATGATCCCTATAAGAAATCTAACATCGTTGCCTAATTTCTTGTTAGCTTAGAACTGGACTTTCAGGCTTAACTGAGCTGCCCGTGGACTTTGTGGGTTAGTCTTCATATCATATCTGTCTGTGCGACGAATGTCATTAGTATAAAAGCTGCTCCAACCCGCAGCGTTAAAAGCATTATAGACATCAATAGCAAACTCTACGCGGAAACGATCAATCCTGATTCCTTTTGACAATCGCAAGTTGACACTCCAGATATCATCCGAATACCTGCCTTGAGCTCCCCACTTCTTTCCTGTAAAGTAATAATTTTGGGCCGCCCAGATAATGTCACTCACTCGTCTTCCGTTGGAGATGGTTACTTGAGGAGCGCTTTCATCCCACTCATAGTCTCCAGTTCGATCGCTTATGAAGATCCCAGCTTGCCCATTAATAAACGTCGAAACCAATATGTCCCAGGGAAATCGGTAAAAGGCAGAAAAATGAAATGTCCAGCGGATGCCATAATTGTCCATGTTCAAAGCATTCGGGCTTGGGTAAACAAATTGATTAGGATCTGTCGGATCAAATTTAATTTTCTTATATGTTCTCCAGTAGTAGGAGTAGTTGACCATCAATCCCCAGCGCCCGACGAAATTTCTCTTCAGATTAAACTGCAAGCCTTTGTAGCTAAAATCCATCCTTCTGTCTTCGCCTTTGTAGAATGTCCGTCTCCATATGGTATCAAATGTAGGAAATTTTCGGTCAACGAATTTCCCCTCTTCGAAGATTGCATTGATATCTTCTTGGTACGAACTGTTTATCTTCTTGTAGATAAAAGTGGTTTCGAAAGCTAAATTCGTAAAGAGTTCACGCTCGATAGAGACAACAAATTCGTCATTGTATTCCATCTCCATGCCTTCGTTGTAATCCGGGTTATGACCTAAAGTCCCTTCACTGTAAAGCTTGAGTGCCTCAGGCCCTTTGCCGATGTCCTCTTTATCCATACGATACTGGTTTGAAGTAATCGTTCGGGAATAGTTGTTGTAGTCACCGGCACCGACGTATTCGAAGTATCTGCCCATGTGGAACTTGAGTACACCAACATTTTTCCAATTATAGGTGAGACCAAAGCGAGGAGCAAGGCCACTGTCATCAAACTCAATATTGTTGCGAATATCGGGGTAAATCGCTTCCATCCATTCGGGAAGCTCATCACGGAAGTACATATTTTCCCTCTGATGTTCCCAACGCAAGCCTAAGTGGAGTGTCAGGTCTTTGCTGATGTTCCAACTATCCTGGATATAGGCATTTTGGTTAGAGACCAAAACTTCGTTGTCATAACGGTTACCTGGCCAGCGGTCGTAGGCTCTGTATATGTAAGGCTCAGTCAATCCGTAATTTTCATAATCCATGCCCAACCTGTACTGATACATGCCATATTCGTCTTCCCAATATGCATATGATCGTGTTACATGTTGATAAGGTCGGATGTCAACACCAAATTTAATCTCATGGGAACCTGTGTTGAAAAGGTTATCTTTAAAGTAAGTCAGATGGCTCCTGATGAGGATGTTTTCACGCACTGAATAGTAATCTTCGCCCCTTCCTACGTCATATAAAACTGTGGACCCTCCCTGAAAACGCTCTGTATACATATACAGAGGAACTTGATTATACGCGAAGTAATTACTGGGCTTGTGCTGGAAGCCAGTGTTAAAGTTGAAATACAGACTATCAGAGATGATCCATCGCCAAGTCAGATTCATCATGGGTCCACCTTGTGTCGTATATTGTCCAGCATCGAGAGTGGAATACTTGACATCAGGGAAGCCGCGCGGTTCCCTTTGTACCTTATCGTATTGAAACATAACGCTGATTGTATGTCTCGCATGGGGCTGAAAGGTCAATTTAATGTTAGGCATGTGAGATTTCCATTCCTCGACAATCTTCTTCACAACAACGGTATCAGGATTGACATAATCCCTATTGTCATACTTGTAAGATAATAGAAACCAAAGCTTGTTTTTCATTATTGGCCCACTCAAAGTGATAGCAGGAATGGCATAGCTTGACATGCTGGGTTCGCCTCCTTCGACATTCGTATCGTTGAAGGATTCAGGCTGATACCAGAATAATAAAGTACCTTCTAACTGATTTCCCCCGGCTTTGGTGACGATGTTCATAAAAGAAGACCTGGCATTCCCATATTCTGCAGGTGCTCCAGCAGTCTTGACATCTATTTCCTCGATGGCCTCATAATTGAGCCGAGCATTTGAGCCGCCGCTCATGGCGTCATTGGCTTCCATCCCATCTATCAAGATTTTGTTTTCATAGGAGTCATCCTGGTTATGGTGGGCCAAAAAATCCCCTCCAGGTCCCAGATTTGATTGTTGGACATTTCCTGCGTTGACCGCGGGAGATGTGCCCCATCCTGAAGAGACACCGGGAAGAATGTGCCAGACATCATTGAAGTCCATGCGAGCTGCGATTGGAATAGTAGCGAGCATTTGGAGATTTACGTTATAAGACTTACTGCTGCTTTCAATATCTATGAGCGGTGCCTCGGCTGTTACTACAATGGTTTCCTCCAATCCCGCTATCTCCATTTCGATATTGGCAGTAGACGTTTTACCGATTTGGACTGGAACTCCTCTCTGCCAGCAAGTGCCGAATCCTTCAAGCTTGGTACAAATGACGTATGTTCCTGGGGGAAGATAGAGAAAACGGAATGCCCCTCGAACGTCGGTTACGGTTGCCCTGGGAGTCATCAGGTTCGGACTTTGCAGCTCGACAGTTACGCCCGGTAGCGCTTCTCCCTCCTTCTTATCAGTAACGAATCCACGAAGGCTTCCTGTGGTTACTTGAGCGTACAAACTCAACCCTGAGATGAATAAAAGTAATGCTAGCAAACATGGAATAATTTTTATTCCTCTTTTCATTTTTCCTCCTTTTCTATAATTTTTATGGACTTTTTTCTTTTTTTTCTCGTTTTGTCACCTCCTTTTGAATCTGGACTGAATCGCAAATTCTCAAAGGTTAAATATCCAGTCCTTCATCAATTATATGTAAAATCTCCAAAGGTTTATTGATCATGAAAAACATGAACGCAATCGTTTTGCTCAATCGTTTGTTTCCTTTTCACTATTATTTCCAATATTTATTTTCTTGTCAAGCAATAATTTTAAATTTGTAAAAAAAAAAAAGGTTTTGAAATTCGAGCTAAAATCGAATATAATTTAGCTGAACCTACCATTTAAGAAAATCTTGAGCTATGACTTAGGCAAGATGATAAGCCTACCAAGTCCAGATATCTTCGTAAATTTTATTTCTAGAAGAAAGAATTATGTGTAATAGGACAGTAATCGATAGCTTGGTGTCAAACAATCACAGCAAATTCCTCATCTATGTAGTGTTTTTACATTACGACAGGGATAATCAGATGTTTATTCTTTAATTATTAATCTTTCTCTTCTCGTCTCTCAGCTTTCCAATTTCCTATCCAGAGGTCAGGATTCCGGCTGTGGCCGTGGACCGACCAGATATCAAAAGAATTAGGATTATAACGTCCTGGAATAAGGTAACGATAAGGCTGTCCCCAGGGATCCAACGGAATTCGGTTGCCTT
>Ga0210003_1003228_pt1 | contig 13391 bp, 12 predicted proteins | sample LantaG_FD_182804 | JGI IMG/M metagenome (GOLD analysis project Ga0210003, IMG submission 182804) | Deep subsurface microbial communities from Baltic Sea to uncover new lineages of life (NeLLi) - Landsort_02402 metaG (SPAdes) (version 2) | ecosystem: Environmental > Aquatic > Marine > Oceanic >... | reverse complement strand
AGTTTCGATCCGGCCCCAGACGCCGGCGACAGCCGCTGGATTTGCAGGGACACGCGGACAATCGCCCGGGGGGCTTCCGACAGAGTGCAATCCGGAGCTTTGAGGACGCCCGGTGGATGAGAGAGCTGATACTTCAGGGGAAACCGCGAGACCAATGACGGCAAGAAGGATGCTCGGTGTACTATGCAGGAACGTAACCAGGAACGCCTCAAGAGCCAACTGACAGAAGCAGTGGCCGTGTTCCAGCGAGACCAGATGGCCGTCGCCGCCGAATCGGTATGGGTCGACCTGCACCCCGGGGTGCTCGTAGTCACCGTTCGAAGAGCGATCAGCTCGGCGGAGCAGAACTGTGGTCGCGATAGAGAAGGGCGCGAAGTGCTTGACCGGTTCTACAGCCATATATTCGACGCGTCCAAGAGGATTCTCGAAGCGGCCATAGAACGTATTCTTGGGCTGCCCATCTCGCAGTCACGGCTGTCCATAAACATTCAATCAGGCGAGCAGGTGATCCTTTTCACGTTTCGTGACGCTCCACTGGAATCGTCCCTGGAGTCTGCCGGTGCGCAGGGAGGCGAAGGTGCCCAAGCCAAGCACGAAGCCCGTGAGGCCATCCTCCAAGCCCATATGGACTGGCAGAACTACTGGAAGCTGAAGTGGATCGAGAACCCGGTGCTGCACGGTTTTGTGGCCGACGTCATCGAGTTGTGCAATCCTGCTGACGTGTTCGTTTGCAGCGATTCGTTGCAGGACATCAGTCACATCCGGCAGCAGGCTATCACGGGCGGCGAGGAGACGCGCCTGCGGATGGATGGCCACACCTATCATTTCGACAGCCCGCAAGATCAGGGCGGCAATGGGGGGGGCGCAAAGTACCTTGTCTCCTCGTCCGACTCGCTGCCAGAAGAACTCGATCAGGTGGAGCGGGAGCAAGGGCTTGCGGAGATTCGCAGCCTGCTGAAGGGATTGATGGCGGGGCGCACGATGATCATACGGTTCCTGTGCCTGGGGCCAAAAGACTCGGTCTTCAGCATCCCCTATGTGCAATGCACCGACTCCTTCTACGTGGCTCACAGTGAAGATCTGTTGTACAGGACCGGATACGAGCAGTTCAGAAAACTCCGTGATGGTGCCGACTTCTTGCGCGCCGTTCATTCTGCCGGCAGAATGGACGCAGACATGGTGAGCATTGACGCGGACAAGAAGCGGATTTATGTCGACTATACCCGCGATACGATCTATAGCGTCAACACCCAGTACGGCGGCAACACGGTTGGTTTGGGGAAACTGGCTCAGGGACTGGCCATCCGCAAGGCCGACTGCCGGGGCTGGCTTGCCGAGCACATGTCCATCGTCAGCATGATAAACACGAAAGGCCGCAAGAGTTACATCGCCAGGACCTTCCCGGGTGCTTCCGACGATGCGCTCTCGGGCGCACAATCGGGCGGCACCATCGTGGGCGATGGTGTCGCGCACATCCGCTCGGTTGATGGCGAGGCACGAGCCGCCGGAGGCGAGGCGGGCGTATTCGGCATCATCCAGAACGTGAATCCGACCGACAACCCGGCCGTCTACAAGGCTCTCACCGTCCCAGGCGAGGTCATCTTCTCCAATGTGCTGGTCAACGACGGCAAGCCATACTGGCCTGGAATGGGCAGCGAGATGCCCAAGGAAGGCGTGAATTCAACCGGAGCGTGGCACATTGGCAAGACGGACACGCAAGGCAACATCGTTCCACCTGCCAACAGGAATGCGCGATATACCCTGTCACTGCGAGGGCTCGACAGTGTTGACCCTGAAACGGACAGTCCCCTCGGCGTAGAAGTACGCGGCATCATCTACGGCAGCCGAGACACCTCTGCATCCGTGCCGGTCCAGCAGAGCTTCGACTGGAAACACGGGATCGTCACCTATGGAGCGTCCCTGGAAAACAGGACTGCTCTGGCCATTCTCGGGCAGGAGGGCGAACATCAACTCAAGCTGATGAGCGTTCGCGACTTCCTGTCTATCCCTCTTGGGAAGTACATGGAAAACACACTGGACTTCATCGGCGGAATCAGAGGCCCCCTTCTGGTCTTCGCCATCAACTACTTCAAGCGTAGTGACACCGAGAAGCCTGCCTGTGCTGCCCACGACAATGCCGTGTGGCTCACGTGGATTGAGCGCCGCATTCACGGGGAGGCGCAAGTCATTCCGACCCCTACCGGCTATATCCCTTGCTACGAGGATCTCGTAGGGCTATTCCGCGACTTGCAGGACAACGACTATGTCCTTGAACGCTACGTTGTTCAATTCACCACCCGCATCGCGGAAAACATCGCCAGGATCGATCGGATCGACGAATTCTGCCGGGCCAACGTGCCCGATGCACCGCAGATGCTCTTTGACGTACTGCACGTTCAACGAGAACGGCTCGAGCGGGCGCGCCGGCAGTTCGGGGATCAAATATCCCCTCTCGACATAGCCAACGCCGGCTTTGCCAATCCGTAGAAGGCCAGGGAGTTACGCACGCAGATGCACTAACTCGACAGAACAGCGCAGTGACACGCGCAAGCATGTTCTGTCAAACTGGCAACACACCGAGGCAACACGAACTGTCGAAGGATATGATGAAGAGCCAAGTATAAGAAAAGGTACACACGATGACACAGCTGCAACAGTAGACCACAAAGATACAAAGAAAGGAGGTGATACCTATGCCAGATAAAGATGGAAAAGGCCCAAAGGGCCAAGGACCGAAAGATGGGCACGGCGGAGGAAAAGGGAAAGGAACAAGTAAACCCGCTGGTTCGAAAAAAGGCGGCAAAAAAGGCGGATGCTAATCGCCGAACCAGTCGTTGCAGGCGACGTTGCCCGCCCCGACGATTTTTCGTAGTCCCAAACTGAGTTCAGGCGGGCAACGCGCCTGAACTCATCCGTTCAAGATCACCGTCAGCGCCAGAACAACGGCGCCCCCACTGAAGCGGTGGCGACGGTTCCTGAACAAGGTCCATTCTTAGCAAAGGAACAAGAGATGAGAACTGTAGTCGTGATCGTGATGACGTTGGCTTTGGCGGCCGTCTCCGGCTGCCTGTTCAGTTCGAGCAGCCACCGAGGCGGCAGTGTGGCCCAAGGCGAGGGATTCAAGATCGTCGTCTCGTCCTCCGAAACGAAGGTCAAGCAAGGCGAAGCCCAAAGCGTTGTCATCTCACTCCAAAGGGGCGAGTACTTCAAACGGGACGTGAGGCTGGACATCACACCGTCCAAGGGCATCGACGTCGATCCAAGCAACGTTCTGGTCAGAGCGAGCGACAAACCGGATGTGCAGCTCCGGATTGCAGCGGACAAGGACGCCGCCCTCGGAGAATACAGGGTCTACCTGACGGGCACGCCGGAAAAGGGCAAATCGACCACGATCGACTTCACGGTGAAAGTGGTCGCACCATAGTTCCCAGCCGCCTGCCGGACGTGAACCAGGACGGCAAGACAGACTGAACACGGAAATGCCGTCGAAAAACTGTCGAGAACCGAGTTGTGCTGAATGTTACGCGAGGGACCTGTTCCCTTGCGGATGTTGAACTGACAGCCCTTCACAGAAAGTGGCAGATCATGCGTTACACAGATTCATGTTTGGTTATCAAGGTTGTCGTGGCACTGGGCGTCGCGGCCATCTCGGCGGGCGGATGCGCCGGAGAACCGAAAGCCTTCGAATGCCCCAAGGGTTGCGTCGTCGTAGAGGAGGACGTCATTCTTGCCTTGACGGATCAGCCAGGCAACCATCTGACAGAGGCACGGAAGTACCACGAGAACAAGGATTGGAAAGCGGCGGCCCGTGAACTTCGGACCGCAGCCGCCTTCCTGACGCTCGAGGCGGCCCGAGCGGAGAAGAAAGCAAAGGAGGGCCTCGACACGTCGAGCCAGGAACTGAAGAAGCTGGCGAGCGACCTGGACGGTGGCGTCGTTGTCACAACCAAGGCTCTTGATCGGTCAATTGCTGCCGCGAGCAAAGCCTTGGCCGTGCACCACAACGTAAAGGCAGCCGAAAGCTGGGCCAAGAAGGATTACCGCACCGCGGCTCAGGCCGTGAAGGCCGCCTCGGACTACGTCAATAAAGCCGGCACATGGGCTGGTCACGCAGCAAGCACCGGCGCCGAGGCCGCCTGGGATGCGGCGACCGATGCCGGCGAGAAAACTGTCGAGGCAGGAAAAGACGCAGGAGAGTGGTCAGCCGACAAGATACAGAAGGGCATCGAGTGGACCGGCTCCGCCATTGAGAGACTTGGCAAAGCGATGCAGGAATAAGGCATCATCGCAGGTGAATTGATTCTGAACCAAGGCGACCCAGGCCGACTTTGCACCGGCCTGGGTCACACCCCCGAGAGGAGTGAAGATCATGTTGTATTATGCACTTGTATTTCTGGTTGTTGCGATCGTCGCGGGCGTGCTCGGGTTCGGCGGCATCGCCGCCGGGGCCACGAGCATAGCGAAAATCCTGTTCTTCGTATTCCTGGTCATCTTTGTCATCTCCCTGATTGCCGGCGTGGTGCCGAGGTATCGTCGCAAGTGAGTTCATTCTGAACCGAAGTGCAGTCCAAAGCGCCCCGTGGCCGCAGGAGTAAAGCATGAGTTTACAACGCATTGTCGGCGTCGCACTGCTCGTCACCGGAATCGTCCTTCTCGTCATCGGGCTGAACGGCTCCGACTCGTTGGCCGACCGGGTGCATGACACATTCACCGGACGCTTCACGGAAACCACCACGTGGTATATCGTCGGTGGCATCGGCGTCGGCATCCTCGGACTGTTCATGGCGGTGTTCGGCTTCCGTAGCAGGAACGCTTGAACATTGTCTGCAAAGGAACACCCAGTGAAAACGAACGGACTGGTTACGAGAGCGATTTCCCTGTTGCTCACGGTCACGATGGCGCTAAGCGCGACCTCATGCGGCACGCTCTTCTACCCTGAACGGCGAGGCCAGGACGGCGGTCGGATAGATGGTACTATTGTGCTGCTGGACGGAATAGGGTTGCTCTTCTTCCTCCTCCCCGGCATAATCGCCTTCGCGGTCGATTTCTCGACGGGCGCGATCTATCTGCCCTCTGACGCTGCACAACTCGACCCCGACCCATCCGATCTCCATGGCTTACGGATTGTACAGGCCGATCCAGCGTCTTTATCGCGCCACGAGGTAGAGGAACTGTTGCGTCGGGAGGTCGGCCGCGAGATCGACTTGGGCTCTCCCCAGACAAAAGTGACACGCGTGCTCCCCGGCCAGAGACCGGTCTGGGGCACCTTCGCGGACATCCTTACGCCGGATGAACTTGCAGCCTTCGAAGGCTATGCACGCAACGCGGCGCGGTGAGTACTGGGAAACTTATGACCGCTGCACGTCGCTCGCAACCGCAGCAACACTGGCTCTGCTCCCAGGAAGAATGGTTCTCACTGAACCGGTGACCATTATGAAGCGCAAACTGATAATCGCCGTACCGGTTGCCCTGGTCGTCTTGCTTGCCGGCGTTGTCCTGTTCGTCATTTATGGCACAGGATCGGCCGTCGTGCAGCGATGGATCGGCGACCAGCTTGGGACGCTCGCCAGCCAGTACCTCAACCCGCGGCTGTCGATGGGAGCCGTGCGATACCAGTATCCGCTGAGGGCCATCGTGGACGACGTGCGGCTGCTGGCCGACGACCCTGCGAGGCCGGGCGCAACCATCGATATCCTCGTGGTCAAGCGCCTCACGCTCCAGATGGCGGAGATTCCGCGGCGTGGGCAGCCGTTGCGGATACAGAAGCTGATCCTGGACCACCCGGAGATTCGCGCCGTCAGTGTCGGAGAGACGGATGCGAGCCCTATCGGATACAGTGACCTCTTGAAAAGGCAGTCTGCCGCACAGCCGGCGGTGAAACTCAGCGACGTTTTCCAGATCCGCGTCCTCGAGGTCGTCGATGGCCTGATGGTCTACGATCCGCGCATTCCCGGCGCGAAGCCGATGGAGATCGACCAGATCAACTGCAGCCTCAATGTTCAGCCCGCCGAAGGCACCGAGGCCGGCTGGTACGCCATCGAGATGGACCTCGCCCGCAAACCCGTCTATGCCACTCATTTCAGCGGCCGGGTGAACATCAACTCTATGGTTGTCGAAGTGCAGCCGCTGCGGATGGAGCTGAGGGTCGGCCGCGAACAGGACCACTACCTGCCGCCGCAAATCCAGGGCATCCTGAAGGAGCATGAGGTGAGCGGCGAACTCGTGGTGGAGGCCAGCGGCTCGGTGCCCATCCACGACTGGCGGGCGGCCAGTCTCAAGGCGCAGATGACGCTGACACGCGGCAACTTCGCGGCCGGGGACAATCACCTGCCGATAGACCGGTTCCAGGCTGTGTGGACGATGGCTGACCGGCACGGTGCACTCGAGAAGCTCGACTCGGATCTCCTGGGCGGCAAGCTCGAAGGTACCGGGCAGGTCGCACTGGACGCCCCTGTCAACGGGTGCTTCGGCCTCACCCTTACCAACATCCGGCTGGAGCAGTGCTTCCGCAACGCATCGGGCGGCGAAGGAAAGTATCAAGGTGCCATGAGCGCACAGATCGACGGGCACGGGCCGCTGGACGATGCCCTGACACAGTCGCAAGGCATTGGCACTATCCACATTGTCGACGGTCGACTGGTGCAGTTGCCGGTCCTCTCTGATCTGCTGGCCGTCGTGGGCAAGGCAATGAAGGCGATCAATATTTCCAGTGACCGCCCGACCGACACCGCCGACCTGGCCTTTACATTCGAGGGCAACCGTCTACACTTCAACAAGGTACATGCCCTGACCGCGCTGGCGGCCCTGCATGGGGACGGAGACATCTACTTCGATTCGCGCCTGAACATGGTCTTCAACGCCGGGCCGCTCGAGAGACTCGAATCGCTGATAGGCACGGCCGGCTCCATCCTGGGAACGGTGACCGACGAAGTCATGGCCTACACCTTGACGGGCACGTTGAAGGACCCCAAGGTGAACGTGAAGGTGGCGCCCAACCTTAAGGTTCCCTGGTGAAAACCGCGCCGCACCCACGACCCGGCCGGAACTGCTTCCACTATGGCCCGGTAGGCCCGCAGGCCAAAAAGAGCATGACCACCGTCACTAACAGATAAAGGAGAAATAGATGAACGCAAGAGTCGGCTTGTGGATTGACCATAGGAAAGCCCTTATCGTGGCTATTACGGACAAAGAGGAAGAGATAGGACTGGTAATATCAAAGATTGAAAAACAGCGCCGAGGTTCCCCGGGTGTGCGTCCTGATGCTCCCCATGAGCTTCGGGCAGACGATAGCCGCCAGAAAAGCCTTACGGAGCATCTAAACATCTACTACGATGCGGTGATCGCCTGTATTCGTGACGCGGAATCCATCCTGATATTTGGCCCTGGCGAGGCCAAGGGCGAGTTGAAGAAACGCCTCCAAAGAGACAAACTCGGCGCACGCATTGCCAGCATTGAGATGGTTGACAAGATGACCGATCATCAGGTTGCGGCGAGGGTCCGGCAGCACTTTCAGGAAAATGTCAAGAAGCGACGCTATCCGAGATAACCTGCTTCGCTTCCCGCAGCTTGCTTCTCATGCAAAGAGGAGATGAACCATGAGCAATTGGGATATGCTCGACATTCAAGCTTGTAGCGCTCAAGCGCAATGAGCTTCTACAGATCGGGAAGCGCCTCGGCCTCGGTAGAAGCGCGTGTAGACAATATTGTCCGTGGTCGAGCGTACAGATGCGGCATAACGTTGCTGGCAGCCGGTTTCAATCCAATACCAGAAGGTGAAGATCATGTGGCGAACTCTGTTCATTATTCCATTAGTGGCGGCGGCCATCGTGCTGCTGTTTCTGATTGCTTCTTCTGCCTGGCGGTTGATCCGAACCGCTCTTGGAAAGAAGGTCGAAGGCAAAGACCACTCAAGGGTTTGATGGGGATATCATTCGCAGATGCAAAGCAAGAGAGAAAGGAGTTGAGATGACGACGGGAAAGGTAAGACTTATGGCTGCGGTTGGCGTCATTGTGCTGGCCGTCATATGGATTCTACAAAACGGAGGCTCAGTGCAGACGAAGTTCGTGTTCGTCACTGTGACGATGCCTCTGCCCGCTCTGCTCGCAATTACCATATTGGTGGGGGTCGCGGCGGGGATACTCCTGGCGTTGAGCCAGTCGGGGAAGTGGAACAAGAAGGACAGTAGCCCAAGCCGTGTAGGTAACGCCAACTGACGCGCATGATGCAAAGTGTTGGTCCAGAACGGAAAAGATGGACGCGTGCCTGATCAACGGAACGTTTTCTGCGCGGGGGTCGAAGACGACGACATGAACATGATCTGCCTGGGCGACCGTGTGCTTGGCCAACGGAGAGCTTGGTGCAGTCGCATTACAGCATGTGACGAGAGAGTTATGAAAGCAAGTTCTTGTGCAGGAAAGCCGGCCGAAGATCGATGGTGGTGAACGTATCCAGACTCGTCACGGCCTACTATGCCTGCTATGCCGAAGTGCCTGACACTTCAGTGCCAGAACAACGGGTTGCCTTCGGCACCTCTGGGCATCGCGGCTCGGCGTCGATGTTGCCGCCACCTCAGTTCAAGACGGCCTCGGCGCTGTGTACGTACAGTGGGCGGGTCAGTTGGCCGTGCCTGAAACAGGCTATGCGGTCTACGAGCAGCAGCGGTGGCATTCCATTCTTCTGGTGCGCGCCGGAATCAGCCCTGCATGGGAGCTACGACATATGCAGCTATGTCTGATCAACCCCTCCAATCCACTGGTCAGCAGCGTGAACACCAGAAGGAGCGTTTGGAACCGGTACCGCGTGTGGAAACCGTTGGGCCTGATGGTGTTGGCCGGTTTGACCTCGCCGGAGTGGAAGGTTTCGATTGTGGACGAGAACCTGGGAGTACCGGACTACCATGGTATGCCACGGCCGGATCTCGTGGGCATTACCGCGTTCACCTCGCAAGCGCCCCGTGCCTATGAAGTGGCGGCTCATTTTCGACGACTGGGTGTGCCCGTCGTCATGGGCGGCATACACGCGACTATGTGCGTGGATGAAGTGATCCAGCGTGTAGACTCGGTGGTCACGGGAGAGGCCGAAGGCATTTGGTCGCACGTTCTGGACGACGTCCGGCACGGTGCCCTGGAGCGCCGCTACAACGGCGGGCTCGCCGATATTAACAACGTTCCGCTCGCTCGTCATGATGTGCTGCCCGAGAGATACGCCTTCGGCGCCGTTCAAACCACGCGGGGCTGTCCGCTGAGCTGCAGTTTCTGTAGCGTCACGGCATTCAACGGCGCCCGCTATCGGCAACGGCGGATTGCAGATGTCGTTCGCGAGTTCCAGTTGATCAGCGAGAAGCTGGTGTTGGTGGTCGACGATAACCTGATCGGCACGCGCCCCGAGCATATCGCCCGTGCCAAAGATCTCTTCCGCGCGTTGGCAGAGGCGAACCTGGGAAAGAAGTGGGTGTGTCAGGCCAGCATCAACTTCGCCGATGATGAGGAACTGATGGCGCTGGCAGTGAAATCGGGGTGCAGAGGCGTGTTCATAGGCTTCGAGTCCCCTACACCGGAGGGACTCCTGGAGCTTAACAAGAAGTTCAACATCATCAACAACCGCGACTTTCGCGCCTCCGTGCAACGCATACAGCGGCACAACATTTTCGTGGTTGGCTCCTTTATAATGGGCCTTGACACAGACAAGGCGGGCATCGGCGAACGCATCGCCGAGGCGGCCAGTAGCTACGGGTTGGACTCCCTCAATGTGGGGTTCCTGACGCCTCTGCCCGGCACACGCCTGTGGGACCAGATGAGATCTGAGAACCGTATCGCGCTCGATGCGTATCCTGAAGACTGGAGGTACTACACGCTGAACCTGCCGGTGGCCCGCTACAGGCAGTTCTCTCGAGACGATATCCTCCGGGAGATGATGTCTTGCAACCGGAGCTTCTATTCCCTGTCACGCATCCTACGCCGGGTGTTCATCAACGTGTGGCAGCGCCGTACGCCTCTCATCAGTGTCGTCGGTAACCTTTCCTATAGGAGGAACAATCGTCTAAGCGGCCAAACATACGCAGACTTCACGCGTGCAACGGGAAAACGCAGTAGTGTTCATTAGGCAGTCAGAACGCAAGTGACACTGGCCGGAGACTACAGGTGCCGTGTTTGAGACGGGATTGGACAGTTCCCCGATTTCTGCCGCGTTGTTGCCGCGTTGGGTGACGTGATGCGCTACGCCGGGAACAATTGTTCGTGCCAATCGTGCCATAGCTGTAAGCTTACCGTTTATGGGAGTGGGGATGCAAGTCAATATTGGTGCCTGTTCGCAATATCCCCAATATCAATATCATGTCCCCAATATCCTCTCGGACCACTGCTTGGACTTCTTGATATTGTAGAAGAGAGCCATTTCCTCCTCCGGAACCTTTGGGAGAAACCTGGTGTTATGTTCATGCCAACCTCTTTGCGATATAGCCCTCAAGTATCTCAGGCACCGTGAAAGCAACGATTACCTTGTGCTCGCGCCTGTAGAAGGCTTCGATTTCATCGAGCGCGTCCTGTGTGTAATCAAACGCGACGAAGTAGCCTTTGGCTCTGTTTTCGCGGTTCATCGCAGTCTGAAAGGCGTCGATGTCGGGCCGGCCAACTTTGTCCTTCTGTTTCACCTGGATCGGATACCATTCGTCCATGAAGCTCAGCTCTCCCTCGCGAAGCTCCGCCTTCTTTGACGTGGTGGAGATCGGGTAGAGGCGGCCATCGATGCCCATGTCGCCGCCTTTCTTGCGGTTGGGGATTCCCCCGATGGCGATGATTGCCCAGTTCTCGAATTCGTACGGCGGGATGCGGCGGAGCTGGTCGACTGACCACGGCAAATCGCGGACAACGAAGCCACGCCCGACCTGCCAGAGCTTTTCGTTCTCCTGGATGTGGCACACGTCGCGCAGGCGTTTAGCCATCACGCGGCACGCCGTCGGTGAGGTGTCGATCCCGATCCACTGCCGTCCGAGATTCTGCGCAGCTACAAGCGTGGTGCCGCAGCCGCAAAAGGCGTCGAGGACAATGTCGTTCGGTCTGGACGACATTTCGATAATCCGCTCCATGAGTTTTAGTGGTTTCTGCGTAGGATAGCCGAGCTTCTCCTGCCCCGCTCCCTGAACTGGTCCTATGTCATCCCAAACGGTACCGAGTGGAACGCCTTTGCCTTCGTCGAGATAACGCTTCTGCCGGGGCACCGAGCCCGGTTTGACTTGGACGATACGGCCCTGCTCGTACAATTCCTGCATCCTCTCCTTGCTGAATCGCCAATAGCGCTTGACGCCGAGGAATTCGTAATACGGATTCCCCTTTGACGGGGCCGCGCCGCCTGGTGCTCCGAGGTCACCCAATGAATACATTCTGCCCGTTCCTGGCTCCACGTGCTTGTAGAACTTCTCGACATATGCTTGGTCGTACGGCAGGTACACGAAATTAAAGGTGTAATCGCCGCCGCCGGTGTAGAGGAAGATTGTGTCATGCACCCGCCCCATGTGCTTTGCGCCCTGTTTCGCATCGTTGTGCGAGGACTGGCGCTTCCAGATCACCTCGTTCAGGAAGTTGTTCTCTCCGAAAACCTGGTCAAGCATCACCTTAACGTAGTGGCTTGCATGCCAATCGCAGTGGTAGTAGAAGCTGCCATTCTTCTTGAGAACGCGCGCCATCTCGACGCAGCGCGGACGCATGAAGTCGATGTATGCCTGCGTCGATGCGTGTCGGTCCTTAAAGGCTCGCTTCTCCCGCGTTTCACCCCAGAAGACCTCGTAGTTGCGATTGGAATTGAAGGGAGGATCGATGTAGATGAGATCAACGCAGGCATTTGGAAGCTTGCGGAGCTGGTCCAGATTGTCGCCGCAGTAAACGACGCGGGTGTCTACGAGTGGGGAGGGCGCCGGCAGAGATGTGGTATTCATTCTTGCTGGCCCTCAGAATGCTGTTGACAGTCCCTGTTATTGATGATCGCCGGCGGCAGTGAATCCGCATCTATCATGATTGCACCCGAGAATCTGCCCTCAAGCTTACGAGTCGTCAAGTAGCCGTATGTTCTTTTCAGGTACTCCCACTTTGCGTGTTGGCCCTGGCGGTCCACCTCCGGCCCCAGCAGCATGCACCTCTTTTCCTCCGCCTCACGCTCCGGGTCAATCATACCCGGCTTAAGCAGCCTATAGAGGCGGCTGCCCTTGAACACGCTGTAATTTTCCGCCTTTGCATTCACGAAAAGCCGGCAGCCTTTCTTGGTGAGGACCATCACGCCGTTGGCCCTTGGCATTCGGTAGAATGAATAGTGGTCATAGTAGTAGCAGCGGAAATCACGAAAAGGGAAGCAATGGCCTTCTTCGCAGGCAAATAGCTCGGCAAGTCCGTAAACAGTATGTTCGATTACTTCTGCGATGAAATGCCCATCGTCGTGAAGGAGTTCTATCCAGATAATTCCGAAAGCTTCTGCGGCCGTAGGCGTTTGCACGATCTGATCGTGCTTGCGTCTCAGTATGCCGTCAATGCTGTTGTTGTAGCATGGCGGTGCCGTCATTGTGGCTATGCCCTTGGTCCGGAGTTCCGCGGCGAATCGATGGAAATCCTGGGTCTCTTCCTTGCTGGTCACCTCAAGGACGTAGGTTTCGGCGCCGTATGTCACGCGGAAATCTGCGCGTTTGCCCGGGTCACCGTCGGCGCGCTCCAGTCTTTCCACCGCAAAGCCCTGCCCGCCGAGGATCGTGCTGGCATTCTCTTCTGCCTGGTTTACTGTGGCCATCTGGTCTCCAAGGTGCTGCTTTTTCTTTCGGCGGTCCGGATAACCTTGTGCAGCGATTGTTATATGTTAGCACTCTGCACAGGCGAAGTCAAGGATTCGCCGGCACCAGGAATATTACGGACACGCCCCCGGTGTTTGCCGGCCGCTGCTTCCGCTCCGCACCTCTGCAGACGCGGATCTCGTCCGATACTTCGAAGAACTCATTTACCCTCTTCCTCTCTCTCGGACGGCCGCCGGCGCTATCCGGCGTGGGGGGGCGCCAGCGGAATCGTGTTTCCGCGCCATAGCCGCCTTATCTGAGGCCGAGGCGAAGCTTGGCGGCCCGGCTGGCGGGCGTTGGCCGCGAGGTGGGTGGCCCACAGGATTGTGCTGTTGAGCAGGAGGCCGTCGACATTGTTCGTCGCGCTGTTCAGCGACGCGTTGTCGCTGATGATGCAGTTGTTGACGTTGGTCCGGGCGTTATAGCCGCGCACCGTGCTGTTGCCAACGATCGTGCAGTTGGTGAGCGTGGGTGTTGCACTGCGGCTGCCAATGACTGCGAGTGCCGGCGTATTACCCTGCAAGAGCGAGTTTGCGATAGTGGTTGCCGTAAACGTGTTGATCACGAACCTGCCGGTATTGT
>Ga0210003_1003227_pt1 | contig 13394 bp, 8 predicted proteins | sample LantaG_FD_182804 | JGI IMG/M metagenome (GOLD analysis project Ga0210003, IMG submission 182804) | Deep subsurface microbial communities from Baltic Sea to uncover new lineages of life (NeLLi) - Landsort_02402 metaG (SPAdes) (version 2) | ecosystem: Environmental > Aquatic > Marine > Oceanic >... | reverse complement strand
CCCCGCCAGAGGCGAGGAAGGCGTCGCTGTCTGCCGGGTAGATCGCCCAGCCCGGGTGGCCGGGTTGCCTTCATGTTGTTTTCGTGGGAGAGAAGAGGGGAAGAGGGAGACGAGAGAGCGTTGGTGGGGGGAAAAAAAAGAGCTCGAGAAATCGAGGGGAAAAACGAGCGGGGAGAGCGGGAAAAACAAAAAAAAACTCACCACCACGCCGCCGCCGCCCTGGGCCTCAGCGCCCTCACCGCCTCCCTCTGCGCCGGCGTCTGCTGCGCCGCCAGCGTCGCCTCGAGCGCCGCCGCGTCCTCCGCCGCCGACGCGGACGGGGGAGCGGGGTCGCCCCGCCTCCTGTGCAGGACGCCGACGGGCCGGTCGAGGTCGACGTCGCCCAGCCGCGCCGCAAAGAGCAGGCCGTCCGCCGCCGCCGCCGCCGGCGCGCTCCGCTGCTGCCCGCCCGCCGCCGCCGCCGCCGCCGCGTCCGGGGAGTACCAGATCCGCATCCTCGAGTCGGCCACCACGGCCCTCAGCGCGTGGTCGCGCGCGTCGTCCCACTTCTCCTTGGACAGCTTTAGGACGGCCTGCAGCCGCTGCCTGAGGTGGCCGTCGCCCTCGGCGAGGAGCGCGAGCCTGCGGAAGGCGCCGACGCTCTCGACGCAGTTGTCGGGGAGCGGGCGCTGGTGGGGGCCTCCCAGGTCGACGCCGGAGGCGCGGGCCGAGCCGGCGATGTCCTTTTTTTGAGTTTTTTTTTGAAATTTTGGTTTTTTTTTTTTTGAGGGGGGAAAGTGAGCTTTTCTTTCTCGATCGATTCTCTCTCTCTCCTTTTCTCTCTCTCTCTTATCTGCCTCTCTCCCCCCTCCCCTTTCCCTCCCTCTCCTCACCTGCAGCTTCTTGACCGTCTCCTTGCCCATGTGTTCGAGCTTGGAGACGTGGTCGTCGACGTTCGGAATCTCCACTTTGCCGGCGGTGCGCGTCCTGCGCGTCGCGACGACGAAGCCCTCGGAGACGGCGTGCCTCGCCGGAGGCTCGCCTCTTTTCCCGCCGCCGCCCGCCGCCGCCGCCGCCCCTCCGGTCCCCCCTGCCGCGCTAGCCCTGACCACGGCGCGAACCAGCAGCCTGAAGGGAGGCTTGCGCCCCGAGAGCATCGCCTCGGACGAGTCCGTCACGTGCAGGTCCGGGAGCGGCGCGGCGCCCCCCGCGCAGTTCCTCCCCAGGGGCAGCAGCACGCGGCCGTCCGGGGCGTGCGAGGCGCCGCCGACGCCCACGGAGGGGGCGGGCTGAGGCGCCGGGGCGCCCGCGCCCGCCGCGGCCGCCGCGGCCGCCGCGGCCCCGCCGCCAAACGCCAGCAGCGGCGCGCCCCTGTTGTTCAGCAGCAGCGCGCACGCGGCCAGGTCCCCCTCCCGCTCGGCCCCGGCCTCGGCGCACCGCGCGTCGTAGGCGTTGCCGTCGAGCACCAGCACCTCGAGCGACACGCCGGCCAGGTCGGCGGCGGCCGCGGGCAGGCCCGTCGCGCGGTCGATGACCTCGACGCGGATCGGCGCGTCGCACTTGGCGCGAAGGACGTCGTTGACGAGGTACTTCGGGGCGAAGTTGACGGAACAGCGGCGGCGCGGGTTGTGCTCGCAGAGGGCGCAGTGCGGGTCGAGGCAGCCGAGGGAGCTGTCTCGAGTTTTTTGACGGGTGTGGAAGAGGGGTGCGTGGGGAGAGGGGGTAAGAGTGGAGGGATAGAGTCGGTCTCGCTCGATTGCCTGCTCTCGAAAATGCGCTCTCCTTCCCTCTCTTCTCTCTCTCTCTCTTATCTCTTCTCTCTCTTCCCTTGCTTCCGATTCAAACCAGAAACTACGCACAGGCAGTCGTGCCGGAACACCAGCTGCAGCTCCCTCGGGCCGGCGCGTTCGCCCGAGGCCCCCCCGGCGCCCCTCCCGTCCCCGAGCAGCGGAAGAGGGAGGCGGGCAATCGCCGCCGCGGCAGCGGCCCGGACGTCGGCCGGCCCGAGCTGCGGGCAGGCCGCAGACGCGAAAGCCCCGGCAAACTGCACGAGCCTGGCCCGGACGTAGTCCTGTGGGTTATTATTTTTTTGGTGAGGCGAGAGGGAGAGAGACGAGGCGAGAGAGAGGACGTGAGCGGCGAAAGGAGGAGGAGAAAGACGGCTGAGCGAAGGGAACGAACCGTCGCCGCTTCGTTCCGAGCGCCTTCTGCCTCGCATCTGTTCTCGATGCGAAGCTGGAGAGGGTGTCGCATTCTCGGCTCTGGGAGCGGAAAAGGGCGAAGATGAGGGCGTCAAGGGCGTGGCGCGCCTTCGGGAAAAGGGAATGCTCTCACGCCTCAAACTCGATTGAGGCAACTTCCTTGTCAGTGAATGCCCCTCCCAACTCTTTCCTCTCTTACCTCGAGGGGCCTTGGGGGCACGTCCTCCAGCTCCGGGGGAAGGCGCACGGGTCGCTCGCCCATACTTTCGCGTGGAGAGGAAGAGGGGAAAGAAAGGAAAGGAAAGGAAAAAGATGCAACTCGCCGACAAAAAAACCGTCGACAAAGTGGGAGTAAGCATCAATCACTCTTTGTTTTTCTTCGAGAGCAAACTCCGCCTCCCTCGCTCGATAAAAGAGAGAGAGAGAGAGCTCGCACGCGCGCTTGCCAAACGCCCCCGTGAAAGAGAGAGAGCCTCCTCGTCGGATCATCCGCGACGATGACGACAGACGCAGCCAACGGCGGCGACGGCGGCTCCGCCCCCACGACCTCCTCCTCGGCGACGCCATCGATCCTCGCGACGCCCTCCGAGGTCACCGTGCACCCGCTCGTGCTCCTATCCGTCGTCGACCACCACACGCGCGTGGCCAGAGACACAAGGAAGCGCGTGGTGGGCGTGCTGCTCGGGGAGGTCGGGTCGGGCGGGAGGGTGGACGTCACGAACTCGTTCGCAGGTGATTGATTGTTTCGATCGAACGCTTTTTTTCTTCCCTTCGATTTCGTTCCGTCGTTCGACCATCGACTTCGTTGAGTCTGAATGTTTCTCGCTCACGTTCTCGCGTTCTCTCCCTCCAACCCTCATCTATTTAGTCCCCTTCGAGGAGGACGAGCGCGACCCTTCGATCTGGTTCTTCGACCACTCGTACGCCGAGGCGATGCTCGGGATGTTCCGCAAGGTCAACGGTGAGTTTTTTGCATTTTTTTCGCTCGTCCGGCGACGACGACGATCGCGCGAGAAACGCCCTCTCCTCTTTCTCGCTTCTTCTTCAACTCACCTCCTCTTTTTTCAAAAACTCCAACCCGCGCATACGCACACACACGCCAGCCCGCGAGCGCGTCGTCGGCTGGTACTCCACGGGCCCCAGGCTCCGCCCCAACGACCTCGCGATCCACTCCCTCCTGGGAAAGTTTTGCCCGAGGCCGGTGCTCATCGTCTGCAAGGCGACCGGCGTCGCTCCTCCCTCGTCTTCCCCTGCTCCCTCTTCGGCGGCGGCGGCGGGAGACGACGACGACCAGCAGGACGGTCTCCCGACCACGGCCTACGCCGCCGTCGACGACGTCAGCGAGGCGGGCAAGGGTGGCGACGGGAAGGTCTTCGCCAACGTGCCGACCTCGGTTGCCGCGACCGAGGCCGAGGATGTCGGCGTCGAGCACCTGCTGCGCGACGTCGCCGACGACGCGGCCGCGGGGCTGAGGACGCTCTCCGGGGACGTGAACGCGCTCGCCGGGTGAGGAAGAGGGTGTTTCTTTTTTTCGGGGAGAGAAAGTGAGGAAGAGGCGCCAAACCGGAAAAGAGAAGAAAGGAAGAAGCTCTCACTTTTTTCTTCCGCTTTCCCCCCCTTTCTTTCCCCCCGAAAAACAACAAAAACAACAACACAGCGGCCTCAAGTCCCTCCGCACCCGCCTCGTCGCCGCCGTCGACTACTGCGACGCGGTGTCCGCCGGGAAGCTCCCGGCCAACCACGACATCCTCCGCCTCCTCCAAGACGCTTTCAACGCGCTGCCCTCGGCGCCCCCCTCGGGGCCCTCGCCGGACCCGGCCCTCGCGAGGGCGCTGTCGGCCCGGTCCAACGACATGATGCTCGCGGCCTACATGGGCTCGCTCGTCAGGGCGGTGCTCGCCCTCCACGGGCTGGTCGACAACAGGGAGACGGCCGCGGCGCGGAGGCGCGAGGCCGCGCGCAAGGAGGAGGAGGAGAGGAACCCGAAGAAGAGGGGCGCGAAGGCGGGAGGAAAGGCCGCCGCCGAGGACGGGACCGCGGACGTGAAGAAAAAGTGAGAGAGATACGCGGACGCGGAGGGGAAGAGAAAGAGAGAGAGAGGGAGGCGCGAAGGAAAGCAGACCAAAAGGAAGAGTTTTGATTTTCGTTTTTTTTTGTTTCTCATTTTGTCAATAGCATTTTTTTGTTAATAGCATTCACCGTGTTTCCATTCCCAAGAACGCCTCTTTCCGCATTATTTGAGAGAGGGAAGCAAGGATTAAGAGAGACGGACTTGGCCCTTTTCCCGTTCTTCTTGTTCACGTTACCGACTTCTTCTTCTTGTTCACGTTGCCGACTTTTTCTCCTTCAAATGGAGAGGCACCATGAAATAAGACGAGAGAGAGAAACTGCTTTTTTTGTGAGAGACACTTTTTTGAAGACTGACTACATTTTTCGAGTTCCCTCCCTCGGGACAAGGGATGGAACTCGATGATGGATGGAAACGGGCCAAAGAAAAAAAGAAAAAGGCATATACGGCTAAACGGAGAGAAAGAAAAAAGGGAGGGGGCGGAAAGCTCGGTTTTTCAAAAAGAAACCCTTCATGCGCGCGTCCGTCGCCCTCCATTCTGCGAACAATAAAAACACGGAGACGAGACCGCTTGAGGTCGTTTTACGTTCTGCGTTTTTTTGGCGTCATTGTTCGTCTTGAGTTCTTGTAAGCGTGGCGTGAGCCATCGGCTAGAATGCGTTTTTTTTGGTGGTTGCGTTGCTATTAATTTTTCGTTGCTATTTATGAGATACTCGCGGAAAGGCAGAGGCCCGGTTTTTTTGTTTGGGTATTTGATTGATTTTTTTTGTTCTGGCTCTTTCAGAAATACCCTCCTCCTCCTCCGTGCCCGTAGGTGTTGCCCCCACCGTAAGGGTTCGGAGGCGGAGGAGGAGGAGGCTGGGGAGCAGCCTGGTTGTCATTGCTGTTGAGCTGCTGCTGCATTTGCTGCTCGAAAGTCCCTTGCTGCTGCTGCTGCTGCTGCCGCTGTTGCTGCTGGCGGGGGAAGTAACTCTGCTGCTGTTGCTGCTGCTGCTGCTGCTGCCTCCTCCGCTGCTGCTGCTGCTGCAGCTGCTGCTGCTGCTGCGAGTGCCGCTGATAAGCCCCGCCGCCGAAGCCGTGCCCGCTGCCATCAAAGTCGCTGCCGGGGCCGGGCCTCATCCCCGAGGCGGAAGCGGAAGCGGAAGCGTCGGCGGCGTCGGGGTTGTAGTACGAAGCCGGGGGCGACTGCCGCGAGGGAGGAGGGGTTCGAGAGCGGTGCTGGACAAAGTGCCCGCCGGCGGCGGCCGCCGCCGCGGCGGCCGCGGCGAAGAGGTCGGGGCCACCGCCGCCTCCGCCGTGGAGAGACTGGCTCTGAGGCGGCGGCGGCGGCGGCAGCGGCTGCTGCTGCTGCTGAACTCCCTGCTGCTGGAGCTGCTGCTGCTGCTGCTGCTGCTGCAGCAGCAGCAGCTGCTGGTACTGTTGCAGCAGCGCCGTCGGCGAGTGCGAGGACGCGGCGGACTGCAGCTGCGGCGGGGGCTGCGCCGGCAGCACGAAGCCGGCGCCGTCGCCGCCGCCGAGGCTGCCACTGCTGTTCTCGCCGCCGGCGTTCGCGCCTGCGTTGCCGCTGCCGATGCCGTTGCCGCCGCTGCCGCCGCCGCCGTTGTCGCCGGTCAGCCTCGACACCAGCCTCGCCGCCAGCGCTTCCGCCGCGGCCAGCGCCGGCGTCGAGCTCTCCGAGTACCCGGTCAGGGCAGACAGCGCCCCAGGCCACGCGGGGACGGCGCCGGCGGCCCTGCGAGACGCGGCCAGCAGCGCCGCGGCCGCGAGCGACGGCGGGAACTGCGCGAGCGAGACGTCACGCAGCGCGTCCGCGGCGAGGTCGAACGCGACGCCGGCGACCCTGCGCAGCGAGGAGGGGTCCATCAGCGAGGCCGCCGAGGGCGGGGAGGCCGGAGGCGGTGGGGGCGGCGGGGGAGGAGCGGCGGCCGGGGAAGAAGAGGGCCCGTCGCTGCCGCCGCCGCCGCCGAGGAAAACGCCGAGCAGCCGGCCGGCGTAGAGGTCGAGGCAGTCGAGGACAGTCGCGACGCGGAGGTCGCCGCCCAGCGCCTGCTCGACGTTGGCCTCCATGCGCTCGAGGGCGGCGGGAGGGTAGAGCGTGGGCGCGGCCGCGTCCTCCAGGGAGGGGAGGACGAAAGACGGGGGGGGAGGCGAGGCAGGGATCGGGGCGTGCGACAGAGCGCCGCCGTCGCCGCCGCCGCCGCCGCTGTCGGCCAAAGCGGCCCTCTTCCTCTCCGCCTCCTCCTCCTCTGCTTCTTCGGCCAGCGCCCTCGCCCCGAGCCGCAGGCACGCCGCGACGAACAGCGCGTGGAACTGCCCCGGAGGGGCCCGCACGCCCGTCGCCATCGCCCGGTCCATCAGGCCCACGCCGGCGTGCAGCGCGCGGGGCGCGTACCCGAGGGCCCGGGCCTGATGCGCCGCCGCCGCGACGAGCGCCTCGCGCTGCTGCAGGTAGGGCGACGAGGCGGCGCCGGCGGCGAGCGAGGCCATGGCCGGGGCGGCCGCGGCCTCGCGCTCGGCGATGGCCGCGAAGAGCAGGGCGGCGCGGGAGGCCGCGGCGTCCTCGGCGTCGGCGTGGGAGGCGGCGATGAGCGAGAGGGAGGCCGAGGCGGCGGCGGCCGCGGCCTCTGCCGCGGCGTCTCGGAGGGCGGCGGCGGAAGGAGCAGGAGGAGCAGAGGCAGGGGCGTCGTCGATTCCGTTCGAGGACGCGTTGAGGACGGCCGCGGCGGCAGAGGTCGCGGCGGAGGAGATCTCCGCCGCAGGGAAGGCGAGGGCCGCGCTTTCGCCGTTGTTGGCGCTGCTTTCGCTTCCTTTCCCCCTCGACGTCGGCAACAGCGACGACGACGGCGGCGCAGACTTCCCGCCGCCGCTCCCCCTCCCGCTGCCGCTACCGCTCCAGCTCCCTTTCCCGCCGCCGCCGACGAGCTCGAAGTACGCGTCGAAGTCCGGGGACAGGAGCCACCTCCTCAGCGCGGGAGCGGGCACCTCGAGCCTCCCCGACGAGGTGAAAGTCCCCGGGCCGCCCGCGGTCGCGCCGGCGGCCGCCGCGAGCGCCGCCGCCGTCGCCGCAGAGACGATGGCCCGCCCCGCCGACGACGACGAGCCGCCGCCACCGCTGCTCCCGGAGCCCCTCACGCTCCCTCCCAGCCCCCCCTCGACGACGCCCGGCCTGAACGGCGAGCCGCAGCCCAGCAGGCTCGCGGCCAGCGCCTCCCTGACCCCGGCTGCGTGCCCCGCCGCGCGGCCGCCGCCCTCCCCCGGGCCGTTGACCAGCGCGACGCGGCGGCAGGCCTCGAGCGAGGCCGCCAGCGAGAGCAGCGAGGCGCGCTCCCTCGCCTTGGAGGCCGCGTCCACCGTCGAGGCCGCGGCCGAGGAGGGGGACGAGGAGGAGCGGGAGGCGGCCGAGGCGGGGCCCTTCCTGCCCCCTCTGCCGCCCGCCCCCTCCCTGTCGTCGGACTCGGAGGACGAGGGCACGGACGCCTCGGACTCGGCCTCGTTGGCAAACGCCGTCGCCGCCGCGGCCGCCGCGGCGATGCCCCCGCCCTTGGCCCTCGCCCCGCCGCTCACGGTGCCCGTCGCGCCCTCGACGGCGGCCAGCAGCGCGAACGCCGCGCGCGCCCTGCGCAGCCAGGCGCCCGCCGCGACGACGGCGACGCCCGCCGTGAGGGCCTGGAGGTCAACGCGGAGCGTCCCCTTCCGGAGCGTCACCGCCGGTCTCGGGAGGAGGTCGCCGCCGGCGCCTGCGTGCCGGGCCGCGGCCGCGCCGGCAACAGCGGCAACAGCGGCGCCCCTGGCGCCGGCCGCGGGGGGGGAGCTCGCCGCCGCAGCCAAGACCGCGGCGGCAGAGGCGGCGGCGGGCGGCTTGGCCGACGGCGACGAGGCGGCGTTGGCCGGCGTCGCGACGAGCTGCGAGCTCGACGAGAACGGCGAGCTCGTCGCCGCCGAGTAGACCGAGACGGCCGCGGCCTGCGCCCAGAGCAGGCCCGTCTGCCACGCGACGTCGACGACCGAGGACACGACGGCGGCGTGGGGCCTGCAGGAGGCGACGCCCGGGACGGAGGCGGGGACGAGCGCGGAGGAGGACGGGGGGCACTGCGAAGGAGCAGAACCCGGCGCGCCAGCCGGACCCGAAGAACTCAGAGGCCTGCGCCGGCCCCAGGCGCGCATCGCGCCGTACGTCTCCAGCACGCGCACCCACCTCCCGGCCTTCTTGTACGCGCGGATCAGGTTGGCGAACGACACGGCGTCCGGGGACACTCCGGAGCGGAGCATGCGGTCGAAGGCGGCGCGCGCGCGGGCCGCCTCCCCCGCGTGCGCAGCGGCCGCTATCACCGAGTTGAACGGCGCCGCGGCCGGGTTGTTGACGCTGGAGCTGCCGCCGCCGGGATTGCTGGGGTTGGTGCCCCCGCCCCCGGCGGGCGGCTTGCTCCCGCTCTCAGCGGCAGCAGCGGCAGCGGCGACGGGGGAGGAGAAGAACGGCACCAGCGTCGCCCCCTCGAGCTCGGCGAGGAGCGGCCGCGTCGCCGCCTCCCCGGCAGGCGCCGCCGGCGGTGCGGCCGGCGCGGCAAAGGTCGGGCGGAGCCTCGGCCTCCTCGGCCTCCGCTCGCTGCCGCCGCCCTTCCCGAGCGACGACGCGGCGGGGGCCTCGCCGCCGTCGTTGCTCGGCAGCGCGCCGGCGGCGGCCATCTTCTCGAACAGCGCCTCGGCGGCCGCCCAGTGCCCGCCCTTCTCGCACGCGGCCAGCGCCGAGGAGAACGCCGCGCGCGCCCTCCTGCCCCTCCCCCGCGGCACGGCCCGCGACAGCGCGGCGAGGCCCCTCTGCGAGCCGTTGCCGCCCCCCGTCGACGCGAGCAGCGCCGAGAACGTCTTCGTGTTGGGCACCACGCCGTCGTCGGCCATGCGGCGGTAGGCGGCCAGAGCGGTGCGCGGGTCGCCGGCCTTGGCGGCGGCGACGATGACGGAGTTGTACGCCGGGGCGTTGATCGGCGGCGGCGGCGGAGGGAGGACGATGCCGTGCGGGAGCCTCTCGCCGTCGCCGCCGCCGTTCCCGCCGCCGCCGTCGTCGAGCTCTCCTCCGCTTTCCGCGCCCTTCTCCGCGTCGCTTTCGGCGCCTTCTCCTCCGCCGCCGTCGCCGCCGTCTTCGTCAGAGTCGCAGCCCTCTTCGTCAGAGTCGCCGGGGACGGGTTCGGGCTCCTCCTCGCCGAAGTCGTCCTCCTCGGCCTCGGCCTCCCCGCCTCCCTCCCCGCTCGCCCCCGCCGCTTTCGGGACGAACCTGCGCAGGGTGCCCTTTCCCAGGACCTCGCGGAGGTCGTCAAGGGCCGAGAGGGCGAGCGCCGGGGCGCCCCCGCGGGCGGCCAGGTCGACGAGGGCCCGGAGCGTCTCCGGCGGGAGGAGCAGCTGCGACGCCGGGGGGGGAGCGGGAGCGGGAGGGGAGCCCCGCCCACCCCCTTCCCCGCCGCCCTCCTCGCCCCCCGCCGACGCTCCTCTCCCGCCCGCGCCGTTCCTCCGCCTCCTCGAGCCCGTCAGCGCGGCGTACGCCTCGCACGCCAGCGTCGAGTCGCCCGCCTTGAGCGCCGCCCTGAGGAGCGCGAACGCCGCCTCGCCCTCGCCTCCCCCGGGGAGCCCGCGCGCCCTCAGCTCGCCGACGAGGTCGAGCGCCGCGCGGAGCTGCTGCCACGCGCCGCAGGCCTCGACCATCGCGAGGTAGGCCGGGGCCGCGGCGAGGCGCCCAGGGCCGCCCCTACGCGGGGCGGCGGAGGAGGAAGAGGAGGAGGAGGAGGAGGAGGCGGGAGCGGAAACAGGAGTCGCGCCCTCGCCGGCGCCGCCATGGTTGCCGGCCGCGTTGGCCGCCGCCGCGGCCCTGCGGCTCCAGTCGAACAGCTGCCACGCCCGGTGCGCGTGCCCGTCCTGCGCCAGCCCGGACAGCAGGATGCCGAAGTCCTGCTCCCTGATGCCGTCGAGGAGCTGGGGCGGCAGGGCGCGCTCGAGGGCCGCGCCGGCGTCGGCCTCTGGGGGGAGCGCGTCGACCAAGACGCGCAGCGCGGCGGCGTCGAGGGCGAAGGCCGAGGGGGACAGCGAGGAGGACGGAGCCGAGGGGGGCGGAGAAGGAGGGGGAGGAGGCGGGGGGGGAGGAGGCGGAGGGGCTCGCCGCTGGATCTGCTGCTGCTGCTGCTGCTGCTGTGCCTGGGGGAACCGCTGCTGCAGCGGCGGCGGCGGCGGCGAGGGCGAGGCGGCGGCCGCGGCGGCAGTCCAGAGGCCCGCGAGCGCGGCGCCCCCCCCGCCCTCCGCGGCCGCGGCCACCTCGCCGCCGACGCTGCCGTCCGTCCCGCGCTGCTGCCGCAGGGCATCGTCCAGGGCGCGCAGGGGGGAGTCGCCGCCGGTGGTGTTGCCGCCGCCGTCGTCGCCGCCGCCGCCGTCCCCGCCCCCCAGGAGCAGCTGCGGCAGCTGCGGCAGCGGCTCCGAGGCCCGCCCCGCGGCTCCCAGCAGCGACAGCACGTGCGGGTGGTGCCGGTGCTGCGCGACCTGGCGGACGACGCCGGCGAGCGCGAACGGCGCCGAGGCGATGTCTCCAGCGGCGGCCGCGGCGGCGGCGGCGGCGGCGGCGGCGGCGACTGCGGCCGCAGCGACCGAGGGCGCGACGACGCCGCTGCCGCCGAGCCCGACGGGCAGCGGCCCGCTCGCCGCCCTCCCCGCAAAAGACGCCCCCGCGAAAGCCGCTGCCGCAGAAGAAGAGGAGCTGCCGTCGCTGCGCCCGCTCGAGATCGTCTCGATCGAGGCCGCGGAGAGCAGCATCGCGGTTGCTGCTGCGGCCGCGGAGGAGGCGTTTGCGTCTGCGTCTGAGGGCGGCGGGCGAGAGGAGACCGGGGGGCCCGCGCCCCCGCCGCCGCCGCCTCCAAAGACGGTGAGCGACGCGAGGAGGTCGGCGAGGGCCACCGCATTGCCCCCCGCTGCTGCTGCTGCGGCGGCGGCGGCGGCGGCGGAGCCTCCTCCTCGGAGGAGCTCCCAGTCCGGGGCCGCCGGGCCGGAGAGGCGCGCGGAGGAGGGCGGAGGTTTGGCGGCAGCGGCGGCGGCGACGGCCGCATCGGCCGCGTCATGGGCCAGCGTCGAGTCGCCGAGGCCTTGCTCTGCTCCGCCACCACGTCCGCCGCTTGACACGGGCGCGAATTTGCGTCCTGGCGAGTCCGATTGCAGGCCCGGCGCGGAGGCGGCGGCAGCGAGAGGGAATGGGGCTGCTTCCATTTTTCGAAGGGCGTCTGCTGCCGATTCCGCCGCAACGCTCTCGAGCGTCCGCTGTTGGCCCTCCGGCTGCGATCCAAAGTCCACGCCGTCGAAGTCGCGCTAGCCGTCGGATGAGCGAGAGGAGATGTTAATCGCGTCGAGGAGGAATCACGGGTCGGTGTGAGATGGGAGGAGAGATGAGCAAAGTCCCTCGTCGAGCGAGCGACTTCGCGAGATGGCGCACGTGGATCGCTTCTTTTTTCTCGAAGAGAAGACGGAGTCGCCGCCGCAGCCGCATTTTTCGCGCCAATCGCGATGCAGGCGGCAACAGGGCAAGAGGGCTGCGCCCGCGAGCGACGTAGCAGGGAGATTTTTTGCCCGAATGAGGGCGCGATCGGCGAGAGGTCTCATTGCAGCACTTCGGCTTTGCGGCAGAAAAAAAATCTGGAAAAACGCGCACCTCGACTACCTCTTCGCCGTAGGCGTCCCCCGCGGCCGGGCCCCCTCCCCGAGAGGAGGGACCCGGGGCAGGGTCCGGCGGCGACATGGTGTGAAGACAAGAAGAGAGAGAGAGGGAGAGGGAGAGAGAGACCCCTCGACTCTCTCTCTCTGAACTCTCCAGCACGGGGGAGAGAGAGAAAGAGGAGGGCTGCGTGTTTTTTTTTGTGAGGGCGAGAAAGAGAGGTGAGCGACAAAGCCGCTTCGGTGGACAGTTCTTATGGCTGCGATTTGTCGGCGATCCGGACGGCGGAGGGCGTGGTCCCAATGCACCCGATTCCATTCAGCGGTTCTTCCAGCATCTAGACGGATCGCTTTCGAGAACTTGGCGAGAGCTCCAATCCAGAGCGGCGGCGGCCGAAGAGAGGTTGCGAAAGAAATGGCCTTTGCCGCATCGATTCCCCCCCAGACACTTTCTCGAAGTAACGTTGCGCGCTCGGAACCTCTCCGCGCTTCGAGCCTTTTACCGCATACCTGTCAGGTACGACCTGAAGCCCTTCGCCAGAGGCTCGTTCCGTCCCCTGGAGGGAGGCGGAGGGAGAGACGCTAGGGAGAGAGCGCAACCTTGAAAAGAATTCTGAGAGTAGTAGTGTGGAGCCGGCGCTCGCGAAAGCGCAGAAGTTTCCTCTGTTGGGAACTGTTCAACAGTTGTACTTCCCCTCAATTTTTGGTTTTTGCAAAGAAGAAAACCAAGTATCTCTTCGTCTCTTTTTCTACGTCAGAGCAGCGGCAGCGAGCGCGTGCGCGCCTCCGTCGGCCCTCGCCCTCGTCGGCGCGCGCGCGGGCGGCAGCGGCGGCAGAAGCGTCGCGGAGCTGCTGCCGCTCTTTCCGTTCGCTGCTGCCGCCGCGAGCGCTGCTGTCGATGTCGTCGTCGTCGGCGGCGGCGGCGGCGGCGCTGGGGCGCAGAGGCCCCTCAGCACCGCGGAGAGGGAAGGGGAGGGAGCGGCGGCGGGTGCAGCGGCAGCTGCTTCCTTTTCCTCTTCCGCGGCGGCAAGAACGTCTGCCACCGCCGGCGGCGCGCTGGCATTTGGAGCAGCGGCCGCGGCAGCCGAGGCAGCCGAGGCAGCAGCCTCCGCCGCCGCCGAGCCCAGCGAGGGCGTCGGCGAGAGCCTCCAGGGAGCCGCCGCCGAGGCCAAGGCCGAGGCCGCGCCGCCGGACCCGGCCCTCGAGACGGCCCTCGAGCCGCCGTCGGCGCCTTCGGCGTCCGCGGAGGCCCCTCCGGTCGACGAAGGGCGGGCAGCGGCGGCGGCGGCGGCGGCGGCGGCGGCGGCGGCGGCGGCGGCGGCTCCGGCGGCCCCCGCCGCCGCCGCCTCCGAGGGGAGGGCCGGCGGGGCAAAGGGCCACGGGGGGGCCAGGGTCGCGAGCAGGGCCCCCTTGGCCGCCCTCGCCGCCGCGGCGGGGAACGGCGGCGGCGCGGGGGGCGAGGAGGCCTC
>Ga0210003_1003226_pt1 | contig 13402 bp, 13 predicted proteins | sample LantaG_FD_182804 | JGI IMG/M metagenome (GOLD analysis project Ga0210003, IMG submission 182804) | Deep subsurface microbial communities from Baltic Sea to uncover new lineages of life (NeLLi) - Landsort_02402 metaG (SPAdes) (version 2) | ecosystem: Environmental > Aquatic > Marine > Oceanic >... | reverse complement strand
TACGAAATGAGAATCGAAGCTAAAAGAGATATATTTGAATACATAGAAATATTTTACAATAGAGAAAGATTACATTCTTCTATAGGGTATAATAGCCCTGAGGAATACGAAGAAATGACCATGGTCGCTTAACTAACTGTCCGTTTTATCGGGGGAAGACCACTTTTTATCGATATGGTTTACCATACTTTCCAGCAGAGGACCCCATTTTGAGTCATTAATCAACTGCATTTCATCGATGATGACTAAAGAAACAATTTCTAAAAAACGAGGACACGTCAAACAAAAGTAATTAAATTTTTCATAAGCCATTACTGCAACATCATAATCTCCGGAGATGATATTATAGTCATCTTCACTACGGTCACGGGTAGAGATGACCATATCTATTCCACAATGACTGTAAAGATTTTTAAAATGCCTATATTTTTTATCAGCCCGTGCTCTTAAGGGAACTAAATAGATGGTTTTTTGAAGGTGAATGGCCTGGGCGATTGCAGCCATTTCTCCGATGAAGGTTTTTCCTGAGGAGGTTGGAGCTATAACTAAAAGGTTTTGATTTTTGTCATTGCGAGAAGCGGAGCGACGCGGCAATCCCTCTCCGTCATTGCGAGCTTTCGAAGAAAGCGCGGCAATCTCATCACTTCCTTTTCCACAATTCAAAATCCCATAATTTCTTACCAGCGGCAATAAATATGGCGGGTAATCTTTTTCCCAGATGTTTACAATATGAGAGGGGATACCATAATTTTTCAAATTTCTAATTTTCATTGATTCAGACATTTATTTCTTCCTTTCTTTTTATCTTATTTCAACTAAAACTAAAACGAATATTAAAATAACCTCTACTGTAAATCCAAGATGAAGAGTAAAAATCGAACGATAGAATCACCTCCCTGGCTTTAGATGATGATGAGTTAAATGAGCGGGTAATTGCGAAAATGTGACAAACTGCAGCAAAACACGCTTTTTGATTATACTATTTTAAAATGATATTTCAATATTTCCTCTTTCTCCAGCAAGGGCGTATAGCATAAGCCCCTATTATTCTTTTTGTCATTCCCGCATTCTCTTATGTCATTCCCGTTCCCCTTTATGTCATTCCCGCGAAAGCGGGAATCCATCCCCCTCCTCACTTAATAAATTATTTTCTCAAAAAGAAGGACTTTTAAAAATTATGTCGAATACTTAATATATAATACGTAAAATATTTTGCTTAAACAAAATTATTATATTCACCAGTTCAATAATGAAGTGCAACGCTTGAGGTAGCAGAAAGGAATATGCTATCATCAAGGACATGAAAAAATACAATCAGTTAAGCCAAAGAGAACGAGATCTAATTGACGTGCTCAGCCGTAAAGGAGAAAGCTGCGCTGCCATAGGGAAAAAGCTAAAACGAGACAAAAGCACGATTGCCCGGGAACTGAAGCGCAACAGTTCCTCTTTGTATCATTGTTATCTGGCTCATAGAGCCAACCAAAGAGCCAAGGAAAGGAGAAGCCAGGCTGTCCACAGGAAAAGGTTAAGGAATCCCCTGGTGCGAGCTTATGTGTTAGCCAAGCTCAAAGAAGACTGGTCCCCGGAACAGATTGCCGGTAGAATCGGGATAGACCATCCTGGTTTAAGGGTCAGCCATGAAGCAATCTACCAGTATATCTATGCCAAAGATACTGCTAACAGCAAAGAGTTAATCGCTTCTTTGAAACGGTCTCATTGTAAACGCCGGCATAAAGGACTCTATCGCCACCAGAAGAAGACGAAGATTCCTAATCGGGTCTCCATTGAAAAGCGGCCGGCGCAGGTTCAGGCCAGGAAGCAGTTTGGCCATTGGGAAACAGACAGCTTAGTCTCTAGAAAGAGTAAAGCGGCCTTAAACTCCTTAGTCGAGCGTAAAAGCCGATTGTTATACTTAACCGGCTTACGGCAAAAGAGCGCCCGTTATACCGCCAGGGCTGTTATCCGACATCTAAAAGATCTGCCGCCGAAAGCCAGGTTAACTTTAACTCTGGACAATGGCACGGAAAATACCGGTCATGAGTCGATCACTCGTAAAACAGATATAAAATGTTACTTTGCCCATCCCTATCACTCTTGGGAACGAGGCACTAACGAAAATACGAATGGTTTGATAAGATACTACTTGCCTAAAGGTACGGATTTTAGTACAATCACTAAACAACAATTGAAATTTATTGAAAAAAGGTTAAATAACAGACCAAGAAAATGTCTTGGATTTAAAACACCTAATGAAGTCGCCGCTTCTTGCGTTGCACTTCACGGTTGAATGTAAGATAATAAAAAACAATAGGATTAAAAAGAAGTATAATAAACCCCTGTGATTTTTGATTGAACAATAGAGGAAATTTATATAAAAAACGAATAAAGAGCAAAATAAAATATTTTTAATTATATTTATGAGTCCACTCTAAAAAGTCAATTATAGGATGAATTATTTTTAATTTTAAGATGGAGAAGTTGTATAATAAAAGAAGCCAACACAGAAGAGGAAGAGGAAAAATGTTTTGAGAAAATACAAACCATCTACGGAGATCTTTTTTCGATATATAAAGAGACAGTTATCGGAATCAAAGAGAAAAAAGATAAGGGAATCGGAGGAATACAATTTTTACCGACTAATTTTCAAGAAGATAAAAGAGGAAAACTTCGCAGTATTGTATTCTGAAAACGGAAGCCGGCCAAACCCGGCGGTGAACATAATGGTATTGGCGATAATCCTAGGATATAGGAAAGGGTGGACGATAAAAGAGTTACTGAAGCAAATCGATTTTAATTTTCTTACTCGAACCGCATTAGGGCTGAACAGGATTGATGATACAGCTTTTTGTGAAGGGACAGCGGGCATATTATTTTGTTCGGGAGCAATATCTGGCGAACAGGAGAAAGAGGAATATAGATCTGCTGCCCCCTGCACGGAAGAAGCTGCGACCTAATGTGGAAGCCATCATCAAGGAGTTCGTGAAACCGCTAAATCATAAAGGGAAACTGCGGGTCCGCGGACAGTTCAAGACGATGATGTATGCTGGGGATATCGATAAACTTTGGGCGAATCCACCGCTATCTGACGGTAAATCCGGGTTTATCCGGGTTATTAAGACTAACGAAGGCAGGAGGCAGCCTGTTTTTAAAAAACTTGGTTCAAATTGGTCAAAAAGTGCGCAATATTTTCCGGTTTGTTATTTTTAAGGTCAAAACTCATTGGTTGTCTAATTTTGAAATAAAATATTGTCAGGTTGCTTGATGGGGGTTTTTAGAGCCAACTCATTAATTATATGATTTTTATGAGGAGGTGGTGACATAAAAAAGATTAAATGGAAAATGATTAAAATTCAAAAGAGGTGATGCCAAAGAAAAAATTATTGATTTTTTGTAAAAAAAGTAAATAATTTTTAAAGGAGTGTTAATTATGTTTAAAAAAATGGTTCTATGGACAATATTAATTATATTGTTTCTTTCATTGACCTGCATGACCAATGCAGCTACTCCGACGGAATTTAAATACGGAAAGACCGTGTGGCTTTCAATGCCGTATACTGGTGAATATTGGTGGAATACAATCACGGATTTCTTACGTATTAGAGTAGAGGCTGATGGTTGGAACTTCAACTTTGCCACTGCAAATGGATCAGACACAACGCAATTCGAGCAAATCGTTACCTATGCACAACAGGCAGATATATTGTTTGTCTGCCCTCACAGTATTGATGCCCAGAATGAGGCTATAAGACAAGCAGAAGAAGAATACCACTGTCCTGTAGTTGTATACAAAGACTGGATATCCGGAAATGCCCGTGTATGTGCAATGTATAATGACTTTGAGGCAGGGCAGGCAATGGCTAAGGAAGTAGTTCAGTGGATAGAGGAAACTTATGGTACGACAGAGGGTAAGACTGTAATCTCGATGAATGGTACACTGGCAGGTGGCTGGAAATTAAGACACGATGGATTCCAATGGATAATGAAAAATCATCCAGAAATCAACTTTGTAGAAATTATTGGTGGTGATTCACCTGAGGGATGGGCCGATGTTGCAGAGTCCTGTGTTGCAGGACCGGGACAGGATGTTGTTGCAGTACTTGCAGCAAGCGATGGCCCCTACCTTATGGGTATGCTTGAAGCACTTGAAAAGTATGATAAACTGTATTATCAAGGTGATCCCAATCATGTATTCATAGCAAGTATCGACGGAAAACCATCGACGCTCTCGTGGCTCAGAATGGGATATATTGACGTGGTTTACTCGCAAACTCCTGATTCCATAGCTGCTGCACTGTGGGATGTAGCTAAAGAATACATTTTGAAAGATGCATCATACCAGTATGAACCGTACGAATTGCCAGAAATCCCAATACCACTCGAAGTTAAGCAGCCAGAAGGTTGTTATTGGGGCGGCGAAGACCTGACTATGACAATAGATGTATGGGAAGAATCCGAAACACCTACAGGTAGAACACCATCTCCCCGTACCGATAAGGACAATGTTAACAACTGGGGTGTATGGGGAAATAGTGTAATGAAAATACTGGGTCCTGACCTGGATCCGTACCCCACATTTGATGCTAAAGGAACACAACCAGAATGGAGCGAGGGTCTGATAAGCGAATATGAAGAATGGCTTAAAGAATAGCCAGTCAGATTGTTAAAGGATCGGGGGTTTAGCATGGTGAATGAAACAGGGCCAATGCTGGAAGTGAAGAATATTTCAAAGAATTTTGGTAAAAACAGCGCTCTTAATGATGTGTCATTCAATCTTGAGGCAGGTAAGATCCTGGGATTGGTTGGAGATAATAATGCCGGGAAGTCTACACTCTTAAAAATTTTGAGCGGCGGACTTCAACCATCCGGTGGGAAAATTTACCTTAATGGAGAGGAAATGCAGTTTAAGAGTACTGCTGACGCGATGAAAAAAGGAATAGCCATGGTATACGAGTTTCTTGAATTAGTGAACATCGCCACGATATGGGAAAATTTCTTCATGGGCAGGGAGCTGACAAAAAGAATAGGTCTTCTTAAGTACCTGGATGTGGGAAAGATGAAGCACATAACAGCGGAAACGGTCGCGAAATATGGCCATACATTCAATATAGAACGTGCAGCCGGAGAACTCTCTGGAGGACAAAGACAAATCTTAGCAGTCACCAGAGCTATTGATGCGAACTCCCGAATCCTTTTACTGGACGAGCCCACCCACGGGTTGTCAGAAAGAATTGTAAAAGATATTTTTAGTATATTAAGAGAAGTTAAAGAAAAGAATAATACCTCAATTATCATAACTAGCCAGTGGTACGAGCAGATTAGCGGTTTCGCTAATTATGTATTAGTCCTCAGAAGGGGCGATATTGTAGGCAGGTTTGATGAAGAATCAGCTAACGCAGGGAAGATCTTCAAATTAGCAACGGGTCTGGCAACTTGATTGATCCTGTGGTTTCTGTATGATATTGGCAAAAAACCACCATTAAGAGTGAAGTTTTTGCCCTGAGTTTTAAGGGGATAGACAATATAACGTAGTTGTTTGAAATTCAAGATTTTTATGAGCGGGAGGAGTGGATCTGGATCAATGATGGAAGTGAAGAATGTTTCGAAGAATTTTGGTACCGTCAGGGCCCTTAGTAATGTTTCATTTAATCTTGAGTCAGGTAAGATTCTTGGATTAGTTGGAGATAATGGTTCCGGTAAATCTACTCTCCTAAAAATCCTGAGTGGTGATCTTCAGCCTTCTGGAGGAAAAATTTTCATTGAAGGAAAAATAACAAGGTTCAGAAGTCCAGCTGATGCGATGAAAATGGGAATAGCGATCGCATACCAATTTTTAGAATTAGTGGATAGTGCAAGCGTATGGGAAAATTTCTACATGGGCAGGGAGATAAATAAGGAAAAAAGCCCCTTTCTTGACATAAAAAAGATGAAGCAATTATCAGCAGAAGCAATCGCAAAACACGGCCCAAAATTTAATATAGATAGTGAAGTTGGAGAAATTTCTGGCGAGCAAAGACAAATTGTAGCAATCACCAGAGCCATGGAAGCAAACCCCAAAATTCTTTTGCTAGACGAATCTTTTAATTTATTGTCTCTGGAGGGAAGGCAGGAGATGGTTGATTTCCTTAGAAATGTTAACAAAGAGAGCAGTACTACTATGATCATAGTTTCTCATGATTTAGACCTGGTCATAAAATTAAGCCACTGCATAATGGTGTTGAGAAATGGTGAAAAATATTTTTTTGGTCGCACTGAGGAAATTACTATCGATGAAATCGTAAAATATATGATCCCATAAGATAAATTTACTCAAAAATTATGGTCTTATGGGGCATGGTTACCAAGAACTTGTTTCGGGCAAATATTTCTCTTGACCAGGGGATGATTATTATATCGATGAGTATAAATTGCAAATAATTTAAAATAATAATGCGCTTGAAGCGTCACAAGATTTAAAGGAGGTAAAGTTTGTGAAATCGACGAGACACTTATTAGGAGCTATTCGAACTAGTCTAATGGAATACTATACATGGTTATTATTCATAGGGATTTACGTTATTTTAGGTATTTTCGTCCCCACCCTCTTCACAGCTAGGACCTTTCAAAATGTGTTAGTCCAGGGAACAACAGTATGCCTTCTTTCTTTTGGTATGACATTTTCCATGTTAGTTGGGAAAATTGATCTTTCCATAGTTGCAGTGGCAGCGGGCGCACCAATGGTAGGGATACTCTTATGGGAAAGGGGTGTTCCGGTACTAATTGCTATAATAATGATACTATTAATTGGGGTCATAATAGGATTTATTAATGGATTGATGATTACAAAACTTAAGGTTCCGGCACTGGTTCAAACGGTTGCGATGTGGTGGATGGTGAGCGGGATTGTCCTGATTGTCACCCGGGGCGAGGCGAAGACCGGCCTTCCAAAGTTATGGATGTTGCTGGGGAAAGTATTTATAGGCCCATTTCCATTACTTGTTCCGTTCTTTATCATAGTTATTATCGTTACCCAAATATTCGTCAGACGTACGGTGACTGGTAGAAGACTGTACTTAGTTGGTGGGAACCCGAAAGCGTGCGGTGCAATGGGCATTCCTGTTGATAGAATTAATATTGTTGCATACATGATTTCCGGATTTTTTGCAGCCTTGGCGGGGTATATTCTCTCAGCTAGAATGGGGTTTGTATCAGCTAGATTTGCAGTAGAGTGGCTTATGCCCGCTATCGCAGCTCCGGTGATAGCTGGGGTTAGTTTAACAGGGGGAAAAGGCAATCTTATCAATGTTGTTGCTGGAGCTTACCTGGTTCAACTTATAGTCATAGTTGTGAGGGCAGGAGGAGTTGGCGGATATGCCACTGAGTTTGTGCAAGGAGCGCTTGTGTTCGTTGCTATCCTTATAAATACAGCGAGACGGAGATTTACTAGCCGGTAAGTCAATGGGCAAAACTCTTATAAATGCGCGCGATCCAGACCAACGAAATTAGTTTTGACAGGACAGGGTTCATTCTTTTCTGAAAGCTTCTAAAAAGAAAATGAGCTTGTATGGCCAAATGAAATTAATATGTTATTCAAGTTGACTGAGTATTAAGCGGCAATAAGAAGCCGCGATAGTTCTTTGGAAACTGATTTTTCATCGGGTAAACCCTTTAGATATTGAGCTGTGTTTTCTCACACAATACACTTGATGAAATATGTGAAACGCTATGTTTGAAAAAACCGGAAATTCTGGTATAAAATAGCAGAAGCTCATACAATAAAACCTTAAATTTCGATATGAGGAGGTTGATTAGAATGGAATCTATAGCAATCAAAGGGGGGGTACTAATTGATGGAACTGGAAGATCGCCCATTGAAAAATCAATAGTAGTGGTTGAAGGATCAAAGATAACGTCTGTAGGTAAAGAAGGTGAAATGGCTTTACCCAAGGAAAAAGGTGTTAAGGTTATTATTGCAGAAGGTAAAACAGTAATGCCAGGATTAATTGACAGTCATGTACACATTTATACAGATGGCGAATCAAGTGAATTTTACTCTTTGCCAATAAAAAATAATCACTTGACCCTTGCCATGAAGTCGATTACGCGGTTGAAGCACACTCTAGAAATGGGAATCACAACGCTCAGAGACGGTGGATCAGGATGGAATTGGCTGGAGGTAGCGCTGCGAGATGCGATAAATAGAGGTGACATCATTGGGCCGAGATATTTCGCTACAGGTTATCATCTCACGGTTACCGGGGGACATGGTTATTTCTTGCCCCCATGGCTTGCAAATATTTCTGTACATCCAGAGCAATCCTCAATACATTGTGATGGTCCTGACGAGTGGAGAAAGGCGGCTCGTTTGAACATTTATAATGGAACGGATAACGTAAAAGTCGTAGCTAGTCGTGATATTATCAGTTCGGGTATTACCACTGCTCCACAGGCGACTCGAGAGGAATTAAAGGCAGCTATTGATGAAGCCCATAAGATGGGTAAAAGGGCTATCGCCCACGCCCTGGGACGAGAGGCAATAATGAATGCAATTGAATCAGGAGCTGATTCGATTGTGCATGGTTCTTTTATGGATGAAGAATGTGCAGACATGATGGTAAAAAAGAATGTGTATCTAGAATCAACTAACTTGGTTATGCGGATGATCGTAGACAGGGGAGCTGGGGATCTTCCCGATTGGATGGTACAGAAGGCGAAGGAATCTTGGAAAGATAGAGTGAATAATTTTAAGATGTTACTGGAGAAGGGTATAAAAATATCATTAGGTTCAGATGCGGGTGTTCCTTATATTAGGCATGGAGACAACGCTCGTGAATTGAGTATATTTGTGGAATTGGGAATGTCGCCGATGGGTGCAATCATCGCAGCAACAAGAACTGCTGCTGAGGCTATTGGGGTTGCCGATAGAGTTGGCACTATAGAAGAAGGAAAAATAGCAGATATCATACTAATAGAAGGATGTCCTTTAGATAATATCGACCTCCTTCATGACGAAGATAAAATAAGAATGGTCATGAAAGAAGGAAAGATCATTATTACTAAGAGGCTGGTGATAGAGTAAAGATAGTGACCTACCGTACTCTTCTTGTTTAAAACCCCCGAGAAATAGGTTGTTCACATCTCATACTTTTTCAGCATTTTGTGTAAAAATGCTGAACCTTCTCTAGCAATCGCATCACTGCTTTCCGCTAAATCTCTCCAGATACAGACATTGGCGCCTATATTTGGATTATTCGGTTCAAACGATTCGATAACTAGCCAATTATCATACCCGATTTCCTTGAAAGCTTTAAAAATCTCATCCCATTCGATGTGACCGGTCCCAGGGATTCCGCGATGACTTGCGCAGACGTGAAAATGGTAAAGGTCTTCACCAGCGGTCTTTACCGCCTCATACATACTCTGCTCCTCTATATTCATCTGAAATGAATCCAGATGAAGCTTAACATATTTGTGCCCGATATCTTTCAGAAGCGCTTTTCCCTGTTCCGAGGTATTTAGGAAGTAGCCCTCATACCGGTTTACCGGTTCGAGACAGAGATAGACGTCGGCGCCCTTAGCGTAATCTGCGACCTCCCGGAGTGATTCGACACAGTTTTCGTACTCCCAGCCGGTACGCCTTCTTCCTTTTAAAAGCGCCCAGGGAGCATATGTGACTCCGGAAAGTTGGTCCGAACCTAATTCGTGGGCGATATCGATGCTTTTCTTTAAAAAGGTCTTGCCCCGTTCCCTTTTTTCTCTATCTTCAGAAATAATACTGGTTTTTTCCTCAAGTCCTGTCGAGGTGATGAGTTTAAGACCGAGATCGTCGGCTCTGGATTTAAGCTCCAGAACGGGTAATTGTTCCTGCATATAGGAAAGAAGCGGTATTTCGATTCCGTCCAGGCCGAACTCTAGACATTTATCCAAAATAAACAGGTCGTTGACGGTTATTCCCGGCGTCCATAGCAGTCCATATACACCTATTTTCATGATAATACTCCTCTCATTACAGATAGTAGGGATATATAACTAAACTGTTTCATATATCTTTTAGATAAAATCAATTTTTTATCTTTATATTTTAAGGTATTATTCCAAATTGATACGTCACAAGTTTAGCCAATTTATAATTTATCAATAAATTAACAGGTACATAACAAGACTTAAGAATATTACTATTGCTGGTGCCAGCGGTAATAAATGGAAACTTCGCTCTTCAAATGCCTTTATTTTTATGATGTAATTTGTTTTCATTTATTATTCTTGAAAATCTTGGTGGATTGTAAAAAATATTCGAAAGATAATAAATCAAGCAATAGCTATATTGTTTTCTATGATGGAACCTTTTATCATTATCATAATGTTAAATTGTTCCGATTTTACAGAGGTACCTTTAGGTTCCTGTTTTCAACGAGCTCCAACTGATGGCCGTCAGGACTGTTGAAATAGCACCATACCCACCCTTTGTCAGGGCCTTTCTTTATAAGGGTAGGGGGTGAATTAAATTTGACTCCTTTTTTCCTTAACTTTTCGACTTCTGAATCGATATCGTCGACTTCAATAGCTAGATGTAGTGTACCAATATCTGCAGCTGATAATCCTTTAGGCTTGGTTTTTGGATGTAGATATTCGACTAGTTCAATTACTGAGCCCCCTATTTTGACAACTGCTTTTTTTCCAATAGCACCCTGTATGCCTACTCGTTCATCCAAATAACCGGGAGGTGTTGTACCAGCATCGTACAACAGCTTGCCTCCAAGAACATCCGTAAAAAACTTTTTAGACTGTTCTATGTCCTCACAGATTACCCCGACATGATGAAATCCTTTGACCATTTCTTCTCCCTTTATCTGATCGTTATCCAGAATATTTTCTTACTAAGATTGATAGAATTATTATAATTTGAGCTTCATAAACATACTAAAAAAGTTATAAAGAGCCTACGATTTGTCTATAAAATATTCACGAAGAATTTTCTATTTTAGACCTCCGAATTCTTTTTTTACTGTTGTTGTTTACTTAGGCCGTGTATCAGATGATCACATGAGTTGTTATGTGTTAATAATTATACAGGACTGATCTAAAATGTCAACTTTTTGTTTTCATTTGTTTTCATTTTGTTTTCATTTAGATTTTTGATGAGGTAATTAGATGTATTGACATCTTAACATAAGGATGTTAAGATGAAAAAAATATTAATATAAAAACAAGAAAGTGAGGAAGGATATAACGTCCGGTACAGATGTTGTTAGTAGGACTCGTACTTAAAAATGGGTAAAATGGAGGCTTTTGAGAGTGATAAAAATAAATGTAGATACCTTAGATAAAAATTCACCCATACCATTATATTTCCAATTGGAAGAGATAATAAAAGAAAGGATTGAGACAGCAGAATTAAAACCAGGAGATTTGCTGTCTTCAGAAAAAGAATTATCAGAAAAATATCAAATTAGTAGGCCTACCATTAGAGAAGCATTAAGAGGATTGGTTAATGAAGGTTTACTTTATCGAGAAAAGGGGAAAGGGACTTTTATAGCAAAACCCAAGATAGATTATGGATTTATCCAAAGATTAACCACCTTCTACGATGATATGATAGAAAAAGGTTACACCACAAAAACAAAGATCGTTAAACAAGAAATTAAAGAGGTTAGGGGAGCAATAGCCAAAAAATTAAATATCCCAAAAGGTGAAAGGATCATTTTTTTGCATAGAATCAGATCTGTTGAGAATGAACCCGTAGTAAGTGTAATGAATTTCATTCCTTATAAATTATGTCCAGATTTAATCAATGAAGATTTAGAGAATAAGTCACTCTATCGTCTACTTATTAATAAGTATGAATTGAAGCCCTATAAAGCGGAAATTACCTTGGAGCCGATTGTGGCGGAAGAATATGATTCTCAAATTTTGAAGATTAATGTAGGAGCTCCAATGCAGTTAATGCAAAATATTACTTATACAAAGGATAATATAGCAATGGATTATTTTGAATCGCGTTTTAGAGGTGACAAAGGGAAAGTTAGGGTTGTACTTTATAACGAAATATAATTAAGGATGTGTTTTAATGGAAAAAGTTAAGTTTTGTTTAATTGGAGTCGGTAGAGCAGGAATGGTTCACGCAAGAAACTATGAATTTGAAATAGCTAATACAGAAGTAGTTGCAGTTGTTGATACGAATAAAAAGGTTGCTGAGGAAGCTGCAAAAGAATTAAATGCTAACAATTATTTTATTCAATTTGAAGAAGCGTTAAGATGTGAAGAATTTGATGCAGTTTGTATAGGAGCGCCGACTTTTGTTCATGCTGAGGCTGTTATTAAAGCAGCTGAAGCTGGGAAACATATATTCTGCGAAAAACCGCTTTCTTCCACCTTGGAAGAAGCAAACCAAATGGAAAAAGCAGTAAGAAGAAATCAGGTGAAGTTTCAAATTGGATTTATGAGGAGATTTGATCAAAATTTCTTAAAAGCTAAAAAAATTATTGAACAAGGAGAAATAGGGACTCCTATTCTTGTAAAATCTGTGGGAAGAGGACCAGGCTTACCGCCGAAGTGGTATTGTGATGTAAAAAGAAGCAATGGGCTTTTGGCAGAGGTTAACAGTCATGATTTTGATTCTATGAGGTGGTTGATTGGCAGTGATTATGAACAAGTATATGCTATAGCTGATAATTTTAAATGCCCCCAATACAGAGAAGAATATCCTGATTTCTATGATACAGCTGCAGTTAGTTTAAGATTTAAAAATGGAGTTTTGGGCATGATTGATGGATGTTGTCCTGCTACCTATGGTTATGATGCGAGGATGGAAATCTTAGGAACAGAGGGAATGGTGCAAATAGGTTCCCAACAGGCTTATTCGGTTTTGGTTTGGAACAATAAGAGTCAACTAATCAAAGAAGGCAATAAAAGCTGGAGAATTTTATTCAAAGATGCCTATTTAGAAGAAGATAAACATTTTGCTAATTGTATATTAAATAATGAAGAACCAAAAGTTAGTATTGAGGATGGGAAAAAAGCGATTGAAATAGTTATAGCAGCAAATAAATCAATTAAGATGGGTCAACCAGTTAGATTATAAAGTGTTTATATTAATGCAAAGTTTAAGAGGTGAAAATATGCAATATTCTATCAGTAACTGGATATATGCAACGGAAGATTTAGAAAAGAGCTTTCAAAGGTTAGCAAAGTACGAATATGATGCGGTAGAACTTGAAGGAGAACACGATAAAGAAAAATATAAACCTAAAAAGGTTAAAAAAATGTTACAGCAGTATGGGCTCAAAGTTTCTTCTATTGCTGGAATGTACCTATGGAAAGAAGAGATAAAAAGGGATCTGGCTTCCTCGGATAAGAAGATCAGGGAACAGACTATTGAATATCTATTCAGGTGTATAGATTATGCCCAGTTGATAGGTGCGAAACT
>Ga0210003_1003225_pt1 | contig 13405 bp, 9 predicted proteins | sample LantaG_FD_182804 | JGI IMG/M metagenome (GOLD analysis project Ga0210003, IMG submission 182804) | Deep subsurface microbial communities from Baltic Sea to uncover new lineages of life (NeLLi) - Landsort_02402 metaG (SPAdes) (version 2) | ecosystem: Environmental > Aquatic > Marine > Oceanic >... | reverse complement strand
AGAGAGAGAGAGAGAGAGAGAGAGAGAGAGAGAGAGAGAGAGAGAGAGAGATCAGCAAAGTTCAATTCGCTCTTTCTCTCTCTCCGCTATTTCCAACTGAGAGCTCGAGAGCTCTTCTTTTGTATCGCAGCACCAACACAAGATACCACACTCACCCTGATCTCCTCGCACGTCGCGCGGAGCTGGTCGGCCGCGCGGTCGCGCGCCGAGCGCACGACGCGGCGCGCGTCGTCCGAGTCGGACGAGTCGGAGCCGACGAGGAATCTGGAAAAGGAGGATTCAACCGGGTTTGGGATAGTTTTGGGGGGATTTCGAGAACTAGTGAGTCAAATGGAAATCGTGACGACCATGTTGAGGTGTCGGATTGGAATGAAATGGGACAGAAGCTCGACGACGCGAGAGGCGCGCCATGGATGCCGCCCCTCCTTCTTTTCCCCTTTTCGACGTCGATCGCCGCCGCCCGTCGCTTTTTTGCTCTCGCTCGACGGCGGCTGCGCATCGATTCCGCGCCGGCAGCAGAGCGCCATGTCGTCGTTTCTTGCTCTTAAAAATCCCACGAGCGCGTCAACCACGTTCTTGATGTATCATCGGAACAGTGCGATGGACGCGAACGAGCTCCAGCCGCGAGAAGAAATCGAGGGCGCAACAGACTCGAAAAAGAAAACAAATCGACGCTCTCTCTCTTTCGATCGCTCTCCTTCCTTTCCAACAACTCACCGAGAAGCGCCGCGCTTGTCCGACGAGCTCGAGGACGAGCTCGAATCCGAGTCCGAACCAGAAGAGGACGACGACGAGCCCGAAGACGAGCTCGACGAGGAAGAGCTGGAGGAGGAGCCACCCTCGTTGTCCGAGGAGCTCGAAGAAGAAGAAGAGCCGGAGCCGCCCGAGCCGTCGTCATCTTCGCCCGACGACGACGCCTCCCAGAAACGGGACTTTTGCGCGTCGGCCTGAATTTTGATTTGTTTTTGTTTACGGGAGGAGGGAGGGGATGTCAGCGCGCGTGGTCTGGAGTGGAGCAGAATAAGAAACCAAGAGCGGAGAAGAAGGGTGAAAGAGGGGGCGCACGCACCATGCTTCCTTTTTTTTCCCCTTTCGATCGAGAGCGTCGACAAAGGGAAGAAGAAGGAGAAGAAAAAGAAAAATGAAGAAGAAGACATCGACCGGTGCTCACTTCGCCTTTTTGGCGACAATCCGCTTTCGCTTCCCACTCGCACTTCGAAACAAGGCGCGCCGCGATGGACGCGTGGCCCTCTGCCACTCCTCGAGAGAGCTCCTGGAGGCTGTCCCCTACGCCTCACGACGAAGACAGCGACTGGGAGGAAGACGCCAAGGCGCAGCAGCAGCGGCCTCCTCTGAGACCAATGCCCTCGTTGGCGACGACGACGATGCCCGAGGCATCGACCTCGACCTCGACCTCGACCTCGACCTCGACCTCGACCTCGACCTCGACCTCGACCTCGACCTCAACAACAACAACCCCTCCTCCTCTCGCCTCCCTCGACGACGGCGCCCTGCACCAGATCATGGGTTTCCTCGATCCCCTGGCCCTCTCCGCCGTCGGTGCGGCCAACAGGAGGCTGCGGGAGCTGGTCAACGACCCTCTGTCGGACAGGGACCTGTGGAAGGCGAGTTTCGGGTTTTCTCTCTCTCTCTCTCTTTCGTTGTTAGTTTTTTTTCTTTCCTTTTCGTTCAAAACCTCACCTCCTCTTCTCTCTCTTCTCTCTTGTCTCTCTCTCCACTCCACTCCACTCCACAGTCGTTCTACTCCCAGCGCTGGCGGCCCTCGGACGCAGAGGAAGAGTCAAGAACCGCAAAAACGTCAAAGACCGCCCCCTGGCGCCTCTCCTACTCGCGGCGGCTCTCCGAGGCCGCCGTGCTCGGCGCGCCTCGAAGGCCGTTCGCCGACCTCCTCCCCGGCGGCCACAGGGGCCCCGTGCGCGCCGCCGCCTTCTCGTCGTCGGGCCTCCTGAGCACGGGCGGGGCCGACAGGCGGATCAGGCTGTGGGACCTGAGGTGCAACAGCAACAGAAACAATGCAGCAACTCGGAGGCCGTGCGCCGCCTCTGGCGAGCTGCTCGCCGCCTCGGCGCCCCTGCCCGGGTCCGTGCGGTGCGTCGCAGCCGGGTGCGGGCTCCTGGTCTCCGGGTCCGGCGTTGACGCGAGGCTGGCGGTGTGGAGGCAGCGGAGGAGGGGAGGTGGAGAAGTTGGGGAGGAGGAAGAGCAGCAGCAGCAGCAGCGGAGAGAGGAGGAGGAAGAAGAAGAGGAAGATGAGGATTCGGAATTCGACGACGACGACGACGACGACGACGACGACGACGACGACGACGAGAGCGACCTCTCTCTCTCTTCTTCTGATTCAGACTCTGACTCCAATTCGGACTCCCGCAGGCTCTGCGCTGCTACCCGGAGGCTCCTCATCCAGGAGAACGACAGAAGAAGAAGGAAGAGCCGGCAACAGGCAGCGGCGGCAGCAGCCTCAGCCTCAGCCTCAGCCTCAGCCTCAGCCTCAGCCTCAGCCTCAGCCTCAGCCTCAGCCTCAGCCTCAGCCTCAGCTAGCACCAAAACGGAAAAACCTCTCCCTCCTCCGCCCTTTGACCTCTCGACCCCTCCCACCTTCCTCTCGGGCCACGCCGGGCCCGTCGCCGCGGTCTCTATCGAGGAAGGGCTCGTCTACTCCGCGTCATGGGACATGACGGTCCGCGTGTGGGACCCGGACAGGAAGCGCGAGGAGGATGAGGGGGAGGCGGAAAGGGAAAGAGAAGAAGGAGGAAGAGTTGGAAGAAGAGGTGGCGAGCGAAACAAAAACGAAAACTCGACAACGTTCGCACCCGCTTCCCCCACCACCAACAACACCACATCATCTCACTGCGTGGGTGTCGTCCACCTCTGCGACTGGGGCTGGTCCGTCTCCCGGCGCGCGGGCAGGCTGCTCGTCGCCGAAGGGAGGGGCGCCGCAGTCTTCGACGCCGACAGGGGGAAAGCCTTGCTCCGCGTCGCGCCCTCCGAGGCGGACAAAGGGAGGCGAGGGGACGCCGCCCGCGTCGAAGGGACGAGGGACGGGAGGACGCTGTTCGTGGCCCGCGCGGACGGTTCTCTGGAGAGCGTCGACCTGAGGAGCGAAGGCGGAGGGAGCAGGATGAAGAAGAGTAAAAGTGGGACGACGGCGCTGCTGCTCCCGGGGGGTCCCCCTCCCTCGGGACTGGCCTTCGACGACCCCTGGATCGCTCTGGCGAGTGGGCGAGGCGGGGTCGCGCTGCTGGATGCGAGGAAGCCGCGGGCGGCGCTGGCTTCGTTTTCTGCAGCGAAAGGCAAAAGCAACATGGAAACCACAACAACCGCGACAACAACGACGACGGCAAAGCCCGCGCTCCCTATCCCCCGCCCGCCGCGCCGCCTCGGCTGGTCGTCCAACGCCGCGGTCCGCTGCGTGGAGATCTCGGGCACATGGGTCGTGGCTGGCTGCGACGACGGCAGCGTCAGGACGTGGTGGTTTGGCGGCGGCGGAGAAGGGGATGGAGGAGGAGGAGGATGGAAAGGAGGTCGACGACGAAGGCGATGAGGAGGTCGAGGTCGAGGTGGAGAAGCTTGAGTCTTTTTTGTTGTTTTGCTTTCGAGTGCCCCAACATTGAAAGTGGCGTTGTACATTATCTTCTTTCATTCTCGCGTTTCGTTCGTTCGGAGGTTTTTAGATTGACAGAGCTGCAAAATAAGAACCGGAAGAAAAAAACAAAACTGAAAACTGATCTCTCTCAAGTTTTTCTTTCTCTCTCTTTCTCTTTTTTTTCCTTCACCAGGCGTAGGGCCTCCTCGTGTTCGCCTGCGCCTGCGCCTGCGCCGCGGCGTCCCACGCCCTCTGCTGCCTCGCGTCGAACGCGAAGTCGTCGAAGCCGTAGCCGTAGTAGGACGACGAGTGCTGGGAATGATAATAAGAGTGAGAGTGAGAGTGAGAATGATGGGACGGAGGCACCGCGCGCGCCCGCGCCTGGTCCGAAGCGGCGGTGAGTCGCCTGTCTTCGGCCTCCCGCCCGCTCGCCTCGGCCAGCGCGTCTCGTGCTTGCCCCACGGCCTTGAAGACGAAGTCGGCTGCCTCTCGCAGGCGCTCGTTGAGGCTCAACGAAGAAGACGAAGAGAAAGAAAGAGAGGACGAAGAGGGGGGAGGCGAGCTCTGCTCGGCCGACGCCTCCGATCCAAGCAGCTTGACGCCGAACGCGCCGCAGAGCGAGTCCGAGAGCTTGAGCCTCGTCGTGGCCTTGTCCGGATGGTGAGCCAGGGCGGCCCTGCGGTAGGCGGCGCGCACGTCAGCGTCGGAGATGGCCCGCGCGACCTCGGCGGAAGTCCTGTTCTCTGCCCCGTAAAAGTGGAGGTGCGCGGTGGCTCGGAGCCTGCGCGCGGCTTCCTCGGCGGCCCTTGCGCGCTGAGAGTGCAGCCCCAGGAGCTTGAAGCTGTCGACCTGCTGCTGCTGCTGCTGTTGCTGGGAAGCGTGGGCGGGGTTCGTCGACCTGGCGATGCGAGAGCGGAGGGACTGGAGCTTGGAACGGAGAGAAGAGGCCAGAGCGGCGTCGGAGGTAGAAGTAGTGGAAGAAGAAGAGGTCGACGACAACGACGACGACGACGACGGCGACGACGACGACGGCGAAGAAGAAGACTTTGAGCTCAAAGCCTTGGTCGCTGCCAGCCCCTCCTCATACTCCCGGCACGCCGCGTCCAGCAGCCCCACCTCCGCCAGCAGGTCCCCGGCACGCGCCGCCGCCTTGGCGTACCCTGGAGCCAGGGCCCTCGCGGAAAGGCAGTCGGACAGGGCTCCCGCGACGTCGCCCGCTCGGGCCCTTGCTGCCCCCCTGTTGGCGAGCAGCAGCGCGGCAAACGCCGGCGGCGGCGGCGCGAGCGCAGCAGCGGAGGAGCTCGAGGAAGACGAGGAAGAAGTAGAGCTTCCGTTTGCCGCGGCTCTGCCCAGCAGCGCCCGGGAGTAGGCCGCGTCCGCCTCGGCGAACTTGGAGGCGGCGTAGGCCTCGTTCCCTTCGATGCGGGCTGCCAGCAGCGAGCGGAGGGCGGCGGCGGCCTCGGCGGCCACGGCGGCAGAGGGAGGCGCGAGCCCCCGCGGGTGCTTTGCCGCTTTCGTCTTCTTCGTCGTCGTCTTCGCCTTGTCTTCGCCGCCGCTCCCGTCGTCGTTCTCGTCACCCGCGTCTTCTTCGCTATCCTCGTCCCCCGCCTGCGCCCTGGCCTCGAGCGCGGCCGCGGCGTCGCCCAGCCTCCCCTCGAAGAACGCGGCTTGCACACGTACCCACCCCTGCCAGGCCAGCTCTCCGCCCTCTGCCTCCTCGGCGCAGGCCGGGGCCGCCGCAGCGGCAGCGTCCGACGGGCGGCCCAGGGCCAGGAGCAGGCGGGCCCTGGCGGCGCGGGCGGGAAGCGCGTAGGGGGAGGCCCCGGGTGAGAGCACGGCGGAGAGCTTGGAGAGGGCGGCGGAGGAGGAGTTCGAGCTTGCGTTTGCGTTTTTCTTCTCCCCCTCGACAAAGGCGTCGGCGCAGGCGACGGCCTCCTCGGCCGCGGCCCGCAGCTGCGCCAGCTCCGCCCTCTTCGCCGCGGCGTCCGCGAGCACCCGGTCCCTCTCCGCCACGGCATCGGCGTTCGGTGAGGTCACCCCCCTGACGGCGGCCTCCTCGGCCGTGGACAGGGCCTTTTCCGCGAGAGGCCACTCCCCCAGTCGGACATAGCACGTCGCGGCGCGGACGGCGGCGCGCCCGAAAGTGGGCTCGGCATGTAAAGCCGCTGCGCACGAGGCCAGGGCGGCGCGGGGGCGGCCCATCTGTAAAGCCACGGCGGCGAGGTTGGAGTGGAGCTTGCCCGCGCCGGGGAGAGGAGCAGGAAGAGAAGAAGAACAGGAGGTGCTGTTTGCTTTGGTTTTCGAAGAAGGACCTCCTCCTTCCAAGGCGTCGAGCGCCCTCCGGTAGAGCTCGCCAGCGCGAAGGTACTTCCCGGCAGCGAACGCGGCGTTGCCCCGCCGGCGGAGGCGCTCGGAGACGACGGCGGGCTCCTGGCTCTCGCCGTCGTCGGGCTCCGCGGAAGTGGTGGTGGTGGTTTTCACAGCAGCAGGCTTTTGCTGCTGCTGCTGCTGCTGCGGCAGCTTTTGTGCCGAAGCGAAGAGCCTCCCCGCGCCTACCCCTCCCCCTCCTCCTCCCGACAGCGAAAACGGCTCGGCGTCGGCCATATCCTCCTCGGCGGGCGTCGGAGCCCTGACCGGGGACTTCCATTGCGGCGGTTTGGGGGTTTTGATCGAAGAAGAAGAAGAAGTAGAGGAAGCGCCGCCGACGCGGCGAGACGCCGAGGAAGTCGCCCTTCGTGCCGGGCGCGCAGCGAGCGGAGGGGAACTCGCGGTCTTGGCAGATGCTGCTGCTGCAGATGCTGCTGCTGCATCGGTCGCTGTTGCTGTCGTCGCACGCGCGGCTCCGTCTTTCTTCGGAGAGGCGCTGAACTTGAACGATGGAGGAGGCGGAGCAGGTGCTTTCAAACCCTCTTCCTCCTTTGTCGTCCCGAAAGGAAACTCCACTGCCGCGCGCTCGAGCGCGTCCGCGGCGCGTCTCCAGTCCGAGGAGGGCTCCATCGAAGGAGGAGGGACAGCGGAAGCGGAAGCAGTGGGAGCAGAAGCGAAAGAGAAGGCGTTTTTCGTTGCCGCCGCTACGGCTTCGCTCGCGCCGACTCCTCCACTGCTGCTGCTGCCTCCGCCCGCGCCTGCCCAGATCCCGGCGCCCTTGGGCTGCACCGATGCCCGCGGGGCGGCGGCGGCAGCAGCGCGCGTCGGCGGGCGCACTCGGCCTGCCGCGGCGGGAGGAGGGGAAGGGGCGGCAGCGGAGGTCGTTGCTGCTGTTGCTGTCGTCGCTTTCGAAGCAGCAGCAGCAGCAGCAGCAGCAGCAGCGGTGCCTCCTCTTCCACTTTCTCCTCCAATGCCGACCGCGGCCTCGAACGCGGCCCCCATCGACGCCATCATCGACTCTGTCGGCGGCGGAGAGGGCTGCTCTTTTGCTGCCGCTGCTGCCGCTGCTGCAGCAGCTGCTGCCGCCGCTGCCGCCGCCGCTCGAGAAGACCTCCGAGCGCTGCTCCTCGCCGCGACGCCTCCCCCCCCGCCGGGGCTCGGCGAGGAGGCAGGACCGGGAGAGGACAGCTTGCTCTGGACGCCAAACACAAACGGAGCAGAGGGGCTGGCGGGGGAAGAGGCGGCGTTCGAAGCCGAAGAGGTGAAGTTGCGGAAGAGCACCGGCGGGGAGCGAGCGACGGGAGGAGGAGCTGGTTTCGGCTGCTGCTGCTGTTTCGCCGCCGCCGCGGCGGCGGCGGCTTCTTCCTGCTCGTCCCCTCCTCCGACGCGGAGCTTCTCCTGTAGCCTGCGACCCACGGCGCTCAGAGGAGAGGGCGCTTCTTTCTCGTTTTGCTGTTCCGTTAAAGTCGAAGGCTGAGCAGAGGGAGCAGGGACAGAGCTCCTCGAAGGAGGATTCGAGGAGGCCGCCCCTGCGAACGCCGCCCGCCGCAGGAGATCCGGGTTGCTGGCCACGGGACGGGAAGCAGCAGCAGCAGCAGCCGGAGCTGGAGCGAAAGCCGTTCCGTTCGGCGCGCCCTTCCAGCCCGGAGTCGTCGTCGTCGCCGTCGTCGCAGAAGACAGAGGAGGGAAGTTGGCAAAGAGCCCCACCCCAGGAGTCGAGGCTGCCGCATTTGCATTCGGAAATGGGGACATCTGCATCGGCACGGCCCCTCCCGGGGTCGCCAGCGGCGTGGGAGCGACGAACCCGGGGGCCGCAGCTGTTGCGTTGGGGAACGAAAAAGCCGGCCGGGGCGCGCCCGGAGTCCCGCCGCCGCCGCCGCCGCCGCCGCCTCGAGCCCTCGCTCCGCCTCCTCCTCCGCGTGCTGCCCTCGAAGAAGACCTCATCGCCGGGGTCACCATGGGAGTCCCCGCCACGAACGCTCCTCCTGGGGATGGCGTGGCCTCGGAGCGACCGCTGCGCCCAAAGCCGCGGAAGGCGAAAGGTTGAGGAGCAGGAGGAGGTTGAGGTGCGGCGCTGCCGCCGACGCCGCCGACGCTGCCGTTTGCCGAAGAAGAGGTCGAAGCGCCGCTCATCACGTCGCTTCCGCCGTCGCCGCTGCCGCTGCTGCTGCGCCTCCAGTTCCATTTATCATCGCCTGCTGCGGCGACCGGCAGAGGCGTCTGCACCGCCGCGCGGAAGACGGTCGGAGAGACGGCTGGGGCGGCGGAGAAGGGCTGCGAAGAGAAGAGGGGAGGAGGCGGAGCATTCGTCGTCGATTCCGTGCCTCCTCCTTCTCCCCTCGCATTCACGCCCTTGGACGCCACGCCGCTGGCCGAAACTTGGCCCTCGGTGGCGCCCACAAAGGCCCAGCCCGTTGGAGGGACGGCAGCAGGTGCAGGAGCTGCCCCGGCTCCTCGCCGCCCGCTGGAGTCTCGCTCCTCCATGTTTTTTTCTTTTTCAAGTTTCTTTTTGAAAGAGCGACGAAATGAAAAACAGAGAGGAGCTCGATTTTTTTTCTGTTCACTTTCGGCTAAAAAAAAAAACAGAGGCGACAAGGGGGCGGGAAAGCAGCAAGAACGCGCCTTTCTTGGTTTTCCAAAATGGAGCCACCTCCACGGGAGGGCGCCGGCGATCCCTCTGCGTCCACGCCAACAACGGCGAGAGCAGCAGCGGACATTTCGTCGCCCTTTCTCCAAGCAGCAGCATCATCCTCGGCATCAGAGCAACAACCGCAACGGTCGACCGGCAACGATCGAGCTCCTCCAGCGGCCACCGCCATCGAAGTGGGCAAGCCCCTCCCGAAGTCCGTGGCCCCGCTGTATGCCGAGAACGACGACTACGACGACAGCTCCGGTTCGGACAGCGACAGCAGCTTCGGGAGCAGGTTGCTGGACCACGACGGTAAATTGAAACATGAGTTTTTTTTTCATTTTTATTTTTAGCTCGATCTTCTTCCTCCTCTCGAGACCTCGACCTCTCACCTTCCTTCTCTCTTTCTCTCCACCCCCTCTCAACTCCACCACCATGCACTAGGCGAGGAGACCTTCGGCCTCCAGGTCACCCGCGAGGTGGAGATCACCAACGACGAGTTCGAGTACCTTGCCACGGGAGAGATCCCGCAGATCCCCACGGGGCCCGGGGCGCCTCTGCTGTTCAGGGCGCTCTCTACTGCTTGCCGGCGGCGCCTGGCCTCGGGCCAGCCCGAGGAGGGAGAGACCGCTCGACAGGAACCAAAGAAGAACCGGCTGGGGGGAAAGCACCGCCACCTCTTCGCGGCACGGTCCCCGACGGCGGCAGCCCACCACTCGGAGGGCTACGAGCCCCACGAGAGCGACGACTATGCCTACTCGAGTTACTACAGGAAACAGGCGGAGCACCACGCGACGGCCGAGGCGCGCAAGGCCGAGCGCAGGAACGTCAGGGGTACGGGCATCTTCGCCCCCTGGGGCCGCGCCGCGACCTCGGCCCACGAGCCCTACGCGCTGTTCGACCCGCGCAAGGAAGCCCGCGCCACGCGGCTGTTCAGGGGGCGATCGCTCTTGCTTCTGCCCTTGGTTCACCCGCACTCGCTCGCGTCGAGGCTCGAGAGGATCCTCGTGGGGGTCCTCGACTGCACGTACTCCGCCTTCGTGGTCCCGATCGCGATCGCCTACGTCCCTCCCCAGGAGTACTCGTTCTGGTCTGGTGAGCAGTTTGAAGTTGGAGAGAAAGAGAAAGAGAAGAAAAGAAGAAGAAGAAGAAGAATGAAAACTCACTTTTTTAACTTTCCCTCAACCTCGACCTCAAAAACCTCGAAAACCTCAAAAACCAGGCTACGCCCTCTCCGACATCGTCGTCGGCCTCGTCTTTACCGCCGACATCCTCTTCGCGCTCCACCGCGCCGTCGTCGTCCGCCACCACTTCCGCCGCAGGCTTCTGGGCGACGGGAGGCTGATCTGCAGGGCCTACCTCCTCAGAGGCACGGGCGCGATCGACATCATCACGACGCTGCCCTTCTGGGCGCAGGCGATGGCCATCCTGATAGGAAGCGCCAACTCGCCCACGGCGGTCAAGGCGCTGCTGGGTCTGCGCGCCCTGCGGCTGCTGCGGGTCGTGCCTGCGGTCTCCCGAATGTTCGACCTCTCTGCCTCGGAGATCGGACGCTCTCTGTCGGGCGTGCTCTCCAGCACAGCGCTCTACCTCGGAGCCCTGATCTACACAGCCGCGGTCCTGGTCAACATGCTCTCCTGCCTCTGGTACTTCGTCGCCCGCGTCGAGGGCGCCTTCGAGGACCCGGCCGACTGGCCCAACGGGCAGAGGCCGATGACGTGGCTGACCGCCGCGACCCTGGGAGACAAACCCATCGCCGAGGCCAACAAAGCCCGCATCTACTTAGCTGGAGCGTATTTCGCGGTCACCACTCTGACAACAGTGGGATACGGTGACATCACCCCGAAGACCTCCCTGGAGCACGGCGTAGCCATCGGCGTGATGTTCGTCGGGATCCTCTTCTTCTCGTTCGTCGTCAACTCGATGGGCGCGGCGCTCGCGTCGTCGTCGGCCGCCGCGCGCCGGTCGACGGCTCTCAGGGCCAAGTTCGCCGAGGTCGAGGCCTGGGCCCGCGCGCGGGCCCTGCCGCCGGCGCTGCGCCGCCGTATCCTTGAGTACTACGGGGAGGTGTGGGTCCGCAAAGAGGAGTGGCGCGAAGCAGACCTCTACAGCGAGCTGCCGGCCCCTCTGAGGGCGGAGGTCACGCGCGCTCTGGCGCTCGACGTCTTCAGGGCTTCCGATCTTTTGGCCGCCGCCCCGGAGCCGCTGCTGCATGATTTAGCGGCAGCTATGGAACCCGTGACCGTGTTTCCGGGCCACGACCTGTGCGAGCAGGGGGAGGAGGCGGACGGGCTGTGGGTGATGCACGAGGGGGAGCTGCTGGTGAGATATGCGGAAGGGTTTTATCTTTTTCTTTTTCTTTTTTCGAAGTCGTTTTTTTTTTTCGTCGACGAAAAAAACAGCTCATTTTTCTTTTTCAATGTCCAACCCCACTTCAACCCACCACAACCCCCAGCTCCTCCGCGACGGCGTCCCCGTCGACATCGTCCGCGCCCCTGCCATGCTCGGCGAGTGCGTCGTCCTCGCAGACAGGCTCCCAGAGGCCGGAAGGCGCCTCGTCACGATGCGCGCCGTCGAGCTCTGCACGCTGTGGAAGCTGCCCTTGCCCCGATTGAGGCTGCTGATGGAGCGGTGCCCGGAGATAGAGCACTCAATCGTCAGCGAGTTCAAGGAGCACGTGCGAAAGTTTGCCGCCAGGGCGAGGAGGGCGGCGGGGAGGAGCGCGAGGAAGGCCGCGGTGGAGGCGGCGGGGAGGGCGGCGAGCGAGAGCGGCGGCGGCGGAGGGGGGGCGACGCCCTCCCCGTCGCAGGCGGGCGGCCCGCCGCGCCCCCGAGTGAAAGCAGACCTCGACGCCGCGGTGGAGCACGGCATGTCGACGGTCGCCGAGGGGCTCGACGCGATGCTGCTGCGGCTGGAGGAGGCCGCAGGAATCGTCATCAGCGGGAGCACGAGAGGCAGGAGGAAGAGCCGTGGGGGCGGCGGTGGAGGAACGGCAGGAGGCGAGGGCGGCGGCGGCATCAGTGGCGCGCCGCGAGCGGCTTCGTTCGGCGGGTTTGCTCACCGAGGGGAAGCCGAGGCCGAGGCTGCTGCGAACGCTGCTTCTCGACCCGCCACCGCGGGCGGTGGCCGCTTCCGCCGCCCCGATAGCGAGAGCACCCTGGGGGGCTTCGGCGAGGAGGAAGAGGAAGAGGAGGCGGAGACGGAAACAGAGCCGGAAGGTGGGAGCAGCACGACGCTGGAGGCGAGGGGCGCCGCGCTGGCCGCGGCCGACACTGAAGCCTTTGGCGCCTCCTCCTCCGCCGCCGCCACCCCCGCTGCGGCGGTGGCGCCTACCGCAGCAGCAGCTCCCGTGGTCGAAAGGTCCCTCTCTGCCTCCGCCTCCGTTCCGGGCGCTTCTACCTCTACCTTTGGGAGGAGGACGCTCGACCGCCTCCGCGCCTCTCTGGGCTCGCAGAGAGGAGGCGGAGTTGTAGGAGGAGGCGGAGGAGCAGCAGGAGGAGGAGGAACGACGGCGAAGGCGGAAGTGACCCCCGCGGGCTCCGTCGCCTCCTCCGCCGCCGCCCGCGCCCGCCGCCCCCCCTGGAACGACCTCCCCTCCCGCTCGGCGTCCCTACCTTTGCCGAGCGGGGGCACTGCCGCCGTGGCGCTGTCGTCGGTCACCGCCAGGGCCAGGACGCACCGCAGGCAGCCGTCGGCGAGCGACGTCGCGACGAGCCACGAGGTGCTGGCCTCGGCCCTCGCATCTTCTTTAAGAGCTGCCCGGCTGCGCCACGCCGCGTCGCGCGGGGACAGGGAGGCGCAGATGGAGCTGCGAGGGGAGAGCCTGGTGGACGAGTACGTGCGGCTCGCCGAGGAGGAAAGGGAGGAGAGGAGGAGGAGGAGGGCGGAGGAAGAGAGGGAGAGGAATGGAGGTGGAGGCGGAGGTGGAAGTGGAGGAGGCCCCTCTACTTAGAATGAGCTTTCTTTCTTTCTCTTTCTTTTATTATCTCGTGTTACAAAAAGAAGAAACACCCCCAAAGTAGTAGCGAATTAGGGAAACTGGAAAAGAGCGCGGCCGGAGTGAGGAAGAGGCGAACAACTCAAGCGTTGCTTGCGTTTTCCTTCCCTTTGTCGTCGCCGCTTCTTCTTCCGGCTCCGACTCCGACTCCGACTCCAACTCCACCGCTCCCTCCGTCAAGAGGTCCGCTCCTCAGCTTCTGCACCGCCGCGGCCGCCCTCGCGCGGTCGACAACCTCGCTCCCCTTCCCATTTCCTTTCTTCGCCCTCCAGGCCTCGAGCGCGTCCCTGTAGAGCTGCTCCTTGGAAGCCCGGAACCGCGCCCTCAGCTCGCCCGCTGCCCTCTCCGCGTCGGCCCTGCACCTGTCGCCCCCCTTGGCCACCTCGATGGCGAGGTATTCCTCGACGGTCAGGGTCTTCTGCCTCTCGGCGCAGACCGAGAGCGAGACGCGGCAGCTGGAGGACCCGCCGAAGGAGATCTCGTCCGAGTGCTTGAGCTCGTACGGCTCGAGGGGTTCGGCCTTGAGGCCGTTGATCGTGGTCCCGTTGGAGGAGTTCATGTCGTGGAGCACCCAGGCACCGCCGAAGGCGGCCTGCGGGCGGCGGGAGGACCCCGCGGCGGTGGGGGAGGAAGAAGAATCGGGGAACGTTTCACCTCTTCCGCGGGCGGCGCGGGCGGCGCGGCCTCCAGAGGAGGAGGTCGAGGCCACTCCTTTCCCTCCCGCCGCCGCTTCCGCTCCCGCTCCCGCTTCTCCCTCGCAAGGCACCCACTCGACCTCGGCGTGCTTGGAGCTTACCTGGTCGTCCTTCAG